>ERZ772851.1637-NODE-1637-length-20310-cov-8.896766_pt1 | contig 20310 bp, 24 predicted proteins | sample MGYA00512137_ERZ772851 | MGnify/ENA primary metagenome ERZ772851 (study PRJEB29015, sample SAMEA2737663) | human gut metagenome | biome: human gut; feature: human-associated habitat; material: faeces | place: China | collected 2012 ... | reverse complement strand
GGTCGTACGGACCTTTTTACCCCGGAGAACACCGGCAAGTCCCATAACCGCCATGTCGCAGTCGTCAGTCTGCTACTCGAATGGCGTAACGTAGCCATTTTTCTGGCCCCACACGTAGTCAGGCTTTCCACGTAGAATGCAGCAATTTTTCATCAGTCAGGCTCATAATCAACCCCACTTTTTTTTCTTTATACAGCAAGAAATCAGCACGTCCAGTACATCCCTCTTCCGCTTCTTGCCAGGTGGCCACCTGAGTGCGGAACTCATCATCAAACACAGACTTATCAGGCCATACCACCAGAGTTTTACCACGATAACTAATCTCAAAAATAAACTGTCCCCCTAAAGAGAAAGGGGCATCAGGGTGCCTTAAAGTAGGGTTTTGCAGGCAACGTCCTTCACGTACAGCGTGAGAAAGTATCTCTACACAATCCACAATTCCCGGACCGGGAAAACCCAGACTCCAGTAAAGCTCGCGGCGCATCACCGGTTGTTGCGGAGACAACAGAGAAAAAGCGTAGCGGCTCACACGAATCATTAGTGCAGCAGCAATAACATTAGCGTTAGTCGTATATTTTAATAAATCCTGGCGCGTCAGAGTGATATCACCATCTTGATCCCGTACGGTTACGGTTAATTCGCTCATCAATTACTGCTCCATAGCCTGTGGTAAAACAATATTGCTAACGTCAATTTCGTTGCGAATCATTCCATTTTCAATCATAAATTGGATATCTTCTTTCATGCTGGTTATATCGTCCTGATTCAGACGCTGAGTGAAGTGAGACCGATTATACAATTTCTGTGCATCCTCAACGCTAATGCCCTGTACTTTTGCGCCTAATGCTATGGCTTCCGACTGATTTTTTTCTATCCATGTACTTGCCTCATCATGGGCAGCAATGACGACTTTAATCCAGTTCGGGTGTTTTTTAACTACCTTATCACTGGATGCCATGACCAATTTAGGTACAACCAAACCACTGGCGGTCGTCAGTACTTTAGCTCCTTCCTGTTCTGCTTTAATCACCATGGTGGCAGCCAATAGTGCGGCATCAACCTGACTACTTTGTAAAGCCGCAAATGCCTGTGGCAAATCCATTTGAACAAACTGAACATCGTTCATGCTTAAACCATTTTTCACCAAAGCAGCCACCAACGTCTGATGTAAAACCGTGCCTTTAGGCCCTGCAATCTTTTTACCTTTTAATCCGGCAATAGAATTAACACCATTCTTAGCCCCTACAATGGCAAAAGTATCGGTAGGACGAGAAACACCAGCGATGATCATCACAGGATTACCCTCGCTATTAGACATTAAAACTGAAGAAGTATTCATTACCCCTGCAATATCAAGATCACCGCTAGCTAGCGCCTGAGCCTGTTTGGCTCCGGAAGTAATTTCGTGCCATTCCACGTTTAATCCCAGCGATTCAGCCTGCTTTTCCAACAGGTTGTGCTCCTTCATTACAATCATTTGCAGATTAAATGGTGATTTAACATAGCTGATATCCAGCGTTTTATCATCCGCATGGGCCAGTCCAGAACTCAACAATGCAGAAAACAACGTGGTCAGAAGTATCTTTTTCATAGTTCATCCTTATTCATAAGCAGTTTATAAATGGGTCAGTATTCGTTGTTTTAATTCTATGTGGGAAATATCATGATGGCGGCGGTATACCACCGCAATTCGTCCTTGACTCATAACTAAAATCTGCTGACCAATAGTTATCGCTTCATTGAGGTCATGAGTGACAAACAAACAACTAATGTTTTGATGAGTAATCAGTCGAATTAACATTTCTTGCTGTTCTGACCGCGTGATGGCATCCAGGGCTGCAAAAGGTTCATCCATCAGTAATACTTGTGGTTTTTGCAGAAGAGCTCTTGCGATTCCTACTCGCTGCGCCATACCACCAGAAAGTTCATGAGGCATCAGGGAATAACTTTCTCCCAGTTGAACCTGTTGTAATACTTCAGCAATTTTGGCTTGTTTAATTTTTCTGCTACATAAAAATGGCAAAGCTAATGCCAGATTTTCAGCTACCGTTAACCATGGTAATAAACGTGGTTCCTGAAACACCATGGCACACTGTGATGCAGAGATGTTGACTGTTCCGCTATCCGGTTTAATCAAACCTGCTACAATACGCAATAAAGTGGATTTTCCTCCACCAGAAGGGCCGAGCAAGCAAATAATTTCTCCCGGCGGCAGCGAAAGTGAGACATCGATCAATACCTGTTTTTGCTGATAGCTTTTATTAATATGAGATAATGCTATCATCAGCTTGTTACCTCCGGAAAACGACGACGTAATAGCAGCACCAATGAGCGATAAAATAGCGTATCCAATAGCCAGCCAATTAAACCAATGGTTAAAATACCCACTATTACAGCATCAGTACGCATCATCTCTTGTGAATCAATAATCAAGTATCCCAGTCCACTGCTGGCAGCGATCAATTCTGCGCCAATTAATGCTCGCCAGCTATAACCAAAAGCCAGACGAAAACCAGTAACCACAGAAGGAGTGGCGCTTGGAATTACAATCGCCAACAGATAGCGTAAAGGTGAAAGATTCAGGCTAATGGCCAATTCCTTATGGGCTGTACTGACGCGACGCAGTCCATCACGAGTGTTAAGAAATATGGGAAACACCGAGGCCAAAACAATAATCGAGAGTTGTGTCGTCTCCCCAATACCCAACCATAAAATCAATAATGGCGTCATGGCCAATGGGGGGATCATACGAAAGAGTGCCAAAGGCGCGGACAATAACTGTTCCAGCCATGAGTAACGAGCAACCAAACCGGCCAACATCGTTCCAAGACAACAACTCAGACAAAACCCTTCAAACACTCGTAATAATGAAGTGGATATATGACGAGGCAATGCGCCAATTTGCCACATATTTACGGCGGAATAAAACACCGTTATGGGTGATGGTAGTAAATAAGCAGAGATTAACTCCAAACTTGATAACAATTGCCAGTAAATCAATAGTAATATTGGTGTCAGCAACGGTCGCCAATAGCGCATCACAATACCTGTATTGAATCCATTGGTGAGACGGTTAACAGCGTATTAGCTAACTGATATTTAGCCACCATCCACTGTCGTTGAACTTCTGGTGTTGCATCTGGCTGCTTACTTGCACGCCCTATTTTCAAAAATTCAGTAGTTGGCTGCCCGCCTACCGGAGCTAATGATACTTTTTTACTACGATAACTAAATTCAAAATAGAAACGTCCAGTAAGACCTTGCTGTGCTTCGGTTTGGTCAAAGTCGACATCTAATATAAAACGATTTTCCGACACCATGCGGGTTACCAACTCAAAACAATCACGGGCTCCCCTCCCCGGAAAGGCTGTAAATAATGCTAATTCCCGACGTTGCAGGGGCTCATCCTGCGGTGATAGCAATGAAATAGCCCTTTGTAGTAACCGAAATCCCAGTACTACGCCACCAACAGCATCATACCCATGATAATTGAAGGCATCCTGAACCGAGAAAGAAAAAAGCTGATGATTATCTGCAACGTTTAGGGATGGCATAACCCATTGGGATACAGGGATAAGACCTGGATTAGTACTCATGTCAACCGCCTTTCTCTTTTTATAGTAAGAGTTATTCCCTCATGTCGATTCTAGATACAAATACAAACAACATCAATTCTCATTCCCTCTTCAGGTTATTTGCCTCGCTGTTTTTCTCACCGTCTCCGTTATGGTGTACACCACCTCTTCCAGTAACCGACACTTCGCCGAACTCAGGAAACCGTAGTACCTCACCATACGGAACCCCTGAGGTAGCCAGGAGGCTGCAAATCGGGGTGTGGCAGAATATGAGCTTTCAGAGTAACCATCCAGAATGAGTTCCCATGTCACACAACCTGGAGCACCAGAAAGTCCACACCAGAATGGTGAAAGAGGTTCTGAAAGCCGTCGCCAGAGCCAATAATCACCCTTATCAGGGGTTCCGTGGGAATTTCTGCGATAACACCCGCTAAGCGATTCCTCCCTGACGGAAATCACTTGTTTTCCGTCAGGTCCTGCAGTTGAAGAAAATTGAATCCATAAATCTGTGATTTTTTGCGTGACAAACCCTGTCGGAATGAGAAACTGTACGGAAACTTCAATTTTAAGGTTTGTCGTACATTCGCAGCCAGGGGATCATTATACCGGAAGAGCTCTTGTCCAGTGTATCACCACTACCATGGGGTCATATCTCACTCACTGGAGATTACCTGTGGAACGAAATTGACCATCCCCTTGAACGATACAGGCCACTTCGTACTAATCGCTTCAATCCAAAGAACTTCACTTTTCCTTAGCGTGTGTTATCGCAGAAATGCCCACGGAACGCCGTTATGGCCGTGAATGTGCCGACGACCTGGATTAATTCTGGTATGAGTGAGTTTGACAGCCGGTTGTTTGCAGCCATTAACGATATGCTGCTGGATATGCTGGCCGCTGTTGCCAGAAGGGACTATGAACAACGGCGGGAACGCCAGAAACAGGGGATAGAGAAAGCAAGGAAAGACGGCAAATATAAAGGGCGTAAACCTAATCAAGCCAGACATGATGCAATTATCAGGTTGATAGAAAGTGGCAGCTCCTGGACACAGGTACAGAAGGTGCTAGGGTGCAGCCGCGGCACAATCAGTAGCGCAATAAAACGTAAATCCCGGCAATCCTCCGGTGAGTAGGGTAGGGTGAGCTCAATAAACTGGCTGACGTTATTTATTAGGGAGGTGCTGAGGTGGATATTTTTAAAAAGCAAATTGAATGTTGTAACTAATGAATATCAAAATAAAAGGCCGCTTACGCGACCTCAGCCTTTTGCGGTTTTGGCTTGGTGATATACCACGATAGACAACCGACAATAAAACTCATGAACATTCCAGTAAAACGATCATCGATGCCTGGAAACAGGCAACCGACAAACATCGCAACAGGGAAAGGAAGAAGTAAACAGCGCCCCAAAATGCTCATAAAATCCATAAATCCTCCTTTGTTAAAGGGCAGGAAGCGGTGCACTTCCTGCCCTTAGTTACGTTTCCGCAGTCATCAATCGATGAACTGACGGATCAGTTCCAGAACTGCAATCAGCGCGTTTTGCAACGGCGACCACAGCCCTGAGAACGATGATTAACAGGTTAATCATCCGTTTCTCCAGGTTGATACTGGAGGAAGTTGCCGTTGCTTGCTCATACATCGCCTGTCACAACGGCTCTCTCACATTGTTGGATGTAGAGTACCTTCCCCCTGCCAGAGCACTGAACACAGCACCACCTGTTTGTTCAGCCAGGGCTTTAATTCGTTCATACCCAGATAGCGCAGGGTTTAGAAGCAAGGGAGGCACACTGTACAGCGCCAACACAAAGATTATACAGATGCACGCATAAAATTCATTTAAAGAAATGGCCATTGACAGACAATCTGAAGTCAAACTAGACAACTGGTGTCTAGTGCCATAATATTGTGGATGTTGGATGTAGAGTATCTTCCTCCAGTCAGAGCCACCAACTCAGGACTGGAAAACACGAAAAAGCCCGATTACCAGTCGGGTTTTTTTGTGCCTGTCGTTCGACTGTTCTTCCGTTTTTTCCCTTCATTTGGGGGATTTTCTTTCAGTTTTTTTGTTAAGTCCAATGCTGCCGGTCGCGTTGGCCAACAGATCAATGCCGTTATCGGCGTTTCCATTAATCCTTTTTTTCAGTAAGTTGCAGCACAAAAGATGATTAAAAAGCTATCAGTTTTTTTGATGGATACAGTAGCGGCGGTACGCTGCGTGAAATCTGAGGTTTTCGGGTAGGATTGGTCGCGAGAATTTACGAGAGAGCGACGGGCGGTTTCTGCACTGAGACAAGATACAACCGTTCTTTTTTTTCCCCTTCACGCCGTAGCTGAGCGATCTCGTCTCTGTTACGCTGAAGTTCAATGATAGTCGTAATATTTAACTCTTTACCTCTTTCGTGGTATACCAGGTATACCGAAAAAGGAGGCGTGATGAACAACCAAAACTATTTTTTAGTCCGTTGTATGTACGTAATTCTGATGGGACTAGGTTTTCCTATCATGAGATATATGAGTTTAAACTTTGACACATTAAATAACAATGCTATCAGATTTATCTCTGGAGGTGTTATTTTTTGCATTGTCTGCTTATTAAAGTACAATAACCACTTAAAAAATATAAATATTAAAACAATACTACTGCTTTTTGTTCTTTCTATTTTCATGACATGTAACATGTTCTTTTTTATTAATGGAATAAAGCATACTTCAGCCTTATCAGGGAGTATTTTTAGTATATTAGCAATGCCATTAGGTATTCTTGTCGCCAGTTTATTTTTTATTGACGAACGAGAAAGAGCACTTAGCTATAAATTTATAACAGGTTCATTAATTGCAATTATTGGATCATTTATTTTTGTTTTTAATGGTTACTCTTTGGATTCCGGCTCATTTAGTTATACAGGCTTTATATTTTTAACCATCGCAATTTGCATTCAATCGATACAAAATGTCATTGTTAAAATTGTAGCACAATACCTTCCCGCAATTGTAATTAGTGCGTCAACAGCAACAATTTCAGGGTTAATGTTTTTATTATTAGCAATAAAAACAGGCGTTATCACAGAATTATCAGTAACATCCAAAGAATTATTAATATATTTGGTTCTTGCTGGCATATATGGAATGATGACAGGTATGCTTATGGCATTTTACATAGTAAAAACACAAGGGGTAACTATTTTTAATATAACTCAATTACTAATCCCCGTATCAACAGGAATTTTTGGATACATCACTTTAGGTGAAAAAGTTGATCTTATTCAGGCAACAGGAGCAGTGATCATCATTGCTGGCTGTATTTTTGCAACAAAGCGATAATGAGGTATTTATGTATAATGTTGGTATTATTGGGCTAGGGCAAATAGCTTATTCAATCGATAATGACCCGGCAAGAAAGATTACCTGGTCTCATATAAATGCATACAAAAAGTCTAAAGATACGCAAGTTATATCAATCTGTGACATAGATGAAACACAAGTCAAAAAGATATCACAGGAATGTGATATCTATTCAGGGTATACCGATTACAGAGAAATGCTCAAAAATGAAGACCTCGATATAGTTAGTATTTGCACACCGATAAATACTCATGTTCAAATAATAAAAGACTGCATAAAGCAAATGTCAAAGCTATATTTTGTGAGAAGACAATATCATACAGTCTGGATGATTCGAGTGAAATCGTTGAATTATGCAAGAAAAATAATGTAGTACTGGCTGTTAATCATGTCCGTCGATGGGATGATTTTAATCAAAAAATAAAAAATATAATTACACAAGATAATTATGGCGATATTTATACTATTGACTGCTATGGTGGAACGGCACTCCATACCAGTACAAGTCACTTAATTGACTTAATGTGCTTCTTTTCTGATTCAGAGCCAGAATGGAGCATTGGATGTAAACAACAGGATTATGTTCGTAATGTTCACGGTGTACATGATTACGGGGGCACAGGGTTTATAAAATTTAAAAATGGAATTATTGGGATAGTAAAATCAAATTCATCTTCTGAATTTAATATTTGCTTTGAAATTGATATTGCATGTAAAAATGGAAGAGTTATTATAACTGACGCTGGAGATACATGTGAGTTTTATAAATTTACACACAGTAATAGTTCGAGTGGTAGTCATTACAAAACGTTATCTCTCGTACATAAAATATATAAAAATCAAACTGAAAGAATGATCAATGCTGTAAATAATATCGTTATGGCATTAAAAAAAGATCAGCAAGTCAAATCAACAGGTCAAACATCATTAGCTTCCATCAAAATAATCAGTGGTATTTTATCTGAGGAAAAAACATTATTCTAATTTGATATCCTCCATGTACAGAGAAACGTGGAGGATACCAGTAAATCAGGGGAAGCTTGTCCCCCCCAGAAAGAACAAGCTTCCGAATACAATTTATCGTCTCTTCGCCCACTCTTTTTCATCATCGGTGAGTTGTTCTTTATGCAAATAATCACCAGGAACAGGGGGAGGGGGAGGGGTAACCAGTTTAGGACGTCCATTATCATCACGAACTGTCACCAGACCAACTACTTCTCCATTTTCTTTAAGTGCCCATGCAGCCAGTTGATATAGTGTTGACTTTCCTGTTACACCAGAGACATTATCGTGACGAAAATACCAGTCTGTCGCAGGGATAATTTGTTTATAAGGTGATGATTCACTCATAGCTTTTTCCTCAAAAAAATCTCCGGTATAAAACCAGAGGCTTGTTATAGGGGTCAGTTTGGAGATCGGAAAATTTTGTTCGTTAAGCACATTATTTAACCAATAGATATGCGTAACGGATTGATTTTGCGTCAACGGCTATCGCTTTTAAGTTATCGCCATTGCGGTATTGCATTTAGGTTATCCGATAGAGGTCAAATCCTCTGAAAATGCCGTATAGCACGGGAGTACACCCTACCGCAATAGCGCAACCGTACAATATTGTACGTTTCCCAAACGCAGCCCATCAGGCGCGGAACTCATCGAGGCGCGGGAATAAAATCCCATTCAGATGCCGGATAGATTCAAGCAAGCCCACTTATCGTCAAAATCGGTGTTGCAAAAACGGGAGTGACCATAGATTCGTTTCCCAAACCGCCCCCTTTTATATTGACCAGAAGTGTTGTACAGTTTAATTGTACAACTCAAAGAGGAAGCACTATGTTTACATGTAACTATAGCCATGCTCGCGATAACCTGGCCTCGTTGCTCGAGCTGGCGGTTGATGAAAATCAGCCAGTTGAGATTCAGCGCCGTAAAGGTGGCGCAGCTGTACTGGTTGATAAAGACGCTTTTGAACGATACCGTAAAGCGGCTCTTGATGCTGAGTTTGCTGAGATCATGCAAAGTCATGGGACGGCCTATACGGAGCTTTCTAAGCGATGAAATTCGTTAGTTCACAGGAAGTGATTGAGTTTCATGACCGCTTGATTTCGCGTGATGGTGGCGTGGCGGGTATGCCAGAACCCGGTCGCGCTGACGCGATCATTCATCGTGTTTTGAACATGTATCATTATGAAGGTGTGACAGATATTATGGATCTGGCTGCCGTGTATTTAGTTGCTATTGCTCGTGGTCACATTTTCAACGATGCAAATAAGCGAACAGCCTTGTTTGTTGCACAGGTTTTTTTAAAACGGAATGGTGTACATATTATTAGTTCACGTATTTCGTTTGATGAAATGCAAATTATCGCTTTGAATGCTGCAACAGGAGAATATAACTGGAAGATGGTTTCTGACCATCTTAAAGCCATTATTCTAAATTAGATATAGATATCCAATCAGCAGCATTTTACAATCTCCTGAGCAATGTAAAAATCATATATCTTTTTACTATATAATTTCTGGCGTATGTGCTCAATTCAGACCTGACACCCTTCCGCTTCCTCGCCCACTCGCCCACTCGCTCACTACCGTTCGGTCGCTGCGGCGAGCGTTTGTAAGTTTTTCAATACAGACGACGTTCTCCCTGGCTGATTAATATTGTGTAATAATACATATCGTTTTCAGGAATAATGGGGGGTTGAGGCCCAATCGTACGAGATCGTACGCTAAGTTCATTTTTTGAGCAGAAGAGGGGGGGTAAAGAAAACGAGGGTTTTGTTTACTCTTCCCGTCAATGCCAGTAGCCATGCGGTTTCAGGGACTTTCAGTGTTAATAAACTCGGTAATCAAATCAACGTAAACCTGCCTAACAACGCCACGACTTTATTGACTTAAAATCATATAGTTAGCTTCTTAGCGTACGTTTCCGCTCCATTGGGCTTCAAACCCCTATACCAGGCAAGACGCATTCGCCTTGCCCGTAAATATCTGAACGGTAAAAAGGTTATGGAAGAAACCGGGGAAAATACGCCCCCATCAACGTAAGGATTTCTTTTGCCGCTCCAGAGACTCCAGTTTTTTACGCAAATCCTCTCTTTTTTGGGCATCTCTGGTGCCAGCCAGCTCTGCTCTCAACTCATCGATCTGAAGTTGTATCTTCAGTCTGTTACTGAACATTTTCTGTCTGGCATTAACATCCGCAACAATGCCGTTTTTTGTCTTCTCGGCCTTTTGTTGAAAAACATTGCTGTCCGCATGACTGGCAACCGAAGCAGAAAGAACACTAAAAAGCAGGACTGGCACACATTTTTTCACGGGATTATTCCTGACTCATTGACCATCAAATCACATTGGGAGTAAACCGACGTATGATAAGAGATACTCTTCGGAGATATAACTCCCTGAGTATCAAGATTAAAAACGCAAGGAGATGTTTATGAGATCTGCCGCTACCAGGCTGCTTCTGATACCTCTGATAACAGCAACAATAGCTCTTACAGGATGCACCCCAAAGACCAGCCTGGAACGACATACCCGACATTATGTTTATGCTTCAGATGATGGATTTGATCCTAACTTCTATACCCAGAAAGCAGACACCATACGTATGATGCTCCCGTTCTTTCAGCAGTTCCGGGATATGGGGATGAAAGACAAAGCAGCCGGAGTATCAGCAGAAACGGCACAGCAACGTGCAAAAGAATTCCACTCAGAAAAATTTTTTCACTCACTCCAGAGCACAACAACCTTTGCTGGCAGAAAATACACAAACAGCGATATGCCTTCGCTGAAAAAAATGAAACTAATGGCAGACACCATTTCTGCGGTTTATCTCGATGGATACGAGGGCAGACAGTAAGGGATTTACCATAATCCCTTAATTGTACGCACCGCTGAAATGCGTTCAGCGCGATCACGGCTGCTGACAGGTAAAAATGGCAACAAACCACCCGAAAAGCTGCCGCGATCGCACCTGATAAATTTTAACCGTATGCATAGCTATTCAGCCATGTGAATAACGCTGGTTTTGCCTGCGTAAACCTCATGACACTGTTTTTTTTCCATCTTTTCAGTTGATGACATACGCAGACATCGCGGGATGAGGCTGAGGAATGAGCGCGATCTGGCAAAGAGGCAAAACACAGCAACAAAAACGACACGCCAGAATCGCGCCCGGATGCGTTTTTAACGCGTTCCGGTACCATCTGGCAACCTCCCGGAACAACTCACCGTCACATCCCCATTGACGGGCCACGCCATACCTGTGCTTCCCGTTCCTGCTCTTCATGCCAGGACCGCGCACGCTCCCGTTCCAGGCGTGCCTGCCTTTCCTGTTCATCCCTTATCTGCTGTTCGTGATAAATAACCGACTCAAGCGGTCCACCTGCCCGGCTAATCTCTGCACCTGCTGACTCAAGTCGTCGCACTGTTCCCTCAGTTGCCCGTTCTCCTGTCGTGTCAGCTCGAACATATGCTGCAAATCCGTGAAGGCGCTCTCCCAGTCTTTCAGCCGCTGCGTATAGTCCTGCTGCAATTGCTCTAAGGCGTTCAGTAAGTGCATTTCCAGCTCTGTCATACTCACTTACTCCCTGACCAGTCTTACTGCGTTCTTCTTCTCCACCGTCCAGTTGTTTTCCCCCTTCACCCCGGACGGCAGCACCAGAAATTTCCCGTTCCTGCCCTCGTGATACGTCACACCCCATGTTTTTTCCCGGAGTTTCGCCAGCGTCTCTTCCTGGTCCCTGATAGCCAGGATGTTCGCCGCAATCCGGCTTTCCTGCCACTGAATCAGCCCCCATGACGCCAGAAAAATCCCGCCCGTGACGCAAAGCGCCGTCAGCGACGGGTACAGTATCCGCCCTTTGATCAGCTTCCAGAGCAGCTCTTCCTGCCGCCGGGCCAGTTCGTTCTCTGTGGCGCTGAACTGCGCGTTCACGGCACTGTTCAGCGTCTCCAGTTGTTCTTTCACCGCTGCTGTGTGTGCGCTGATAGCGTCTCTGATTTTCTGCCCGTTTAAGTTCAGTTCCCTGTCTACAGACGCTTCGAGCTTCCTGAACTCGCTGTTCAGCATGTTCTCTGTAGAGACGGCACGCTCTTTCAGTTTCTTCTCGAAGTCTGTCCCCATTTGTAAAAGATTGCTCATACAGCGCCCCTTTCAGCCTGAGATTACGCCCGCCCTCCGGGTCGGCGATACTGATACTGCTCCTGGTTGTCCTCACAACCTCAAAACCTGCCGCTGTAAGCGCCTCAGTGACATCCTGACGCGTTTTTAGCGCTCCGGCATGGTAAAGAGCCTCCAGTCCCCTCGTAATCGCTTCTGCGGCCTCCTGTTTCGCTTTCGGCAGATTATTCGGGGTGACAAGTGTCCGCCTGTTCTCCGGTGCGTTCGGGTCGTGCAGCCCGTAATGGTGATTCACCAGTGTCTGCCAGGCATTGATTCGCGGACGGTCCGCCCGGTCGTAATAAGGCTGGAGCCGTTTTCCGCTCGCCAGCTCCATATTCGGGATGACAAAATTCAGCTCAAGACGCCCCTTGTCCTGGTGCTCCACCCACAGGATGCTGTACTGATTTTTTTCAAGACCGGGCATCAGTACCCGCTCAAAGCTCTCCATCACCCTTTCACGCTCTCCCGGTGGCAGGGTCTGCTCTGCAAAAGACAGAACCCCCGAGGTGTATTTTTTCGCAAACGGCGTGGCATCGATGAGTTCCCGTACCTCTTCGGGAGCACCCCGCAGAACTCTCGCCCCTTCCCGGTTACGCTCCCGGCCCAGCAGGTAATCAACCGGACCACTGCCACCGCCTTTTCCCCTGGCATGAAACTTAACTATCATCCCGTTCTCCCTGTTTACGGACCTCATCCCTCAGCTCACTCAGTTCACGTCCGATGGCCATCAGTGCAGCCACCACATGAACCCGGTCATGCCCCGACCACTGTCCGCTGTTTATCTTCCGGGCTATCTGATTCAGGTTATTGCCGACCGAAGCGAACTGGCGCAACAGCGGCGGTGCCAGTGTCGGAAGACCTGACGTTTTCGATGGCGGTGCCCCCAGGCAGACCTTACGCATCCATGACGCAAGTTGTTTTCCCTCACAACGTGCCAGCAGCCGCGCATGTTCCTCATCCGTGACCCGTATCGTGAGCATCCTTTCGCGTTTCACCGGTATCATTAAAAACCTCCGACAGACTCCCCACACATGGAGAAACAGAACTGTGACTAAACAGGAAAAAACCGCCCTTAACATGGCCCGCTTCATCAAAAGCCAGACGCTGACCCTGCTGGAAAAACTGAATGAACTGGACGCCGACGACCAGGCTGACATCTGCGAAGCGCTTCACGACCACGCTGACGAGCTTTACCGCAGCTGCCTCGCACGCTTCGGGGATGACGGTGAAAACCTCTGACACATGCAGCTCCCGGAGACGGACACAGCTGGCCTGTGAGCGGATGCCGGGAGCAGACAAGCCCGTCAGGGCGCGTCAGCAGGTTTTAGCGGGTGTCGGGGCGCAGCCATGACCCAGTCACGTAGCGATAGCGGAGTGTATACTGGCTTAATTATGCGGCAACAGTGCGGATTGTATGAAAAGTGCGCCATGCCAAGTGTGAAATGCCGCACAGATGCGTAAGGAGAAAATGCACGTCCAGGCGCTTTTCCGCTTCCTCGCTCACTGACTCGCTACGCTCGGTCGTTCGACTGCGGCGAGCGGAGTCTGCTGGCTCAAAAACGGCGATACGGTTATCCACAGAATCAGGGGATAAGGCAGAAAAGAACATGTGAGCAAAAAGGCAAAGGGCAAAAAAAGCCGCGTCGCTGGCGTTTTTCCATAGGCTCCGCCCCCCTGACGAGCATCACAAAAATCGACGCTCAAGTCAGAGGTGGCGAAACCCGACAGGACTATAAAGATACCAGGCGTTTCCCCCTGGAAGCTCCCTCGTGCGCTCTCCTGTTCCGACCCTGCCGCTTACCGGATACCTGTCCGCCTTTCTCCCTTCGGGAAGCGTGGCGCTTTCTCATAGCTCACGCTGTTGGTATCTCAGTTCGGTGTAGGTCGTTCGCTCCAAGCTGGGCTGTGTGCACGAACCCCCCGTTCAGCCCGACCGCTGCGCCTTATCCGGTAACTATCGTCTCGAGTCCACCCCGGTAAGACACGACAAAGCGCCACTGGCAGCAGCCATTGGTAACTGAAAAGTGGATTTAGATACGCAGAACTCTTGAAGTTGAAGCCTTATAGCGGCTACACTGAAAGGACAACATTTGGTATCTGTGCTCCACTTAAGCCAGCTACCCGGTTAAGCAGTCCCCAACTGACTTAACCTTCGACTAAACCGCCTCCCCAGGCGGTTTTTTCGTTTACAGGGCAAGAGACTACGACGATCTGTAAAGGATCTCAAGAAGATCCTTTACAGGCTACCACTACCACCACTTCCCATACTCACTCCGGTAACAGTGGAAGATGGTGAAACAGCCCCACCTCCAGTATCTCTGACATTGTTGACTTGGCATGCTGCAAGCAGCATTATTCCTAGTGAAATGGCACAAATAATAATTTTTTTCATATATACCTTTATTATAATCCTATAGGTCAATGATGATTGATGAACATTCAATAGATATAGACAATAGAAAAGCCAATAACTTATTGTATTTATTTATGGTAATCGGAGTTATACCTTTACTCTGTATACTAGCCGTTTACTATACAAATCCAGACAATCTGTTCTTGCACACAATAGCTACCAGTACTGAAAACATCCCATCAATAACCTCCGCCTACAACCCATTAATGACAAAGGTTATGGATATTTATTGTAAAACAGCGCCTTCCCTTGCTTTGATATTATTTATCCTGACATTTAAAACGAGAAAGCTAATAAAAAAAACAAACCGAAATGCTGTACTTAGAAGTTGCTTATTAAGTCCATTTGTCTGTGCTGTTTTTTTGTATTTACTCTGTTTCCGAAACCTTGAGCTAACGACAGCAGGAAGGCCAGCCAGGCTAATGACCAACAATGATGCAACACTATTGCTATTTTATATTGGCCTGTACTTAATCATTTTTTTCATAAGCTATTTCACGCTATTCACACCAGTTACCACGTTTAAATTATTAAAAGAAAGGCAGTAACCCTGCCTTCCTTTTACCCGGTATTTATTAATGAGCGGGTTTAATGATTTCTTTATTTAGTGCATCTGCAAACTTGTCATCAATTAATGCACCTACAACTGCTGCGAGTAGAATACCTACGATACCGACAGCAATAGCAGGAGCCCCAAGAGATAAGGCATATGCCCCTAATGTGGCTGAAAAAACACCCAGGGCCACAGCAGAAGCGATGCCACTGAGCACCCAGGACTCCACCTCCAGCATCAGAGGTCCCCAGTTCCCGGTTTCATAGCCCTCGATGCTTTTCTCCCGGACCTTCTCAACCTTCATCACCACATCGGCAAATTTGAAAGCCTTGCTGATATTACCCAGTTTATTTGCCATATCCTGAGCATCAATACTTCGCCAGACGTTCGCCAGTGCATCACTGTCGGCCCTGTTAAATTTAAACCCCGGATTAGACAAAACTTTATTTAATGACGCCATTGCATCATCGTAGCTACGGATAGTTTTCCCCTGGAAATTTTTGACATCATCAGCAATTTCTCTTGCTAACGACTTATAAGCATCTCCAAGATAATCACCGACCTTATTACCTATATCAGAGATAACTTCAGCGGCTTTATTAAGTACATCACTCTGAATCCGGTCACGGTTCATACTGAAAGAATAAAACACATCATAAGCAGCTTTTTTAGCTTGATCCTGTCGTTGAGGCTCTTCATTATTAAATCCTAATGCCTCATATATCTCTTCCGGGGTCTTATGGTCGACTTTATCCATAATACCAGCCTTAGCTTTTTCACTCCCTACATAAGGACGAACAGCTGTTCTAGTTACAGATAAAACATTACCATAATCATCAAGCACCACTAAATAGTGGAACTGTTCAACATCAACATCAAATTTTCTCACATTAGGAGGCAAACGATCCCACGCATCTTCAGCCTGTTGTTTTGCTTTTTCCTGCCGCTGAGATTCATCTTTATTAAAACCTAACGCCTCATATATCTCCTCAGGAGTTTTATGATTGATTTTTTCCATAATACCCGCCTTAGCTTTTTCACTCCCTACGTAAGGACGGACACCTGTTCGAAGAATACCGATAGCTCTACCATTATCATTAAGCGTTACACGATATTTAAAACCATCGATACTCACATCAATCTCTCGCGGTAAGTTGTTTTTATCCCACTTACGAGCAACTTCATCATTAGGATTTTCAGGGATATAGCCCCCCTGAACATCACTATTTCCGCCAGCCCCAGGAACTCCATATACAGGCGTTTTTACCAGACCATTTGTGATGGTAATGCGCACCTGCCCATTATCATCAACATAAGGCGGCACATCCGGATTATTGGTTTTACTCCATCCCCACCCCGTCTGACTTCCATGTTCACGACCTCCATTACCAGAGCCTGAACCACCACCCCAGTGAACCCCACTATTACTATTATTATTTCCACCTTGCTGATTCAGATTCGCCCCTGTTCCCCCCATAGACTCACCAGCAGTTGGGCCATATCCACTTAGTTCTTTAGCCATAAATTCCTCTTTGATAATTAAAACAATAAATTAAAAACAGAACACTGTACATATAACCACTGGTTTTATGTACAGCAAAACCTACTACTCACCATTGTCCATGTCAAGAGCATGGATTTTCATTTTTGCTATAAGGATCACGCTATGGGGAGGCAGGCATTGAGAACGTCGAAACAGAACACCGGAGCAAATCAGGATGAGATATAAAACTGTTGGATCATGAAAAACGGAGAACGATGTGAGCAAATCACCCCGCCATAAACTGAACAAAACAGACAAACGACTTCTCGACACCCTTGTTGCTGCCGGATATGAGCATGACAAAGCCCGTGACCTCATCCAGAAACAGGTTTACACGCTGACACTGGCTGATCAGCGTCATGTGGTCAGTGAAATCAGTAATGGTGTGAATCCCACCCAGGCTTACTCGGCGGTATACCAGGCAAGACGCATTCGCCTCGCCCGTAAATATCTGAACGGTAAAAAGGTTATGGAAGAAACCGGGGAAAATACGCCCCCATCAACGTAAGGATTTCTTTTGCCGCTCCAGAGACTCCAGTTTTTTACGCAAATCCTCTCTTTTTTGGGCATCTCTGGTGCCAGCCAGCTCTGCTCTCAACTCATCGATCTGAAGTTGTATCTTCAGTCTGTTACTGAACATTTTCTGTCTGGCATTAACATCCGCAACAATGCCGTTTTTTGTCTTCTCGGCCTTTTGTTGAAAAACATTGCTGTCCGCATGACTGGCAACCGAAGCAGAAAGAACACTAAAAAGCAGGACTGGCACACATTTTTTCACGGGATTATTCCTGACTCATTGACCATCAAATCACATTGGGGTAAACCGACGTATGATAAGAGATACTCTTCGGAGATATAACCCCCTGAGTATCAGGATGAAAAACGCAAGGAGATGTTTATGGGGTCCGCTTGGAAAACGGAATATCCCACGCTAAGACTATTTTCTATACAGTAACAGTTTGCTGTTTCGCTCTAACTCTCAGAATTGTTTGCCGTGTGGTTCGGAATTCCCTGGCAATAGCACTTATACTTGCCCCAGACTTAATGCGTTCGAGTACCTTCTGTTTTTGTTCTTCATTTAATACCGGTGGGCGACCAAAACGTTTTCCTGCATCCCGTGCTCTTGCTATCCCTGAATAAGTTCGTTCAAGTAAAAGATCTCGTTCAAATTCAGCGACCGCTGAAATCACTTGCATTGTCATTTTTCCTGCCGGACTGGTCAGATCAACACCACCTAATGCCAGGCAATGCACCCTGATGCCAGATTCGGTCAGTTGCTCCACTGTTTTCCTGATATCCATTGCATTACGACCGAGGCGATCCAGTTTTGTGACTATCAATACATCGCCACTTTCCAGACGATCAAGCAACCGGTTAAAACTAGGACGTTCACTGGCTGCTACTGAGCCACTAATTTGTTCTTCGATTATTCGTTGGGGTCTGACGTTAAAACCCGCGCTTTCGATTTCCCGACGTTGATTTTCGGTCGTCTGTTCCAGAGTGGAAACCCGACAATAGGCAAAAATTCGAGACATAGTGAGATCTTCTGTACGAAATAGGTGTACATATTATAATGCATGTCCGAAAGTAATTTCGCTGACTTTCGGATATATCTGTTTAACAATGTCCGAAACCGGTCGTTTTCGGTCACAACAAATCCATAACATATGAAAACTTTACACGAGGGAAGCATTCATGCCACGGCGACAAATACTGAGTAGTGAAGAGCAAGCTCGCCTGCTGGTTATACCAGATGATGAAATTATTCTGACCAGAATGTGTTTTCTTTGTGATAAAGATATTGCTCTCATTAATAAGCACCGGCGTCCAGCTAATCGCCTGGGCTTTGCGGTATTACTCTGTTACCTGCGTGGGCCTGGATTTGTTCCGGACAAAAATAATGTTCCCCACTGTGGCGTTGTATCCAGAATTGCTTCAAGACTGAAGCTTCAGCCCGATTTATGGCATGAATATGCAGCCAGAGAGCAAACCCGCTGGGAGCATCTGGCTGAACTTTATCGCTACCTGAAATTATCTCCGTTCAGCCGAACTCTGCAAAAAGACTGCATTCGGCATCTGCATTCCTATGCCATGCGAACAGATAAAGGATTTACTCTGGCGGAGGAAATGCTCAGTTGGCTACATAACAATAATGTTATTTTCCCGTCGGTTGATGTGATCGAACGGACGCTTGCCGAAGCCGTCACACTTGCTGACAGATCTGTTTTTTCGGCACTTACGACACAACTGGGAAAGCAGCATAGATCTGCACTCGACAGCCTGCTCATATCAGAAGGGGAACAACCTTCCCGACTTGCGTGGCTACTTCAGCCTCCCGGTAAAATTAACGGTAAAAACGTGCTGCAACATATCGATCGACTTAATTCTATCACCGCGCTGGAATTACCTGATGGTATTGAGCTTTCCGTTCACCAGAACAAATTACTCAAACTGGCGCGTGAGGGCCGAAAAATGAGCAGCAGAGATCTGGCAAAATTCACCGATATCAGACGTTACGCTACGCTGGTTTGTGTCATTCAGGAAGCCAGAGCAACATTGACTGATGAAGTTATCGAGCTACACGAACGCATTATGGGCGGTCTGTTCAGCCAGGCAAAACGCACACAAGCCGAGAGGCTTCAGTTAACAGGCAAACTTATCCAGAGCAAGTTAAGACAATATGTTACTGTCGGTCAGGCGCTACTGCATGCCAGAAAGTCAGGTGAAGATCCCTGGGCCGCGATAGAAGATGTTATTCCCAGGCAGGAGTTCGTCAACAGCCTGGAAGAAACACAGTTGCTGTCCCGTAAAGGTAATTTCGATCCTCTTCACCTGATCACCGAAAAATACAGCACACTTCGAAAATACGCTCCACGAATGTTGTCAGCATTGCAGTTTGTAGCGACACCTGCGGCGCAGCCGCTCAGCGATGCACTGGATACTATAAGGGAAATATACCGTAAGCAGCTTCGTAACGTTCCGCCTACAGCGCCAACAGCATTTATTCCTGAAAGCTGGCGAAAACTGGTATTAACGCCTTCAGGCATCAATCGAAAATACTATGAGTTTTGTGTACTGAATGAACTCAAGGGGGCGTTACGTTCCGGAGATATTTGGGTAAAAGGGTCGCGTCGTTACAGAAATTTTGATGATTATCTTATCCCGGTCACTGAATTTGATAAATCCCGACAAAATGACCAGTTACAACTGGCTGTGCAGACTGATTGCCATGCATATCTTCAGGCCCGTATGACGCTTCTTGCATCTCGTCTGGAAGAAGTTAACGCAATGGTTCTTGCCGGTGAGCTGCCGGATGTTGATATTTCAGATAAAGGAGTGAAAATCACTCCGCTGGAGAACGGGGTTCTGAGGTGTACTGGCAATAGCGGACACTACCATTTGTTCTTTTTTTAAGCAGCCATCTGATGATATTTTTCCCTGAAGGCTGCCGGGGAGATATTCCCCAGACGAGAGTGACGACGCTGATGATTGTAGAAAATCTCAATGTATTCCCGTATTACTGAGATGGCTTCATCCCGGTTATTAAAACGATAGTGGCTCAGGCTCTCATTTTTCAGCGTTCCCCAGAAGCTTTCCATCGGAGCGTTGTCGTAACAGTTACCTTTACGCGACATTGATGTTTTCAGACCAAACTGCTCCTGTATGACCCGGTAATCGTATGCGCAGTACTGTGAACCTCGATCGGAGTGGTGGATTAGCA
>ERZ772851.1624-NODE-1624-length-20493-cov-6.131373_pt1 | contig 20493 bp, 15 predicted proteins | sample MGYA00512137_ERZ772851 | MGnify/ENA primary metagenome ERZ772851 (study PRJEB29015, sample SAMEA2737663) | human gut metagenome | biome: human gut; feature: human-associated habitat; material: faeces | place: China | collected 2012 ... | reverse complement strand
GGGTGACGCTGCCGCCGCTGCGCAGGGTGAAGCCGGTGTCGGTCAGCGCCGCGCCGTCACCCGCCGTGGTGTACGCGCTGCCCTGGCGGATCTGGGTGGTGTCCAGCGTGGCGGTGAAGGAGAAGTTTTTCGTAGTATCGCCCATATTGCCCACCACTTTTTTGGTGATCGTGACGGACAGGTAGGGTTCGTAGGTGTTGGTAAAGTGCGCCTCGGCCGTGCCGCCTGCTGTGACATCCAGCGATTGGGTTCGGTCGGCGGTGATTTTTGCCGTATTCTGCTGGCGCGGTGTGCCCGCGGCGGGCTTCTGGTCCGGTGCCGACAGCCTGTACACGCTGCGCGCCGACGTGCAGAACCGCGCCGACACGATGAACACCGTGCTGGGCTGGCCGGACCGCGTGCTGGTCATCAGCCAGGGCGACGACGCCACACGATGGTATTATTATCGGTACGAGCTGACCGCGCAGGTCGTGAACGGCTTTGGCGGCTTCTATGGCCGTCTGGGCGAGACGCAGGACCGCTGGGACAGCGATTTTATGAATCTGGTCGAGAGCGAAAACTGGACGCTCTACGACTACAAGGCCGTCTGCGTGCCGGACACGCTGGTCGCCTACATGGCCGAGAAGGACTGCGATTATATCCTGATCGACCGCGCGGACGACTATCTGCAGCGGGAGTTCAGCCCCCTGTTTGAGGGCGGGCTGACCAACGACATGCCCGCAACGCTCTATCATTTTGAGGGCGCGGACACGGCAGTGCCGTTCACGCTGGCAGCTGTGGCAGAAAGCGGGGTGGAGTAAATGCGTAAACCGCTTTTGAAGGCGCGGCAGCTGCTTTTGCTGGCGTATCTGCTGGCGGCGGTGCTCTGGGTGGTGCGGTGTCTCGTCGGCTGCGGCGTCATGCTGAACTACAAGCTGCAGGGCAAAATGCCCCAGGCGCACGTGGATGCCGCCGAGCTGGTGACTGAGAGCTTTGCGCCCTATTCGTCCAACGAATGGTGGACGCCGCCGGACGACGACCCGGCGTGGTATCTTTCCACCGACAGCGACCCGCATATTTACTGGCAGGGCCAGGGGTATGTCGAGACCGCCGTGCTGGACGCGGCGCACCGACTGCCCCCGGGCGGCGTGGCGCTGTACTATTTGAAGCCCGGCCAGACCGACTACACCGAGGCGCAGAAGGTCTACGCCAAAGTCACGGCCCCCGGCGTCTACACGTTTGATTTGGGCGGGCAGTGGGTCACGGGGCTGCGCATTGACCCGGACAGCGTGGGCGGCGTACCGACGCTGTTTACCGGCATTGATCTGAACCCCCCGCGCCCATGGTACACCCGCTTTGTCCCGACGGCAGGCTGGTGGCTGGTGCTGGCGTTTGTACCGGCAGTGGCGGCGGCGATGGCGAGCGCGGTTTGTTCCTTCTTTATAAAGAAGGATTCGTAGGGGAGGGATTTATCCCTCCCGGGGTGTGTGCGCTGGCGGAGACCTCCCCGGAGGGGTCAAGACCCCTCCCTACGGACTAACGTTTACGGGTGCCCTGTAGGGAGCGGTCTTGACCGCTCCGTGCCCGTGTGCGGCAATGGAAAACTTCACGGGAGGGATGAATCCCTCCCCTACTATTTCCCCGTAAAGGAGCTGACCCTATGGAACTACTCTGCGTATTGGCGGCGGTGGCGGCGCTGTTCTGCGGCTGCGCGGTGCTGACGCTGAAATGCCGCGTCCCGGCATCCGTCGCACCACTGACGGCACTGTCCGCCATCGTCGCGGTGCTGACACTGGCCGCAATGGCGGGCGTTCTCTACCCCGCCGCGTGGCTGCTGTATCTTCTCTGTCTGGCGGGCGGCGTCTGGGTCGCGGCGTCCTGCAGGGGCAGCACCGGCGCGGCGCAGCGCCTTTTCACCCCGGGCAGCGTGCTGTTCTGGGGCATGGCGCTGGCATTCACGGTTTACTTTTTCGTGCGGCAGCCTATGGCGACGGACTTTGACGAGCTGAGCCTGTGGGCAACGGCGGTCAAAATCACGAAGGTCAACGACAGCCTGTACGCCACCGCCAAGCTGGGCACGCCCTGGGCCGCGACCCAGAACCCCGGCCTGCCGCTGCTGGCGTATTTCTTCCAGTTTTTCGGCGATTATGCAGATTGGAAAATTTACGTCGGTTATGACATTTTGTATTTTTCCGTGTTTGCCGCCGTTGTGGGGGCTGTCCCGCGGGAAAAATGGCGCGTGGCCGTGCCGATGGCCGCCGTGCTGTGGTGTGTGCCGTTCTTCTTCACGAACTACAACCACACGATCTACCTGACGACCACCTACATGACCAGCTACGGCGACGTGCCTGCGGGGCTGGTGTTCGGCGGCGCGGTAGCCGCGTGGCTGGCGCTGCGCCAAAATTCAGCCCTCAAGTGGGCCGTACTGCCGATTCTGGCGCTGTCTGCCAACATCAAGGCCAACACATTTGTATTGGCGCTGGTCGCGGCGGGGCTGGTGGCTGTGGACGAGTGGCTGTTTGCCGACGACGGCGATTTCAAGGCCGGTCTGCTCCCCCGCACCGGGTTCAGCCTTGCCTGCTTTGCCGCGCCGATGGCAATTTACTATCTGTGGAATGTGCGCTATGTCGGCTGGCTCGTCAGCCGCAGCGCCAGCGATTCCGGCGTTGGCGAGACGAGCGCCCCGCTGTCCGCCGTCGTGGTCAACGGCATTAAAATTCTGCTGGGGCAGCCGGTGGAGGGCTTTTACGCCGAGCGTGAGGCACAGTTCCGCACTGCGATGGCCGACATGGGCCACCAGTTCTGGACGAGTGACGGCAAGCTGAGCATGATCGGGCAGGGCCGCAATGTGGTCGCGCTGATTGCCATCGTGTTTGCCGTGGCGATTCTGGCTGCGGCGTCGCGGCGGCTCAAGGCACGCATCGCGGTCATCGGTGCGCTGTCCGGCGTCTGCTTTTTGGGGTACAACCTCATGCTGGCGCTGAGCTACGGCTTTATCTTCAAGACCTTTCAGGCCGAGCAGCTGACCGATTACAACCGCTACATTTACAGCTATTACATCGGCTGGTTCATTCTGGCGCTGGGGTGTCTGTCGGTGGCGCTGCTGCCGCAGATCACAGTCAAGGGCGGGGCCGATGGCCCGACAGCAGTTTTTACTGCGGTCCGCCGCCAGCCGCACGCTGTGTTTGAATTGTTTGTGCTGGCGCTGGCCTGCGGGATGCTGTTCCGCCAGAGCCAGCTGATTTTGCCGCAGCTGAGTGTGCTGGGCTTTGCCGACAGCGAGTTCACCGACCGCCGCGCCGAGCGCGCCGAGGCCGAGCTGGTGTGCAGCTACCTCGCTCCCGATGACCGTGTGTTCTACGTCGGGCAGGGCGACAACGGCGAGGGCTGGTTCAGCGCCGTGTTTGACTTCTACCCGATTCTGGTGGACTATTCCGGCACCGTTACCACCGACCCCGACACCGGCGAAACCAAGATGATTGGCGGCGGCGGCGAGCTGGGCCTGCCCGAATTGCAGCCCGGCGAGGGCGTGAAAAACACCTACTACCACGCTTTTACAGCCGAGGAGCTGGACAGCATCGTGCGCGGCAACGGCTGCACGGTGCTGTACATCCAGACGCTGGACGATATTTTTGTGCAGAGCTACGCCGATTTGTTTACCGACAAGCTGGCGGCGGCACAGAGCGGCGAGACGCTTTTGTACCGCGTGACCGATGCGGGCTTTGCCCCGATGCCGATGGAGGTGAGCGCGCAGTGAAGGCTTTGAAAAACTGGTTCTCCCGCCGCGGCGCGCTGCCGCTGACGGCGTATCTGCTGGCGCTGGCCGTCTGGCTGGTGCTGGGCGCGGCGCACTTTGGCAGTGACGCCGCCGCCCGGGCGCAGGGCCGTCTGGCCGAGGAGACGATGGCCGTGACCGACTGGCAGCTGGTGGGCCTTGTGCAGGGCGCGGACGGCACACTGACGACACAGGACGGCGACCCGCAGATGATTTTGGAGGACGTGGGCAGCCGCGTGGTGCGCACGATTTCTTACACCGCCGAATTTGACGGTGAGGCGCGGGAAATGTGCCTGTACTACACGACAAAGGTCGGCGAGGATTACTCTGCGGACCGCCGGGTGTTCCCGCAGAGTCTGGGAAGCGGGCAGTACGTCTACACGCTGCCGCGCACGAGTCTGGCCGCGCTGCGGCTCGACCCCTGCAGCCCCGAGGAAAACAAGGCCGTGACGCTGACAATGAGCGACATCACGCTGAACGCCGCCGACACCCTGCCCGCCGTATGGCAGTATTTTGTGCCGACGTGGTATCAGGCGTTTTGTCTGGTGCTCTACCCCGCGCTGGCCGCCGCAGCGGTGAGCATGGTTGGGGCCGTGGCTGCCAAGAGAAAGAGAAAATAATTTTGGGGTCAGGCGGATGCTTCACGCAGGTGGAGCACCCGCCTTTTTATGTCGCGGCCCGCGGCCTTGCGCGGCTGCCCTTGAGCGGTGTGCCTGCCGCAAGGCTGCGGGCCGGGCATGCCCGGCCCCTACGCCAAAAGCCTCCCTTTGACAAGGGAGGCTTTTTCCTTTTGGCACATTTTTTCATCTTTTTTGCGCTTTGGGAACATTTTTTGATTATTTTGCACAAATTGGTTGCTTTTGCGGTTCCTATTATACTATAATGATAAAGTATTGGAGAATGTACATTTTTACCGCGCGTTTGCTCCGCTTGTAATTATAGGTGAAGTCATGAGTGATAAAGAGAAAATCCTGATTGCGGACGACTCCGCGATGAACCGCGCCATCCTGATGGAGATGCTGGGTGACGGTTATGAGTTGCTGGAGGCGGAAAACGGCAGACAGGCTGTGGCCATTTTGCAGTCCGCGACGGACATCGACCTGCTTTTGCTCGATATTATGATGCCCGAGATGGACGGCTTTGAAGTGCTGGCCATGATGAACAAATACCACTGGATCGACGAGGTCCCCGTCATCATGATTTCGGCGGAGAATGCGTCCAGCTACGTCGAGCGTGCCTATGATCTGGGCGCTACCGACTATATCAGCCGTCCGTTTGACATGGCTGTCGTGCGCCGCCGCGTCATCAATACTCTGATGCTTTACGCCAAACAGAAGCGGCTGGTCCGCCTTGTGGCCGAGCAGGTCTATGAAAAAGAGAAAAGCAACTCCACGATGATCAACATACTGAGCCATATTGTGGAGTTCCGCAACGGGGAGAGCGGTATGCACGTGCTGCATATCCAGACAGCCACCGATATTCTGCTGCACACGCTTGTGCAGAAAACCGACAAATACCACCTGACCGCCGCGGATATTTCGCTCATCAGCACCGCTTCGGCGCTGCATGACATCGGCAAGATCAACATTCCCGAATCCATCCTGAACAAGCCCGGCAGGCTGACGAAGGAAGAATTCGAGGTCATGAAAACCCACACCACAATTGGTTCGGAGATCCTGGAAAAGCTGCCGTTCCAGCAGGAGTCCGACCTTGTCAAGACGGCCTACGCTATATGCCGCTGGCATCATGAGCGCTGGGACGGGCGCGGCTACCCGGACGGGCTTAAAGGTGAGCAGATCCCCATCGCCGCGCAGGTCGTGTCTTTGGCCGATGTATACGACGCATTGACGAGCGAGCGCTGCTACAAAAAAGCGTTCGACCACGACACCGCGGTGAAGATGATCCTGAACGGGGAGTGCGGGCAGTTCAACCCGCTGCTGCTGGAATGTCTGACCGAGTGCGGCGCGCAGCTGCATGCCGAGCTGAGTATTGCTTCGGACACCGGCAACCAGCTGCACCGTCTGGCAGATGCACAGCATATTTCCGATGCCCTCCTGCGGGAGAATGCACTGCCCGGGCAGAATCATATCGTGCAGTCGCTGTCCCGCATGCAGCAGAAGGGTCGTTTCTTTAACCAGAGCGTCCGCTGCATACAGTTTGACTATGACGAGCCCACCGGTCATCTTTCCTTCTCGGCGTGGGCGGCGGAGCACATGGGCGTGCCCAAAGATCTGCACCTGCCCGATGAAGTCGAGGAAACCGGGTTCGCCCTTGCGGATATTGCGCGCATCCAGAAGGCGCTGCGCGCCACCAGCGCGGAACACCCCTACACCGAGCTTTCGATGCTGCTGCCCATTGACGGCGAGCTTCGCTGGCATCACGTGCGCCTGTGCTCTCTGTGGAGCGATGACAGCGTACCCGCGTATATCGGCGCTGCCGGGCAGGCCGACCCTGTAGAGCAGTTTTTTGACTACCATCACGACCTCTACCATGATGTCCTGACCAACGCCTATAACCGCCGCTTCTTTGAGAAGCAGCTGCGGAAGCTCATGGAAGTGGATGCCGTAGCCATGCTGGACCTTGACCAGTTCAAGCAGATCAACGACGTCTACGGCCATCATGCCGGCGACGACGCGCTGCGCATGCTGGTGAGTGCGGTAACGGCCTGCGTGCGCAACCGCAGCGATGCACTGGTGCGGTACGGCGGCGACGAGTTTTTGCTGATTTTCCCGCATATCCCGGAGCATGTCTTTATAAAGCGGCTTGAGCAGATCCGCGCGACGGTGCAGGCGCTGCACATGATCGAATACCCCGACCTGCATCTGACGGTCAGCATCGGCGGTGTGTACGGTGCCTGCACCCTTGACCCCGGCATCCGTCAGGCGGACAAGCTGCTGTATCAGGCCAAGGAGTGCCGGAACAAATGTATCACCGCACCATTTTCCGCAGAAGAAGCAGAAAAACCAAAGCCAAATCAGGAATCCGATAAATTGTAAGAAAGAAGAAGGTCCCCTATGACATTGCAGGAATTTTATGACCGCATCGGCGGCGATTACAAGGCAACCATCAGCCGACTGCCCAGCGAGGCACTCATCAAAAAGTTTGTGCTGAAATACCCCGGCGACCCCAGCTTCAACCAGCTGAAGGACGCGCTGGCCGCCCAGGACTGGGAGCTGGCCTTCCGCGCCAGCCACACGCTGAAGGGCGTGGCCCAGAACCTTGGCATGGACCGCCTGTATAAGACCGCCGCCACGCTCTGCGACGCAGTCCGCGGCCCGAAGCCGCTGGAGGATGCCAGCCTCTGGCCGCCGGTGGTGGCCGCGCATGAGGAAGTGCTGGCCGCGATCCGGGAGCTGTAAAAACATCCGAGATGATGCCCGCGGCGGACGACACCGAAGCTGCCCGGGCCATACCTGCAAAATATACGTGCGGCGCCGCGGGCCCTGCATCCCTGCCCGGCTGCCGCGCTAAAAAGACCGGAGCTGTTTTCGATGAATAAGAAGGAGAATCCCGGCGTAAGCAGACGCGGGGCAGCCATGCTGCTGTTGTTCAGCCTGGTTGTCAGCGTTCTGCTTGGTTTTGCCATGCCCGTGCACGCCGCGGACGGTGGCCGGACCACCCTGCGCGTCGGCTTCTACCCCTACACCGGCTACATGGCCACCGCTGCAGACGGCAGCCGCAGCGGCTACGCCTATGAGACGCTGCAGGACATGGCCAAGTATGAAAACCTCAACTACGAGTATCTGGGCTATGACTGCGACGTCAATGAGATCATGGATATGCTGGAGAACGGCGAAGTCGATATTGTGCCGATGCTGCGCAAAACGCCGGAGCGTGAGGAACGGTTCGACTTTTCTGCCGAGCCGATCAGCAACATTGCCACGATGCTGACCGTCAAGGCCGGCAACCGCAGCATTGTGGCCGGTGACTACAGCACCTACGACGGGATGATCGTCGGCGTGAGCCGCACAGGCAATAGCCGCAATGACAGCTTTAAAGCCTACGCCGAGGAGCACGGCTTCCGCTACACCCTGGTGCCCTATGATACCGATGAGGAGCTGTCCAGCGCCCTGCGCACCGGGGAGATCACCGCCGCCGTCTCCAACCGGATGCGCCAGACGAAGAACGAATGGATCATTGACACCTTTGACGTGCAGGACAGCTATATTGCCGTGCGCAAGGGTGATGCCCCGACGCTGCGGCTCGTCAACAACGCTATTGCGGCGATGAACCGCGACAACCCCAGCTGGCGCACGACCCTGTTCAACAAATACTACACCGGCAGCCATACCAGCAGCAAAATTAATCTGACCGACGCCGAGGAAAACTATGTCACCGCCTGCAACGACGCAGACACGGCGTTCACGGTGCTTGTCAACCCGGACCGCTACCCTTACTCCTACATGACGCCGGACGGCATGCCCACCGGCATCATGGTGGATATTTTCCAAACGGCAGCAGGCCGGGCGCGGCTGCGCTACAAATTCCTGAAGCCCGCGGACCGCAGCGAGTACAAGGCCATGCTGGCGGACGGGCAGGCGGATTTTGTCATTGACCTGACCGACGACATGTCCCAGGCGGAGGACTACGGCTACAAGCTGACCGACAGCTATCTGTCGGCGGAGTTTTCTTGGGTGCTGCTGCGCCGCCACAACGGCGCGCTGAACAATGTTGCTGTCGCATACGATTTTTCCCCCTCCTCGCTGGAAATGCCCGGCCTGAGCGACACGGCCCATATAGAGTACCTGAATTCCTTTGATGACTGTCTGGCCGCCGTGCGCGACGGGACCGTCGATGCTTACTATACCTACACCTACCAGGCCGAGCGCACGGTCTTTGACGACACGCACAACGAGCTGCGCTCGATGCTGAGCGACGAGCAGCGCAATTTCTGCATCGGCGTCCGGCAGGACTACGATGTGCTGCTGCGCACTGTGCTGAACAAGAGCATCGACAGCCTGACCCGCGCCGAGATCAGCACCATCACCAACGCCTACATCAACCTGGGGCAGCAGCCGTTCTCCCTGACGCGGCTGGCCTATCAGTATCCGGCCATTATCGTGCTGACCGGCCTGTGCGTTCTGGTTACCGCGGTCTGCATCGCATTGGCCATCCGCTCCCAACGGTTCCGCGCCGAGACCGAAAAAGCCCTGCGCAAGGCCGAGGAGGCCAGCGTCGCCAAGACGGAGTTCCTGTCCAACATGTCCCACGACATCCGCACGCCCATCAACGGCATTATGGGTATGCTGGACATTGCCGAGGACAACTTTGACAACAAGGCCCGCGTGCGGGACTGCATGACCAAGATGCGCGGTGCGGCGTCCCACCTGCTCTCCCTCATCAACGACGTGCTGGACATGACCAAAATCGAATCCGGCAATATGCAGATGCTGGACACATCGTTTGATCTGCGGGCGCTGCTGGATTCCTGCTGCTCCATCGTGGAGGGCCAAATCGTGGACCGGCACATGACCTTCACAAAGCAGATCGGCCCGTTCTGGCACCCGTACTTGATCGGCAGTGAGCTGCATATCCGGCAGGTGCTTATCAACATTCTTTCCAACGCCGTCAAGTACACGCCCGACGGCGGCGAGATCAACTTCCGCGCCAAGGAAACGCTGTTTGAAGAAGGTCTTGTCCACCTGCGGATGGAGATCAAGGACAACGGCATCGGTATGAGCGAGGAATTCCTGCAGCATATTTTTGAGCCGTTCACGCAGGAGCAGCGCTCGAGCCGCACCCACTACAAGGGCACGGGTCTGGGCATGGCCATCACAAAGAAGCTCGTTGACCAGATGCACGGCTCGCTCGATGTCGAGAGTGAGCCCGGCAAGGGTTCGACCTTCATTGTGCGGCTGTCGCTGCCCTTGGGCACACCGCCCAAGGCCGAGCCGTCCGTGGTCGTGCGGCATGCCGCATCGGCAGCCGCGTCCGGCAGCAGTTGGGACGATGCCTCCACCGCGGGGGCAGAGACTGCCGCGGCTGCCCCCGCTGCAGCGGAAACGGTGCTGCCGCTGGCCGGGCTGCACCTGCTGCTGGCCGAGGATAACGAGCTGAACAGCGAGATCGCCACAGCCCTGCTGGAGGAGCAGGGTGCCAGCATCACCGCCGTTGAGAACGGCAGACTGGCGCTGGAGGCCATCCAGAACGCTGCGCCGCGCACCTATGACGCGATTCTGATGGACGTCATGATGCCCGAGATGAACGGACTGGAGGCTACCCGGTGCATCCGGGCGTATGAGGGCAAGGGGCCCGGCGAGGGCACGCCCATCATCGCCATGACGGCCAATGTCTTTGCCGACGACGTGAAGGCCTGCCTGGACGCGGGCATGAACAGCCACGTGGGCAAGCCGCTGGACATGAAGGTGCTGATCGGCGAGATCCTGAAGTACACGGACGCTCGCTGAAGAATCCAAAGTAAAACCCACTTTTTGCAAATTTAATAAAGAAAATATGCCCGCCATATTGCAAAAGCTGTTTTTTCCGATGTATAATGGAAAGGATAATTTTTTGGGATATGGCGGGCGCTGTTGTTTGGCATCCGCCGACATGGAGGGTGAATTATGGCAACGAAGTATATTTTTGTGACCGGCGGCGTTGTGTCGGGCCTGGGCAAGGGCATCACAGCGGCCAGCCTGGGACGTCTGCTCAAGACCCGCGGACTGAAGGTGGCCAGCCAGAAGCTGGACCCCTACATCAACGTTGACCCGGGCACGATGAGCCCGCTGCAGCACGGCGAGGTGTTCGTGACCGACGACGGCACCGAGACAGACCTCGACCTCGGCCATTATGAGCGCTTTATCGACGAAAATTTGAACAAATACTCGAACCTGACCACCGGCAAGGTCTACTGGAACGTCCTGAACAAGGAGCGTCAGGGCGCTTATCTGGGCCAGACCGTGCAGATCATCCCCCACATCACCAACGAGATCAAGAGCTACATCTATAATCTGGCCAAGAGCACCGAGGCGGACGTCGTCATCACCGAGATCGGCGGCACCACCGGCGACATTGAGAGCCAGCCCTTCCTGGAGGCCATCCGTCAGGTCGGTCTGGAGCAGGGCCCCGAGAACTGCTGCTATATCCATGTCGTACTGGTGCCCTACATCTCCGGCTCCGACGAATACAAGTCCAAGCCCGCGCAGCACTCCTGCAAGGAGCTGCAGGGCATGGGCATTGCGCCGAACATCATCGTCCTGCGCGCCGACGGCCCCGTAGGCAACGACATCAAGCGCAAGATCAGCATGTTCTGCAACGTGCGCCCCGACTGCGTCATTGAAAACCTGACGATGCCGAGCCTGTACGAGTGCCCACTGATGCTGGAATCCGCCGGTCTGACGAACGTCGTGGCCCGCCAGCTGCACCTGCAGACCCCGCCGAGCGATCTGACCGAGTGGAAGGCGCTCATCAGCCGCATTGCGACCCGCAGCAAGACCTGCACGATTGCGCTGGTCGGCAAGTATGTCAAGCTGCACGACGCCTATTTGAGCGTCATGGAGAGCCTGTACCACGCGGGCTTTGAGAACGAGAGCAAGGTCGAGATCAAGTGGGTGGACAGTGAGCATCTCGTCGACCAGGACTGCTGCGCCGACGAGCTGGGTGACGTGGACGGCATCATTGTGCCGGGCGGCTTTGGTGACCGCGGCATCGAGGGCATGATCCAGGCTGCGCAGTACGCGCGTGAGAACCGCGTGCCCTATTTCGGCATCTGCCTGGGCATGCAGATCATGGTCATGGAGTACGCCCGCAACGTGCTGGGCTACGCCGACGCCAACTCCAGCGAATTTACGCCCGAGGGCCAGCACAACGTCATTGACCTGATGCCGGACCAGCAGGGCGTTGAGACGAAGGGCGGCACGATGCGTCTGGGCAAGTACCCCTGCGTCATCACGCCGGGCACGAAGATGGCCGACTGCTACGGCACGACGGAGATCGACGAGCGCCACCGCCACCGCTATGAGTTCAACAACGAGTTCCGCGCTGAGTTCGAGGAGAAGGGTCTGGTCATCGCCGGTACCAGCCCGGACGGACGCCTTGTGGAGGCTGTGGAGATCCCGGGCCGCGATTTCCATCTGGGCGCGCAGTTCCACCCCGAGTTCAAGAGCCGCCCGAACCGTGCGCACCCCCTGTTCAAGGGCTTCATCGCCGCCGCGCTGAAGTTCCAGAGCGAGCACACCCCGACCGGCCATCCCGCGGTACTGGGAGAGTAAAATACAGTATAAGCCGAGGAGCTCGTCCCCTAGTGACGGGCTCCTTTTTGCTGCCCTGTAGGGGCCGCCATTTGTTTGTTTACAACTCTTTCACATCTGTAACGCATTATTCCCGCGCGGCTATTCGTATTAGTATACAGAAGGCGGCAGGGACAAAATCTCCACAATATCCTGTCGAAAACGCAGCTGCGAATTGTGCGGATTTTCGCTTGTTTTGTGCGCCGCGTGCGGCGTATAATAGTACATCATCGAAAGGGTGTAAATGTATGCGTAACTGGTGTTCGCGCCATCCGGTCTGGTTCATGGCGCTCTATGCTTTGTTTTACTTATCGTTTTTTGCGCTGCTGGAGCGCACGATCCAGACACCGGATCTGTGGGTACACTGCCGGCTGGACGATTTGATCCCGTTCTGCAAATATGCCATTGTACCGTATATTTTGTGGTTTCCGTGGATTCCGTTTACGCTGTTTTACCTGCTGTATAAGGCCCCGCGGGAGGATTTCTGGCGGCTGTGCATTCCGCTGTTCACCGGCATGACGATGGCGCTTCTGTTCTATGCCATTGTGCCTAACGGTCTTGCCCTGCGCCCGAAGTACGTGCCGGGCACCGACATTTTTGCGCAGCTTGTGCGGATGATCTACCGCAGCGACACGCCGATGAACGTCTGCCCGTCCATCCATGTGTTCAACTCGGTCACGCTGATGCTGGCGTACTACCGCAGTGCAATCTTTGATGCCCCGCGCCGCCGCTGGATGCGCCCCGCCGCCATGGTGCTGTGTGTGTCGATCTCGCTGTCCACGATACTGCTCAAGCAGCACAGTGTCATTGACGTGGTGTTTGGCCTGCTGCTGGCGCTGTTGCTGGATCATGCCGCCACCGTTTTGCAGAGAAGCCCGGTGCAGCGCCGCGAGCGCCGCGTACCGGAAAGGCTGTAATAAAGAGTACGTAGGTTCTTTCTTTGCAAAGAAAGAACCAAAGAAATTCCAAATGCCCAAATAAAAAACGTCCTGTCTGCGCAATGTTGCAGGCAGGACGTTTTTAGTTACAGCGCATATACAAGGATACCGACCAAAATCATCGCCAGTGCGGCGAGCTTTTTGGGGTTCATCTTCTCGTGGAAGATCGTAACGCCAAAAATCGTGACGTAAATATAGCCTGTTGCTTCCAGTACAGGCCCGACGTTGAGCGGTACGCCCTTGTAGGCCAGCATCGTTAAGAGCGTGCAGCCCACAAAGAGGGCATAGCCTAAAATCACCCGCCAGTCGGTGTACTCCGCCAAGACCGACTTGTGCTCCCGCAGCGCGGCCTTCTTCAAAAGCACCTGCGAGACCGCGGAGAGGAACGTGCTGCACAGATACAGCAGCACATAGGGCAGCTGTGCCTGACTCATTTGCCGCCCTCCCCCTCATTGTCGGCCCGTACAAAAAGCACGATGCCGCATATAATGATGACCGCACCGATGACCTGGCGCGGTGTGACGGCCTCACCAAAAACGGCCAGACCCAGCAGAATGCCCCACACCACGGTGACGGCCTTGTTCGCGTAGGCCGTCGTCAGCGGCAGATGCTTGATGACCTGCTGCCAGCCCGCCGCATAGGTGACAAGCGCCAGCAGCATCAGGCCGTACAGCACGATAAACGCCGCGCTCAAAAACGGCTGCTGCGCGGCCAGCTTGCTGCACACGCTGCTGCCCGCATAGATGCCCAGGATCACATGCAGCAGCAGGAACCATTTTGCCTGCTTCATGCGTCGTTCTCCTCATGCCGAATGACCTCGCGCTCGACGTACTGGGGCGCGGCGTTGGCGCACATGTAGATGCGGCCCACGTACTCGCCCATAATGCCCAGTACGACCAGGATCATGCCGCCGAGCAGCAGCAGCAGCGCCGTGGTGGACGCCCACCCGATGGGGGCCGCCGCGCGGGTAAAGTGGTCGATGATGATATAGATAAAGTAGAGAAAGCCTGCCACGGCAAACAGCGTGCCGATGTAGGTCGCAATGCGCAGCGGCTTGACGGAAAACGACGTAAAACCGTTCATCCAGAGATTCAGCAGCTTGCTCAGCGTGTAGCCGCTGCGGCCCTCCTCACGGGCGCGGTGGTGCACCGGCACGTTGCAGATGCGCTTGGTGGAGCGCAGCACCAGCCCGATGACGTAGGGGTAGCAGTGCTCATAGCGCAGCATCTCGTCCACAATGAAGCGGCGCGCCGCAAAGTAGCTGTTGACGACGAGCTCCGGCGGCTTGCCCAGCATGATCTCGGTCATTTTGCTGTTGACCCAGCTGCCCAGGTTGCGCCAGCCGGCCTGACGCTTCGTGTCATAGCTGGCGTAGACGACGTCATAGCCCTCGTCAATTTTTGCCAGCAGCTTGCCGACCTCGTCCGCCGGGGTCTGGCCGTCGTCGTCGAGGCAGACGACGATGTCGCCGCTGCACTTGTGAAAGCCCGCCATCAGCGCCGCATGCTGGCCGAAGTTTTTCGCCAGATCGACGCCCACGACATGGCTGTCCGCCGCCACAAGGCTGCGGATCGTGCCGAAGGTATCATCCGGCGAGCAGTCGTTCACCAGAATGACCTCGTAGTCATACTGCGGCAGGGTCTGCATGGTGGCGGCGATCTCCGCCACCACGCCGCCCACGGTATGCTGGGAGCGGTAGCACGGGATCACGTAAGATATTTTCTGCATAGCTGTGTACTTCCTTCTGCGCTCACGGGCGCTTATAGATCACCAGATCCTCGGTGGAGACGACCTGCTGCCAGTTTTCGGCCAGCAGACGGGCGGCAACGCGGGTGTCGTGGCCGCACATGACATAGCGGGAATAGATCGGGTTTTCCTCGTCCCAGAGGTAGCTGTTTTTGTCAAATTCAATGCCCATGCCGTCCGGCACGGCGTAGAGATAGCCGTGGAACACCCCGTCGTCATAGGCGTAGGCCAGCGTGTGGTCCCAGGGGTCAGCCCCGGCATCCTGCACGCTGGCGGTCAGGGCGGCCTCGACGGTCTGCATCTGGGCGGCCATTTCGGCGTTTTTCTCGGGCAGGCTGCCGCGCTGGAAGTTCATCGGCAGCAGCAGGACGACGAGCACCGGAAGCCAGACGGCGGCGGGCGCGGCGTCCTCGATAACGACGGCCCCCAGCAGCAGGATGGCCAGCAGCATCATGTGGCGCGGGTCGATGTTGTACATGAACAGCAGCACAAGCGCAATGACCGCGCTGCAAAACAGCGCACAGCCCTTGAACACCAGCGGGCGGCCTTTGTGCTTATCCCAGACAAGGCAGACCATCGCGACGAGCACAACGGCCAAAAACGTCACACAGCCGCCGCCGATGTAGGTCGTCTCACCGTGGAGTGTGGGCAGAATATCGTCCCGCCAGGCCGCGTGCAGCAGGGCCGCGGCGCGGGCACACTCATAGCGGACCGCCGCCACGGGATGGAGCTGCAATAACAGACGGATGCCGTCAAAGTCCATGCCGCCGTCGCTGAAATAGGGCGCAGCGAGCTTGGCCATAGCGAACAGCGAAACCGCGAAACCGCCCGCCGCCGTGCCCAAACAGGCCGCGCGGCGGCGCTTATTCTGCCAGACCGCCGTGAGCGGGAACACCCAGAACAGCAGCGCGTAGGGGCGGAAGATCGTTTCCACCGCGCAGGCCGCGGCACAGGCAATCAGCCAGCCAGTCCTGCCGCTGCGGTGCAGGGCCGCCGCCGTGCCGACGATGAGGAGCGCCAGCATGTAGTGCATGGCCTCCGACGCGCCGCTGACGCAGGAGCGAAGCGGCAGCATGATGCTGAACAGTGCGCCGCACAGCGCGATGCACTGCCAGTAATTCAGCCGCGCGCAGCGGGCAAACACCGCGATGCCCACGGCAATCAGCAGTAAATTGCACCACAGCACGACGTTTACACTGGCACCGAACAGCAGACCCGGAAGCGCGTAGGCCCAAATCAGCAGCGGGCCCCAGGTACCGTAGCGGCCAATATCCGCGGTGGCTTCCTGATAGCCGAAGTACCCCTGCGGGCCGCCGTGGGTCAGCACGCTGACGACCTGGCGGTTATAGAGCGCCTCGTCGTTGTTCATCGTGGTGGGCAGCCAGACCTCGTTCAGCGGCGTGCGGTAGCACAAAAAGTAAAAGCCCGCAAGGAACACGACTGCCCCCAACGCGCAGAGCAGCGCATTGGGGGTCTTTTGCAGGCAGGTTCGGATTTTCTGCATCGGTTTTTTCACGTCAGTTCTCCGCCAGCTTGGCCATAAAGACGACGTCGCGGTAGGCTCCGTCCAGCAGCTCCATATCGCGGAAAACACCCTCCTGCACAAAGCCGGCCTTTTCATAGCTGCGGCGGGCGGCGGCATTTTCGGCCAGCACGCGCAGGCTGATGCGGTGCAGATGCAGCCCCGCAAAGCCAAAACCGGTGAACAGGCGGGCCGTCTCGGTGCCAAGGCCCTTGCCGCGGGCGCTTTCCTCACCGATGAAGATGCCGTACTCGGCGCTGCGGTTGTGGTTGTCAATATCGCGGTAATAGACCGACCCGACGGGCTTGCCGTCGGCGTTGTCGAGGATGATATACTGCACGACCTGGCCGGTGGCGACCTTCGTCGCCAGCCAGCTGCGGTGCATCTCCGGCGTGAAGATCTGGCGGAAGATGAAGTTCTGCACGACAGACGGCGTGTTGCGCCACTTGACGATAAGGTCCGTGTCGGCGTCGGTGATGGGGCGCAGCGTGACCGCTGTGCCGGTCAGGACGGGGAGGGTGGGTGTGTTCATGGAGGATTCTCCTTGCTCTTTTTACCTTGCTTGTAGGGGCGGGCATTGCCCGCCCGTGCCCGTTTGCCACGGGAAGGGCCATTCCGAAAGGACTCTGCTGCGTCAGGCTGGCGGGCGAACAATGTTCGCCCCTACAGTCTCTACAACGTAAAATCGGCGTTTGGGGCAGACGGCCCGGGCGGATATGGAATCCGCCCCTACAGTGCGGGGGGGCGATGCTTGCATCGGCCCACAGCTATAGGACGGACGCCTGTGGGAAGGCCGCGGGCCGGGCATGCCCGGCCCCTACATTGTGCCATGTTCGTACAGCACGCCCCTGTCGCTCTCGTACAGCACCGTCCAGCCGTCGGCTTGTAAGCGGGCGGCGGTGGGGGTGTCGGCGGCGGTCAGGACGTAGCGGGAATGAATCTCATGGGCCGGGTCGGTCAGGTAGGCGGCCTCGTCAAACTGGATGCCCATGCCGTCCGGCACGCCGTAGAGCAGACCGCAGTGTACGGGGTCGCCAAAGGCGTAGGCCACGGTGCTGTCCCAGGGGTCGGCGCTCGTCACAGCGGACCGGCTCTCGGTCAGCGCGGCCTCGATTTGCTGCACCGCGGCGTCCCATTCGGCGCTGTAGCGCGGCATGGTGAAGCCGTCCGCCAGATTCAGCACGCCGAGCGCGGCCAGCACCAGCGCGGCGGCTGCCGTGCCCGCGGCGGGGCGGGCGTCCTCCACAAGGAGCGCCGCCAGCAGCAGCACATCCAGTACAAGCGTATGGCGGGAACCCTCAACGGGGCGGTACATCAGCAGCAGCGCCAGAAAGACGATGACCGCAGTCACGGCGGCGCAGCCCTTCCAGAACACGGGCCGCCCGGCGCGGGCATCCACGATCAGGCAGACCAGCGTCACGCCCAGCAGCAGGAAAAACAGCAGGTACTGTCCCCCGCTGCGGTTTGCCAGCTGGTCGGCCAGCATTTCGGCCACGGTGCGCAGGGCGTCCAGCAGCTTGTGCGCCACGTCCCTGACGGCGGAGACCACCTGCCCGCGGGCCAGCTCCTGCAGCGGGCTTACATCGACATTGGTAAAGAAGTAGGGCGCGTAGAATTTGGACATCAGCACGAGTGTGCCGCCCAAGGAAACCGCCCCGCCCGCCACGCAGACAGCGATGCGGCGGCGGTCCTGCCGGCACAGCGCCAGCGGGAACAGCCAGAGCACGGCCTCATAGGGGCGCACGAGCGTGGCCACGGCGCACAGCACACACAGCCCCGCCCACGCGGCGCGGCTTTTGTCCCGCCGCGCCAGAATGCCGCAGCCCAGCACCGCCAGCATGAGCGCATAGTGCAGCGGCTCCTGCATGGCGGAGAACACATAGCGGATCGGCGCGTTCATGGCGGCCAGCGCCGCAGCAAGGGCCAGCTGGCGCTTCCAGCCAAGCCGTGCGGCCCGGGCGAAAAACGTCCAGCCCAGCACGACGAACAGCAGGTTGCACCACAAAAAGGCATTCTGCCCGCGCAAAAGCAGCCCCGGCAGCGCATAGACCAGAAAAACCGCCGGCCCCCACGCGGCGTAGGTGCCGACGGCGGCGTGCGACTCATTGAAGCCGAAGTACCCCTGCGGTGCGCCGTACTGCACGGCGGCGGCCAGCTGCTTGCTGTAGATGACCTCGTCGCTCCAGGAGCTGACCGGCAGGAAGATCTCCGTCACCGGCACCCTGTAGACGACCAGCTCATACGCCAGCAGGAACACCAGCGCGGCGGCAGCGGTGCAAAGTGTGTGCGCCCAGCCGGGCAGAGCCTTACTGCGCATAAAATTCCAGGACCTTGGCAATGACCTTATTGCGGTCTGCCTCGGTCAGGCCGTAGTACATCGGCAGGCGGACGAGGCGCTCGCTCTCGGCGGTGGTGTAGACGTCCGCGCCGTCAAAGCGGCCAAACTTCTTGCCCGCCGGGGCGGAGTGCAGCGGGATATAATGGAACACGGCCAGAATATCGTTTGCCTTCAGGTGGCGGATCAGCGCGGTGCGCTCCTCCAGATCCCTGCATTTCAGGTAGAACATGTGGGCGTTATGCACGCAGTCCGCCGGGATGGTGGGCAGCTCGACCCTGCCCGCGTCGGCCAGCGGCCGGAAGGCATCGTGGTAGGCGTTCCAGGTCGCCATGCGGTTGTCGTTGATCTCGTCGGCGTGGAGCAGCTGCGCCCACAGATAGGCGGCGTTCAGCTCACTGGGCAGGTAGCTGTCGCCAAAATCGACCCATGTGTATTTGTCCACCTGACCGCGGAAGAACTTGGCGCGGTTCGTGCCCTTCTCGCGCAGGATCTCCGCGCGCTCATTGTACGCGGGATTGTTGATGACGAGTGCGCCGCCCTCGCCCATCGAGTAGTTCTTTGTCTCGTGGAAGGAGTAGCAGCCGAAATCACCGATGGTGCCCAGTGCCTTGCCCTTGTAGCTGCTCATAACGCCCTGCGCCGCGTCCTCGACGACCTTGAGGTCATGGCGGCGGGCAATGTCCATGATGGTGTCCATCTCACAGGCGACACCGGCGTAGTGCATGGCGATGATGACCCGCGTCTTATCGGTGATGGCCTGCTCGATCTTCGTCTCGTCGATGTTCATCGTGTCGGGGCGGATGTCCACAAAAACGAGCTTCGCCCCGGCCAGCACAGCGGCGGTGGCGGTGCTGGAGAAGGTGAAGCTGGGCAGAATGACCTCGTCACCGGGGTGAATATCGCACAGCAGCATGGCCATGTCCAGCGCCGTAGTGCCGCTGGTGGTCAGCAGGACCTTCTGGGCGTGGAAGCGCTCCTCCAACCAGGCGTTGCACTGCTTGGTGAAGGCGCCGTCGCCGCAGATTTTATGAGAGTCGATGGCCTGCTTGACATAGTCGAGCTCGTCGCCCACGCAGGGCGGTACGTTAAAAGGGATCATAGTAAAAGCCTTCCTTCCAGCTGGATTTTTATAATCGTATTTAGTATAACACAGTTTGCGGTATTTGTCACTTTATCGCGGAACGGATTTGCGCAAAATCGCCTTATTTTTTTATGCGCGCGTCGTTGTAGGCGCGGATCATAATGGCCGCAAACCAGAGCATGACGACGCTGAACACCACAAAGCTGACGGCGGCGACGGAGGTCAGCGACGGGATAAAGTGCGTGACGGTGTAGACGGCCAGCGGCACGGCGGCAATGTACGGCATTTTGCTTTGCTGCCGCCCTGCCAGCCGCACCAGCACGAGCGCCGCGCCCCAGAACAGCCACAGGTCTGCCGCGCGCAGCGCCGGGGCCAGCCGTGCCCACGCCCCGCCGGTCTGGCTGCCGCAGAGGATCAGCTCCAGCACAAGCCCCGCCGCGCCGAACACGGTAGGCAGCCTGGTTTTGGAGGACAGCAGCAGATAGCCCACAAGGGCCAGTACGGTGAGCGAGACCTCCTGTATGGCGGCATTTTCCGGCACAGCCAGCAGGGCGCGCCCCGCCGCCGCCACACCGACAAGCAGGTAAGCCAGAGCAGTTTTATTGCGTTTGTCCATGAATGTTATTCTCCTGTTTCTTGCGATTGTTCGCGGGATACCCCTCTTGGCCCCCTCTGCGAGGGGGCTGCCGCCGCAGCGGCTGGGGGAGAGAAGTTTGCGGCAGCCCGAAATATTTCGGGCAATGGCACAGTTCTCTCCCTCCGGCCCTGCGGGGCCACCTCCCTCGCAGAGGGAGGCAAGGAAGGCGAGCGGCATATATTCGTATTTGGTAAAAATTTTATATCTAATTTTTGATTATCCGCATAAACACTATACTTTCAAGTATTT
>ERZ772851.1610-NODE-1610-length-20628-cov-8.974578_pt1 | contig 20628 bp, 20 predicted proteins | sample MGYA00512137_ERZ772851 | MGnify/ENA primary metagenome ERZ772851 (study PRJEB29015, sample SAMEA2737663) | human gut metagenome | biome: human gut; feature: human-associated habitat; material: faeces | place: China | collected 2012 ... | reverse complement strand
TCGGATGGAGATAGACTTCATCCAGCGTTTTGGATTTGGGCGTGTGCCCGACAGCGCGTTTCAGGATATCCTTGTTGACGCCTGCGCGGTCACAAAGGCTGGCGTAGGTATGGCGGGTGGTGTAGGGCGTATAGGTGGCAAGCTTCCCGGCAAACTCCGGTTTGCGCTTACCATTTTCGTCGTAAGGATTCGGCTGGATGCCGATTTCCTCCAAGAAAGGATAGAATTTGCGGTTACGCCAGTTCTTTTCATTCCAGAAACCGCCTTTTCCATTGGGAAAGAGCGGACCGTTTTCCACAGAGGTGGCATACGCATGTTCAAAAACCGGGATACCAAAGTCGAGAATGGGAATGATGCGGTTGCGTCCGGCCTCGGTCTTGCAGCCGCCGATCAGATAAGCACCGGATTCCGTGCGGTGAAAATCTTCGTGTTTGAAGTGCAGCAGCTCATAGATACGCACTCCGCAGGCCAGAAGAGCAATTACCATCTGCCCGGTGGGCGTGTTCTTCTGGCTCAGGATCAACGTCACCTGTTCGTCCGTGAAAATCTCGCGTTCCGGAGATTTGCGTCCTTCGACTTTCAGGACAGATGCAAGGTTGGCATCCACGACACGCCAGCCAATGGCTGTGCGATACAGTTTACTGATAAGAGTACGCTCTTTTTCCAACATACTTTGAGACAGTCCGTTATCGGCCATCTTGTCTAAGATGTTTTGAAAGTCCTGCGCATAGAGGGCGGCAATTTTGAAGTGCCACAGCGGACGGAGATATTTCCACGCAATGTCATAGAGCTCGCGAGCCTTATCGGACCGGCCCTTATATTCACGGGACTCTTTGAACATCCGGAAGCAGTCCTGCAGGGTAGAGTCCTGATAGGGTGTGGCCGGACGCTTCATCATCTCTGCGCGGACAGCTTCTGCTTCTTCACGGGTGACGTAGGTGCCAACAGCCTTCATGACTGTAATTCCGGTGTGAGGATCAGGGATTGGCATTCGGAGCAGCCATGGCTTCCGGCGTGTTCCGGACATTCGTGTGATGCTGCCATTGCCAGACGAGGCTTTCAGCCGGGGCGATTCTCGTTTGGCTGGAACGGCAGGTGGAGCTACTGCACCGGGGGATGGCGCTGTGCCAACGGGATGACCGCAGGCAGAGCAGAATTTAGCGGTATCTGAGATTTGATGACCGCAATTTTCACAGAACATAGATCTGAACCTCCTATTGCTTTGAACTTGCTTCAAAAAATGCCCCCGGCATCAAGATGACGCCGGGAGCAGACGGTCGGATTAGTTGCGGGTGCGGGAGAGCTGGTAATCCAGGCTCTGTTCAGCCGTGAGCCCCTTCTGGATAAAATGTACCAAATTCGGGTAAAAGATGTAGATACGTGATCCGTTCGGTACGTGGCTTATGTAACCGGCGGCTACGAGGTTGCGGAGACTGTGGTATGTTATATCATAACCTTCGCTCCGTGCACGACGTGCGGCACCTGTTAATGTAAGAAAATCCTGCGGCTTATTAACCATGATTTTTCTCTCCTTTCGTAAAATGATGGAAAGCACGGATGGCTTTTCATAATAAGCATATCTTTTTGAGATATGGGACTCTTAAAGAGGGATTAAGGGTACCAAGGAAGATCTGGCATTTTTGAAAAATCATAACGCTCCAAAGAATGCAAATCGGGTTGTACTTCCTCATATTGGGCGTTTAAAGGGGGAACGACATAGCCGCAGTTAAAGAAGAGGCTCTGGTCATGCAACGGGACGCCATCACAATCGATGTATCCACAATCGCCGGAGTGGCAACATGGAGGCTCTGTAAAGTAAATTGGAGCGCCCATAGTTGAAAGCAGATCAGCGTACTCGGGAGAAACAGGGTTTTCAAAAAATCCATCTGGGATGTTCATGATAAATCCTCCTTAAAAATGATTGACAAGCGAAGCATTTAAAGCTTTACTTATATTACAAGAGTACTTGGTTATAAATTTTTGCCGTTGAATGCTGGCAATGGAATCAGGTGCTCGATTTCGACAATGAAGCCGATGCAATATCTTCCAGATGACTGACGTTCACACAAATAGGAGCGCGAGTGGGTTTGGAGTCTTCTCCAATATAGATAGGGCCTTGAAAAACGCACTGCCCAACCTCCAGATTCCGTAAAAGGTCAGAAATCTCAGCCCGATGCTGTGGAGATGCGAGAAGCTCGGCATAATACTTTACTTCTAGGAGAGCAGGGTGAAAGAGAAGTTTGTGGTTTGCTTGGCAGAGCATCGTTCTTTCGGACGCGTTAAACTCACGGATACTCTGGCTGGCAAGGATCACATTCAGAGAGTATTTTCTTCCTTCTGTCAGGATTTTGCCAAGATAACAGTCTTTGTCGATGGAGAGGTTCTGCATCTCATCTATGTAGATGTAGCGTGGCGGTTGTCCTCCCTGTGATGCAGTGCGAAACTCATCAAATAGGATTAAGTCGGCAATCGTTTTTTGTAATAGTGGCGGAAATTTGCTTAGGCCGATGTTTTCGATTCCGAAAGAATGGCTGACAGGTTGATGCCTGAAAATATTGTGCCGCAGAAGCGGCGCAAGATGAGTGGCTGCATTTCTTGACGCTTTCGTGTCAAATTTTTGAAGGGCGTTAAGAACTGCTGGAAAAAGATCTGGATTATTATCACGGTCGAAAATCGCATATTCAAGAGCTTCCGAGAGGGCAGCTGTTGAAGAGCGGCTTAATCTGAGGTGATTAGCTATAATATTGGAAAGTGTATAACTTAAATCTGCAGGTGATTCCATAGTTCCATCCGCATAGTGCAGGGGCTCGAAAAGCGTTGTTGGAATTGGCGTGTTGTATGCATCAATTCGTGAGGACAGCTGTTCAAATGACTTTCTGAAAATTGGAAAGAGATGTTCCGGGGCAGAGGAGTCATGAATATCGATGCTGCGGACGCGATAGCTCTGATTGGCCTTTTGCAGCACGATACTTTGGGCAGCAACACTCTTTCCGTAGCCGGATTCACCGAGGATAACATAAGAATCGTTATCCTGTCCGGGGATACTTTTTGTAGAAACGGATAGTTCTTGGTTGCCCTCATAGTACTTTCCTATGTAGGTTTGCGATAGCATTGGCATAATAATCAAACTCCTTTTGTTTTTTAGACTTCAACAAGGTCACGACTTCCGGGTTGATGTAGGCTACTTCTCAGAAGTGTTCGAAAGCGAAAATCCTTTGATTCATTTGGTGCAAAGGTGAGCGTTTTGGGGACTGATCCCGAAAGAACCCCGGCAGTTTTCAGACGATTGAGCACGTCGGACGGCATATAGGATCGCAGCTGCACCTTAATGATTTTCTTCAAAAGGGCAGTCGATGTATAATAATAGGTATCATCATAGAGAATCTCCTTCTGACATTCAAAACTGCTATCGACATCTTCGAGTGAACGAAAACAAATCATATTGCTTCGCCGGGCGGCATAGAGTGCGTTTCGGAAAGGTGTAAGGATGTTGCCATCGTTGATTCTTTCCCAGTAGCGAGTGTATGTTTCAAGGTATTCGTCACAGCGGACGGAAAGCGTTTGTGGAGGCACTTGCATGGAGTAATGCCACTTTACAACATCAGCTATCATAGATAGTGCTGCGATTTCCCGTTGTACAGAACAATCTTCGCCAAGATCATCGAAGACTTTTGTAAAAGAACGTTCCACTGTCGAATTGAACGCATCCGCATTATTCAGAATCGACTTTATCAGACATCCAACAGAATTGATAGACCCAGCCCCAGTACAAGGCTCGATAAAATCTTGTATTGGTAAACAAAAGGTTCGTTGCCGTGGGGTAAGATTAGGCGAAACAACCATATATAGAGGGTGCTTCTGGTTGCTTTGCATAGAATTCATCAGCGCTTGATAGTTTTTGTCCCGACTATAGGCACTGGAAGACTCATTGAAGTTGATGTTTTCAGAACGAATCCATACAATGGGACGGTCACGCAAACTTTCTAGTGCTTTTTTGAATACGTAGGGTGTGCTATCAATGCATAAATCTGTGTACAGATACTCATGTGTTAGGATGCAGATTGGGCGTCGAATCCACATCTTAGAAGGCAAACGCTCTTGAAGTATCGCGTATAGTGATACGAGCTGGTACAATATCATATCGGGTGTAGGCGGAACTGTGAAGCTCAGTAGCACAGCATTAAGATCAACCCATTCACTCTCTTGAAATCCCCAGTGCTTTTCAGAAAAATACCATCCGGGAGAGTATTTTATCTGCGGAGGAATGGAATCGCGTGTAGCTGCGGTATACCGGGCAATCAGCTCGCCACAAACGGTAGGAAGAAGATGTGCGATGACAATAAATCCGTTGTCGCGTAGCAAATTGTAACGGTGCAGGGCACTGCAAGTAGCATCGACTATGACGCTTTTGTGTTCTCCTGTAGGAGTATCGAACGTATATTTGATGGATTCTTTTTTTGTGTCATGTTCTATGATTTTTTGCGCTCGTAGATTTCGGCAAGGGCTAAATGGTTTTACAATAGTATTTTCCCCATTGCTGCACTGGTAAGTTAAACAACCCTGAAAGTCCTCAACTAAAGCACAGTTATCAAATCGAAGTCGCTGTTTTCTGAAAGCTTTCTGGACATCGCTCTCCCATTCCTCTTGCAGCTTTTGAATTTTGGCTTCAACAGGATTGTTTTGAAAAGCAGCACTGGGTTGAGCCTGCATGACAGATTGTTGGGAGTAAGGCGAGAACGATGGCTGCGGTTGGTTCAAAGAGGCAGATGGTATATAGTTAGGTGGGAACTGCTGTGGCGTAATAGTTTGTGATTTGGAACGAACGATTCTTTTTTGTGGCGGAGTGGGTGTAGCTGAATCATCGTAGGGGCTTCCATCAGGTTTTTGAATGGCGGAAATCATGCCGCTATTATTTAAGGAATTCATAGCGAGGCTCCTTTCATATAGGATGAATGGCGGACTGCGGGCAGTTTGTCCGGTCACTTTCCGGGGATATGCTGCTCGCTAATTTAGTTGTCAAGGGACGGAGAAGAAGAGGCTGAAGGCTTTCTTCTGTAAATAGGATAACACATTGACAACTGGGACAAATGGGGTGAATTTACATTGAGTGGGTGTAAATATGTAAAAACAGTATTGTTTGAGATTGATATGCGATTAACAATCTTTGGCGACGTCTCAAGTCTATAACAGGAGCTCTAGAAAGGAAAATTAAGCGGTATGAATGGCATTGACAATCTGACTCTTTATAAAACTGTAGATGAACTCCAAGAAAGTAAAAATAGTATTGAAAGGCATACGGGAATTGATTTTTCAAAAAATGTCCAACAATTCGATTTGCTGCTGGATATCGTTGAGGAAGAAACATCAGAAAACGAAGAAAAAAGACAAGTTGAAGTAGTTGAACGGATATTGGAAGCAGTATGGCCTGAAAATTTATTTGAAGCATATTGTAATGATAAAGACAACATCGTGCAAGCCGTATATTCCAATATGATTGCAATGGTCTTGTTTTCGTTGCAATACCTTTTGGCAGATGAAATTATTGATGACGAGTATGATTCAAAATTACAACAGTGGCTTGATATGGAAAGCGATGAAGAGGCAGAAACGTTTGAATGTTATGAGTGCATGAAAAGAACAGTATCAAATAAAATAAAAAAGATTGCTAAAAAAACTCAAAAAAGTAAGGAAGACTATGAACAAAACTTAAGGTTGCCAATCCAATTGCCACAAAGCACACATAAAAAGAGGATTTTAAAATCACTTATGAAAAAAATAGTTGAATTGGAGGCGAATTCGGCACAAGAAAATGGTGCTGACGGCAAGTCGGATTCAAAGCAGAAAAAGAGAACAAATAGCATAAGTTGGAACATTCTAAAACTAGCAGAAAAAGAAGAAAATGTTGCAAATTTTAAGAAAATAAACGCTAATGAAAAAAGAAGTATAAAAAAGATATATGAAACTTTATGTAGAGAAATCACAGAAGTTTCAATGGAAGATACAGATAAAGCTGAAAAGGTAATGTTAGAGCTTGCATATGAGTGTGTTTTTCATGCCAAAAGTATTTCTGCATTAGAAGATGGAGATGGAACAGAAATTGACTTATTGGGGAGGACGATTGTTCCGATAGGGTTTTATGTGCGAAAGTTCAAATTTGGCAACGAGGAACAGTGCATCGGCTTTCGGAATATTTACTGCGCTACATTAAAAAGCATGATGATTTATGTTGTTGAATACGCAGGTAGTGTCCTGCAAAAGAAGCAGAAGGAAATTTCACAAAAAGATAAAGTTTTGATGGCATATGAGATTGTATGTAATTATGTGAAAAGTAGATATAAGGAATATTATGAGGCAGCATTTGACGAAAAAAATAAAATAAAACTTGATCTTAACGCACCAAATATTGGCGAACATATTTGGGCTGTTATGAACATTCTCTTTTACTGTGAAAAGTATAATAAGGAAAATCAATATTTATGTAGCATTGAAACGGAAGGCGTTCCATATATTCGTCCAGAATTTCCCAAAGTAGCCAAATGCAATGAAAGTAAGAAATGCGGAAAAATAAAATACAAGGTTCCTGAAAGCAAAGGAAAAAAGCTGGAAATATATTTTTCAGTGATGACATCTGATGGCATTTTAGATGAGATAAAAGAGCTCAATGCAATAAAAGTGGCGAGAGAAAATGAAGTGAGTCGATTAAGGGAGATTTTTGAAGAAAACCAAAATAATGAGGGCGATTTGTTTCAAAAAGATATCTTGGCATTTGAAAATTGGGAGAAAGGGTTCTCATTAAGTGATTTTAGGGTTGAGATATTTTCGGATGATAAATTTACACTTGTTATATCAGGAAAACAGTCTCCTAATATAATGAAAAGTATATTAACCGCTTGTGGAATGAAAGTGGATGGACGAACTAAAAAGATTTCAGCAAATCAAATGACACTGATAACATTATGTCAGGTTATGGATAAAGCTGAAATAATGTGTGATCCATGGGCCGAAAGGACGGTGCTAAAGGTTCGACTAGGCAAATTGAATTTGGGAGGGTTGATGAATTTTGAACTTGGAATAGAAGAAAGGACAGTGCTTACCAATAGAGATAAAATTGCTAGAGATAGCTTTGAAAAGTACAATTTATTAGAGACTTCCGACACTTCTAAAAAAAATCCGGAACTAAAATGACTAAAAAACTAGTCAAACTAGTTGAACGAGGAAAAGTTCTTTTTTAGAACTGTAGGAACAGTATTTATATAACAGGGTATTAGGCATAAAAGAGGGCAACCACGCAAGTGGTTGCCCTTTCTCTGTATCTGGTATGATTTGACATTCGGCAACAGTATAGTAAACCATCAAAGGAGGATTAGCCGTTATGTTTGATTATTATGATACTCTGATAACCCCGGAAGAAGTTGCCGATATGCTGGGATGTGGTATGAATACCACCTATAAGCTTTTGAAGTCGGGAAAAATAAAAGCTATGAGGATCGGTCGAGTTTGGAAAATTCCTAAGAGAGCAGTACAAGAATATATTGTGCAGGAAGCTCATATGAAAGCTACTGGATGGTAATACGAAAAATTCCCACATGGATAATGACTCCATGTGGGTTTTCTGTTGCTTGAAAATAATGTTTGATAGAGGAATGCACATGTAGATAATCCAATGTTAATGCTAAATAATGCATGGAGCAGAAGGAAGGTGGAAGTTGATCTTTATTAAAGGCACTAACATTAGAATAAAGCGGCCGAATGGAATAGTTGTAGTACAAACGGTCGCACAAGAACAACCGAATGTGTAGTGTATATACATTTGGCTATTCTTGCTAGGGGGGAGGCGGATGCCGTCATAAATAATTTTTTGTTTTTGTTTTTCTGAATTTGTTCGCATGAAACTCTATGGATAGAAAGAAGGCAATTATAATGGGAGATACTGTTAATATACGATTGACCGCTGAAGATAAAATTCATCTACAACAGAGAATGGATGAAACTGGTAAAAAAGCAACAGAAGTATTTAAGAGTGCAATCTACTTTACTGAAATAGATGCAGACCTTGTTGATGAAATCATATCTAATATTGGAAATTATGCGAGTGAAAAAAATTGGGAAGGAGTAAAAGAGGAGGTTCATAGGTATGTGTTATATCGAACTCAAAAATGATAAGTATGAAACTTCGGAGGACTTAAAACATTTATTGCAATATATTCTTAGATTAGATAAGACAGCAGAAGATAGTCAAAGAGCGAATACTATAACAAATACCTTAGCAGGTTGTCAGCCAGCGATGATTCCCAATGAATATTTGTGTGATCCAAGTGCAGTTTATCACCTGATGCTTTTTGAAGTTAAGAGAAGACAGAAAGGAACTACGCAGTTTGCAAAACATCGCATTGTTTCGTTTGCAGTAACAGATTGTATTCTGCCACAGGATGTAGTATCTCTGGCAGAAAGAATAGCAAGTATCTATGCGAAGAACGGCTTTATTACAGCTTATGGAATTCATGCGGATAGATTTAATGTACATATTCATTTTGCAGTTTGTGCAGTATCGTTTCAAACACAGAATATGTTTCATATTCAGTGGGAAGCTGAGAGAAAAATGCTCGTGTCAGTAACAAATCAGTGGAAATCTGAGTTCGACGAGATGCTTCAAAATAATATCCAAATGAGGCAGTCAAGAGAAGCCGCATTGTATGGTGACGATATCGTTCGATACGGAAGCGTTCCGATAACTGCAAAAGGTCAAATGGTGCAAAATAGACGAGCTAAAATAGGTAAATAAAAAAGGAGATAGCACAATGGATAAGTTTGATGAAAAAGTGATCGGTTACGATTCGATAAAAGAAACGTTGCGGCAGATAGCAGATGTTCTTAAACGGCCTGAGGCTTATAAAGAAAAAGGGGTGTCCATGCCAAGAGGACTTCTGATGGAGTCTGCCCCCGGACTAGGAAAGAGCCTGATGGCATCGATATTGATGGAAGAGTCTGGACGAAAATCCTTCGTCTTTCGAAGGATCAACGAAGGAAATACATTTCTGGGTGAGATGAAAGATATCTTTGACGTTGCAAAAGAAGAGGCACCGAGTATACTGCTCTTAGAAGATCTGAACCTTTATGTGGAATCCAATTCTCCCTATGCTCCGGAATGGGCTTGTTTACAAGCCTGTATTGACGAGACAAGCGATGCGGATATCTTTGTAATTGCCACGACAAATGATACAAGGTACATGCCGCAGAGTTTATTAAGACCGGGAAGATTTGACTATATTCTGAATTTGAATCCACCACTTGGTAAAACGGCAGAAGACATTGTAAGCTATTATCTTTGTGATAAAAATCTGGCGAAAGATGTACAGATCTCTGATATCGTAAAGGCTATGCCGCAGGTGAGCTGCGCAACGCTTGAAACGGTAATGAATCTCGCGGCAATCAATAGTGTCTATCGTGATCATGCACATGTTCAGAAGGAAGACATTATAGATGCACTTTTAAAAGTGGTCTATAATCTCAGAAAAACGGACTGTGAGGAGGATCCGCAGGAACACCAGATGATTGCCGTGCACGAGGCTGCGCATGCTGTTGTGGGAGAGGTTCTGCATTCTGGTAGCATTGGGATTATTACAATTCGCGGAAGTCATGGTGCTATTGGTGGTATGGAGAGTGGGTTTGCTGTTTATGCTAAGAGCGAAGAAGAATTTCAGGATGAGATCATAAAAACCTTGGCAGGCAAGGCGGGAACTGTTTTGATCTATGGAATCATGGACATTCGTGCAGCGGCTGATATTAAGAAAGCAGACCAGCTTTTGGATATCTGGCTGTGTCACTTTGCTGGTGGAGGTTTTTCAGGAGTTGAACCTAGCGAAAATAGATTGTCTGAACCAAGACTTTCCTATAATGAAGCAATTAAATCAGCAAAATTGGAAGAACTTTACCGCAGAGCCTATAAGATTCTCTATGACAACAGAGATTTCCTGCTTGCTGTCCAGAAAGAGCTTGTGGAACATGAAACGCTGCTGAACAGTGATCTGGCAAAAATCCGGGAATCCTGTACCTAAACACTATTATTCAAAATGATAAAACGGTCAAGTCCTTCATGGGCTTGACCGCTTTTATCTGGCAATATGCAGTTGAAACTCAGGGTTCTTCCTCTATATATAGGAAAGCACACAGCATTTTAGTAACTGCCTCTCTTTGAACAGGAGAGAGCTTAGCCCAGAGATCAAGAAGCTTCTTTTGCTCCTTCGTCAGATAAACTGAGTCCTCCTCCTGAAAGAACTGAGAGAGGGTAATGCCGAAGCCTGCACAGATTTTCTCGATAGAAGCAACATTCGGCTGAAGATTTCTTCTTCTCCATGTTGAGATGGTGGATTGGGTCAGCCCGGAGTTTTCTGCAAGGGCATACTCAGACCAGCTACGGGAAAGGCGTTCCTGTTCAATGCGCCCTAAAATATCAAATGTGGGCTTTTCTCGTTCCATGGTTGACCTCCTTGTAAAAATCGTAGTGATTACTTACGATTTTATTGTTCCAAGGCTTGACCGTTAATTGCATTAGTCGTATACTTTCAATAGTATATATCGTAGCAATTGAACCCTTTTTAGAAATCTCGCACAGATTTTAGAACCAAAAACTTTTTGATAGACAAAAAAGAAGATAGACAATGCCTGTCCACCACGGTTGTTATAATGGGGCTGAACCAAAGAGGAGGACAAGCCAATGACAGCAGACACCTTAAAAACGACCCGTGTTTTGGAACTTTATCAGGACTTCCTTTCTGGCAAGCTCATCAATAAGCAACAGGCCGCAGAGCAGTATCATGTGAACGTCCGCTCCATTCAGAGAGACATTGATAGTATCCGGGATTTTCTTTCGGAACAGTGTGCCAAGGAAGGCATCGTACGGAAGATCGAATACGACAAAAAGGAAAACGGCTACCATCTGGTCACACAGGAGATCGAGCAGCTTTCCAAAGGTGAGGTTCTGGCCCTGTGCAAGATTCTGCTGGAAAGCCGAGCTTTTACCAAAGAGCAGATCGAGAAGCAGTTGCAAATTATCCTGAACCTTTGTGTATCGCAGAGGGAAAAGGCCGACATTGAGTGGTTCATCAGCAATGAGCTGTTCCACTACCATGACCCGGCTCATGCAGCCGTTGACCCGGACAATCTGTGGATGGTGGCACAGGCGATCCGAAATCAGTCGGTGCTGGAAATTGAGTATCAGAAGCTGAAAGAGCGTCAGATCGTAAAACGGACGGTTGAGCCGGTGGGATTGATGTTCTCAGAGTATTATTTCTATCTCATGGGTGTTATCACAGATCACTCCACCAGAGAGGCTTTCCACAAAAAGAACGATCCTTATCCCACCATTTATCGGCTTGATAGGATACATTCCATCAAGGAAACCGGAGAGAAGTTCTCTGTATCCTATAAAGAACGCTTCAAAGAGGGCGAGTATAAGAACCGCACTCAGTTCATGTTCGGCGGTGAACCGCAGAACATCAGCTTCAACTACTATGGCCCATCGGTGGAAGCTGTGCTGGACAAGTTCCCCATGGCAAAAGTCGTAGATGAAAAAGAGGGTGTCTGCTATATTGAAGCCGAAGTCTTTGGCACAGGCGTGAAAATGTGGCTGCTCAGTCAAGGTAGCAAAGTTAAGGTGACTGCACCGGAAACGCTGGTGCAGGAGATGAAGCAGGAAATCGAACGGATGAACAACCAATACTAAGGAGGCTGTTTTATGAAGATGGTTGCAAACGAGACTGAACTGCGCAATGCTCTGAAAGAAAGGGCACCGGAAATCACGATTGTAACATCGTACGCGGATACGGTAAAGAAAAAATATGGATTGGATTTGAAAGCAAATCCACTTGGAAAGATGCTTGTAACGGGTTTTGGGCCAGTTGTGAATCACTTTATGAACCCGATGGGCGAAGAACTGTCTTGGTATAAAATTCAATTTTACACGCCGGGAAAGCTTGTAATTGAACGAGAAAAATAACGTAAAGGAGCCTCGATATGGATTTCAAATCATTACGGAGTGATAAGCTCAAACTTACGCAGGAAGAATTTGCAAATCTCTACGGAATCAGTATTCAGGAAGTTCAGGAACTCGATAAGACCGGGAAACCTGATATGGACTTGATTGTCAAAATAGCAACCAAGTCTGGGTTGGACTTTAATACGATCCTTTCTTATGAAAAGCCGCGGGTCAAACCTATCAGTGCAAAAGATACTTGGGAGAAAACGAACTTTACCAAAAAGAGTTTGTCAGGCTATCTTAATTCTGCGCTGGAACAGATGGATATTCCCGATGATATGCGAAAAAATTACATAGACGACCTTGAAATCGGCATCATGTCGAAGTTCGTTAAACCTACTGTGGCCATCGTGGGTCGCTCGGACACCGGGAAAAGCACTCTCATCAATTCACTGATTGGTGCTGAAAAAATGCCAGCGAAATGGACACCGACCACTTCAACGGCAGTTTATGTAAAGCACATTAAAGATCGCCCTGCGTTCATCCATGATGAAGCATGGATTTTCAAAAGAGAGTGCGGCAACGAGAAATTTTGGAACTCCAAACGACTTTATGATGAAAAATACTGCGAAAAGTGGAAGGTTGCCGGAGGAGATTTGAGCCTTCTGGAAACCTATTCTACCCGTCAAGGCGGTGGATTAAAGACGGAGGCTGGTTCCGCAGTTGTTTTCGTTGATGCTCCGATTCTTTTGAATTGCGATATTATCGACTTGCCGGGATATGGAACGGAAACAGCAAGCGATGATGTTATTACGGCAAAAACTGCTGCACACGCAGATGTTTTGATTTACCTATCGCTGGCAAGTGGTTTTTTGAGAATTGAAGATATTGAATATCTGAAGAACAATGTCCGTACGCTCCCTGTTTTAGAGAAAAAAGGCGAAAATGGTCTTAAACCGTTGGCAAACCTGTTTGTTGTAGCTTCTCATGCAGATTCTGTTGATAATGGCAATGAAATTTCTCTTGCCAATATTTTGAAGAGTGGCTGTGAGCGATATATGTCTACGCTGTCGGACAGCTATTGGAAAAGCCGTGCAGAAGAATCTGGCTATGACTATTCTCCCGCTGTAATTCAGAGCCGCTTCTTTACTTATACAACTGATATTCCTGCGCTCTGCGAAAAATTTAGAAATAACCTAGAAGCTGTTCTGGAGACAATTCCCGAAATCGTTGATACGGAATGCAAAGAATCGGTTCGGGCGTATGTTGCCAGAAAAGAGCCGAATTTGGAAGCTGAAATCCAAAAGTACGAGGCACTTGTCGAAGATCGGCAGAAATACGTTGAGCTTTTGAAAGATATTCAGGATTCTGATTTGGAACGAACTGCTGAGAACGATAACAAAAAGCGTGAAATCAAAGATTTGATTCATTCTCTCAACGGGGAATCTCTGAATGAATGCACAAAGTATTGCACATCGGTGCTGACCGTTGATGAGATTACACGAAGAATCAAATCCAAGGGTATCAAAAATAAAAAAGAGGACATTCAGCAATTTGCAAGCCAGTTGCAGGATGAAATGCAAAGTAAATGTTCCGATTTGCTGAAAGAGAGATCGGAACAGTTGTCTGTGAAAGTCAAAGAATATGTGAGCGATTATCAGGAGGGTGTTCAGGCTTCGTTTCAAGAAGCAAATCTTAATGCAGACTTTGATGCTGGTTATGCGTTTGCATCTTCACTTGCTAAAATCGGAATTATCGGAGGACTGGGAGCTTTTCTAGCTGCTGATGCAGCATTTGCTTTTGGAAGCTGGGCTTTCCTCTTTGGCATAGGTGGTCAGATTGCGTTGTTTGCCAATTTCCTTGGCCCGATTGGTATTGTGGCAGGTGCGCTGATTAGTGCCGGACTGGGCATTATGAAACTTTTTGGCGGCGGCTGGGAAAAGAGTGTCGCTAAAAAGCTGGTGAATGCTTATGAAGAAAAAGGTGTTACTGACCAGTACAGAAAAGCCATCAATGAATATTGGGCACAGACGGAAACTGCATTTGACCAAGCAGCCGAGCAGCTCGATCAGGCGTGGACTGCTTATGTGGAACGGTTGCAGACAACTGTCGATAGTTACGATATTGAGCAAATTGAAACTTCGCTTACTGCGGCGAAAGGTATTCAGAATTTTTTCGAGCATATCCCATTGTAAGGAAATGGTTTCGTGACCTCTACAACTGGGATTTGGAATGAAAGGAAATTGCTATGAATCCGATGTTCAATGAATACAAGGATGCTGGTAAAATTCAGGAAGCATTGCTGATTGGACGCAACATGGTGAATAAAGCTCCGGGAGACTCGGAGTGCGTAAATGCCTATTTGGATTTCCTGCTGATGCTGGCTGAAAAATTGCCTCGTACCGATGAACGTAAGAGTTTTGCAGACCAAGCAAATCTTGTTCTCTCTTTTTATGAAGAAAATGCAGATCTTACGGATGACATCATCAACGACATTCATGTGTACCATAATCGACTTGGTGCAGTAGTTACGGACATTGCACAGCTCGAACAGGAAGAATACGAAAAACAGAAAAGAGCAATCGAGGCCACCAACACCACGCAAATCAAAAAGCTCTATACCATAAAGCAGAAGTTGGAAAATGCCAAGACCCATGCAGAGTTTGACAAGCTCTTGCAGGAAATTAGTGCTGTGGATGCTGAAATTGACCATGATAACTTAACGTCAGAGCAGAAAACACATTATGACCAGTTGAACAAGAGCTGCACTGATACCATCAGTGCCAAGATGCGCCAGTTGGAGTACAAGGACAATATCGACTATAACAAAAAAGCGGTCAATGCGTATAATTCTGCCTTTACCAGTTTCAAGAACAATGAATCTCGGTATAAGGATAAGAGCCAGCTTTTTAGCCTTGTTTCCACAACGCTGTTTGCGTATGATGCAGGACGGCTGTTTAATGAGACGTTGATTTTCTACAACCATGTCTACTCCTATATTTTTAACAAACTGGACGATAACGGAAAGTTGGAACTGACAAAGTATTCGATTGAGTGTGAGCGAAAGCAGGGGTGAACCTTATGCTGACAGCGATAAAAAACAATAAAAGTTTGAGTTTTTATCAGAACATTGCTGAGCCACGTCAACGAAAGGCAGATTCACTGCCGATTGCTGGAATGATTTCTCCGGCCATAGGAGGCATGACGTATTCGACTGTTACTTATACCAATGACGTAAATCAGGCTTTTTCCGATTTAATTGCGAATGTGTCACGCCGTGGAATGCAGTATGCAAATAACACTGTTGCCTCACGAGGAGGCTATATGGCAGAAAACTTTGTGGCTGATAGTTATAATCTTGATGCTACAATTAAAAGGTCTGATGCTCCAAGGGCAACTGTTCCAGAAGAAAATGGCCTTTCATCCCCTGATATTCAGTATGGTGATGAACAAGCCAGTTTGAAGTTTTATAAAGACGCAAAATCTAGTGCCATGAGACAATCCGATCCGGGATATGGAAATCAACACAGAATTGTTCCAAGTGATCAGGTTGATGATGCGAAAGCTGAACTGGCTAAAAAAGCACAAGAAAACAGGGCTAAAGGTCGAGAGAGTGCTGCTACACAGCAGGAAAAGACTCGTGATCTGATCGATGACCGAATCCACGGTAAGGATGGAACGGAATCAACTCCCATGACCAAAAAACAGAATGATGACCTATCCAAAACTATAAAGAAGGATGAAAACGGAAATGCCTATGTTGATCATGAGGCAATGGATAAAGTCATGGAAGATACCGGCATCAAAGGCAAGGTAAAGAATGCAATCCATAAAAATGAAATTCAGGGCCTTGCAAGTGCTGTTGCGATTGGTGCAGGAATTGGATTTACCATTGGTTTTGCAGTATCTTTGGCGCAATCGGGTATCACACCTGATTCGGTAAAATATGCGTTTGTTAATGGTGGGAAATCTGGCGTAGCATCTGGCGTACAGTCTGTTGTTGGCTACGGTATCGGAAGAACTATTGGTCAAATAGCAACAAATGCTATTGAAGGTGTTCTGTCTAACGCTGGTCTTGAAATCACAGCTAATATTTCCAAAATGTGCACAATGGGAACGGTTGGAGCCATTACCGTTGCCGTATTTTCCACGGTACAATTTGTAAAGCTTATTTACCATGGAGAATGTTTGAAGTCTGCGGCCATTCAAGTCGGTAAACAGGCACTCTTTTCACTGTCTCTTTTGGCAATCTCGATTGCTGCACAGGGAATGTGGGGAGGCCCCGCAGGTATTATCGTATCTATTGGCACAGGGATAGTGATTGTGTCGTATACAATTGCTGATGCAGTACACCAACGCACCTTTGCTGAAGAGTGTCACATTAAAACTATTGAAGAATATGGACGTTTGGCGTTACGACACTTAAACGAGCTACAATTTGCCTAAAAAATAATCCGGGACGGCTTTTGGGGGCTGCCCCGGATTATTTTTAGGTAAAGGACTTGAGCACTTCTTTCAGTGCTTCACGCTGCTCCGGGGATAGCTGGGCTAGAAGTTCCAAAAACTCCTGCTGCTCCTCCAAAGTGAGCCGGTTCTCCGGCTCAGAATGATTTTGGCGGTTCATAAAAGATGCTTGCTCCTTTCGGCAAATCCTGTTCAGCCATCAGTTCAGCACGAATCTGACGCTTATATTTATAATAGGTATTCCGGGCAAGACCTGTGAGCTTTATGCACTCGGCATCATCAAGTGTACCGCCAAAGGTCTTGCAGTGGGTGCGGATGATCTGCTTAGCTTCTCTGGCTTTCTTCGTTTCAAAGCCAACACCCTTTTTGCGACCAACCTGCTTGCCGTTCAACCGGGCGGTCAAAAGGCCCTCACGGGTGCGCTGGTGCAGATCGGCAACTTCCTTTTCGGACTGCTCAAAGGCCAGCTTGATCTGCTCCTTTGCCAAGGCCATCAGATACTCGTTGATGCCCTTCAAGATGAAGTCCACATTTGTCCCTGTCATGGCAATGCTGCCGGACAGGGCTTTTTTGTAGGTCTCGGTGTCGATGTGGTGCTCTTTCAAAAACACCAGCCGGATGCCCTTATGGTAGAGATCTTCGTACAGAGCAAAACCTTCTTCTGCATTTCTGGACATCCGGGACACTGAATCGAACACCACCATATCCCCAGATTTTAGAATCCGATAGAGCTTCAGCCATTCCGGGCGAAAGATAGATGTACCAGTGTAGGCTTCCTGTACGATATGGGCAGTCGGATACTCGGCCTTGATATTGCGAATCTGACGGTCAATGCTCTGCTTTGCCGTAGAGATGCGGCAATAGCCATAGATGTTCATGCTTCTCCCTTCTGGCTCAAAGATAACGAGCGACAATTTTAAGACTGTGTTTTGCACCTTGAAATGGCCTGAAAATGGCTGGTTTTAATACAAAACAGAATATACGGTATTTTTAATACAGTTTTAGTGGGCATAGGCAGTCATAAAATCAGAAATGGTAGTGCACGGTTTGTGATTGGCGGTGTCCTCGCCATCCAAAGGAGCGTAGTTCCAGTCGGTGTCCTCGTCAATATATCGCCGCCCATCATCCGGCAGTTCCAGCGGTTCCGCAAGAATAATGGTGCCCCAGTGGTTGACCATCACAAAGGGTGCGATTTCGCAAGGGATGCCCCGGCACTCATCATCATGCCGGACATCGTAGATATACAGGCCATCCGGGACAGTATCCCTCTTGATGCGGATGCTGGTGAACAACGCAGGCTTTCCGCAAACCGTAATCTCTTCGTAGCGTTCGGTCATTGCATGAAAGGTCATAATCTGTCCTCCTTAGATTTCAATGATAAAAGCTCTGAATTTCTCTTTGTAGAAATCCATTGCACTCTGCAGCAGGGAAGTCAGATTCCCTTCGTTGTCACATCCGGCCAGAAATCCCGGCCCGGCAAGAACATCGGCTCCATCCCATAGCGGACGATTGAGCGGCAGGCCAAGCAGCTTGCCTTCATCATTGCAGACTAGTGTGACCTCTGAACCGGTGTCACTCAATGTGATGCATTCGATCAGCCCGCCTACAAAGTTCTGCATGGCTTCAAGGGTGTTGTCCAGTTCGATCTCCTTTGGCAGCTCCATTGGCAGGAGCGCAAGGACTTTGATTTTTTGTTCTTCCATTGTGTACCTCCAAATAAAAACAGGACAATCCAAATGGATTGTCCTGTAAAAAGTGAAGGGGAGCATCCGAAGATACTCCCCAGTAGATAATTATTTTTTCCTTACCATGCAGCGCTTTTTGAAGAATGCGATGCCATAGCAGAGGATGTCATCATAGTCATCCCGGAAGTCTGCTGCGTACATCCGGTCATTGATCTGCTGAATGGCAGTATCACAGGCATCCGGCAGAGCATCCAGAGTTTTTGCATACTTGGCTTCAAAAATTGCCACACGGCCATTGCGGATATCCTTTACAATAACATCGCTGCGCCCCTCGCCATGCTCTTTGTTGGATTCCACCACATAGCCAGCACCAGTGAAGATGCCTGCAAGGAAAGCGTGGTAAAAATCCTCCCGATAGTCATGGTAGCTGATGGTCATGCGCAGCAGCTTGGTCATTTCTTTTGTCAGAGCTTCGCTGTTTCCGCTCCAGACTGCATCAAACAAAGGGCTGCGGTTCCATGCCTTTGCACTATCGTCAAACCATTTGCTTACAGTGGTTTCAAAAATTTCCCGAATCTCTGCATTGGGAATCATCAGCGCAGAGCAGCCATCCGGCAGCGAATCCGTCAGATCCTTATCCCGCACCTTGGTCAGATAGCCTGTCAGATACAGCACACTCCAAAGATTTTCCTCAGAGGAGTGCAGATAATCGTAGGTCAGGTTTTCTTCAATATGCTGAACAATAGAGCCGCCAGCCATCAGAGTTTCAAGCTTTGTGGTGATATTGTCGCCTGCATAGTCGATAAAAGAACGGATGATGGCGTTATCACTGGTGTTTTTCCAATAGCTTTTCGGCTTCTGTGCTACACCATACTGGAAATCCCGCAGATAACTGATTACGTCCCACGGACAATAAATGTCTGCATCGCCAAAATGATAACCGTCGTACCATGCCTTGATTTCAGCAGACTGCGATTCAAGATCAGCATCTTTCAGCATTTGATCTACATCTGCCTGTGTAAAACCAAAGGATTCGCTCAACCGGGGAGAAAGAATCGTATCCGAAACGAAATTGTTCGTCCCGGTAAAAATGCTTTCTTTGGCAATTTTCAGGCAGCCAGTAACAACAGCAAAGTCGAGGGAGGTGTTGTCTTTGAGCGTGGTGCTCATCATAGCCCGCATCACGTCCAGCATCTGCGAATAATATCCGTTGCTGCTGGCTTTGGCAATGGGAACATCATACTCATCCAGAATGACGACCGCCGACTTTTTGAAATGGATTTCCAGCATCCGGGTCAACAGCAAAAAGCAGCTTTTGGTTTCATCCATAGATGCAGTGCGTCCCAGAATCCGCTTAAAGATGCCTTTGTCATCGTCAGAAATAGCATCGTCATCCAAAAGAAACTGATAATCCTGAAATGCAAATGCCAGCTTCATGCACAGCATTCCATAGGCACTTTCAAAGGTCAGACCGTCCGTGTCCTTGAAAGAGAAAAAGACCACAGGACACTGATTCATCCACTTTTTGCAAAGTTCCGTATTTTTGGAGATCGCCAATCCCTCAAATATCTGCTTGCTGTCTTTGGTGATGTCCAGAAAATTTGCGAGAGTGCTCATACCAAGGGATTTTCCGAAGCGACGAGGGCGAGTAATCAATGTTACTTCAGCGATACCTCCGCTAAGAAGTTCAGAAATCAGATTGGTCTTGTCGATATAATAATACCCGCCTTCTCGAATCTTTTCAAAATTCGAGATTCCAACAGGAAACTGCAAATCTTTCATGCAATGCTCCTTTCCGCTCACAGAGGAGAGCTTTCAGAACTCACTACTGTAAGTGTACCATGAAATATAGAATCATACAAGAATCAAGTGACATCGAAATAGAGCAGTTTTATTATGCTACGTTCAATCTGGTGGCTTTATAGCAGTCAGCGCACATTCCCTCATGGGTGGCGGCAAACTCTGCCGCCTGCATGATGGAGCCATCCTTCAGCTTGACCCTCTTGATGGGCTGATTGCAGCGAGCGCAGATGCAGGGCATCGGCGGCTGTTCCTGCTTCTGGCTGGTGGATTTCGGTTTCGGCTGCTTTTGCGGTTCTGCCTCCGGCTGCGGTGCGGCATCCTCCGGCAAATCTTCTCCGGCATAAACGTACAGACCAAGGCCAAACATAGCAAGGTTTTTCACTAAGCACCGCATGATAGCCTTATTCACATCGAACATGGAGGCTGCTTCTACGGTGCGCTCTTCCATGCCGACCTTTTCACGGCGGCGGGTCTGCGGATTGTAGTCCCATTTCGGGGTGGTGTAGGTGTAAGGCACAGCTTTCATGGCTTTGTTTGCGCCATCCAGTACAGGCAGCCACATTTCGTGCGAAACGCCCTCAATTGTGACCGAGGTATACACCATGAAGCCGGTTATGGGGTCATAAACATAGGGCAGGCCGTTAAATTTCTTGACTTCGTAGCTGGCAGAAGGATACAGCTTTTTCACCTCTGCCCAGGCAT
>ERZ772851.1565-NODE-1565-length-21087-cov-3.130515_pt1 | contig 21087 bp, 15 predicted proteins | sample MGYA00512137_ERZ772851 | MGnify/ENA primary metagenome ERZ772851 (study PRJEB29015, sample SAMEA2737663) | human gut metagenome | biome: human gut; feature: human-associated habitat; material: faeces | place: China | collected 2012 ... | reverse complement strand
GCGTGCCCCATCGTTGTGGGGAAAGTCTCGTGTTATCTTGCCATTTGAGGAGGTGTCTCGTTCTTTCGCCACACAGCCCCGACAAGGGCCGGAGATAGGGTTTCGCTGGCCACGGATGCTCTCCGCCCCCTTCGCCCGACACAGCGGCTCACAGGGGCAAACAGGGGCGGAACTGGCATCTGCTGCTGTGGGCCGTGGTAAGTTTAATAAAGTCAGACATACAGGAGGCTATCTCTATGGGACGATGTTCACTTCTCATAGTTCTGCTTGAAGATTTGATTTCAGTTGTATATACTTTATTAAAAATTAGATAATGGGGGAAACGGATGAAAATTCATTTCAAAATGCTAATTAATGACGGTGAAAAATACTATATAAGCGATAATCCTGGGATTGCACTTTGTGATTATGTATATATGCGAGGGCTGGAAAGTATAGATGATAATCGTTTTTGGGAAGAACAGTTAGCACACTATCAAGCCCATAAGGCATTTAATTTTGATCTGGATTTAGTCGCAAGCTCATCGATAGCGAATATCTCAAATGCAATTGCAGAGCGGATAGGATTTGATAAATCAAAATTTGCGGAATCCTATCCGAGGATATATCTTTTGGAGGATGGGGAGTTTGTAGAAATTATACTCCAACGGTATGTATATCGACGTTATCTAAATATTATGACATCCGAGAGGATTTGCATATCTTTTTCATGTTATCCAACCAAGCTGGTGATATCTGGGTTGAGGACGGGCTGCGTTATTATATGCAATCAAAAGAGGCCGGTCGCCACCATCTTCCCCATATTCACGTGGATTATAGACATGAATCTTCTGCCACAGTCTCACTTTATGACGGAGAAATGATTGAAGGCGACATTCCAAAGAAGGTGATGAAACGAGTAAAGGCAAAAGTATTGAATAACAAAAAATATCTAATGGAATGCTGGAACAAACTGACAGATGGCCTGCGCGTTGATTTGAATGCATACTTTGGCACGACACCTCTAAACCTCTAACAATATCTATTCTACTTGTCATTCTTATCCGCTATAAGCCCCGCCCTCGCGCCGTCTAAAGTGGGTCCGGGCTTCCGCCCGGAACTGCGGTCGGCGTATAGCCGGACGCGATGCTTGCCCCATCCAAGGGTGGAAAGAGTATCTCTCCTGCTATGGAACTATGTGAGACTCATCGTTCCCTGGTAGTCGCAGTCTTCAATAATCTTTCCGTGATATTTATGGTATGATCAAGCTGAAACGTCAAAATCTCACCCTTGTATAACACGAGATGCACAGTAACCTCCAATTTTTAAAAGAAAATTGACATATCATGGAGTTTATCCGGGTTCGCCACCCCTCCGTTGCAAACATCTTTACAATATGGTATGATTGTTCAAAATAATTTTCGACAGCAAAAGGCGGGGCTATTGTGAGTGCACCTACAGATGAGCTAAAGGAAAAGATCCGTCAACTGGAGTCTGATGAGGCCTTCCTTGAATTGTCAAAAAAGTACAATGCCTTAAATCTGTTTGAGATCCTGAAAATTACCAAAGCTGAGATTCGCCACAGCAACTTCCTTGCATGGCTACTTGATCCTAAAGGGAATCACGGATTACAAGACAGGTTTCTCCGCGCCTTTGCCGCAAACTTAGGGCAAGGCGGCTCTGTTCCGCAAGATGTGTCTGATTGTATCGTTTTTCGGGAATGGCGGGATATTGACCTGCTTGTCATCTGTGAAAGAGGGAAATACCTTCTTTGTATCGAAAACAAGGTCTTTTCTCGCGAGCACGGAAATCAGCTTCAGCGTTATCACGAGATTCTGACAGAGGAATACCCAGGCTACAATATTTCATTCGCTTTTTTGACGCCAGACGGAGCTATCCCTGAAAAGGAAACTGACCAGCAGGACTGGCAGCCTGTGAGTTATACAGATATTTTAGATGCGATCAGGAGCGCCAGAAACGGCGTGACATTATCTCCGGAAGTGGGGATGTTGTTGGATCATTACACGGAGGCCGTCATGAAGCATATCACAGGTGATAAGGATACGGAAAGTCTGTGCAAGGAGATTTACGCTAAGCACAGGGACATTTTAGATCTTATCTTTGAAAACTGCAAAACACTGCGGATCGTATCTTGCGGTATTATTGAAAATTGGTGCGAAGAGAAATGTCTCAACCACGAGTTGATTTATGATCCTCAGTTTTCTAATCATACATACACCCGGTTCACAACACAGAAGATCCGCAAATTGTTCCCCCCATTGACAGAGCCTATTAGTGGGTGGAAATCGAACGATATCGCTTTCTATGAAATTGATAAGCGCAAAGACTGTTTTCAAATCTCGCTCACCCTATGCAGCGACAATATGACGGACGAGCAGCGAAATGCCTGTGTTGAGATCAGCAAAGCCTTGGGCCTCCCTGATAAAAAGTCGAATTGGCGCTGGAAACGTATCAATAGTTGGAAGCGGCATCTGATTTCACCGGATTTGGGAGATGATGAATATCGTTTAAAAATCGAGAAGGCTCTTGATACCGATTGGTCAGATATTCAAGAATTTGAAGCCGGTCTGATGTTGTAACAAGATTTTTTTACTACCGCTTGATTTACAGGCGGCGCAGAAAGGACGTACATCTATGAAATATACTTCTGCGGAAGCAAATAAGCTTCTGAAAAAACTGAATGACGAATACGCCGCTCTGCTGGACAGGGAGAAGCGCAGCCGTGAGTTTCGAGCTGCCACGGGCGAAGACATCGAGTCAGTTCGTCCGGCCTATCACTACGATGAGACGCAGCAGCGGCTTGCAGAAATGGAGCAGACTATCCGCAGCCTAAAACATGCGATCAATCTGTTCAATGTGACACATCAGGTGGATGGCTTTGATATGACAATCGATGAGATGCTCATCTACATTCCGCAGCTTACGAAGAGGAAGGAAAAACTCCGGGAAATGAGGGCAAGATTGCCAAAGGAGCGCATTGAGGAGCAATACGGCAGACAGTCAAATATCATCGATTACACCCACACAAACTATGATCTTGCGGAAGTGGAGGCAGACTACGCAAAAACGGCAGATGAACTGACCCGAGCGCAACTGGCGTTGGATGCCGTAAACCAGCGGGAGACGTTTGAGTTCGGGAAATAAGTGCTTTCCGTCGGCCTATCCATGAACTGATTGATATGAACATCCATAATCTCCGCATATGTTTAGCGTTTAGCGTCGGAGAGTCTGTTATTTTTCTTGTTATTAGTTATGACAGCCCTTGTTCAATGATGTGGGAACATCTATTTACGGCATGGCAGGATCGAAAAAACTTTTTGAGGGCCGAAGTACGGTTATAAGCCCTCTTATTTTCAACTTTACGAAGAGTGTGTCCTTGCTGAGGAAACTGACGTGCTCTGTCACCCAGGGGATTGAGTCGGTGCAGTTGTCCCGCGAGGATGCTGAGAGCGATTTTTCACAACGTTCAGACAACTAGCATTGCGGTGTGACCCAGATCTTGACCCAGAATAGGAATAAAGTGCTCCCCAAGTCAAGGACAAAATCATTTGACCCATTGCGGCAGCATTCCGGCGGGGTGCTCACCTGTGGAGATGTACTCGTAAAATTCGTTTGGGGACAGCTTCGCCAAGTCCCACTGGCAGCGGTCCTGGTTGTAATAATCCATCCAGCGGTCAATGGATGCCTTCGCATCCGCAAAGGATGTCCAACCGGGGATCTCACCGGCCAGCTCGTCTTTCATGTGCCCGAAAAAGCTCTCCTGGGGTGCGTTGTCCCAGCAGTTGCCCCTGCGGGACATGGAGCGCCGCAGCTCCCGGCTCTCCACCAGTTGAATGAATTTCAAGCTGGTGTAGTGGGTGCCCTGGTCACTGTGGATCACAGTCTCTTTGTTCAGCGAGGTGCCGTAGTTCTGCACCAGCCGCTCCACCATCTCCAGAACGAAATCCACTTCCAGAGATTCGCTCACGGCATAGGATAAGACCTGTTTCGTGCAGGCGTCCAGGATCGTGGACAGATAGCAGAACTTCCCATTCAAAGGGATATAGGTAATATCCGTCAGGAGGATGGCCCTGGGACCGCGTGATTCAAATTCCCGGTTCACCAGATTCTCCGCGGTGCTGCCCATCCGGATAGACCTCTGTAATCTGCGGTAGGGATTCGGCTTCCGAATGGGGCAGGTGAGACGGTACTTCCGCATGAGCCGGCGGATTTTCTTCACATTCATCCGCACGCCCATGTGCAGCAGCCGCATGTGGATGCCCCGGGCGCCCTTTGCGTAGCTGCGGAACCGGTACGCCTCTAAAATCCACTCAAAATCTGCCCGGTCCCTCTGCTCCCTCGTTTCCCTGGCTCGTTCGGAACGCACCCAGTTGTAATAGCCGGAGCGGGACACACCGGCCAATTCGCACAGCTCTTTCACGGTGAGGATGTTCTTCCGGTCCGCCAACGCCTCCTGGATGGCCGCGAACCGTTCTCCGGCACTGTCCATGACTACTGTTCCGGCTTGTCGTGCAGCCGCATGACTTTTTTTAAAAACGCCATCTGCTGCTGGAGGCACAGGATCTCCCGCCGCATCCGTCTGGCAGCTTCGACAGACGGGGAGTCCGCCGATGTTGTCTCCTTCTGCAGGCGCACGCCGCCCCGGGTGCCCTCACGAAGCCCTTCCAGAGACTTGGCTTCCCGCCGAATGCGCTTGGTGGTGTTGTGGACCCGCTCGAAGCCCAGGACTTCCGTGTTATAGCCCAGCTTGCGGAAGGCGGCCGGTCCGGTGTACCCTTGCAGGCTCAAGGCCCAGAACGCCTCCTTGAAGGCGAGGGTGTAGGAGATCGTGTCCGCTGTCACGCACCGTGTGTACGGGTTTGCCCGTAGATGCCGGATCTCCTCCGGCGTGAATTGTTTTTTTGTGCTCATGCAGCACCTCCATCTGGTGATCTTATTTTATCACAGATGAGGTGCCTCTGACCCTATGGGTCAAATGCGTGTCCACTAAACGGGGCCGTGGGTCAAATCCATCGTGTCCATTTTCTTGGGTACAGTTTAGGTACAGTTTAGGCAAAAAATGGGTCAGAAAATGGGTCAGCAAAAATGAAGTCCTCAAAAAAGTACAAAAAACCCGCTGATTTCTAGTGAAATCAGCGGATTTTTGGTCCGAGTGGCGGGATTTGAACCCACGGCCTCATGGACCCGAACCATGCGCGCTACCAACTGCGCTACACCCGGATAGCTGCCTCTCTTCCAGGGCACCAAGGCCCCGCAAAGCAACGTAGTTTATTATACGGAATTTTTTGGCCGTTGTCAAGTGTGGAAGTTGTTTCGATCCCTATCTCTCAGGACTGCGGCCCCAAGGCCGGGGGCACGGTATGCGTGCCCCCGGTTTGATTGCCTCGTTGGTTCAATGCTTTTTTCAGTCTCTCTTCCTGCCCTTCCGGCCCAGAATCACGATGGCTGCTGCGCCAGCCAGAGAGGCCGCCAGCAGTGCCAGATACAGCGCCAGCTGGGCAGTGTCTCCCGTGGGAACAGAGTCATCCGGTTCATCAGGGTGCCCCGGTTCGTCCGGCGTATCCGGCATATCAGGATCCGGGCTTTCGTCCGGGTCAGGGGTCGGATGCGGATCTGGATCCGGCATGGGATCGGGACCCGGGTCTGGGTCCGGCTTGGGGTCTGGATCTGGATCCGGGTCCGGCGGCGGAGTCGTGTCGTCATAATTGATGATTAGCACTTCCGCCGTGTCTCCGAACGGGACCGTTCCGGGGTTGTGCCCCTCGACGCGGGTCCCATAGCCGTCCACACGCGCCTCTGCCACTGTGTAGCCGACGCCGGAGGGCAGGCCCTTGGCTGTCTTGCTCTCCCCGTCTTTCAGGGTAAATGCTGCCACGCCGTCCTGGAACGTCATATCCCCGCAGATGCCGTTGATGGACTTGTCGTCAAGCGTGACGGTGAAGGAGAAGTCCCTCTGCCGGTCACCGCTGTACACTTGCTTTTTGACGGTCAGGTTCCCCTTTCCGTTGATGACGTTCCATCCGTCCACCCGGCTGCCGTAGCCATCCACCGGCTCCTCCTGCACAGTGTAGGTGTACGCCCGGCCACTGTCGTCGTAGGCGGGCCAGCTGCCGAAATCATTGGTCCAGCTGCCGTCGGCGTTCGGGGTGACTTCCCGCTCGGCAACTTTGGTGCCGTTCTGCAGGAGGCTCAGCGTGATGGAGTTCGGACGGTCGTCCGCTCCATCACCCACCCAGGTCTTCCGCCCCTGGATGGCAATTTCCGTCTCCTTGCCGCCCAGTGTGTTGGTCAGAGCCAGCGTACCGCTCCCTGTCACAGTGTACGACTCCAGGTGTTCTTCCTCCACCCAGTAGGTATAGGGATTACCGCTGCCGTCCGTATCCGGCAGATGCTCAAAGGTGTATGTCCAGACATCGGCGTTTCCGTCCTGGGCATTTTTCGCGGACAGCGTCACTTCGCCTGCTGCTTCGCCCTGGGCTGCCGGATCCGTTCTGCGGTAGAGGGTCAGCTTCAGCGTCTCCGGGCGAAGGCCCTGCGCGTCACTGTCATCCCGCCAGGTTTTGGAGACCGGGATGTCCGTATAGCCCCTGTTGGTGATGGCAGTGGTGAACGCCACCGTAGTTTCCGTCGGTTCTCCATGATCGTAGATCACTTCCATGTCCTCGTCCGGGGTTCCCTGTTCAATGGCGTAATAATAGTATTTCTGGTTCTGGCTGTTTACTTTGTCCAGCTCTCCGAAAATATGGCGCCAGTTATTGGCCGCAGACAGCTTTGCGGTCATGCCGGCGACCTGCTCCACTCCATCCACGCCGGTCTTCCCGATCAGGTTTTTGTCCGTGGTCCGCCAGAGTTCCATTGTGATCGGATGTTTCTTGGCATCCGCGGTGTGCCATTTCTTTTCCACTGTCAGGGATGTCACAGCTTTATTGGTGAATTGGAATTCAGGGTAGGTCCCATCCACATCGGTCTTGTTTTCCTTTTTCGTATCTCCCACCTGGACGTAGCTGCCGCTGACCGCTTCGGTCACGCGGTATTCTGTCTCGGAGTCGGAGTCCGGCAGATAGCTGCCCGGCATTCGGGCTGGGAGGTTCTCCCAGACGGCTTTCCACTCTGCGTACTCGTAATAGGGTTTGTCCAGATCAGGATCCGTAGTTCCATCCAGCGTGACGGATACAGCCGTCAGGGTCTTCCACGTATACGCCGGGCCCTCTGCCGGATTCTCCAGCGGAACCGCATATTGCAGGTGCAGGGTGACCTGGGCGCCCTCCTCGCCGGCAGGCATCCACGTCTTGTCGGCAAAGACCTTGGTGGTCTGCATGTCGTTGGCCGCTGTGGTGAGGAAGCCGTCGTCAGACTGCCCGCCATAGGTGTAGGCCGCCGTGTACGCCTCGTTGTAGGAATCTCTGAGCAGGACATAGCTGCTCAAATCGACTGCTCCGTTCGTCATTTGATATCCTGGCTCAAGCTCCACGGCGCGATAGGTGTACTCCCTTTCCGCATTCTGTTTCGGCAGGCCGGAAATCGTCATCCCTACCGGCGATTCAACCGTGCCCTCTGTATCCGTTCCGGTGAGGGTCACTACCAGATCCTGCTTTTGACCGTTTTCGCCGGTCACCTGGACGGCTTCCCATGCTGCCGCTTCCCAGCCGACAGATAGATCCGTGGTCCGCTGAATCAGGAAGCTGGTCTCCCAGGTCTTGCCGGCTTCGTCTGTATCCGGACGGGTGCCATAGACGTTGTTCCGGTCGTTCGTCCAAATCTTCTGCACCTGCAGCGAGGTCGTCGCCAGCTTGTTGGTGATGGTGGTCGAATTTCCGGATTCCGTGTAGGTGTCTTCAATTCCCGTGAAAAGGCCGCCGCTGTCTGCAACAGTGTATGCGAACTCTTCACCGCAGGTATCGACAGTAATCGTCGCGGCTCCGCCTTGATAAGCGATTTCCGTCTCCACCACGCGATAGGACAGCTCCGAAATCCCGCTGTCTTTTTTTACTACACGCGGCAGGTTCTCACAAGCTCCACTCCAGGAATCATAGATATGCCGGTTTTCCAATGTGATCGAAAAACCATTGAGTATTCCGGCATCCTTCAGTTTCTCGTACGCGTCTTCTCCCAGGTTCTCCTGCGTGAAATAGTCCGCTGCCCTCTGCCAACCTCCGCTCTTTCCCTCCTTGACATACAGCTCAAAGGTGACGGACATCTCGCCAAGGTCCATGTAATCGGCAGTGATGGGCTCGCCATCGCTGCCCACCCACCGCTTGGTGAAGGGGGCTCTGGTCTCCAGAGAGTTTTTCAGCTCCTTCATGTGGATGGTGTCGCCGTCTGCGGAGTCCTCACCCGCTGTCCCATTGCCGGTGAAGTAATATTTGTACTGCTCATACAACGCTTCCTTCAGATCGGAGTTCAGCTCTTCCTTCACGGTGTACACCCACCGGGCGCCGTTGGGGGCCCACTTTTCCAGCTCCGTCTGGGGCTGCGCGGCGGGAGGCGTCTCTTCGGAGGGATCCTGGGAATCGGGGTCTCCGATCTGGTCCGGATCTTCCGCAGGTTCTGTCGGTGTGACCGGGACGCTGCCGGCGCCGCCATGTTCCCCATCCGCCGGATCGCTGTGCAGGCTGGCGGCACTGAGGGTCTCCTCCTGCGGGGCGGACTGGCCGTCCCCGTCTCCCGCCTGGGAGTCCGGGTTCTGGTCATCTTCCCCATCTGCCGGAGGTTCCGGACTCTGTGTATCCCCTTCGTCCGTGGGAGGATCGGCGGGCTGGTTTCCCTCCTCCGGGGGCATTTCTGTGGGCGGCGTTGTCTCCTCTCCCTGGCCGGGGCCCGGTTCGGCGGGCTCTTCCGCGGAGATGCCGGGCTCTTCCGCATCCGGATCGTCCGCACCCCAGATCTGATAAGTCCACTTTCCGGTTTCTGCATCCTGGGTCCACTTGACGGTGTAGTCCTCGCCCTCTGTCAGCTTCTCCTCGATGTGCGGGTCGCCCTGCCCCTCCTGGGCAGCGGCGCGGCGGGTCACAGTGAGCCGGATGACGGGGACCAATGTACCATCTTTCCCCTCTTCATAGGGGGCATCCGGACGCAGACCGAAGGCGTCGTGAAAGTCCTCCCAGGCTTTTTGGCCCGTGAGGGTGATGAACTCTGTCTGCACAGCCTTCCGGCTGTTCAGGAACGTGGCGTCGGCCTCTTCCCGCTCTTCATGGGGCAGCAGACCGCCGACAGTATATCCGCCCCCTGTGACGTCTTGGGCCTCCAGGTCGCCCGGGCCGCACCAGGTATCGTAGCCGCCCAGGAAGCTCTTGTCCTCCTCCACATGATAGAGGTACAGCGAGCCGTTGGGCGCATACTGCTCCAGGTCTGTAAAGGAAAGAACCGTTTCAACAGTTGTGCTGTCTCCTCGCTGCCGGTAAGCTGCCTCGACCTCCTCCGAGGACCAGGTGGCCGTCCGCACCAGCTCCTGCGCGGAGGGCTGGCCGTTGTTCTGGATGTAGACCCGGTACAGATGGAAGCGCACGGCGGGATAGGCGATGGGCAAGTCATCTCCTCCCAAAGGCAGTTCCAGGATTTTTTTCACCGACAGACTGCCAGTCGGGCTGTGGAACACGTTCTCCACCTGGAAGGTGTTGAAGATCTCCTGTATATCAAACAGATCCAGCGATTCCTGGGGTCCCTCCCCGGTACCGTCCAGGGGCAGCCCGTTGGCGCCGGTGATGCCTTCCTCCCGGAGAACATATTCGTACAGCTTGCCTTCCTCCGTGTATTTGGGCAGTCTTGGCTGGTCTTCAGATTCCGGCCGGACGGTTCCGGCTCCGTCATCGATGATATTTTTCCCCTCATAAAGGAGCCGGAACGTATAGTTCTTCAGGCCGGACCAGTCCTGAACAGTCAGGGTCGCGATGGGGGCTCCGCCAAAGTCAAACGCCTCCCCGCTGCCCTGCACCCGCCGGTACAGTGCGAAGGTGACGTTGGGCAGGTCCACCGCCGGATAGCCAGCGGGCAGGTTGGTCCACAGCTTCCGTCCCTCAATGGCGACCGGCTTATTCAGGCGGTTGACGAAGGTACCATTTGCGTTCAGGGCATATTTGGCGTAAGAACTGCTGGCATCCTGAGACACTGGTGGGTTGACGCCGTCCAGGTTCGTGGTCTGCGCTTCGTAAGCCGCCTCCATCCCCGGGTCAGCTTCGTCACGTGTGCCCAGACAAGTTTCACCCGTCCAGTACTCCGCAATGGCGTAGTCAAAGTCGGAGGCGTTTACACTGGTGCGCTCCACCGCGGAGTAAGTGATCTTGTAACCCCAGTCGTCATACTTGGGCAAGTTCTCCAGCTCGGCCCGCCAGAAATACTGCCGGTCCGCAGATCCGTTATCCCCGGAGGCGGTGCCGGGCTCCTCACCCGCGGGATCGCCTGCTCCCTCGGACGGCGCCTCCGTCTCCGGCGGGAGCAGGCCCTCGTTTGTCCAGCGGTAGCTGGGATAGATCAGTTCGGTTTCGATCCCGTCCTCAGCAGCAGAGGTATGCACAGTCCGGTAAATGTCCAGATAGATGTCCGGACGACTGCCGGAGCCATACATATAGATGTCGTACCACTGCTTGTACCAGACAGCGTCCGTTACGCCGGTGCGTTTGTTGGTGAGGGTGATCTTCTGCTCGTCATTCTTGTTTTCACCGTCATTTGCCGTATAGGATTCTTCCTTTACAGAGCTTGTGTATGTATTCCACAGGGCATAGACCTCCGGAGAAATGGTCCGCAGCTGATCCAGCGTGATCTCATTGCCGCCGTCCAGCCAGACCTCCTCTACGGTATAGCGCACCACTGTGCCGTTGGTGTCGTACTTGGGAAGGTTCCAGAAGTCAAGGGAGTTGGACTTCGTATCTGCCGTGAGAATCGGCTGAATAGAGGAAACCCGTCTTTCTCTTCTGTCTTGAATCTGTACATCCCCGCCGCCCAGGTTCACATAGCCAAATCCATCTTTCTGATAGATTTTAAATTGTCCTTCCGTATCATCGCTGGCGGCGATCTTCAGCTTCACGGCCAGAGTGAGGCCGGGGGTGTTCTCCAGGGCTGCCTGGAGTTCCCCCACGCCGTCTCCGCCGCCGTCCCGCCAGTCCTTGGTGACGGTCAGGTCCACATTGCCCAGCCGGCGGTTGGTGACGGTGCAGACCGTCTCACCCGCGATCTTCTCGCGGTCGTATGTAGCTTCATAGGCATGGTTTCTGCCGGGGACAGTGTCGCGGGTGATTCCGGGAGCGTTGATCTCTCCCTCGGTCGGGGCGCCTTCGGTTCCAAGAACCGCAATCGCTCCGATTTTGGTCTCCCGGATGTAGACCTGGTCCGGCGTAAGTTCTCCAATGCCGGCCCATGCGTACCAGATGGGATCTCCGTCCTCCTGGGATTCGCCCAGCGTGACGGAGACAATTACCTCGTCTCCATTTCTGCTATACACCGTCACTTCCACTGGCTCCCGGTGGGCGGCGTCGCTGTCGTCCACCCAGTTCTTCTGGACCAGGATCCGATGGCTTCCTCCCGGGCCGTTGGTGACGATGGTCGTATAGTCTCCGGTGCTGCTATCGATGGAGGTTTCATAGGTGGGGTTCCCGTTCTCCTCCAGGATCAGGTATTCATACCGGCGCCCCTCTTCGTCATACTCCGGGAGGTTCTGGAGCAGGGCTTTCCAGGCCTCAGAAAACTGAATGGAAATTTCACCGTCGATCGCATCTATGAATGCGTTTTCCTTCGTGAAATCAACATTGACGGTCCCACCTGCATCCATTGTAAAGGTAAGAACCTTGCATGTTTCTGTCAGAGACTGTTCGCCGATGGTACGGTACAGGGCGAAGGTCACCGGCCCCTCCTGGGCGCCGCTTTTCCACTTCTTTTCCACCGTATAATCTATCTGGTTGCTGACGGCATTGGTGATCTCGGTGGTGTTGCCGTTCTCCACATCGGTCACACGGTACTTTGCATCTCCCCGGCTGCCGCCGCCGGACAGGGTAAACGAGTTGTTGTCCAGAAGATTTGTTTTATTCTCGCCCTGGTAAACCGCCGACTCCACCCAGCGGTACTCCAGCTCCCGGCCCTGGTTGTCGTATTTGGGCGCGCTGGCGCTGACGGACAGGCCGCCCAGGTTCTCCGCCGTAAATTTTCCCGTTTCCTCCGTTCCCAGCGTTTCGGTGATCTCCGTGTCTTCCCAGGGGTCCTCACTGCCCACCGGCCGGGCCTGGAGCGTCAGCTCCACCCGGACATCCTCCAGCGCCGACTGGAAAGCCGCCGCTTTCCAGATCTTGGTCGCATTAACCGTCACCGTGCCGGAGAGCTTGTTGGAAAGGGTTCCCCCGTTGTAGAGGTATGTATTGTTCGTCTCCCGTGCAAAGTCTGCATCCTCGCTGGTCAGTTTTTTCAGCGTACCGGAATCCTCGTCCAGCGCCCAGATGATGTCCGTCACGCCGCCGTCTTCCCCCACCGCGCCGAATACCTGGGTGTAGTCCCCCGCATGCTCACCAGTGAGATACTCCCGGACCACATAGATATACTCGTAGCCCTCCGAGTCGTACTTGGGCAGCTCTGCAAACTGAATGTCCTGTTTCTCCTGCCCGTTGAGCGGGACCGTCAGAATGCTGCCCCCATCATCCCGGACGGGCGCGGCCGTTGTGTAGCTCTGCCCGGCTCGGTAACGCCACAGCTGGAGTTCACCTGCCGGGCGGTGATCCGGATCCGCCGCGTCCTCCCAGACTTTGGAGGCCTGATAATCCTTTACGCCCGTGAGCGTCAGGTACAGGCTGCCGCCGTCATAGAGCTTCCCCACCTCTGTGCCCACGTTGGGCGTGCTGGAGTTGTCGTAGGAGATCTGGAAGTAGTCGCCCTCGGGCAGGGCACCCGCCGCGATGCCGTCGGCGGCGTCCAGCCGGCCGTCGCCTTTTCCGTCTCCCTCCCTGGTCTCCTCTACCGAGTAGTTGATCCGGCTGCCGTCCAGGTTGTACTTCCACAGACCGCTGACGGTGACGGTGCCGCTGGTGGGGTTGTCCGGGTCTCCATCAGGGTCCTCTTCTATCTTCATCTGATCCTTCATCTCTGCCAGCAGCCGGCGGAGGGAGCTTGCCGTATAGTTGGTGTCCACCACGAAGTCAAAGCTGTTGTAAATGGCTTCTGCGATGCCTTCCGCGCCGCCCAGATTGCCCCAGCGGAGCTGAACGCGGAAGTTGAATTCGTCCTCCAGCACATAGTACCAGCCGTAGTTGTCCCCGGCGGAGGGATATTCCGACACATTGCCGTTGTTGACCTCTACCGGGCTGTAGCCGTCAACCCCTTCGGACGGTCCCATGATCCACTCTACACGGGATTCTGTTGAGGTCTCCCCGCCGTAGCCATCGGATGTTGTGGTTTCGATCGCTTCCGGCAACACGCCGGTCGGGACGGAGACCGTATAGGTGTTGTTCCCGTTGTCGGCCACCGTCATTTTCGGCATAGCGGACAGGCCCACCCCGGAGAGCGTCGAGTCCTCCCCGCCTTTCAGCTCAATCCATTCCCCGTTGTCGATCCGGAACCACAGCGACGGCTGATACGTATTCGCCCCGGGACGCACTCCGTCCTCATTGTTGTTATCCACCCAGTAGAGCGTGTTCTCTTCAAATGCCCCGGCGGCATACCAGCTTGTCACCGTCACCACCGTATCTGCGTAAATCACAGGCACCAGGGTCAGACACAGTACCAGTGCCAGCAGCCCGCTGACCAGCCGCCGGCCTCCCTTCTTCGGAAACTTTCCCTTTGGGAGCCGCCCCCGCTCCCGGACTCTCTTGCCTCGATACAGCATAACCCCTCACCTCATTGAAAAATTGTTCACACACATATCCAGTGCGTCCCTATCGTCCACGCCCCTGCTGCGTCGGCTGGGCAGGACTCAGCTGCCCTGCTCCCAGCCCACAGTCAGCTGCTCCTCTTCCAGCATCCGCTCGTGGGCCTGCTCGGCCAGTATCTGTACACTGTCCCGAATGCGTTCCTGCGTGACCTGATACAGCCTGCGCAGACAGCGGGGGTTGCTCTTGTCCCCATCCACCCGGGCATCCCTGCACAGAGTCCGGATCTCTCCGCTCACCTGGGTCCTCCGCATGGGGCGGCCGCTTCGGGTGACGAATACCGGCCCCGCAGTGATCCCCACCCGCCGGAGATAGACTGCCAACTCCTTCTGCAGACAGGCAGGAATCAGGACGTACTGCGCTCTGCCGTCACAGGCGGTCAGAACACGTCCCTCCTCCACCGCCCGGACCGTCACCCGGTTCAGCTCACTTACGCGGATCCCTGTCAGGGCAAAGACCTTCACCATCAGATACGTACGCTCCCGGCCCAGATTCCGGGCTGTGGCCAGCAGGCGCAGATACTCAGTCCGGCTCAACTCCGGCTGGATCTCCTCTTCGGTGTCCAGCTGGCCGATCAGCTGCAGATCCCGCCGCCCCAGATAGGCCAGCAGCCCATTGGCGGCGGACACATGGGTGTTGGCTGTACCGGGCGAGTAGCCTTCCCGCAGCAGGGCGGCGCGCCAGAGCTCCAGTGTGTCTGCAGCCACCCGCTTGTCCTCCGGAAGAAAGTGGTAAAACGCCTCCAGCTTGGGGCGGTAGACCTGGATCGTCTCCCGCCGGCGGCCCCGGGCCGCCAAGCTGTCCAGATACCGGCAGACTTCTTCCCAGGTAACTGTCAGCTCCGCCGGCGCCGCGGTCCTGTCCTGTAGTGCCGTTTCCATCGCCTCACGCATTGGGCATTCTCTCCTCTCCAAAGCCGCTTTCGCTGTCTGAATGCTTTCCAAATATCTCCTCCGTATCCATCTCTTTCCGATTTACAACAGAACAATGATTCTGTTGTAAACCTGTCATCGGCTGGAAATACGGTGCCAGAGCACGAAGAGTCGGTTTTGGCCGAAACGGCACCTTTCCCTTTTGGGCCGCAAAATTGGAATCCTCAAAAAATCCAAACCGCAAAAAAGGACGTTGCTTTTGTAGTTTTTTTGTTTTATACTAACTATATTCCAATGTATGTAGTGGAGAGAGCTTTGTCGATTTACAACAGAATCATTGTTTTGTTGTTAAACGATCAGCCGCATTTTTTCCAGAATCTGTTCATGGGCCCTGGCGCTCACTGCCACATAAATCCGGGTTGTCTCAATGGAGGAATGGCCCAGAAGGTCCGCCAGATGCGCCAGATCCTTCTCCTGTTCATAAAAGCACTTGGCGAACAGGTGCCGCAGATTGTGCGGGAATACCTTTTCCGGCATCACGCCGGCCTCCCGGCAGAGGGTTTTCATTTCATGCCAGATGTTGCTGCGGTCCAGGGGCCGCCCGGTGCGGGTGCGGAACAGGGGCCCCTCCTGGATATCCTGCGCCCTGGCATACCGCCGCAGGCGTTCCGCCAGTTCCTGCGGCAGCAGGACGGTCCGGCACTTTCCCTTCAGCCGGATCTCTGTCCGGCCAGCACGCAGGGCCTCCGTCGTGATGAAGCGCAGTTCGCTCACCCGGATACCGGTGGCGCAGATCGTCAGCATCACGTGGTACAGCCGCTGGTTCTTGCGCCCCTTGGCAATGGAGAGCAACCGGCGGTACTCCGACTCCGTCAGGTCCCGCTGCTCCTCCCGAAACGCCCGCCGCTGAACCTTCAGCAACTTCACCTCGCAGTGCTCCGCTCCACAGAACCGCAGATACGCGTTCACAGCAGAGAGCTTGTTGTTGACCGTCAGAGCCCTGTACTGCTGCTGCAGGCGCTCCCGGTATGCCAGAACACCCGCCTTGGTCACCGGGGCGCCGCACAGAGCCAGTCGCAGCTGTTCCGCCTCCTGCACGTATTTTTCCACTGTGGCACGGGCCTTCTCGTTTTCCACCAGAAATTCCCGGAACGCGGAGATAGACTGTCCTGTGAGCGTGATTTCTTCCATCTTGACTCCTCCCAAATCCGCCCGCACAGACGCGGGTATTTTTTGTAAGCATACCCAAAATGGCGTCGGATATGTTCCGCCTATGGAGATGCTTTCCAAAAAAGTTCCGAATTGCGCAAAAAGGCAGCCCGCGGAGAATCCCTCCGCGGGCTGCCTTACAGTATGCTGTTGTTTTTTATCGGCCTCCCCAGACCCGGTAGAGCTCGCTTCCCCGTTCCCGCAGGCGCTCGTTCAGCCAGGAGCGCAGGGATGCCATGCCCTCCTCTGTCCAGGGGAAGGTCTCCGTCTCAATGTGCTGGGCCTTTTCAAAGCAGATGTTCTCATAGACCCAGGCCTGGACGGTGCCATCGTTCACCTTTCCCATCCGCTGGAAGCGGTAGCGGAAGGTGCCGAGGGAGCCGGGAAAAATCTCCGACTTCTTCAGAAAGTTCAGGGTCAAAAATGCGAATGGATCTTCCATCGGGCAGTTTCTCTCCTCCATCAGGCCGCCTCCGTCTCCCGGCGGCAGACCTTGATCCCCGCGATGGTCAGCGCGAACACGAACCAGAAAATGCACATCACCCGGGGATAGTTCCACAGGTAATCCGCCAGACCGCACACCATGGCGCCGCACAGAGCCGCCGCTCCGGCACAGGTGATGGTGCGGGCGGCAGAGGGGGCGCAGTGCCGGACCGTGCGGGCCGCCTTTTTGATGTTCCACAGCATGGAGCCCACAAAGCCCAGGAACCCCAGCAGTCCCGCCTCGATCCATACCTGCAGGTAGAAGTTGTGGGCGTGAACGAAGGGCGCTTCTGCGTGGTAGAGGTTGAAGTCGCTGATGTAGTCCTGCACGGCGGCGGTGCCCAGACCCGCGCCGGAGACGGGAGACGTCCGGATGACCTCCAGTGCCGCCTGATACAAGGGGATGCGGCTGGCAGTGGAGGTATCCGCCGGATTGAAGATCGTCAGGACCCGGTGCCAGATGGTGTCCGGCAGGAAAGGGACCATCACCACGCACAGCACCGCGAAGGCGGGGATCAGCTTGGGCTTCCACAAAAACACCAGCACCACCATGGCACAGGCCATGCCAACCCAGCTGGCCCGGGAGTAGGTCATGCCCAGAGCCAGCACACCCACGGCAAACACGCCGCAGGCCGTCACGCGGGAGATGCCCCGCTTGGAGCAGAGGATCAGCGCCAGTACCAGGGGCAGCAGGAGGATCAGCACCTCTGCAAAGGTGTTGGGGTTGTCGAAATAGGACTCCACCCGGCCGGGCATACCGGCGTTGACCTCCAGGTCCACATAGGACTCGTTGACCTCCACGCCCTGGATCCGTTGGTACACACCGTACAGCGAGGACACCAGCACACAGACCCCACCGCCGGCGGCCAGCCGCTTCAAATCCTCTGTGCCCCGGACAGCGCTGACCGTCACCAGCACGCACATCGCTGCGGAGATATGGTAGAGCAGGAAGCGGAAGGAGGCGGAGGGCTCATAGGAGAACAGCACCGCCAGGAACATGGCTCCGAACAGCACCACCGGATAGAACCCGATGTGCCTCACGTCCAGCCGGAAGTCCCGCCGGGACATGGCCCCGGCATAGAACAGCACCAGCAGGGCGGCAAAGCCCAGCATACTATATGCGTTGTTCCAATGAGAGAAGGGAATCACCCACAATAGCATGATGAGCCAGGATTGGGCGACGGCGGTCTCATGTCCCATCTCAAAGGCCAGACGGGAGAAAACGCTGTCATCAAACGTAGCCCGCAGGGCAAGGTACAGCTTGTGGAGCAGCCAGGCAGGCAGGTTGATGAGGCCCGTCAGCAGCCGGCAGAGGATGCTCTCCTCCCAGGCCCGGGCCGCAACGCCCTCCCGACACAGGACCCGGAGAACACGGCTCTCGTCGATCTGGCGGTTGCACCAGGCGCCCATGCGCACCAGGCAGCGGTGGACGGCGCTGTCATAGTAGACGGTGCACAGCACCGCCCAGAGGTGATACAGATAGCTTTCGCGGAGAATGCTCATGCAGGGAAACCTCGTTTCTTCAGATGCGGTTTTTGATCCGGTACAGCTGGGAGAGCAGCCAGAAGCGGCCCCCCCGCACCAGCTTTGCTGCCAGCTGCTTGTTGCGGCTCATGCCGGCGGGCGACAGCGTCCGGATGGCGTGGGCCATATCCGGCCGCGCGCACAAGGCCTGGATGGTCTCCTGCCGCTGCCGGAGGGTCTTGGGATTGCCCGGGGCGTACTCGTTGCCGATGGCGATCAACAGCCCGGCCCAGTTGGAGTTCTCCCGCCACTGGGGGCGGCCGGGCGTCAGGCCATACCGGGCGGCCAAGTCCTCCTTCCGCTCCATGAAGCGGCCGAAGACCTGCTGGAAGTCCTTCATATACTTGTGGGTGGCGGAGGCCGGATTCTGGAGATAGCGGTACAGGGGCGTCTCCGTCACCGCCAGGCGCCGGGCGTTGCAGAAATACTCCATCAGGAACAGCTCGTCTTCCAGATAGGCGCCCTCATAGCGGAGATGGAGTCTGTCAAAAATCTCTGCGGAGAACAGATAGCGCCAGATGAATCCATTGAACACCGGCTGGGCCAGCCGGTCCCCCAGCAGGGGATTGACGATTTTCTCCCGGATAGCGTCGGCGTCGTAGATCCCGGCGGGCAGCACCGGCTCCGGCGTCTCGCTGCCATCAGGCCACAGGTTCAGGTGCGCACAGGCGGCGGTATCCGCCCCGGCCCGCTCCCGCAGGTTCCACAGCGTCTCCAGGCACTGGGGCTCGTACTGATCGTCGGAGTCCAGAAAGGCGATATAGGTCCCCCGGACATGGTCAAGGCCCACATTCCGGGTCTCGCTGACGCCGCTGTTGCGCTCCTTGTGGAACACCCGGATGCGGTCATCCTCCCGGGCCAGCTCATCGCAGAGAGCCGGGGAGCCGTCGGTGCAGCCGTCATCCACCAGCAGCAGCTCCCAGTCGGAAAAGGTCTGCCGCCGTACGCTCTCCACGCAGTCTCTGAGAAATTTCTCCGCCTGATAGACAGGCACAATGACGGAAATGCTGGGCATAGACAGCCTCCTTGCGCCCTCCGGCGCCTCTCTTCAGTCTGCGGCGCGGAAACTCCGGCGCCCTCCCCCCAGAATCTGGGGCTCTTATACGGAGCTATTGTACCCGATTTCCCCGGGAAGGTCAACGTCTTTTCCCGGAAAAGCCGGGCATACTAGGAGCGAGGTGATCCAATATGAACGATATCGAGCTGCTCCAATACGTCCATGAGACGGCGGAGATGGGCATTGAGGGGCTAAACAGCCTGGACGGGCAGGTCCGGGATGACAGCCTGCGGCGGGTTCTGAGCCAGCAGGGCGCCGAGTACCGCCAGATCGCGGATCAGGCGGAGCGCCTGCTCCGGTCTCTGGGAGAGGAGCCCAGGGACCCAGGCCTTCTGGCCAAGGTGTCCGCAGAGGTCATGTCCACTTTCAAAACGCTGGCAGACCCCTCTGCATCCAACATCGCGGAGATGGTCATTCAGGGAAACACCATGGGGGCCACCAAAAGTACCCGGCATCTGGGGGACTACGCCGGTGGAAACCGTGAGATCCGAAATCTCGCGGAGCGGCTGCTGCACACCGAGGAAGCCAACGCCGCCCAGATGAAGCAGTTCCTGTAACACACCCGGCGCAAAGCAGAGGAGGAGCCTCCTACGGGAGGCTCCTCCTCTGTTCAAAGGACCGGCAGCAGATCTTCCCCATTCAGAAAACGCTCCTCCGCCTCCTGGATAGGGATCTGCCGCTGATTCAGTCTGCGCACCAGCTGCTCTACCTCTGCCTGTTCCCTTCCCGGCAGCAGGACCACCAGATGTCGCTCCGGTTCCCAGGATTCGCCGCTGAATCCGAATCGCCGGGGGTGCCGGGTCTCCAGAACCTGATAGCGCACCTGCGGCCGCACCGCCTTGCGCCGGCGCCAGATCGACAAGGCCAGCACCCGGACCAGATCCTTCGGCGTGGGCTTTTCCCGCAGCACGCGTTGAAAGAGCTTCTGCAGCTCCGCCCGGTCTCCGCAGTCCCAGATGTCCTCCGCCGCCCGGGAGAGGGCCTTTGCCAGGGTGTCCTTTTCCTTTTCACTGTATCTCTGCGCCTCCGGATACAGCGTCTCCATGGAGAAGGTGCCCGGCATACGGGGGATGGCAGCCTTGACCAGGCAGCACAGGTCGTAATAGCAGTCCCGGCTCAGTTTCCCACTGATTTTTTCCACTGTCCGCAGGATATCTTCATCCATCCGAAACCGTCTCCTCTCCTCTTCAATTCATACATAGCATATCAAAAATCGCAGGTTTTTGAAATAGATTCGACACATTCGGACTCTTTTAGACAAATTACGGCACCCCGGACTTGACAATCCGGAGGAAATGTGCTCTTCTACCCGTATCAGAGACAGGGAGGCGCAGGCATGGATATTCGCAGAATCGAGTCGGGCAAGCGGGACTTTCTCCCCCTCCTGCTGCTGGGAGACGAACAGGAGGACATGATCGACCGCTATCTGGACCGCGGAACGCTGTTGGCGCTGTACGACGGCGGACTTCGCGCCGTGTGCGTGGTGACCAAGGAGGCGCCGGGCGTGTTCGAGATCAAGAATCTGGCCGTGGAGCCGGCCTTTCAGCGCCAGGGCTACGGCCGGGCCATGGTTCGGCATGTGGCCGGCGCCTGCCGGACCGCCGGAGGGACACGCCTCCTGGTGGGCACCGGGGACAGTGCCCTCACCCTCCCCTTCTACCGGGCCTGCGGGTTCCGGGAAAGCCACCGGGTCCCCAATTTCTTCCTTCAATTTTACGACCACCCCATATACGAAGGGGGGCGGCTTTTGTCGGACATGGTATATTTGTCCATGGAGCTTTGAGCGGAAAAGGCGGCGCTGCTGAAAATCAGCGGCGCCGCCTGTATCATACCGTTTGATTCAGTTTTGGAAAAGGCTTCACGCCTCTGCGGCGGCCTTCAGAGCCTCCGTGCGGTCAGTTTTCTCCCAGGTCACGCCCAGGTCCTCCCGGCCCATGTGGCCGTAGGCCGCCAGCTTGCGGTAGATGGGCTTGCGCAGGTCCAGGTCCCGGATGATGGCCGTGGGCCGCAGGTCAAACACCTTGCGGACGGCAGTCTCCAGCCTGTCGTCTCCCACCGTACCGGTGCCGAAAGTGTCCACCAGCACACTCACCGGCTGGGG
>ERZ772851.1508-NODE-1508-length-21807-cov-461.289629_pt1 | contig 21807 bp, 29 predicted proteins | sample MGYA00512137_ERZ772851 | MGnify/ENA primary metagenome ERZ772851 (study PRJEB29015, sample SAMEA2737663) | human gut metagenome | biome: human gut; feature: human-associated habitat; material: faeces | place: China | collected 2012 ... | reverse complement strand
AAGGTCATAAATTTTAAGCGTCGGCTTCCCACTTGCATCCGCCTGCTTGAGATACACGGTCGGCGCGGTAGAATCCCACAGCGCCACAGCGGAGTTGGGCGCGATAAGATACCCCCTCGCCTCCTGCTCGCCGCTTACCCACTGCACGCCGCCCTGCGCGATGGGGTTCTGTTGCACTGGCTGCGACATAGGCTGCTGCATGGGCTGCATCTGTGGTTGCTGCATGGGCTGCATCTGCTGCATCTGCCGCATCTGCATGAGGTTGTCCGGCATTGGCTGCGGATAATAGGGATTGAAATAGGGATATGCCATGTTCATTCCTCCGTTTCTTTTACCCAGTAATAAAGCGGGATTTCATTCTCGCTGTTCCAACTGTCATAGATTGTCCCGTCCTGAACGCACACCACATGCCCAGAGAGGGCGAGAATATACGTCCCACGCGGGTGCTCGTCGGCAAACCTACCGACCGTGTAGCAGTCCGGGCAAGTGTCCGGTATGATATATCTCCGGTAGCCTAAAGACCGCAGATACGCGCCCCAACAGGCGTTTGCATTGGGTAAGTCGCCGTCAAGGTAGCCCTGTATGCAGAGGGACAAGTACACCTCGCCCCAGTCCTTCCCCGTCGCCTTGCAGATCGCACGCACGGTGCAATCGGACACATTACGCCCAGTGGGATTTGGATTGAAATAGCTATACATGGAAAAGCTCCGCGAAATAGACATAAGTGCGCAGCTCGTCAGGATCGGGGAACAGCGTCAAAATGTCCATTGCCATCTGCTCGGTAAATCCCAAAGCTAAAAGTCGGTCGTACATCGCCGCACCTCCTTTGTTGTTTATATGGTACAAAAAAACGGACACTCAAAAGCGTCCGTAAAGTGTATGAAAAGTGCGTCAAAAACCGTCGAACGATTCTGCTTGCCTTTCCACATGAAACATGATATTTTAATTTTGCAGGGTCTTTCCGGCCCGCTTTTTACACAAAAGAAATTGCCTCACCATTTGGTGGGGCAATTTCTTTTTTCGTGTTGGTCTGATGAAATTTTGTGGTACGCCCGCTGCCGGTATTTTTTCACCGCGTCAACAGACAGGTTGTGCTCCATTGCGACCTGTACGCAGCTTTTCCGCCGCACGTCGCACTCAATGATGCACGCCGCCTCGTCCTCAGGCAGCTCAAAAGATAAAATATATGCAATGGCTCTTTTGGGAGCCATCGATGATAGCTGTGCTCGCATCGCTTTGTGCTGACTGTCCATGCCCGTGTAGGGCTTGCAGAGGCGCTTGCGCGTGGGCTTTCGCCGCCCGCTCCTTCCTGTGCCCGATTAGGACACGTTATTTTGTCGCTCTCTGGATCATCGTCACGACTTCCTGCCGCGTGATAAGTCGCTGCGGAGCGCTGCCGTCCGTGATACCCGCAGCCTTTGCCGCCGCCCAGTCTTTCGCCGCCCACGAAGAGACGGGCTTGGTGCCGAGCTGCGCAAGGTAAGCGTCCATCATCTTGTTAAACGTTGCCTGATCCATGTACTCCTCCATTTCCGGCGGATACTTGCCCGCCAAAATCATGCTCCCTGTGTGTTTGAGGTGGTTGTCCCACTGGAAATGCGGCTTGTCGGGGAATTTTTTCCAGTCGCCGCCCCACGAAAAGCCGACCTGCTTGCCAATCTGCCCGCAGCGGGCAAAGAACGACGCATCGTCGTACTCATGCCCCTTGACGTTTTTGCAGATGTCGAACGCCAGTCCCGCCTTGACGCTGTGGAACGTCGGGCGCGTCGCGGTCTTTGCCGCGTAGCCGTTCGCGGCAAGATAGCGCTGGTACTCGTCATCCCTGACTGTCTCCGTCACGAGCACCGGAAGCCCCGCCTCCTTGCAGAGATCGAGGAAGATGACGCAGTTTGCCCGCACGTCCGCCCGCAGGTCGGCAATGTCACGGCTGTGATACATTGTCGTCACCCTTGCTGTCGATCACGTCCTGCGTCTTTTGGCTCTGCGTGCCGAAATAGAACGCGATGATGACCGCGTAAATGGTCATAAAGTCCTGCGAGATGTTGCCCGTGACGGCCATGTATGCAAATACTCCCGTCAGCACCAGCGTCACGATGCTCTTGACGCTCATCAGGTTCGCCAGTCTCTTGTGAATCAGTTCCATATTATTCGTCCTTTCCCTTAATTTTAATTCCTGCCAGCATGCCGAGTTCCGCCGTCCACGCGGCGAACCACGCGACGGTCAGGCTGTCCGGCACTACCTTGTCATGCGCAGTCAATACGAGCACCGCAACGCAGTACCAGAAGAGGTTGAGCACTGCCGCGATGACGTACTTATCCCGCTTTCTCAGCTTCTTCATAAGGCTACCCCCGACAGCAGCCACGCGATAAACGCGCCTGCCAGTGCCGCGAGAGCCTTGTCGACCAGCCCGTCCCAGCGCTTCCCCGCCTTGCCCGTGATGGTCTTCACGTCCTCCTTGATTTCCTTGACGTCGCCCTCCACGGTCTCTTGTTTTGTGGCCAGCACCTCGACCGAGGTCACAAGCCGGTCAAGCGCCACCTGATGTTCTGTAAGCTCGTTGATGCGGTGCGTGTTGCTCTTGCACCTTGATTCAATCAGCGCGATTGCCGCGTCATCGTAGTGTTTTGCGTTATCCATATCCCGCTCCCTTTCTGCGGCGTATTACACCGCCTTGAAATAGTTGCCGACAAGCTCGTGCGGCAGGTATTGCAGCGTGATCTTGCCGCCTGCCTGCTCGCCCGTGCGCTCGCAGAGGTACACCTTGCTGTCCTCGCCGTCGAGGTAGTACTTGCCGTACTCGTATTCCATACCGCGCGCGGCCGGGATGGGGTCGTCCTGCGTGCCCGCGTGCTCGGCGTCGATGACCGCCCACAGCGCGGGTGTCTTGTCCGGCGTCCAGTCGGCCTGCGAGGTATGCGCCTGACGGCACTTGCACACCTTGCCGCCGTAGCTTCTGCGGTCGCCCTCGGCGTAATCCACGGGGTACGCCCATGCCGTGATGAGTTCCGGCACGCTTGCCGCCTCGCCGTCGCTCAGGCTGACCGCTGCCTGCTCGATAATGGGGCGCAGCTTCACCGCGCGGGCATACGTGACCGGCGCACCCGCAAGAGCGGTAACGGTCGCTTTGGCGCTCTCCTCTTCTGTGGGCTTGCCCATCTTGACCGTGACCGTGCTGTCGCGGTGGTCGGTGATGGCCCCGCTCAGACTGTACGCGCTGTTGTCCCATTCGTTGACGACCTCCTCGGTCTCGCCCGTGGGCTTGCCGTCCTCATCGTACTTAGGTACGGTGTCGCGCTGTACGATGCTCCACGGCGTGTTGTCGGGTAGCAGCGCCGCCGCCTCGGTGGCGGTCATCGTCAGGCGGATGTTCTTGACCTCGCGCTCACCCCACGTGCGGTCTTTGTGCTCGCCCGTGATGATCGCGGGGTACTCGGTGTTGTTGACTTTGATGTATGTTACCATAGTTTCACTCCTTTAAGCGATAAGTTCGAATTCTTCGTTCACGAGGGCGTCGGACGGGAGGATGATGCAGGGGCGGATGCCGTAGCTCTCTGTTACGGATGCACTATCGTAGGTATACCCTCTTACTAATCCTGCATAATTAATGTCCAAAGTGGTTATGGATCGGAGCCACCACTTGGTGAGGGTTCCGTTATAAGTGGCAAGGTAGGCAGGGTTATTGATGATGCTCTCTGCGAATCCGTCTAAACCCGCGCCATCCGCCGGAAATATATTTCTAAAGTTGAGTTCATAACCTCCAAGAAGAAACACCTTGCAGGACAGTCCATTTGCGCCGCTCTGCACACTTCCGCCTTTTCCGCCTTTGAGATACGGAATCTTCGCCTGTTTAATTGCGCTCTGAATGTTGGCATCAAACAGGCTCAGGAACGTGCTGTTTAGATAGGAGTGGATAGAGCTATTTTCGTACAATAATTCAGAATTACTGTTCCACTGTCGCATCTCGTAGATGTCCTTCATTAACAGCCATGTTCCGTCGCAGCTGCTGTCATACAAGCTGCTCGGCAAGCCCTGATGGACGACCAAGAATTCCTTCTTCACACCGCTGACGTTCGTGAACACCGATTGCCCGACGCCCAGCGCCGACAGCTTCGTCCCCGCGCTCGGGAACGTGATGTCATACCCCGTCCCGCCGATAAGCGTCCGGCCCTTGAGGATGTTGTACACTGTGCCGTTGACGAGACATTTCCCGCCCATAACTTCGTAGGCCGTGCCGTTGACGAGGGTCTTGTGTTTTGTGTATCCACTTGGTAATGCAGGGGTTCCACTTTTCGTCGTAAAGCTTCCGGATTTATCGAACTGCGATCCTGCTGTCACCCAACTCCCGGACGTTTTTTGGTAGTAGAGTGACGCGCTCCAGTTGTACGTTGTCCCAGGCGTCAGCCCCGTGATGTCGAGAGAAAAAGTGTTTTCGCCGCCGCTTGTCTCCGGCGATAACGCAGAAAATGTCCCGACGCCGCTGACGGCAACGTCCATGCGCCGCTGACCTTTATAGCTGCTTGACCCTCCGGAAAACTTTCCGACTGCGTGGGCGATAGTCCCGTTGCTAGAATCCGGCGTTATCTCTACAGTAAATGTAGCCATTTCCGCCTCCTTAGCCGTACACCCAGTTGATCGCGTAGTCCTCGGTGGGCGTGGTCTCCGTGCTCACGAGTGTCTGCTTGACAATGTTGCCGGATGCGATATAGTCGCTGCCGCGCGTCGCCGCCACCAGCCCGCCTGAGCCGTTGCCCTTGAGAATGTTGGTCGTGGATGGAACTGTTGGAACACTGACCGTGACCGCGCCCGTCTTACCATTGACCGACGTGACAGGATACGGTGGCGGATTGTTCTTACTGTACTGCTTGACGTTGTCCACATTGCCGAGGCCTACATCTCCCTTTGCAAGGCTCACCGCGCCTGTCTTACTGTTGACGCTTGTAACCGGCGCACTCTGCAAGGCACTGTCAGCCTTGCCCAAACTCGCCTGCACGTCGCTTGCAAGGTCGGATTTTGCCACCGTGGACTTAAAAGCCAGAGTGCCGAGGTCGGCGAACCACTTCGCGATTTTGCCGAACAGCACGGAGAGCTTTTCACCCGTCGCAATATTTGCGCGGGTTCTCGCTGCCGTGAAAGCCGCCGTGACATTACTGCCGTCGCCGGTCTTGTCCAGCTTATTGACGAGCGCCGAGTACACGCCGCCGGACTGTACGGGGTTCGCGCTGCCCTGCGTAGGCGTTGCGTCGGTAGTTACCTTGACGTCCTTGATAGCGTTGTCAATGTATGAAAAGATGTCCTGGTGCTTGTTTTGAGGGTCATACACTGAGGCCAGCATGTCACCCGTACCAGCACCAGAAGCGCCACGGCAATAGCCTGCGTCATAGCTCGTGCCGTTCGACAGCGTCACGATAAGGTGATAGTCGCTCTGCCGGATGGTAATACCGGTAATTGTGGGAGCATCCGTGCCGGGGCTGCCCTGCGGACCTTGGATGCCCTGTTCACCCTGTGGGCCGGTGTCGCCTGTTGCACCTTTTTCGCCGGTTTCACCCTTGTCACCCTTTTCGAGCACAAGGTTGAGCACCTGATTTGGGGCTTCTCCGGTAATGGTCGCGCTCGCCACCTTGCCGGACGTGACCGAGCCGATGGTCAGCACGTTTGCGGGGCCTGCGGGGCCTTGGGGGCCGGTCGCGCCTGTTGCACCGGTCTCACCTTGTATGCCTTGTTTACCCTGCGGACCGGTCGCACCCGTCGCACCTGTCGCACCGGTGTCGCCCTTGCTGCCCTGCGGGATGCCAAGCGCCAGCGTACCAGTCGACTTATCGTAGGTCGCCGTTGCCAAACTTCCTGCGGGCAGTGTTGTCACCGTGACCGATACAACGCTCAGCGTGACGAAGTCCAGCAGCGTTGCGCCTTTGAGCTTTTTCGCTGTGCCGCCCTGCTGCAAAACAAAAAGATCTTCGTTGGTGATTTGTGTTGCTTGAGTGAGGTCGGAAATTGCTTTATCAGCCATCTGTTACCTCGCTTTCCGTCTCGGCAGCTTTCGCGGGCGGCTCTGCGGGTACGTGCGCCGCCTGCTGGTCGAGCCGCTCGAGGATCGCATATGCCTGCCGCAGCTCTCCCTTGACCTTTGCCATCTTCTCCGCGTCGTTCGCGGAGATCATCACCAAAGACAGCGTATTAAATGCGCTGTCAAGGATCTGCATTGCCTGCTTTTTCATAGTTCCTCCTTATCCCGACTCCCACCAAGAGTCGGTGTAGATTTCTGCGTTGTAGGGTCTCCACATGTCCGTGTAGATGTACGGCGTATACGCTCGCCACATATCCGTGTAGATGTACACCGCGCCGCCCGTAGTGCCGCCCTCTGTGGTAAACGATCCGCTGTCGGAATAGCTGGTCTCCACCCATTGATTGAGGTTGGTGTCCCAATAGCAGAGCACTGCCTCCCAATCGTAGGTTTTGCCGGGGGTAAGTCCGTCGAACGAATCCGTAAACGTGTTGTTCGCGCCGGAATCCTCGTTCGAGGTCAAGTAATACCCGTAGCCCAGAATGCCGGTCACGTAGATCGCACGCGCTCGATTATGGTAGCTGTCTCCGTAAAACGTGCCGTTGAGGACAGCTGTCGTTGACCCCGTCGCCGTAACGCTAACACTAAAACTTGCCATGCGTCACCTCACTGACGAAGGAAAAACAGTTTCCCCCAGTTACCGGCCGGTAAGATATTTCCGTACATCTGGCTACCGATATACAGCTCGCCGCCGCCGAGCGACACAATGTTGTTGGACAGCGTGATAAATCCACCGTAGGCGCCGCTGGCTTTTAGGTATACATTGGTCGCCGATTCCAGCTTGATACCGCCATAGAGGGTTTTGATGCCGACACCGTAGTCAACGTTCGTCTCCACAAGCGAAATTTCGCCCACTTTGGTATTGCTGTTTGCCAGGAGTTCCACCGTCTGGCCTCGTAACTTTTGCGCTGTGATAGAGGTCCCGTCGATGTACGTTGCGATCGCACTATTGACCTCGTTTGCGTTCAGGCCCGCGTTGTTGTCGACGTAGGTCTTCGTAGCATAATTCGAGCCGTCCTTGAGATCGCCGACGCGGATGCTGCCGGTCTGGATTTGGTCGGCTGTCAGCGTACCCTTGATATTCGCCGCATCGACGTACAGATTATCCGTCTTGATGCTGCTGCCGTTGATCTTGGTCGTGCCGCTCGCGTCCGTCACCGTCAGGCCGTCCAGCGTGGTTTTGACCTCAGTGTACTTGCCGTCGATGCCCTCGACCTTGAGCATGATCTCCTCGCTGGTCTTGGTGATCGTTGTTCGTGTCTCGGCAATCTTACGGTTGAATTCCTGTGTGATGTACCCCTCAGCCGGATATTCGTCTTCCATCTCCGCTTCTCCGGGGGAAGAAATGCCCGCATATCCGCGGCCATCATCAGAGAGTTTAGACAGCGGCGAATAAATGCCACCAACCGTCACGCCGTCGCCCAGCTCTGCCGCTGGATCGATGTTTGCTGCGCCTGCTTCGTACGCCTGATACTGGTAGCCTTTCATGGTTTGCAGTAAAGCATTTACCATTGGCTGCGTGGCGTGAGGGCAACTTGCAATGACCTCCATTCCGGTATCGTCGCCCGCCGTCAGGCTATTTTCGTCGTCCACAAGCAACGTCACACGGGAAATAGGCTTATACTTGCCATTGTCGGAAAAGCTTGTAATGTCGCCGCCGACGTAATATTTATCAGACAAGAATCCTCACCCCTCCAAACGTAATAGCGCTGCCCGCTTCTGTAATGAGATAGTTTGTCTCGGTAGGCATAGACAACAACGGAATAAGCAATAGTTTCCCTGCATCGGTAATAATCCAGTTCCCACCGTGCGCCGCAGCGATAAAGCATAGCTCGTTGCGGATGGTGTAATCATTTGCGGGATAGTCGATGGTATACGAGCTGTTGAGCACTGTGCGGCTGTCCAGTTCCACGCCCATCAACTGGCAAAAGATGTTTACAGCGTCAGGCATAGTCATCGGAAAGTTAAGCGACTGGTCTGGCTCCCACACAACGTCAGCCTTTCTCATAGCGTCGTATGCTTCAAGTTCCCAATAATCCCCATCGCAGGACCGGTGGTTGGTAAAAAACACGCCTTTGGGGATCCAGTCTGTCGCCTGACTTCCATTAACAAGCCTGAGATAACGCTTGATCGTCGCGGCTCGCGGTATGTTGTCCGCATACAGTGCCAGTTTTAATGTTGCGCAGCAGGCGTTTCCGATGCCGAATTCTTCAAACAACTGAGATTCGGCAGAGTGCGACACTTCCGCATCTTTGCCGTATTCCGTGCCCGCAACGTCGAATTTGTACTCTCGTTCTGTGCCGGGCTTGTGGAGCAGCTCGCGCCACAGCGCACTTGTTGTCTGCCCCATATCACACCTCGATCAAATTAAACGTCGCGCCGCCCCACACCTCATTGTCATCCGCCGCTTCCTCAAGCGTGCATTCCATCGACGAGCAGTAAAACGTGCTGGTTCTTACGCCATGCAAGTCGAGATATTGGACGGTGCAGGTGGTTTTATTCAGATCGTCATCGAGTTTTGCCAGCACGTCACGCTTGACGGAGCGCGTTGTATAGCTCAGCTTCCGTTTTGTGGTGATCTTGTCGCGCCGCATTTTGCCGTCTTTGGTACGGGTGGTCTTGTCGCTGTCAAGGTCGTTTCTGCTCCACCCGTATCCTTTCGTTGCGATTGCGGACGAGTAGTCCGTGCCGTTGATAATAAGGACTTCCATGTTGCCCCTCCTTAGTACAGCAGCACGGGCTTACCCGCCGCGCGTGTCATGTTGTTGATGTTCTTCACGGTACTTCGTGCGATTTCCTTGCCGTCGAGCTGAATAACGACCGTAGTTGCACCGCCGCCTGATTCCGCCATAGCCTGCTTAAATGCTTCGACCATCGTTGCAAGCGGCGTTTCGATGTTCGTTCCGCTCTTCTGGTCGCCCAGTACGGCGAGAAATTCCTTGTTGGGTGGGATGACTGCACCGCGAGCCAATGCAGGAGCGGAGACACGGCTAATCGAAGGAGCGCGAGAAGGTCTGCCAAAGCCGCCACTTCTGGTTCCAAATCCTCCGCTTCGGCCAGAATTCGATTTTGCAATAGAATTCTGCGCTTCAACAAATTTTTTCCCGAACCAGCTAACGGCATTAGCCACCCACGTTTTTACAGCCTCCCATGCGGATTTTAAACCGGACAAAAGGCCGTCAATAATCCTTCGACCTAACGCTTTCCAGTAATCAGCAGTAAAAAACTTCGAAACGCTGGTATTCCACCACTGTTTAATGTTCTGCCACATTTCTTTAAGCTTGGTAAGAAGTGCACTCCAATCCAGATCAGATGCAGCGGCAATAGCCGCGCCGCCAGCAATCATCATCCCAATGCCAAGTGGAAGATTTGCGCCGGAGAAACACAGAACCGCACCGATAGCGATAAGCGAGACGCCAATCGAACCCATAAGAGATTTGATTGCGGCTTTTGTCTTTTCGGGGGCTGTGTTCCAGTTCATGGCGACCGACGCCGCAATAGATGCTGCACCCGCAATCATTAACCCAATACCGAGAGGTAAGTTTGCTCCCGAAAAGCAAAGCACTGCGCCGATGGCAAGCAAGGTCATTCCGAGCGCCATCATTAAGGCCGACAATGTATTTTTTGTTTTGTCGTTTACTGCATTCCAGTTCAAGGCGACTGCCGTTCCCAGCATAGCCGCGCCTGCCAGCATAAGCCCAATGCCGAGGGGGATGTTTGCGCCAGATAAACACAAAATTGCACCAATGGCGAGGGCAAAAAGGCCCAGCACCGAAAGCACATTTGTCAGTGCAGCTCTAAGGCGGTCAGACATTGCGTTCCAGTTTTCTTTAATAAGTGTAACAAGCCCAATCGCGCCCGCCGCCATAAGTGCGATTCCGAGGGGGATATTTGCGCCGGAAAAACACAGAATTGCGCCAAGAGCTAAAAGCGCGCCGCTAAGGTATGCCGTAAGCTCGTCGATCTTTGCTTTGTACTCGTCGGTCGTAAACTGTTCAAACACGGGAGAAAGCCGATCTGCAAGCGCAGCCGCAGCGCCGCCACCGCCACTTGAACTCGACAGAGTGTTGATCTCATCAAAACTTGCAAGATTCCCTTTTGCTTCTTTTGCCGCCGAACCGACGCTACCGATAGCATCTGCTTCTTTATAAAGTCCTTTTGCCGCCGCTTCTGATTTTTTTGCCGTTGTTCCAAAAAGCATCGATACAATGTTTGCAATAACGCTGATAACCTTTGTAAGGATGTTCACAAGCGCTGTAAAGGCTGGAACAATTACACTTAATAGCGGTTGTGCCAAAGTGAGCAACGCGCCCTTTAAGCGTCCAATAGCTTTTGCGGCTTCGTCATTTACTTGGATGACTTTCCAGACATAATCACGAACAACGGATAATGCCCTTGTAATAAGAGTAAACACAAACGCCCTGAGAGCGAGCTTCTTTACTCGGTTAACGAAGCGGGACATGTATTCGTCGGCTTTTTTAGTCGCATCACCCATCCCGAAAACACCGTTTTTTGTGCTGGAGATTTTTTCGGAAAGCTCCCCCGCTTTTGTCTTCATCTTATCGAGATTTGCCGTATCGGACTGAATTGAAGCGTCCATCTTCTCAACTTTAGCTGTAACGGCGTCATACTCTTTTTGCAAAGATTTCACAGTGCTTTCCTGTGCCTTGATGGAATCCGCCGTAAAAAACTCTTTGCCGCTGTGCATTGAATCAAGCGTCGCTTTTGCCGCATCGAGATTTGCCGCGATTTCTGCCGACTGCTTTGCCAGCGGCATTTTGTCTTGCTGTTTCTGGTAAATTTTATCGTTAAGCGTGTCGATTTTTTTAACCAGTTTATTCAGTTCTTTTTGAGCGTCTTTGTCGTCCAGATCCACGCTGAAAACTACCGAACCGTCCGCTGCCATAAAATCACCACCTTGCTTTTAGTTTTTTGCTGTGATATGGTAAAAGAACCGTATTTAATGGGAGGGAAATAGAATGAAAGCATTGAAAAGAACCTTGTTATTCCTTGTTGTCTTCTTTGCATCGTTTCTTTTGATCCTAATTGTAGGAGTTGCTACAACGCCAGAAGGCCAAGAAACTATGCCAGTATGGGTTGGCGTTGCCCTTCTAACAATACCTATCCCATTAGGGATTCTGGCCGTTAATAAAGCCGTACCGCAGACTTATGACGAAAAGATTAAAATCCAAACAGTAAAGTGCAAGCTACAACTTGTCGGCGGGCTTGACCTTGCAGCAGGGTCTATCTGCTCCGCCATGTGCTCCCCAGAATCTATTTCATTTTCAGCGAGCGGACAAACATTTACGCTTTCGCCAGAAAAGCTAATCGATGTGTCTGTTATGACACCGCAGGATATCCAGACCCAATACGTTTCAAGCGTCGGCGGCGCAATCGCGGGCGGTATTTTACTTGGCCCAATCGGCGCGGCGCTTGGAGGGTCAGCACAGAAGAAGAAAACGAAAATTGTCCGTCAGTACCTTATCTTTGCATATCAGGCTGATCCAGAAGTTAAATACATTGTATTTGACGTGACCTCTGCACCTCAGACCGGGAAGAAAATCAGCAAAATTTATGCGTACTTAAAGAAAAATGAAAACAAACAAGTCTCTCTTTAATTTCAACCGGCTCATTCGTGAGCCGGTTCTTTTTTCCCCAACCATGCACTAAGCGTATCCGCTTCTTCTTTCGAGACCTTTTTCGGGATATCGACCACATCTTTATTGCGTCGGTAAAATTCTCGGTCTGACTTGTCTAAGGGTTTTCCTTTCGCCTTTAGTTCTCGAATGCGGATGACTTGCGCAAAGAAGCAATCGCCAATTTCCATATAAGCAGACAAGAAAGTAAACCAGTGCGTACCGCCAGTGTTGGTATCTGGATCGTATTCGCTTTCGCGAATCTCTTTCCCAAGCACTCGGTTGACAGGGGAAACGATAAACTGAAAATCTTTCGCCCAATCAATGATCTCCGGCTCTTTCTTTTTATCATCAGGGTATTGCCCACCGTTGATAAACCAAAACAGCTGTTTGATCGCTTCGTCGTAGTCGGGAATTGAATCAAAGTCAACAAAGAAGAGACGAAGGGCGGTATAAGCTCGTTCTTCGTCGCTGAGTTCTTCATCGTCCAAAACTTCAAAAATCGTCAAAATAACTCGAAAGTCATATCGAATAGAAAAGTTCTGGTCGTTGATCTCTACGCTTTTAGGAAGTCCGTAGCCCATACCGCCCTCCGTTTAATGCTTCTGAACTTTATCGAGATACTTTTTGATTCTCGGATTCGTGAATTTCTGTTCACGGGAGAACGTATTATCGATTTCGTCCATTACGGCAAGCATAAAATTGCACCACACAGGAACGCCCTCGGCCAGTGCGTAAACATTCATGCCGCCAAAAAGATCATCTGCAATATGCGCCCCGAAAACGGAGTCGATGATCTCGCGCATCTCCTTGTCGCGCTCACGGGCAAATTCAAAGATGAGCTTTTTGTCTCCCATCTTTTCAATCTGCGTTTTGTACCCTTCCTGCTTTTTGTCGAGGTCTTCAAAGGCAAGGTAGAGCTTTTCGACAAAATTGCTGTCGGTAGGGTTAAACGACACCTCGCACTTTCCATTTACGGTGTAAGTTACAAGGCCGTCGCCAAAATTAAGTTCCTGCATGATCTTCCTCCTTATTCGCCCTCGGTAAATGTGACCGTATTGCCAGAGATAGCGGCAGTGCCGACCGTGCGCGTGCCGCCAAACGTCACGTCGATGGTCATACCGATAAAGCCGCCACCTTCGCCGCCGAGAGAAGACGACTTGACCATACAGGACGAATAACGCTCCGCAAATACTGCGGTCTTTGCCGTGCCTGCATAGGCGTGAACAATCAGCACGTCCTGATTCGCCAGCGCCGCCGCGTTCTGCTCCTTGACCGCAAGATTCCAAACCTTGACGATGGCAGGGTCGCCAGCGTCCAGATCAGACGGGTCAAAGGTCTGCGTGATGATGGGTTTCTTCATGGTCGTGCGCGTCGTGCCAAGGATATCCTTCGAGGAATCCTCCTGCCAGTCATATTCCATGCTGGAATCTGTGACGCGCGTACCGAGGGGAGACCACGTGGGAGTTCCAGTTTCGCCCGTGTTGAGATACGCGATCAGAAGTTCGCGGTCTACGGTCTGCCCCGCCGTGGTGTTAAAGGTCATATCAGCCATTTTTAATCACCTCGTAGTTCATCTTCATAAGGATTTGATGATCCTCGTCCCCGTTTTCATACACGGCAAAAAGAGAGGATCGCGTTGTCGGCTCAATGCGAATGACGCGCCGGCCGTCGCCAATGTCAGGCGGTGTTTCGTTTGCCGCCCAATCGCCCAAAGCATTGAGCAGCTCGTCAGCTTTGAGCCGTTTATCATTGCTGTTCCCCGGTTTCATGCGGTAGATAACCTTGAATTGGTATTCCGCCTGATACCCGCCGAGAATGTATTTCTTGACGATATACGCCGCCTGAATCGTAGACAGCGCCATTGCCGGAGTATCGGCGGGAAGAAATTCGAATCGAATCAAATCAACCGGCTTATCCGGGAACGTGTTTAACCACGCAAGCAGTTTGCGGGAGACCTGATCTTCTTCCGCCGACGAAACCGTCTTTTTAACCTGTTCCAAATTTCTTCACCGCCTTATCTGCTACACGCACCCACTTATCAAGGTTTTGCGCCTTAGACGCTTCAAACCAATGCGATTGTGCTTGTGGATTGACATCCGTCCTGAACACCAAATTCCGATCTGTCGTTACCTTGTGCTCGCCTTTTCGCACCCAAGAGCTGCCGGTTTCAGGGTCTACCATCAGCTTTCCGTTATAGAGGTATCGGGCATAAGGCCCAGGATATACAATGCTGTTTCCGATAACTCTCGTCCTGTTCATAAGCCCTGCGGCAGCCCCAGAGGACGGCACAAATGGACGCGTGTCTGTCTCCACCTGTACCGCAACTTCGTGTTCTGCCTTTGTACAAGCCCTTGCAGCGGCTTCTTTCACCGCATCCATGCCGGAAGTGTCAACGGTAAATTTCAGTACCATGTTATTTACCCCCGCACTCAAAATGCTGCATATCCGGGCTTCCGTAGTCCATCATGTCAACTTTGGTGAGGTTGTAGCAGTCATCGTGGCTCAGAACGACAGTCATGTTGTCCGACACAAACTCGCCCTTTACAAAGCACGTCATGCCACCGTTACCCTTGTATGAGAGCGTCCATAGGTTAGACTTGTCCGCCGCTTTGAAAAACGATTGCGGGCCGATATAGGTTTTCGGCTTACCTGTTACCCCGTCCACCGCTTCCACGGAGAACGGGATATACAGATTTACAGCGTCAGCACCTTCAAGGCCGCTTTCGCGCACGTTCACGCCTTTAGACGCTTGGAGCATCACACCGCGCAGGATCGTGGTATAGACTTTCTCGACCTCATCAAGAGTTGTCGGGTCGATCTCCTGCACGATGTTGTAGATCGTTACAGTGTGGGGAGCGTACATCTATACACACCTCCGCGATACAGCAGCCCAGTATGGGCAAGGTATTCCATGCACGTTTCTGCCAGCAGTTTCTTTGCCCCGTCCGTCGCATTGAGGGCAGACAAAGCAGATTCCCCGCCTGTTGCAAACGTTCTGGAGTGACTGCCTACCGTTTCGCTTTTTACTTCCGCATCATTTGCCGCGGCATTGGCAAGATTTTTCATTGCCAGTGCTTGTGCGGCTTCGATAACCGCGTACTTATCCACCAACGCGCAGCAGCACATCTTCACTGCGTCCAGATCGGCATGGTCTTTTGCCATGTTGCGCGTGTAGTAGTCGAGGAAGGAGCTGGCACGGACAACAAGACGCGGAAAGTCGTTTTTGCTCACGGCGCCCATATAGGTACCGGTGTAGTATGTATAATCAGCGTATGTCATACGGGTCAGCTCCTTTCAGATTAAGAAACGGTAACAGTGGCAGTGCCGGTCTTCGTGCTGTCCTGCTTGGACTTGGCCGTAACGGTGATACTGGTCTTAGTCTCAGCGGAGTCGATAGTCAGCAAGCCGTCTTCGCTGATCTTGGACTTCGTGCCATTCTGGCTCCACTCGACCTCGCCGTTGATAATGCCCTCGCCGGTAACAGCAGCAGTAAACGACTTGCTGTCGCCCTTTGCCATCGTCGCGGTAGCGGGCGAGACGGTAACAGTAGAGATGTCGCCGCCCTTGCCGTAAACAGAGAACGGGAACGGATTTGCCTTTTCCGCGTTGTAGGCGTTGATGGGGTTCGCGATCTCCCAGCCGAGACGCATGACTGCGCGCAGCGCCACCATATCGTTCTGCATGAGGTTGTAGGTGATAGCCTTCGTGGTGGGATCCTGAATAACGCCCTCGGTGAAGATCTTGAAGGTCATGTCCTGACGAATGGCATAGACAAGCTGGCTCCAATCGCCGACGATCATCTGAGCCTGGGCGGGGTCAAACGCACCGTTCATGGGGAAGTACATATCCATGCCGTCCAGACCGTAGCGGGTAGCGCCCTGCATATCGGTCTTGAAAATAGGCTGGCCGGAAGTGTCGCGGAGACCGCGCAGCTTACCGCGCATCTGGATAGCGGACATAACGCCATTGGGGTTGAAGCCGTCCAACTCGACCTTAGAGATTAGACCGCCATCGCCCATCACATCGGCGTAGATGTCAGAACTGATAGGCACGCCGTTACCGGCAGCGATGGCAGCGGGAACAACGCCGGTGCGCCAAGTGCTGGGCTTGTTGGTGCCGAACAGGATAGCGGCGTCGATGACCTTGCCGAAAGCCTCGGTCAGGCGCGGCTTAACTTCGCCCCAAATGTCATAGTCCGCATCGTCGAGTGCCGCCTCGGGAATGGGGACAATGACTGCGATCTCCTCGGCGTACAGTTTCTTCTTGTCCCACGCCATCTTGGTGGTCTGCTTGAATGCCTCACCTGCGCCGCCGTCAGTGGCTTCGCCATTGACAAAATACGCAGAGGGGAGCGCGTCAAGCACGTTGATGGTCTGCGTCTTGCTGGACATATTCGCCAGACGACGGCCCATGCGCAGGACAGCGGATTCCGCGATAGCGCCCTGCATGATCTCGCGGGTTACGGGTTCCGGAATAAGTCCGGAAAGTGCGGAACGATCAATAGTTGCCATGTTGTAATCTCCTTTTCGTTACTTGAGTGCGCCGCGGATCAGATTGTTCATCGCGGCATTATTTGCATTCGGTTTGTCGCCGCCGCCCACAGGAGCCGTCCAGTCAAACTTGACTTTCTGACGATTTTCCGTGAGCTTATCAACGGCCTGCTCAAAAGTGGTCTTGTCGTCCATCATCCTGAGAGCCTTAAACGCGATAAACTCCGCTTCCTCGCCGGTTAGCCCCTTGGAAAGCACATACTTCTCGCGCTTGAGCTGCTGAACTTCGGCCTGCGCTGCGGTCAGGGCGGACTTGTTATCCGCAAACTCCTTTTCGCGCTTTGCCTGCCGCTCCTGCTCGGTCTGCTGACTGTCTTTCCATGTGCGATACGCGGTCATCTCGTCCTCGCTGGGGTACTTTCTCCGTTCCCGGTCAAGCCTCGCCTGAATCATCTTGTCAACATCAGCCTGAGTGAACGTCTTTTCCTGCTCTTGCGCAGTCGTTCCCGTGCTCTGCACGGTGGTTTCTTCTGCCATAAAAATCTCCTTGTTTAACGACCTGTCGGTCAGTGTTGATAAAACAAAAGAGCCAACCTGTAAGCGTTCCTTACAAGTTGGCTCCTATTGCCCTTTCCCGCGCCCTATTGCGCGGGAGTGCTATATTTAATTGTTTTCTTCACCTCTAAGACAATGTACCCATCGCCTTTTCGTCGTATCTCTGCATCGTTGCCGCGCTTTAGAATAGCTTGCACGGCCTTGATGGCTTCGTCAAAGTTCAATATTGCATCTTCGTCCTTTCCCACTGTTCAGGCAGCCCCGCAGCCTCGCTGAACGCCTTGTATTTCGCGTTTAACCGCCGTAGCCGTATGTTTACCGCCCGTTCTTTTTCCGTCAATCCTGCGGCCTTGTAAGCGGCTTTCTCGCGCTTTAGATTACGGATTGTCCGCTCTACGCGCCGTTGCATCTGTGTTGCTTCGTATGCGGTGTATGTTTTCCCCTCAAAAGTGCAGCCGAGCCCATCGTCGATATGCTCAAGCTGCTTATCGGTATAGGTGCGCTCCATAACTCCTTCAACAAACGCCGACCAGCTATGCCGACAATTTGCTCCAAGAATACCGGTCACATCTCCAATGCCGCATGTGCTTTCAAAATCTGGATATTCCCCTTTTGACGCGTCGGGGTATTTCTTTGTAAATTCAGCCCATCGATACAGTTTGCCTTGCCATTTTTTGTGGTTTTCCCACCCTTTAGGCCCATCGATATCACGCGCTCCGGCGTGCGCCTCTACTTGCACAAGGTCGGTTTGCAAAAAGTCCATAGACTGTTCCGAGTATTTACGGTTTAGCTGATTTACCGCCGTCATAACCGCGCGGCGGGCAGCCACATCGATCTGGTCGCGGTGTCCGCTCTCATAATCCACGACTTTTAGGCCGCTTTGCGCCAACTGACGCACCGCCGATTTGATAGCCTGATTGTAGCTGATAGCGCCGCTCTGGATTTGCATTGTAGCGTTATCCAGCGCCCATTGGTATGCTTTGGCAGGTGACAGCATTGTGCGCCCAGCGTCCACTAAAAAGCCCATTGATCGCGTTATATTGCGCATTGTTTGCTTTGTCTGCTCGTATATTGCCCAAGTATCTTCTACGCTTACCAGCGTTTCCGGCTGCGTGATGTGCGCAAGGTCAATAAGCTCGGTGTAATACTTCTGGTTGCGTTCCACAACATCGTCAAGCAGCTCATTCAACTTCGTTTCACTGATACCGGAAGTTTTGCGAATTGCTTTCTCAATCTCTTTTAGGTCGATGCCATGTGAGCGAAGCACGCGAATGTCTTGCACGGTTACTTCGTTCAGTTGGTCTGACGCTTTGAGACGGGAGCAGATTTCTTCCAGCAGCGTGATTTCAAGCGCACGTAACAATTCTGTCAATTCTTCCGGCATTGCGTCAAGCAGGTCTGGGCTAAAAGGGTAAGGCCGCATACGCCGTCACCTCACTCAATCTCTTCTTCCGGCTCTTTTGTCATGGCCTGCATCTTCGGAAGCTCCGCCTTTGCGGTTTCCTCGTCCTCGTTTTTGTACGTCATGCGCATTTCATAATCGTTGAGGATCCCAGCAGACAAAAGCTGCATATCGCGCGCAAACTCAGCGTCTTTGTCCTGGAAAATACTGTCGTCAAAATCAATACTAATTTCAATATTTTCATCCAGTCCGGCGTTCATGGTCGTATTGCCCAGTCGGAGGAGAACCCTACAAAGTTCAACAAGCACCTGCTCCAAGATGATCTGGTGCTTTCCTCGCGTCTTTGCAAGCTCACTGTGCGTACTGATAACCTGCGTCGCAGTCGCCATTACGGCTTGGTCGATCTGATAAAAGTTCGTGCCAAAGCCGCACTTGCTCCCCAAGATATTAAGCGCGAACTGAACCCCGACACTTAACTTATCGGAGTTAAGTGTCATGTCGATTGGCTGAATAACCGCCCCATCGCTTACATCTTCTGGCATAACGTAGTACACAAGATCGTTTTCATCAAACGCCGGTGTACCATCAAGAAATTTACTCGCCGCAGGCTTAACCATAATGCGTTTTTTGCCCATCACGAACTCATTGATGTAAGCATCATAGGCAATATCGGCACCTTCGAGTGCATCGATAGCATTGGCATAAACCGAAATGCCGGTTGGAAGCAAATAGTTGAAGTTATTCGCAATGTTAAGTCGGTCAATGACAAATTGACGCTTATCGCTTCCGGTATGTACAACAGGGGGGATGCGCTCAAAGCCCTTAACATTGGTCAGTGCTTCGTCTGCAAGTTGCTCATTATCATACCGATAAATGCGGTTCTCAATGACGTATTCGCCGCCATCCTCTTTTCTATGGATTTGCAGATAGAGGTAATCGCGCCCGCCCCTTGTAATTACAGAGGAAAACGCGCACTCGCTGATATATCCGTTCTGCCATGCCAGCGGGTAGATATTTTCGATAGTCACATAGTCCAGCACAATGCCGGATGTATTGCCGGGTACGATCTCGCCGCTCTCGTTGACCTCCTGCCCCACTACGCGGGGAATGTATGCCACCGTGCCAAGCGCAGACTTCATTTCCTGCATCTCATTCGCCTTAACAGCAAAATTGTTCTCCGTCAAGATGCGGTCAATAAATTCCTGCTCCTTATTCCCTTCAAGCGTTATCTGCACTTTTTCGTTCATGAGCAGATTCGCCCAATCCTCGCACAGTTTCTTTCCCATTCCAAGGGAATACCGCTTGCAGTTGACCATGCTTTCACCGTTACGGACGCGGTAATTGTGGAAGCCCTTTACATTTCCCTGATACCAGCTTTTCCACTCCGCAACCTTGCTGTAAAACGATTCGGGGATCGTGGTATAGCCAAGCTCGTTAAGTTTTAAGATAACTGCATTGCTCATGCGATAACTCCCATCCGGCGAGAAATCCGCTCTAAAGCGTATCTTGTGGCATCAATCAAATGGTTATTTGCATCAGGATACCCGCTGATGATGTCGCCGTCTTTATTCCGTTCGTATTCGTAATTTACAAACTCTTTATACGCGTTTGGTGTCCGGCGGCGGTCAATGACGATCTTGCGCCTCTGTAGCCACTTCATGCCGTAGTCCACGGAGCCGGGGCCTTTGATAGTCTCCTTTGCCGGAAGGCCAAGCGCCCGATAATCCGCAGTGCTCTTCGGCTCTGCGCTGTCACACGTGATGTACGCGTCGCCATATCCGCACCCTTTGATAATTCCGCCGCTCTCCTCGTTTGTCAGCTTATTTTTATAAATCTCGTCAATAAAGTAGATTGTCTCCCGCGCCCGGTCGTAGTGTAGCCGGATAAACGCAAATGGATCTGGATACCATCCCCAGTCAACACCTTGGTATATCTGGTCGAAGCTCCCGATCTCCTTGTCCGTAATCTCTCGCAGCTCCAAATTTTCAAACACATTTCCACCCGTGCCGACCGGAATGCCAAGATACTCGTGCTGATATGCACGCTCGTCTGTCTCTTTGAGGTGTTCCGCTTCTGCAAGAAACTGTTCTCCCAGCCATTCAGGCGGTGCTTGCAGATATGTTGACTTGTGGCACAAGCGGTCATCCCGTTCTTCCAAGCTATCCTTGTTTGCCCAGTTGTCGCGCGAAATTGGTGGGTTATAGCTTTCAAAATTCCAAAACACCGAGCCGCCGCGCATGGTCGACTGCAAAATGTTTCGGATTTCTGCGCGTCCGGCAAACTGGTCTTTTTCTTCAAAGTGCGTTACGGCAATGTAGCCAAACGGCACCTTGATAGACTTGATCTTCATGGGATCGTCAGCACCCCGAAACATGATCTTCTGCCCGGTAGGCTTATAAATCAGCTCCATCGGGGATACCTTTGCTTCCCAATACGCCGCCATGCCCAGTTCACCGATTGCCCAGATATACTGCGCGTATACGCTGTCACGAATGGTATTTGCCACCTTACGCAGCACCAGCGCGTGTGTACCCGGATTGTTTATCAGCAGCAGGGGGACGAGTACAGACACCGTGGAGGATTTTAGTGAGCCGCGCCCACCGCTGAAATCGTAGTGCGTGTGACCGTGGTGGAACACGTCATGCGCCACGGCGTAGAACGCAGAGCCGATTTTTTCAGACAGGCGAATGTCAGACATCAATTATCACCTTGACACCCTCTGTGTTGATGTTCTGCTCCACAATATCCTTCTGGTCGAGGTACTGTTTCCCCAGCCAAATGGCCATATTCGCGTTCTTTTCAGCCAATCGCCACTGACTTCTCCGCAGCGAAATTTTCCCAGCTCCGCGCTTTTGCTTAAATACTTCGGAAAAACTGGCATGATAGGTGCGTTTACACCAACTATCCAGTGTTTTATCGGTCACACCAAACCAGCCACAGATTTCCTCAAGCGTGCATTGCAGGCCGCAGAGGTTCTCGAACTGCTTCTGGTCTATTTCCTTTCTTGGCCTTGCCATACGCGCCCTCCTTTCTCTGCTGGCGTTTGATAAACTTCTCCATATCCCGCTTTAGGTGCGGGCTGCTTGTTTTGGCGATGATCGCCCGCGCTTCTTCAATCGTCATTCAGCAGCACCGCTTTCTTCCCCGTAAACTTCTCCCAACGGTCAACAATGACATCGGCATACTTTTGGTCAAACTCCATGCAGTACGCGTGTCTTCCGTTCTGCTCCGCTGCCATGATCGTTGTGCCGGAGCCAGCGAACAGGTCAAGTACATTCTCACCCGGCTTACTGGAGCACTGCATCTGGTAATCAAACAACTTAATCGGCTTCATGGTCGGATGCTCCGCAGATTTGACAGGCTTATCGAAATTCAACACCGTTGTCTGTCTGCGATTCTTGAAGAAGTAGTGCTTCTTACCCTCCGTCCACCCGTACAGGCAAGGCTCGTGATCGTCCTCTTCAATCTCACTTTCACCGTACAGGCAAGGTTCATGTTTCCACTGGAAATCCTGTCTCCCCATTACGAGGGAATTCTTTACCCAAATCAGGCACTGCCGGACACGCAGCATTGCGTCTTTACACGCACCGCGAAAGTTATACCCTTCACTGTCTGCGTGCCAGATGTAGAACGGAGCACCGGGCTTCATGACCAGCGCC
>ERZ772851.1502-NODE-1502-length-21924-cov-3.479217_pt1 | contig 21924 bp, 8 predicted proteins | sample MGYA00512137_ERZ772851 | MGnify/ENA primary metagenome ERZ772851 (study PRJEB29015, sample SAMEA2737663) | human gut metagenome | biome: human gut; feature: human-associated habitat; material: faeces | place: China | collected 2012 ... | reverse complement strand
CATATTGGAATACGGCAGGAGCTTCCAGCGAACCATTTTGTTTGACGATTTGGAAATCTTCGCCACGCACCGGGGCATCCGTAGTAGCGTCTGCAAGAATGTATGGGTACTGCCCGTCAGCAGAGTACTGCTTTTGTCCCTCGGACTGGTCCACATTCGTGGTCTTGACTACATTGGTGTAATCATCGTTGAGCTTGGCGATGTACAGCGTGGCATTGGCTTCGGAAGAATACAGTACATAGGCACTGTCGTCCTTCGGGTCCACGAACACAGTCATATCGCGGCTGTCACCGTTCTCACCCCAGCTGGGGTTACCTGCGGCTTCTTTCCAATTGTTCTGGTTAGGCAAACGATAGGCACCCACCATAGTGAACGGGCCCGCCGGATTGTCGGAAACAGCCACGCCCGCAAGTGCACGTGCATAGTTGGAACCGCCCGGCGTGGTGCTTCCATCGGAATGCCACCACAGCACGTATTGCTTGTTCTTCTTGTTGTAGATGATCTTCGGACGCTCGAAAATGCCCTGTACGGAATCAACCGCGCCATCACCATCCTGATCGGGGTTGGTGTTGAGGTACGGGAAGATTGCGTCGGCCTTGGCAGCGTCCACACTGCCGTCGGACTTGGTCAGGTTGTAGGCCTTGTCGAAGTAGGCGTAATCGGCATTGCTCTTATCCGTCAACTGAGATTTGCTGGTCACCGCACGCAGCGCCACACCAAGATCGGTCCAGTTGTATAGATCTGTCGACATATAAGCATGAACACCGGGGCTGTTGTCGTAACCGTTAGAACGGTCTTCGCCATACCAGTAGTAGGCGTCGCCAACCTTGACCACTTGGCCACCGTGCGCTTGGATGTGTGTGCCGCCATTATCATTGGCGTTCTTGGCATACCAATATGGCTGGAAGTAATCGCTAGCGTTCTTGCCCGGATCGGCTGTGGGCTGGAACTTGGTGTATGTCGGCACTTGGCCGATGGTAGGCAGGTAATCCACACCTGCCGCACTGGCACTTGCAGCGGCCAGCCCGCATGACAATAGCGTTGCCGCGGCGGTAATTGCCGCGATAAGAGCGCCCTTGCCCTTATTGTTTATCTTCATTGATTTGGTTCCTTGATTGATGATAACGGTTTTTTGAACAAACAGTTATGTCGCTATCCGCGAAGCCAGAAAAGGTTCGACAAATCAATATACCGATACTGAAAATTCAGTATTCAACTTGTCGGACCAATTATGGTCAAAGAGCGGAGGAACCGGCCGGCAATAGTCAATATTGCCGGCTTGTTCCTTCACCCATTACTGCGCGAGGGTACTATGCACGCTTGCGCAGCATGAACAGTGCACCCGCGGCAGCGGCCAGCAGAGCGACAGCGCCAGCGATGGCGGCAACACTGCAACCGGTGTTGGCCACCGTGTTCTTGTTGCCGTTGCCGGTGGCACCGGGCTTGTTGGTGTTGCCGGGCTTCTGTTCTTCAGGGCCAGGGGCGACTGCGTTGGCCTTGACCGTGACGTTGAAGGTCGCGGTCACACCACGGTAGGAGACGGTAATCGCCTTCTTGCCTGCGGTGGTGGAGTCGAACGAGCCAATCGCAAGCTGCGGGTCGTCAAGAGCGACCGGCACTTCCTTGGTCTTGTCGCCACTCTGGTAGACGGCAGTCACCTTCAGACCGGCGGTATCGAGCTTGTCGCCGATGGCGTACTCGGTCTTCGTGGGTCCGATCACCTTGAGCGAAGCCAAAGTGAAGGCGTTGAAGGTCACCGTGTAGGTCTTCGTCTCAGACTCGTCGGCTGAGGTCACCGTAATGGCGGCCTTGCCGCCAAGCTTGCCGTTCTCAACCGCGTCGCCAGTCACCTTGACGGCGGCGGCATTGTCGGTGGCGAAGGCCTGCAGCACCGGGTTTGCCTCGGCGTCGACCGGCAGATCAACCGTGTAGTCGGTCTTGGACGGGTCGAAGCCTTCAACGGTTTCGCCGTCAAGACGCAGGTCGCCCAGCGTGGCATCGGATGCTGGCTGCGGGGTGAGTACCGTGCTGTCTTGTGCGAACACCTGGATCTCAGCCACGTTGATGTACACCTTGGTGTCCTGCAATGTGTTAGTCAGGCGGATGGCCTTGGCCTTTACCGGGGTGCCGAGCACGAAGTCAACGGTCGGGGTGTCGGCGGCGGTGATGCCGTCGGAGCCAGAGCCGGCATCGCCGGCCTGTATCTTCCAGCCATCCTTGGTACCGACTCCATGCCATTCGCCAGCCTCATCCTGGTATTCCAGCGTCTGGCTCTTCGGCCAAGACGCACGACCATCGTAGTAGAAGAAGGTCTTCACTTCGGTGATGGTCTGAGCTTCGTCGAAGGTGAACGTGGCGACCGGGTCCACCGTCGAGGCGGTGGAAGCCCAAGTGGACCAACCCTTTGACGTAGTGTCACCATCGATGGCCTTGGAAGCGGAGGCACCCTCCTGGAAGTTCACCGAGAAGTTCGTGCCAGAGGCCGCGGCGATGTTCTTCGCAGCACCCTGAACCGGCGTCACGAATGCCTGAATTTCGGTGGCGTTCATGTAGTCGTTGTTCACGGTGTTCACAATGCGCACCTTCGTGGCATTCACTGTGCCCTTATCGGCCTTGAACGTCACCGTCTGGCCTGCGGCAGGCTTAACATCGCTACCGAATTGCATCCACGTCTCGCCATCAGTGGTGTACTCGGCCTTGGCGGAAGCCGGAGCCTTGTCACCATACGTAATGGTCACTCTGCTAAGCTCACACTCAGAGCCGAAGTCAATCGTGGCGGTCGGGCTGGCGGAATAGTCACCAGCAGAGTTCCACGTCACCCAGGCTTCAGCTGACGTGTCACCATCGGTGAGCTTCTTCCACTGATCGCCCTTGCTGTATTCCGTCTGCTGGTTGGTCACGGTCAGGCTGGAAGCAGTGTCGGCCACATTCTCAGGCGTGGCGGCGGTGACATAGATCGCGCCCTTCAGCGCAATCGTGGTCGCGTCGTCCAGCTGGTAAGTACCGGTCACGGCAATGTTGTCGCCAGCCTTGGCATCGGCGAGCTTGGTATCAAGCCCATCGAAGTTCCACGTAACCTTAGCCGCATCGCCCTCGAATGCAGGCGATGCCTTGACGTGCAGATACACCGGCGCAGCCTCAAGCGCGGCCTTCGCCTCGCTCGCACTGGTGCCGGCCAGCACTGTAGCCGATACCGGATCGGAAACGGTGAGCGCGCCAACGTAGACCGTAGCGGCGACATTGAACTCGTTGCCGTACACATCGGTGGCGGTAGCGGTGGCTTCGTAGGTGCCTTCCTTGGCCACATCGACCTTGGAAGTATCCCAGTTGGCAACCGTGGCCTTGCCTTCGCCCCAGGTGTAGTAGAGCGTGACTTCGGTCGGCAGCGCGGCCTTCTCGTTAACGGCGGTCTGCACGTTCACGGTCTTCTGGCTGGTCGGCGTTACATTGCGTAGAGTCCATGTCTGGTTGGCGGACGGCGAAGTGCCGCTCGGTGACTGCCACAAGCCAACCTTCGTGCCGACTGTGGTACCAGAGTTATCCACATCGAGGTTCGTCTTAGTCGCGGCATTGAGCAGCTGGTAGGTCGAACCATCGGAAGTGTTGAGAATCCACTTGGCAGCCGGGTCGGACTTAGCGGCCTCAACCGTTTCGTTGGAAAGCGCGTTCGTGCCATCCTTGGACACCAGCACCTTGCCTTCGGCGTTAGTAATCACATAAGCCTTGAGATCAGGGCGCTCGGAGTCGGCGGGCTGCTCGATCTGGGTAAAGGTCCAAGTCTGCTTCTTGGCGTTCTCGGCATCGGAAGCGACGTTGGCCAGGGACAGCGCGGAATCACCAGAAGTGGTATCAGCCACGGCCTTGCCGGACTGCTTACCAACGAGCTGGTAAGTGTCGCCGGTCTCGACGGCAGCATCCTTAGCGTAGCCGGTCACGCCAGTGAGCTGGATGGAGGCGATAGAACGGGCGGGCACAGTGACCGTAGCGGTCTTGGCAGCCTTGTCAATCATCACAGAGCCTTCAGCTTGCTTGACGTTGCTGGTCTTGGCGAAGACTTCCGGAGTGGCGGAATCGACACCCGCGTTCTTGTCTTCGGCAGAGGTTTCGGTGGTCAGGTAGAGCTCACCGTAAGCGTTGTCGGCAATCTCGCCGTACTTCGACAGGTCGATGACGAAGGTCTGGTCAGAGGTGCCGGAGTTGCGGTGGATGACGGTCTGTGTCTTGCCATCGTCGGAGGTGGCAGTCATGTTGTTGTCCTCATCGTTGTTGGCGATGACCTTGTCGCCCGCGTGGATGAAGTGGGTGATGGCCTTGACGCCGTTGTACTTGGCGTTTGCAATAACCGTGCACGGTTCAAGTCCATCGGTGGTACCGCCGTTGTTGTTCACGCGGCGCTCGGAGTAGAGCTTGCCGTCCATGCCAGCCACGGTGCAGTCGAAGTCGATGAGCACGGTGCCCCAGTTGGTGTTCTCACCGGCCGGATTCACATTCGAGCCCATCTGCATGTTGTAGAGGTCCTCGACCACCTGCCAGAAGGTGAAGTCCTTGGACTGCAGGCGGGTGACGTTGGAGCTGATCTTGCTCATCATGCCCAGCGCGTTGTCGAAACCGTACGGGTTGTAGGAGCCAGACTGCCAGGAGCCGTCCACCTCGCTCATCGACAGCTTCTTGCCGTCTGCCTGAGCGATATCGCGCGACTGCATCTGGTTGCTGTCGGAGTAGGCGTGAACGTTGTACTGGCCGATAAGGTCCTTGATCGCCTGCGGGTACTGGTTGTACGACTTGACGAAGTCGGCGGAGTTCGTGGCATCGGTGGCTGCGATGATGGTGTCATCATTGTCCTTGAGCGCCTCAGCGAGTGCGGTAATCGTCTGCTGCTGCTGGGCGTTGCTGACATGCATACCCTCCTGCGGCTTCTTCAGCGCGTTGGAGTATGGGGTGACGGACCTATCTTTGTCGGAGTAGTACTTATCCCAGTAGTTGTTAATGAGCTTGGTGTTGTCATCGCTCTCATCGGTGTACTTCGAAGCCATGTCGCCCGGAGTGCCCCAGTAACTGGTCTCGGACTCGTTGAACGGCTCGACCGTGTCAACGTTTGCGCCAAGGCTTTCGAGGTGCTCGACGTTCTTGGCCATGTACTGAGCGAATTTCGCAGGGTTTGCAAGATTATTGCTACCGGAGTTGCGTCCACCAGTGGCGTAACCGCTGTTGGTCAGGAACCACGGAGCGGAGTTGGCGAAGGCCTCTACGTCGGTGATGTCAGGGTTATCGCCGGTGGCACCGCGCTCAATCCACCAGTCTTGGGCGGCGGACTTGGAGAAGTCATACTGGTTGTCGTCAGTCGGGTCGAATGCCGCAGCCAGCTTGTCTTTGTCGGCCTGCTTGGTGGTTACGCCATTGCCATACGTGCCGGAGCCGGTGGCGTCATCTTTCCACGTGCCAGGCACGGCAGCGCCTTGGCGCATGAATGGGTAGCCGTAGGCAACATCGGAGGCATTGCCGCCGCCCACGTTGTAGCGGGCCATGTTCAGGTCCAGTCCTTCATCACCGAAGATGGACTGGTAGAACTGTTCGCGCAGCTGTTTGCCGTATTCCACAGCCTTAGCCTTGGAAGCGTCATCGCCGAGATTGGTGGTGATGGCCGATTCCTCGCCGAGGCTGCCGGTGGCGTTGGCGAACCAAGCCAGCGAGGTGCCCCAGCCATCGAAACTGTTGGCATACCATTAAGTGAATCCCACTGCATCGAGATATCGCGCCCGCTATCCCTTCCGATAACGCCGACCACGCGTGTTGCCTTCAGCAATCAGCTTTCCTTGCGCAACTAAACCGTTTAGGAATTTGCGGACTGTTCTGTTATCGAGCTCTGTTATCTTGGCGAGTTCAGGTACAGTCACATAGTCAACCTCTGTCAAGCGTCGATTCATCGCCGACAGCATCGCTGCCCGCGAATCAATTTCACCCGATGCGGTTGCATCTGCTTTCTTACCATCCACACGTTCCCCGCCAATGAGCCTCGCACCCTCTTCGGCATCTTTCTCAACTACAGATCTCACGCTAGCAAAACCAGAACCATCCACGGTCTTCAGCGCAGGAACAATAGGAATCGTCGCCTCGAATATGTCACCATCGCGGAACTCAGGCTCTCGCTCAGTATATTGCCGGGACGCTCTTATCAGATTCCGCAGTCCGCTACCCAGCTGCTCGGCTATGCCGGTCTGCACAAACACATTAGCGATAATCGGATTCTTTGGCATTGGCGTGAACTCGCCCAGCTTCATTCGACCTTCAAAGAATGAGCGCGAAGCATTAACCGTCCGGATGGATTCATTATCAATGGTGACACGCGCCACCACCGGACTGGAATACTCCCGATGCATGAGGCTGTTTGCCACCAATTCACGGGCGATCATCGTACGCGGGCTCACTCGCTTATCGCCCTTTAACACAAAGCGGTCAGGCAGATTCCGCTCAGTAAATTCACGGAGTTGCTCGTACGAATCGAACAAGTTGGTCCGCACCATAAGTCGGTCATCGTATCGGTCAATATTGTCTCGCCGAACCACGGCATCAGTAATATACGCTGGGCAAACCGAGGAAATGACTTCATCCTTGCCCAAGAGCAGCACTGCAGCAAGATTAAAGCCCTCTTCGCCGGTCGTGTAATCACGATCGTATAGCTTGGCGCTGCGGAACAGTTCTTCGTCAGACATAGTTCCCCAAGGGTGCCCAGCTCGCTGAGCGACCGCCAGCTGCCGCATTCGCGCAATCAGCTCAGGACGCAAATCAAACGGAGTCACGTAACGGAAAATTCGCCGTTCGGAATAGTAGTTCTGCTTGCGAATATACATTTGACTAATCTGGATATCGCTTTCGATGTGTGTATCCACATCAGCAATGCGATCAAACACTGCGCCCTTGAACCGCACAACCGAAGAACTCGGAGCTACCCAAATACGAACAATAATCCGTTCGTCGTACTCGATATGTTCCGTTTCCACCATTGGAGCCGGTTCGAACATCTTACGATTAGACACTACGTTGACAACGTTGCGCTCTATCTCACTAACGCGCTTAGAATCGACGCCGAGCACTTGACCGTCATCGTCAACGCCAAGATAAATGCTGCCACCAGAACGATTGGCGAATGAGCATACAGTCTCAAAAGTATCCGTATGAGGCAATTCGCTGCAGCGCTTGAACTCGACCATAGATGATTCACCGGCCTGCAGCACTTGCATAAGTTCATCCTGCGTCATCGCATTCCGCCCTTCATAGCGATAATTCATACATTAGGACATGGCACTTATCGTATTTTAGCATCTAATTAGTACATTAGGACATTGTTTTATGCCCTAATGTACTAATTAGGCGGCTAATTGTACTAATAATTGCACACTGATGTACTAATCCGATGATCGAATGCACTAATTGTCCGCGCAAATGCACTAATCGGATGACCGAATGTATCAATGAGACCTATAGGCAGCCGATTGGCTGACGATCAGCCCAGTCATTGGCTATCGGCCGCTAGCCAGTCAGCCGCCAACAGCCAACAGCCACCCAACTAATAGCCGCCAGCCAATCAGCCCGTCCAATCACTCCTTGTGTTCCAGTGCGGCCTTTAAATCGCGGCTACGGTAGCGTTCGCGCAGCATAGAGAATCCACCGAAGCCCAAAAGCCACACCAGGCCGGCAATCGCGGAATTGCGCGTATCGTCCGCAAGGAACAACGTCAGGTAGATGAACACGAAGAACACGATTGCCACCGTATTGAGCACCTTCCAAGCGGGCATGACGAACCCGTCCGGAATGAAATCAGCGGAGCGACGGTACTTGCGGTGTGCCATCAGCGTCAGGATGTAGATGAACAGGAACACCGCGGAGCTGGCGGACGAGAACAGCACGAACGCTCCGGACACACCGGGGATGGCGTTGACGATCGGCGACAGCAGTATCAGCGCCGCGGACACCAGGATGGCGCGGGCCGGCACCTTGCGATCGGACACCTTGCCGAGCTTGTTGAGCGTCGGGTTCGGCGACACCTCGGACAGCTGGTACAGGTGGCGGCCAGCCGAGTACAGCAGCGAGTTCAGCGCGGAAGATGCGGCGGTAATCACCACGAAGAACACCAGCGCAGACGCCCAATTCAGCCCGGCATACTGGAACATCATAATGAACGGGGATGCGAAGGAGCCGTCCTTGTTCGGCTTGAACGAGGTCCACGGCACAATGCACATGATGGCCACCAGTGCGCCCACATAGAAGATGAGCACGCGCACGATAATCTCGTTGATGGCCTTGGGCAGCACCTTGCGCGGATTCTTGGTCTCGGAGACGGTGACGCCCACGAATTCAATCATCTCGTAGGCGAAGAACACCATCTGGAAGCTCATGAGGAAGGCCATCCAACCGTTCGGCGCGAACGAGAAGTTGGCGAACAGGTTGTCGAATCCGGCGTGGCCGGCCGGGCTCACGTGGTCCACGCCGTGAATCTGCACGGCTGGGTAATGGTAGCCGATCACGATCATGACCACGGCGGTGGCGATCATCGCGCAAATCAGCGTGATCTTGATCATCGAGAACCAGAATTCCACCTCGCCGAACACCTTGACGGCAATCAGGTTGATGGAGACCAGCGACACCAGGAAACACAGCTCGATCAGCCATTTCCAATGGGTCAGGTCGATGCCGAACGTGTCGAAGAAGGTGATGAAGTACGTGGAGACGGCCGTGATCTCGGTCATGCCCAGCAGCACGAGCGCGGCCCAATACGTCCAGCCGGCGAAATGCCCCCACCCGTTGCCAAGGTAACGGGTGATGAAATTGATGAAGGTGTGCTGGCTGGGGTCACGGTACATCATTTCGCCGATGGCGCGCATCAGGAAGAACATGATGACACCGACCAGAATGTACACGAAGATGATCGAGGGGCCGGTTAGCGAGATTGACTTGCCCGAGCCCAGGAACAGGCCGGTGCCGATGGTGCCGCCAATGGCGATGAACTGTACGTGGCGATTGCTCAGGCCACGCTCCATCTCGTTGGTCTGGTCCAGGCTTTCGACAGACTTGAGTTTGCCCGTAGCCTGCTGTGTACCACCATTCACATTCGTATCGGCCATACTGATTTCATTTCTCTTCTCTGCCGCCCGATTGTTACGCACCAGACGCGATACTCGTTCAAAACAAGTTCAAACTGTATCACCGAAATATGTCACGAAAACCGCTCAGCTCAAGAATACATGCGATGATACTGTAAATATTCCGCCAAAAAGTTCAATTCATCAACACCAAATTGAACTTCTACCTCTATTCCACGGACTTGAGCGAGCTGACCGGGTCTACGCGATCGAGCACTGGGTTGGTGAACAGCTGCACCAGCAGCGCGAACGCCAGCGTCGCCACCACGGCAATCGCATAGCTGTACCAGTGCACTTCCACTTCGAAATACAGCGACGGCATATTCAACGCAGCAGTCAGTAATCCGCCTATCCACCTGCCAAGCGGCAGACCAACCACCACACCCATACCGGTCAATATCATCATCTCGCGGTTCACGTAGTTGTGCACCTCGCGGTCATAGAAGCCCAGCACCTTCAGTGTGGCCATCTCGCGGATGCGTTCGGACACGTTCGTATTGGCCAACGTAAACAGCACCACCAGCGCCAGGCCGCCGGCGAGCCCCACAATCAGCGCCACCACGGCACCCATCAGATCGAACTTAAACGTGGCGGCCAGATGCGCACAGCTCACGGCCTTGAGCACCGACGATTCCTCGCCCAACCGATCCGCATATTCGGCCTGTTCGGTCTCGGAACCTTTCAGCTTGGCGAGCATCGCGTTCCACGTCAAGGTCGAGGCAGTGCCATCTCCCGAAGCCGAAGACGTCACACCGTCGGCCGCAAACTTCTGGTCGTACAGTCGCTCACTGATGTACACATCAGAGCCAATAAGATTGCGCGTCACGGCCGTGACCTGCACCTTGGCCCGGCTGCTACCGCCATTGCCCAGCGTGACGGTGTCGCCGGCATGAATATTCAGCGAGTTGGCGGCGGACTGCGATACAATCACGCCACTATCGTCCAGCGCTACAGTGCCGCCACCCGCTTTGCCGAAGATATTGGGCAGCCCAAACCATCCATCATCGCCAGCTTGTTCCAGCGTGACCATATCGTTCAAGATATTCAGCGAATCGTTGGGCACGGTCATCAGCTGCACGGTTTCGCTTTCCTGCGCCGCATTGCTCATCTCGCCACTATCCACGCGCAGATTCAGCGTTTCGGTGGTTTGGCCATCTTGTGCCACCTGCTTGCGCATCGCGGTGGCGTCATCGTCATTGGCCACGACCATCAGGTCGTACTGGTAGATCTGCTCGTATTGTTTGACGCCAATCGTGTCGACGGTGTCATTAATCGCAAATCCGCAGATAATCAACGCTGTGCAACCGGCCACGCCACCCACGGTCATAATCAAGCGCGACTTGAATCGGAAGATATTGCGCGCGGTGACTTTGCCGAGGAAGTTCAGCCGGCTCCATACCGGGCGAATCCGCTCCAGCAATATGCGAGCGCCCGCTTTCGGTGCCTTCGGCCGCATCAACGCGGCGGGCGTGTGCCGTATCTCCTCGCGACAGGCGAGCGCGGTGGCCACGCCCACGCCGACCACGAACAGCACGATGCCGGCCGAACCGTACAACCAGTCGTATTCGAGTCGCACACCGGGCAATATATACAGTCCCTCAATCACCACCAGCAGGAATGCCGGGATGCCAAGGAATCCGACCAGCAGACCGATGCCGCCGCCGACCAAGCAGGCGAGCAACGCGAACAGCAGATACCGGCTGGACACGGCGAGTCCGCCATAGCCGAGTCCAAGGTAGGTGCCGATAAGTCCGCGGTCTTCCTCGACCATGCGGGTCATGGTGGTCAGGCTCATGAGCACGGCGACCAGCAGGAACACAATCGGGAATGCGCGGCCGATGGATTCGATGGAACTGACGTCTGATTTGAGCGAGCTGAATCCGTCGATCGAAGCGCGTGTCTGCACATACCAACGTGCGTTGGCCACATCGTCGATGCGCCGTTGCTGCTTGGCGAATTCGCTTTCCGCTTCGCTTCGCATCGCATCGAGTTCAGACTGCGCATCATCCAGTTTCGCCTTGCCGTCCGCGAGCTGTTGTTCGCCTTCTTCCAGCTGCCGCTCGCCTTCTTCGAGCTGCTGCTTGCCGCTGGCCAGTTGGGCGGCCTGCGCTTCAAGTTGCGCCGACTGGGTTTCGAGGGTTGCGGCATTCGCTTCGAGTTCCGCGGATTTGGTATTGAGCTGTGCCTCTCCTGCAGCCGCTTCCTGTTCCTTGGCGGTCAGTTGCGCGTTCTGCTGGTCCAAGGTGGATTGTGCGGGGGCAATGGTTTCGTTTAATGTGCGCTGCAAATCGGCTTTCTGCTGGGCCAGACTGTCTCGCTGCGTTTGCAGTTCCGTTTGCTTGGCGGTCAGCTGTTGCCGCAGATCGCTGATTGACGGCACTTCAGGCACGGTAATGCCAAGGCGCGCGAGCAGTTGCTTGATGGCCTGCCATGTGGGTGAGTTGAAGTCGATATTCGGGTCAAGTTGCGCCAGTAGATTGTCGGCCTGTTGAATCATGGACAGCATCTGATCAATTTGTGCCACGCCTTGGTCGATTTGGGTAATGCCCTGTTCGATTTTCGTGCGATTGGCAGTCAGTTCCGTTTGCGCCGCATCGAGCTGTTTGCGAGCCGAGGTGAGCTGCGCTTTGCCCGATTCGAGCTGGGTGCGCGCTTCGGCTATCTGCTGGCGACCTTGCGCGATCTGTTGACGGACCGATGCAATCTGCGCACGTCCATCGGCGAGCTGCCGTTCGCCATCGGTAATGGTTGTCCTGTTGTTCTCCAATTCGGTACGGCTATCTTGCAATGTCGTTTCGTTGGCTTCCAGCTCGGCCCAGTTGTCGTCGATCTGCTTCTGGGCTTCGTCCAGCTGCTCGTTGGCCTCGTCTTGGGCATCGTCCAGTTTGCGCTGCGCGCTGGAGACGATCTGTTGACGACGGGCTTTCTGGCGTGTGGTCTGTATCTGATGTTCGATACGGTCGGCCACGGTTTTGACGGCTTCATCGTAGGCATCGGAAAACGTGTCAAAATCGGACGCACCAGTGACGGCAACCGATATCGCAGTGTATATATTGCCGGTCACGCCGTCGCTGGGTGCAAAGAACGTATAGTCCTCGGATGAGGTGGACCGGAAGGAGGTCATGCCCGAATAGCCGTCTGGATTGTTGAGGTCGCGCGGGTCAAGTACGACGCCGGTGATGGTGAGTTTCGTGGGGAACTGCGGGGATTGCTCGGCGTCGGCGTCCGTATTGGCGGCGGACTTCGCATCGGATGCCGAGGCATTGGCGGCGACACCTACCGTATCGGCATTATTGGAATCGTCAGTCTCCGTGGCCGCTACCGATATGACGGATGAAGAGGTGTCTTGTGGCGTCACAGTAATGGTGCCGCCAATCTTGAGTCCGCTATCGTTCAGGAACTGCTGAGTCACCGCCACTTCGCCGGCCTTGTTCGGCAGTTTGCCTTGTTGCAGGTACGGCTGATCAAGCCCTTCGGTACCGATTTCCTGCATGGTCACGGTTTTCTTGGTGCCGTCCACCAACGTGGTCACCGTCTGAGAACGTTCGGGCTGCACGGTTTGCACACCGTCGATTCGGCGCAGTGCCGTTGCATCATCATCGGTCAGGCCGTATGTGGATAGCACCTGCAGGTCATGCAGTCCCTGCTGATCGTAAAAACGACCGGCCGCCAGAAAAGCATCGCGGCATCCGGCGTAGATGCCGGTCAGCACGGCCACGCCAAGCAGCGTGATGACGGCGATCGAGACGAACCTCTTCCAGCTGCGCAGCCAGCAACGCAACGTATCTTTGGCAAATACCGCAGAAACGCCCGCTCCTCGACCGCCGCTATCGTCGAGGTTCCGCCGTTTCACAGAATGTTTCACAGGTTGTTTCACGAATCGCCTCGCTTGTTTCACGGGGCGTTTCACAGAGTGTCTTGCAGTGAGCATCGCCAATCACCTACCATTCGATATCGGCGATGGGCCGCGGCGTTGCGTTGACCTCCTCGCTGGTCACCTTGCCGGAGCGGAAGCGAATCACTTTGTGAGCCATCGGTGCAAGCGCGGAATTATGCGTGATGATCATTACGGTCATGCTTTGTGTTTGGCAAATATCCTGCAGCAACTGCAGCACTTCCTTGCCGGTCTCGTAATCGAGCGCACCGGTCGGCTCATCGCACAACAACAGCTTCGGCTTTTTGGCAATCGCGCGGGCGATGGATACACGCTGTTGTTCGCCGCCGGACAGTTGCGCGGGGAAGTTGTCCATCCTCTCCCCCAGTCCGACTTTGCGCAGCGTTTCCCCTGGATCGAAATGGTCAGGGCAAATCTGTGAGGCAAGCTCCACGTTTTCCAGCGCGGTAAGGTTCGGCACAAGATTGTAGAACTGGAAAACGAAGCCGATGTCGTTGCGCCGGTAGGTCACCAGTCCCTTTTTCCGCAGACCCGTAATATCGCGTCCGCCGACCACTACGCGGCCGGTTGTGGCGGTATCCATGCCGCCCAGAATGTTCAATGCCGTGGTTTTGCCGGCACCGGACTGCCCCAGAATCACGCTTAATTCGCCTTGTTCGGCGGTGAAGCTGGCCTCGTCGAGCGCGCGAATCACACTGCTGCCAGAAGGATATTCCTTGACCACATGGTCGAATTCGATATACGCCATCGCACACCTCCAACGCGCTCGTGGCAGCCACCTAGCCCCATAGGCCCCGCCAGAACTTCCTGCTATACTCAAGTAAAACAACACTGTGTCGGTTCTGCAACCAACAGTTGGATTGTGGGTTGTCGGAACTTGGGGAGAAGGCCATGTCCAAAGAATTGACGGAAAGCCGCCGCACCCGTTACACGAGACGTGCCATGCAGGACGCGCTTATCGAGTTGCTGCGCGATCAGCCGCTCGGCTCCATCACCGTTAAAGCGTTGTGCGAGCGGGCCGATGTGAATCGTTCCACGTTTTACGCGCATTATGCGAGCATCGAGGAACTGCTGCACGACATTGAAGACGAAACCATGGCCTGGGTCACCACCGCACTCGAACAGCTACTCGCCCAGCCAGATTCTGCCGGCATCGAGCATGTTATTGAGCGCATCTGCCAGTACATTGCCGACAATCGCAATCATCTCCAAGTGCTGATGAGCCCGAAAGCGGATATCGGTTTCCAGCAGCAGCTGCTGGGATTGATTTACAGCCAGCGCGGTGTAGGCGAACAGTTGCAATCTTCGGCGGGTTACCCAGCCGAGGCGCAGATGCGTATGCGATTCGCCGTGTCCGGCAGCATTGGGCTTTTGCAATACTGGCTCGCCACCGATCTCGCGGCCTCTCCCGAATCGGTGTCCCACACCATCTTCACCATGTGTATGCCTGCCACGCAGTGAACACGGTGAATTCAGTGAACTCAGTGAAGCGTGCGGTTTCATAAGCATCGCTCGCTATAGCTTCGCCTGCTCACCGGCCGCGCCCACGCCCGCGCTTGCAATAGCGCACAAATAGACGATTGACCATTTCTGAGACGATACGGCGGCATAGAATAACGAACGTTGCGCATCACGGCAAGCCCCGCGTGCGCCAAAACCCAAGAAATGTGAGAGAAGGGCACAATGAGTACTGCTGATGCGCCTAAGAAGCCGCGCGAAACCGACGACGTGCCGGTGCCGGCCACGCTGCGCAAGTCACTGAAGAACCGTCATATCCAGCTGATTGCACTGGGCGGCGCCATCGGAACCGGCCTGTTCTATGGTTCCAGCGAATCCATCGCGCTGGCCGGCCCCTCGATTCTGCTCGCCTACTTGGTTTGCGGCCTCGCGATTTTCGCGATTGTGCGTGCACTGTCTGAAATGTCCGTTGAGGATCCGAAGGCGGGCGCGTTCAGCTACTATGCCACCCGCTACTGGTCCAAGCGCGCCGGCTTCATCTCCGGTTGGAACTACTGGTTCAATTACATCCTCGTCTCGATGGTTGAGCTGTCCGTGGTGGGCAAATTCGTAAACTACTGGTTCCCGGCGATTCCGACATGGGTGTCGGCGGCCGTGTTCTTGGTGATTATCTGCGCCGCCAACCTGCTGGGCGTCTCTAAATTCGGTGAGTTCGAGTTCTGGTTCGCCATTATCAAGATTGTGGCCGTGATCGCCATGATCGTCGGCGGCCTGGCCGTCATCATCTTTGTCCTGCCCACCGCATCCGGCGTGCGCGCAAGCTTCGCGAACTGGTTCACCGTGGGTAACGGCTTCTTCCCGAACGGCCTGATGGGGCAGAATTCCGACGGTTCCTGGACCGGCCTGCTGATGGCACTGGTTGTGGTGATGTTCAGCTTCGGCGGCACCGAGCTCATCGGCATCACCGCCGGCGAAACCGAGGATCCGAAGACCACGATTCCGCGCGCCACCAATGATATTATTTGGCGAATCCTCGTGTTCTACATCGGCGCTCTGGGTGTGATCATGGCCGTAGTGCCGTGGAACACCATCGATGGCAAGTCCAGCCCGTTCGTGCAGATCTTCGATTCCGTGGGCATTCACGCGGCTGCCGGTATTTTGAACTTCGTGTGCCTGACCGCTGTGATGAGCGTCTACAACTCCGGCCTGTACGCCAACTCCCGCATGCTGTATTCGCTGGCCAAACAAGGCAATGCACCCGCGTATCTGGGCAAGCTCAACGCTAAGGGCGTGCCGGTGGCCGGCGTGCTGACGTCCGCCGCGATCACCGCCATCGCCGTGGTCGTGGTGTTCGTGTGGCCTGAGTTCGCGTTCAACTACCTGATGTCGATTGCCACCATTGCCGGCATCATCAACTGGACGATGATCATGCTCACCGAAATGAAGTTCCGTAAGGTGGTCGCCGCGGGCGGCGCTCCCGAGGATTCCGAGCTGGCCGGTCTGAGCGGCCAGGAGGCACTGGACGCGATTCACTTCAAACTGCCGTTTGCCAAGGTGACCCCGTGGGTGGTGCTGGCGTTCCTGGCGCTGGTCGTGGTGCTGATGTGCTTCTCCACCAGCTACCGCATCGCCGTCATCGCCGGCGTGATCTGGCTGGCCATCCTCTTCGCCGCCTACCAGCTCACTCAGGCGAAGAAGTAAGGCTCCATTTGCGAATAGCTCTCACTGATGAGCACTCAGTGAGAGCTATTCGCAAATGGGATTTATTCATGAAACAGCTCATCGATGCCGACGAGCTGAACGTCGGATTGAGACGCCGCAGCATCGTCGACCAGTGATTGATCGAAACCGCCGAGCGAAAACAGCAGGTATGTTCGCTGGCCGATACCGGTTCGCGCAGCACGGTCTCGCAGTAGATTCAGCACGGAACGGTCCACCGGCGCATTGCGGAATTTGCACTCGCCCACAATGGCAGCATCAGACGCATTGTCAACGGCCATCACGTCTATCTCATCCTGACGATCCCACCAACGGCCAACCGCACGCGCACGGAAGGGCAACCGTCCAGCAGCACTCTCACGCCACATCCATTCACGGCACAGACCCTCGAACGGTTTGCCGGCAAAATCATGTAATACCGGCTTGATATGACGCTCGTATACGCCTTCCACATCGCCCCGCTCCAATTCCGAGCGATACGGAAATACAAACGAATACCAGAATCGGAAGAAATTGTCGTTCAGCTGATACAGCCCACGCGAACCTTTCGCCCGCTCCTTAGGCTTCGCCGTGACTGGGAACTCACGTTCCACAATCCCCAGTTCCATAAGATTGGCGAGATACGACGATACTGTTGCGTTTGCCATCATCGTGTGTGTCGCGATCTCATTCAGCGAAGTTGCGCCGAGCGCGATCGCCCGTATCACGCTGTTATATTTCGCAGTTTCCCGCAGTTCTTCGTGCAACAAAAATTCAACCTCGCTGTATAGCGGAGCAATGCGTCTCAGAATATGCCGCTTGACATTTGCGTCTATGGTCTCATCTGGGTCAAATTCCTCTAGGTAACGCGGGATACCGCCCAGTATTGCGTAGGCCAGCGCCTTATCCTCGCTACTATAGTTGGGGAAGAATTGCGCTGCATCCCAATATGGCATCGGCAGCATCTTCAGGATGCCGGTCGCACGACCATATAGCGGCGATTTTTCTCCCAACAGCTCCTTTTCGATGAAGCTCATGGCACTGCCGCAAATCACAATCATCAGATTTGCATGACGCAACGTGTGGTCCCAAAGATTCTGTAGCACTGACGGCAATGACGGATCAGATTTGACCAGATAAGGAAACTCATCGAATATCACAAGCCTGCGGCCGCCATCGCTCGGCTCTGGCAGCCGGGTTAACTCGGTTAACGCCCTTTCCCAAGAAGGATATTGACTCAGATAATCCTTGCCCGGGGCACCCGCCTCGAACATGAGACGGGAGAACGATGCCAGCTGTTCATCTTTAGTGGCATTCTGCGCCGCGAAGAATAAGGTTTCCTTGTCTTTTGCGAGTTGAATAAGCGTCTCTGTTTTTCCCACGCGCCTGCGGCCGTAGACGAACACAAGCTGTGCCCTACGCTCAGTGAAACATTCCTGCAGTTGCCGTAAATCGCTATCTCGTCCGATGAATGTCATACTGCCCGCCCCTCTATGCCATACGTTGGCGAATTCCTATTCGCACCACGATTTATTGTATCACGATTAATATAATCGTGATTATATAAGATGCGGGCGGTGCGGACTCGGGCCCACTTGCAAAAGACTCTCACCGACTCAACGTCAGTGAGAGTTTTTTGCAAATGAGGGGTCAGATACGGCGCTTGCGCCAGATGGTCAGGGCAATACCGGCGGCGGCGAGGACCACCACGGCACCAGCCACGCCGAAGACGGCGACACCAGTGTCGGAGATGACGGCACCCGGCTTCTTGCCATCAGCGGAGACCTTCACGAGGGCCTTGCGGGCCTCGGTCAGGTGACGAATCGCATCCTGGACCTCGGTGGAGATGGCGTTCTCCTTGGCGAGCACCTTCTTCGCTTGGGCCAGCGCATTGGCGTAGGCCTTCCACGAATCGGCGGTGTAATCGTCCTGGTTCAGCTTCTCGGCTTCGGCCTTGGCAATGGCGTCTTCGAGCTGCTTGAGCTCTTCCTCAGTGGCCAGATCGGGATCCGGAGTCGGCGTCTCGTCGGCAACGACCTTCACGGTGAACGTGGCGGTCTTGGTCGAATCGGCCACAGACTGCACGGTCACGGTCACCTTGTCGGAGGCCTTCGAGGAGTCGAAGCCGAGCAGCTCGTACTCATCGGCGGCGAGCTCACGGGTGGTGGAGCCGCCGTTGCCATCGGCCACGGTCGCGGTGACGACCAGACCGGCAACGTCGAGCGCTTCACCAACCTTGTACTCGGCCTTGGCGGGCTGCGCGGTCACGGCGATGGAGAGGATCGTGCCTGCGGCCGGGTGCTCCGGCTCGGGCTGGCTCTCCTCCAACGCATTCTGCGCGTCGGTCAGGGCCTTGGCGGCGGCATCGACATCAGCCTGAGACAGGCCGGAGTCAAGGAAGGTCTGCTTGGCCGTCTTGGCTGCGGCGAGCGCATCCTCGAATGCCTTCCAGCTGGCCTCGGTGTAAGCAGAGCCATCGGTGCCGAGCTTGTCGGCCGCTTCAATCGCGCCATCAAGCGCCGTCGTATCGGCCATCTCAATGGACACGCCTTCGTCGGTCGGGTGAATGGTCTGCATCAGGCCGTCCGCGTCGAAGGTGATCTCGTCGATGGCGGTTTCACGGTGGTAGCCGAGGCCGGAGGTGAACACGCCGAGCGGCGTGTAGTGGCGATGGTAGGCCATGAGCCAACGGTCGTTGCCGTCCGCGTCGGTCACATGCACGTCGGACTGGTGCGCGGTACCTTGCAGGTTCTTGGAGGAATCCTTCTGCAGCAGCACACCCTTGTAGGTGATGGTGCCGTCGATGGAATCGGAGACGCCGTACCTCACATGGTAGTTCGGGGAGTTGGCGTCGTCGCACGACCAGGTCCAGTGGTACTTGCCGTCGCGGTAGGCGACGACCACGGACTCGCGGAAGCCGTTCAGACCGTTGAGCTTCTTCACCGTACCGGCCTTGATGCTCACCATGTCGTCGTTGAGTTCGGCGATGGCGGGCGAACCGTTGCCGTACAGGATGTACGACTTGCCGGTGTTCGGGTCGGTGAAGATGGACGGGTCGATGGCCTGTCCAACGGTGACGCCTTCCATCGTGCGAGTGACCAGCGGTTGGTCGGCGGCCTTGTACGGGCCGGCCGGGTTGTCGGCCACGGCGACGCCGATGGCGGATGTACCGTTCGGCAACTTCGCGCAGTAGTAGAAGTAGTACTTGCCGTTCTTCTTCTCGATGGTCGGCGCCCACGCGGAGCCCACGGACCACGGGGAGATGGCGGTGTTCTCATCGCCATCGGTGGTCGGCTGGTGGTCCTTATTGACATCGAGGATCACGCCCTCGTCGGTCCAGTTCACCAAGTCGGTGGAGCTGAACGCATGGAAGTAGTTGCCGCTCCAGCCGGAGAAGCCGTCGGTGGTCGGGTAGATCCAGAACTTGCCGTCGAAGTAGTCGATGTCCGGGTCGGCGTACTGGCCGGGCAGTACCGGGTTGTTGCCCACGGTGACCTTCTTCAGCGTCCAGGTCTGCGGCGCACCGTCGCCCAAATCAACGACCAAAGTACGGTCCTTAGCCAGGTCGGCCGTACCACCATTGGTGAACGCCTGACCATCAAGGGTGAGCTTGATGGAGTCGTCGCTACGGTTGACAGACACCTTGACGGGCACCTTGGTCGCGCCGCCACGGCGGTTGAGCACGGTGGTGACGGTCTTCGTGGACCAGTCGAGGGTGGAACGGACCTGAGAGTGGTCGTCAGTGCCACGCAGCGAGTTCGGGTCGGACGGCACAGTGCCCACAGAAATACCCTGCAGAGCAATCGGGCTGGTCTTCTCGACTTCCTGAGCAGTGAGCGCGCGGTTCCACACGTTCACATTGTCGAACGAACCCTTGAAGTATGGGTCGTTGTAGAAGGACTTGCCCAAGTAGGCCAGCAGATCGTTACCCAAATCGGTGACCTTGTTCTTGGTCGCCTTGTTCTGAGCCACCTGCGCACCGTCAGAGTACACGGTCATCACGTTGTCGTCCAACGTGACCGTGACACGATGCCATGCGCCGTTGCCAGACAACGTAGCGTTAGCCGCGTCCTCCGCACCATACGAGTTGGTGGTGATGCGGCTGGCGAGCTCGCCGGAGTTGTTGTACTTCAGGAAGTAGTACTTGGTGGAGTTCTGGCCGAAAGCGAACGTGAACTGGTTTTTATTGATCTCCGACTTGACATCCATCTGCACAGTCAGCTTGTTACGGCCATCGAACAGGCCCTTCGGGAACTCGGCGTAGGTGCCGTCAGAGCCGTCGAGCTTAAGCACCTTGCCCTTTTCGGCATCCTCGGAGACCTTGGCGTTGCCGTTGAAGGTCAAGTCGTTGCTGTTCTCAGTGGTGTCGGTACCCTTGCTGTCTTCGAAGTCATACTCGGCAATCGGACCGGAGCCGTCTTCATCGGGTGTGACTGGCTCGGTGTCCTTGTTCTTATCGAATGCCTTCAGGATTGCGTTGTACTCGGTTTCAGTGACAGGCAGGATGGTGCCGTGACGCTTCTTGAGCGAACCGAAGTTCACATCAGAGGCAAAGCCCCAATCAGCCTTATCAGTGCTGCCTAAATCGGCAGAACGGTATGGGGTGTAACCCTTACCGGCTGAGTACTGGTCCCACATCAGACCGTAGAGCATCTTCTTGCCCGCATCACTGGTCTGCACGTCATCTTCATTGTAGAAGAACAGCTCCGGGCCTTCCAGCTGCGCACCGGTCAGACCGGTACCAGTCAGGTCACCGAATGTACCGACAAGCGTCCACTGGTTCGGATCACTGTCAGTGTTGTAGTAACCATTCGCAATTGTGTCACCAGTGGTGAGCGTTGTGGCATACGGATCCTTGCTACGCTCAACACCGAGGTACGTGTCACCGGACACACGATAGTAATAGCCGTCATCGGCCTTAATCATCGTGGTATCGATAACGGACTTGACTCGGTCGATCCACTTGACAGGCGTCGTGAAGTTCACGAAATCACGCGTGGTGGAGTAGTACATGTTGGTGCGATCACCGGACTTGTTGTCGGAGTCGGATGCGGTGGCCCAGTACACCATGTACTGCTTGTTCACATCATCCCAGTGGGCTTCCGGAGCCCAAGCCATGCCGGCTCCCGGAATCTGAGAGGCAACGTCAACGGCGCGCGGTTCGCTCCAGTTGACGAAGTCATGCGACTCCCACACGATTAGGTTGGTGCTGCCATTGGTGGTAGCGGTGGCCGCGCCCCAACCGCCACGGTTATGGATGCTCAGCTCGGTAGCGATGAGGTAGACAGTGTCGCCTTCCGGAGAGCGGACCAGATACGGGTCGCGCACGCCGTTGTCCTTGCCACGAGAGTTGCCGGTCTGGCTGTTGTTCCAGCTGAGTACCGGATCGCCGGACTCGCGGGTGTCATGCCAGCTCAGGCCATCCTTGCTGGTGGCGAAGTACATCTGCTCGTCGGTAGTGCTGCCTTCGGTGCCGGTGAAGTGCGCGAACAGATAGTCCGTGGTCTTCGGCTGTTCGACGGCGGCCTTGACGGTCAGCTCGAATTCCTTGGTTTCCGTGCTGCCGTCAGCATCGGTAATGGTGGCAGTGAGCGTCACCTTGGCGTCGGCCTTCTGGCGAGTGACGACGCCGGCTGCGATGTCGCCATCTGCAGCATCAGTAATGACCTTGGCGTCGCTGGACTTCCATGTAATCGCGGAACCATTAACCGAACCCTTGGCTGGAAGTGTGATGTC
>ERZ772851.1493-NODE-1493-length-21968-cov-6.815269_pt1 | contig 21968 bp, 19 predicted proteins | sample MGYA00512137_ERZ772851 | MGnify/ENA primary metagenome ERZ772851 (study PRJEB29015, sample SAMEA2737663) | human gut metagenome | biome: human gut; feature: human-associated habitat; material: faeces | place: China | collected 2012 ... | reverse complement strand
TGCTGGACGAGGTGTGGGGCTTTGAGTATTACGGCGACAGCCGCACCATTGATGTGCATGTCAAGCGCCTGCGCGAGAAGCTGGCCGGTGCTTCCGACAAATGGGAGCTGAAGACCGTATGGGGCGTGGGCTATAAGTTCGAGGTGCGTCAGTAATGCGCAAAAGTATCTCGGTGGCGTTCTTCTCGCTGGTGTCCACCCTGATGGTGCTGGGCATCGTGCTGATGGGCGCTTCGGAGTGGGTGCTGTTCAAAAACTACTTCGCCAAGGACCGCTACGAAACACTGGATCAGGTGGTGGGCGTCACCCAGCGCACGGCCCAGTATCTGGTCCAGCAGGCGGAGCTGCCGGAAGGCGATGAGCTGGACGCACTGAGCACCAAGCTGGAGATCATCGGCGAGAGCGCAGAGGCCTATCTGTTCTTTACCGACAACGACGGCCGGGTGATGATCGCCTCCAGCCCGGACAAGCTGGAGAGCCTGACCGTGCCGGAAGAAATGATGGAGAAGATCGACGCTTCCGGTGCGGACTACTACCATGTGTTCGGCACGCTGGGCGGCATGCTGGACGGGAAAAGCTACATCACGGTCAGCGAAATGCGCAATGAGAACGGCCAGCCCAGCGGCTACCTGTTCCTGTGCTCTTCCGGTGAGCAGCTGACCCAGTTCAAGCAGCAGTTCTGGTCCAACTTTCTGCTGTCGGCCTGTGTGATGCTGCTGTGTGCCAGCATCCTGACCAAGATCCTGATGCGCCAGCTCACCGACCCGCTGCAGAAGGTGACGGATGCCGCCCAGCGCTTTGGCGGCGGTGATCTTTCCGTCCGTGTGGAGGGAGTGGAAGGCGAAGGCGAGGCAGCCGACCTTGCCCGCACCTTCAACCGCATGGCAGACAACATCCAGATGAACGACAACTCCCGCGGTCAGTTCATGGGCAACATCGCCCACGAGCTGCGCACCCCCATGACCACCATCAAGGGCTTTGTGGACGGCATTCTGGACGGCACCATCCCGCCGGATATGCAGAACCACTACCTGCAGCTGGTCAGTGAGGAAACGGGCCGTCTGGCACGGCTCATCCAGAACATGCTGGATCTTTCCAAGCTGGAAAGCGGCGAATATCAGGTGAATGCCCGGATGTTCAACATCTGGGAGACGATCACCGGCGTGGCGCTCTCGGCAGAGCAGCGCATCAACGACGGCATGATCGACATCGACGGCCTGACCATGGACGAAAAGGTGCTGGTCTACGCCGATCCCGACCTGATCCATCAGGTGGTGTATAACCTGCTGGACAACGCCATCAAGTTTACGCCTGCGGGCGGCACCATCCGCTTCGGGGTGGAAAAGCTTGGCCCGGAAGCCGAGATCTCCATCTGGAACTCCGGTCAGGGCATCAGCCCGGAAGCGCTGCCCTACGTGTTCCAGCGGTTCTACAAGGAGGACCGCTCCCGCGGCCTGCACGCCCGGGGCGCTGGCCTTGGCCTGAACATCTGCAAGGTGCTGGTGAACCTTTCCGGCGGGCAGATCCGGGTGGAGAGCCAGCAGGGCGAGTGGTGCCGGTTTGTGTTCACCCTGCCCACCGTGGCCCCGAACCCCGGCGGCATGAAGCGTCTGCCGGACGAAGCCGGCGGTGAACCCACCGTGGAAGACCCTGCAAGCATGAAGCCCGTAGAATGAACTTCCAGCCAGACTGCCCCGGACCCGGGGCGGTCTGGCTGTTTTGGCGTGGGGAAATTTTGCCGCCGATGAAACTCCCCCAGTCATCTCGCTGCACTCAATGCCAGCCCCCTCTGGGATGGGGCCCTTGGCATGGCGGTAAAGCTTCCGGTTAAAGTGCAAATCTTCCGGGCGTGCCAGAGGCTCCCTCTCCGAGGGAGCTGGCAAAGCCGTCAGGCTTTGACTGAGGGAGTTTACTTCGCAAATGGACAGATCTTTCCAAATACGTCATTTCCGTGAAAAAGCCGTTGGCGGGTTTGATTTTTTGCTCGTTTTCATGTAAACTAAAAGATAACCATGCCCATGCTGTTTTTGCGGTTTGAAACCGCCAGCACAATGGGACAAATGGGAATAAGAATTTATAAAATAACGGAGCGTAAAGATAGAATATGGCAATCGTAAGTCCTTCGATCCTTTCCGCTGATTTTGGCAAACTGGGTGCAGACTGCCGCATGGTGCTGGATGCCGGTGCACAGATGCTGCATTACGACGTGATGGACGGCCACTTTGTGCCCAACATCAGCTTTGGCGTGCCGGTGCTCAAGAGCCTGCACAAAAATCTGCCGGATGCCTTTTATGATGTGCACCTGATGATCAGCCATCCGCTGCAGTATGCGGAAGCCTTTATCAAAGCCGGTGCCACCCTGTACAACTTCCACCTTGAGTGCGAGGACGATATTCAGGCCACCATCGATGCCGTCCGGGCGCTGGGCTGCAAGGTGGGGCTGACCATCAAGCCCGGCACCGAGCCGCAGGCGCTGGCACCGTATCTTGACCAGCTGGATCTTGTGCTGGTGATGAGCGTGGAGCCCGGCTTCGGCGGGCAGAAGTTCATGCCCTCGGCGCTGGACAAGCTGCGCTGGCTCAAGGCAGAGCGCGAAGCGCGCGGCGCACACTATCTGCTGGAAGTGGACGGCGGCGTGGACAATGCCACCGCGCCCCAGTGCGTGGAAGCGGGCGCTGATATTCTGGTGGCGGGCAGTGCAGTGTTCGGCGCAGCAGACCCTGCTGCAGCCGTGCAGCACCTCGTCAGCCTTTGAAAGGATAACCATTTATGGATGAATCTTTGATCCGGGAGCAGGAGGCACAGCTCCAGAAGACCGGCCGCTACTATAAGCATATCTGCTTTATGGCGGTGCCGGTGCTGTGCATGGCCTGTTTTCTGTACGGTGTGCGCCCGCTGCTGCTGTGCGGCATTGCGGTGCTTACCGGCAACCTGTGCGACCGTCTCGTTTCGCTGCTGCGCCGCCGCGTGTATCAGGGCAGTGACTTTTCCAACGAGAGCTTTGCGCTCGTCATTGCCCTGCTGATGCCGGTGACGGTGGATATCTATGTTCTGATCGCCGCAGTGCTTGCCGGTGTGCTGATCGGCAAGGAGATCTTTGGCGGCTACGGCAGCTACCCCTTCAATCCGGCTGCTGTGGGCTATGTGGTGGCGGCAGTGTCATGGCCGGAACAGGTGTTCCGCTATCCGCAGCCCTATACGAACATCCCTTTGTGGGACGCTTCCATGGTGCCGGTCTCCAGCGCCATTGAGGACACCCTGCGCAGCGGCGGCATGCTGAACATCGGCTCGCTGGCGCTGGGTCTGGGCGAATATGCTGCTCCCATGGGCACCGGCGCTGCGCTGGTGATCCTTGCCTGCGGCCTGTTTTTGTGGACCCAGAAGGATGCCCACATGTCTGCATCGATCAGCTTTCTTGTGACCTGTGCGGTCATTGCGTTCTTCTTCCCGCGGCAGGCGGGCCTTGCCGACAGTGCCGTGCTGTCAAATATCCTGCCCCGCCTGCAGTGTGTGCGGGATGAGCTGCTGACTGGCGCGATCCTGTTCAGCGCGGTGTTCCTGATCAACGAGCCTTACACCTGCGTGCACCACCGCATGGGCCGTGTGCTGTACGGCGTGCTGGTGGGCGTTGTGAGCATGGGCTTCCGCTACTATGGCGTGTATGAGACCGGTGTGTGCTTTGCGCTGCTGGCGGTCAACAGTGTGTCGGCATGGATCGACCGCACCGAGGCAAAGCTGTATCACCTGACCCATCTGCAGGCAGATGCCGGAAAGGGGGCAGCACAATGAGACGCGCAACGGCTGAACTGATCGTAAAAGATCCCAACAAGTTTGCCCACCACGACCGTGTGTTCCTGAATAACCCGGTGGTCATGCAGGGCATGGGCCTTGCCCCGCTGGTGGTGCTTGCCACCAGCGGCCAGAATGCGGTGATGCTGGCGGTGGCGGTGGCGCTGCTGCTGGTGCCCTCCCGCGTGCTGGCCTGTCTGCTGAGCCGCCTTGTGCCCCTGCACGACGAGGACCCCGCTCCGGAAACGCTGCAGAAAAAGCTGCTGCCCCGTGCACTGGTGTACGGCTTCAGCACGGCGGTGGTGTATCTGGCGGTGTATCCCATCCTGAATATGCTGTTCAGCACCAGCCTGCTGAGCCTTGGCATCTACCTGCCCCTGCTCACGGTGGAGCCGCTGCTGACCTACCGCTTTGGCCGCGTGCAGGAGACGGTGCGCAAGGCTGTCTCCAAGGGCCTGCGCATCACGGTGGGCTATGCTTTGCTGCTGGTGCTGCTGGGCTGCGTCCGTGAATGGCTGGCCGCAGGCACCATGTTCGGTGTGGCTGTCAGCCGCCCGGTGCTGCCCATGGCAAGCATGCCGGCAGGCGGCTTTATCGTGCTGGGCGTGCTGTGCGCCGTATGGCGTGCACTGGCCCAAAAGCGCAAGGCATATCTCACCAAAGAGGCACGCAACCTTGTGGATGTGCATTCCCAGAAGGAGGCGGACCGCGAACAATGAGAGATGTTGTAACAACAAGCGCAGTGTTCTTCAGCTATGCACTGCTGGCGGTGTTCGCGCAGAACGCCGTCTTTACCCGTGCACTGGGCGTTTCGCGTCTGGTGCAGCTGGTGGGCGATGACCGCACCAGCAGCTGGCTGTTTGGTATGCAGCTGTGCATCACGCAGGTGCTGGTAACGCCGTTTGCGTGGTATGCCGGCAGCCGGATCGCGCCGCTGGCAAACCGTGCCCAGCTGCGCCCGCTGGTGTATGTTGCCAGCATTGCCGTGGTGTGCGTTCTGGAGCACGCCGTGCTGTGGCTGGCGAAGGGCCTGCCGCACCGCAGCGCATTGCTGCGCATCGTGCCGCTGGCGGGCCTGAACAGCTGTGTGCTGGGCACTGTACTGGTGGAGCGCACCCAGAGCTTTACGCTGGGGCAGAGCCTTGGCTTTGGCCTTGGCAGCGGCCTTGGCTATGTGCTGGCGGTGCTGCTGGTAACGGAAGCCCGCCACCGCCTGCGCAGCAAGGCCATCCCGGAAGCATTCCGCGGCCTGCCCATCACGCTGGTGTATATCGGCGTGCTGGCACTGGCAATCTATGGTTTCACCGGACATTCTGTGATCCTGTAACATTGGCAGGGAGGAGAATCGACAATGGCAAAGTATAAACGTCAGAAGGTCAAGCGCTACCGCCGCAGCTTCTACAGCCGCGGTACACGCATCAAAAAAGGCATCGGCATCGTGGTGCTGGTGCTGGCGGTGCTGGGCGCAGCCTGGCTGGCAGCACCCCACGTGCTGGACTGGGCTACCCACACCTGGTATACTGTGGTGAAGAACCGTGATCTGGAAGCTGAATCGGCATCCCGCGCAGCCGCCTCGTCCGAAGCAGCTGCATCCTCGGCGGTACAGGAAGCGGCTTCGTCCCAGCCGGAGCCGGAACAGCCCAAGGAGCTGGACGGCAAGGCCATTACCGGCGGCAGCTGGGCCGCAGTGGATGTGAGCACCCTTGCCGATGATGCGGCCATCCGTGCAGCGGCGCAGCAGCTCAAGGCGCAGGGAGCGGATTACGGCCTTGTGACCCTGAAAACACCGGATGGCAGCATCTGCTACGCTTCGCAGGTGCCGGCTGCCGCCCAGAGCATTGCCGACACCACCGTGGACCCGGCCCGCATCGCGGCCATCTTCCGGGAAGAGGGCGTGATCCCTGTGGCCCAGCTTGCAGCCTTCAAGGACCCCATCTCCTCCCGCACCGACCGCAGCATGGCCATCCACTACGGCGACGGCCTGTGGCTGGACGCCCAGAAGGGCGGCAATGCATGGCTGAATCCCTACTCCGCTGCGGCAGTGGAATATGTAGGCGATCTGGTAGCCGAGGTGCAGGGCATGGGCTTTGAGCAGGTAGTCCTGACCAATGTCCAGTTCCCGAAGCTCAGCCGCAAACAGGACTACGGCGAGACCAGCGGCGTTTCCCGCGCGGATCAGCTCAAGGCGGATATCGCCGCCCTGCAGAGCCGCTTTGCGGGCAGCATGACCCTGTGGTTCAGCTACACGCTGGATCAGTGCAATACCAACAGCGTGTCGCTGGATGTGCCCGCTGTGACGCTGGGCATGGACAACCTGCTGGTGACGGCAGACAAGGCGATGGACGCCGACAGCCGCACCGCACTGGAGCAGTCTGCCGCCGGACAGGGCGTGCAGCATCTGGTGCTGCACAGCGCCGACATTTTCCAGTAACGTCTCTGGTTTTATAAGAGGGAGGAATCTGCTATGAATACCAAATCCTGCTTTGCACCGGCCCACATCCTTCTGCCTTCGGAGCAGATCCCACTGGAAAAGTGGGGCTGCATTGCCTGCGATCAGTTCACCAGTGACCGGGATTACTGGCAGAAAGCCGAGGCTGCCGCGGCAGGCAGCCCCAGCACCCTGAACATGATCCTGCCGGAGGTCTATCTGGAAGACGGCGATGCCGATGCACGCATTGAGAAGATCCATGCCACCATGGATGACTATGCCCGGAACGTGCTGACCCGCGCGGTGGACGGCTTTGTTTACGTGGAGCGCACCGAGCAGAGCGGCAAGGTGCGGCAGGGCCTTGTGGGCATGGTGGATCTGGAAGCCTACAGCTACCGCCGGGGCGAGAAATGCACGGTGCGCCCCAGCGAGAGCACCGTGGAAAGCCGCATCCCGCCCCGCATGAAGGTGCGCACCGGCGCCAGTCTGGAAACGCCTCACATCATGATGCTGGCGGACGACCCCGGCTGCACCCTCATCGAGCCGGTGGCGGCGCATAAAGCCGAACTGCCCAAGGTATACGAGGGCGAGCTGATGCTGAACGGCGGCCACATTGCGGGCTGGGCTGTGGAAGACCCTGCCCTCATTGCGCAGATCGAAGATGCGCTGGCTGTGCTGGGCAGTCAGGAAGAATTCGACAAAAAGTATCCGGATGCCACCCGCCGCGACCCGCTGACACTGGCCGTGGGCGACGGCAACCACTCGCTGGCCACTGCAAAGGCCTGCTGGGAGGAGCTGAAAAAGACACTCACACCGGAGCAGGCAGCAAACCATCCGGCCCGCTGGTGTCTGGCCGAGGTGTGCAATGTGCACTCGCCCGCCATCGAGATCGAGCCCATCCACCGCGTGTTGTTCAATGTGGACTGCGCAGCGGTGCTGCTGAGCCTGATCACGTGGAGCGATTCCAATATGGCCGGCTGCAGCTTTGGCGGCAGCAAGCAGCAGCCCTTCACGCTGGCCGGGCCGCACATGTCCAACGTGCTCAGCTTTGAGGACCCGACCGCACCGCTGACCGTGGGCACCATTGACGAATTTATCGAATACTATCTTGAGCACCACAAGGAAGCCCGCGTGGACTATGTGCACGACGAGCCTGCTGTGCGCGCCCTGTGCAAAAAAGGTGCTGTGGCATTCCTGATGCCGCCGTTTGCCAAGAGTGACCTGTTCAAAGGCGTTGTGATGGGCGGCGTGCTGCCGCGCAAGACCTTCAGCATGGGCCACGCAGAAGAAAAGCGGTACTATGTGGAGTGCCGGAAAATTACGGAATAATTATTGGAGAACCATGACATTTAAAGAATTGAATCTGTCCGCCCCGCTTCTGCGCGCTGTGCAGGAGGCAGGCTATGAGACCCCGTCGCCCATTCAGGCGGCGGCGATCCCGCCGGTGCTGTCCGGCCGGGATCTGATGGGCTGCGCCCAGACCGGTACCGGCAAGACGGCTGCTTTTGCGCTGCCCATGCTGGACCGGCTCACGGCCAATGCGCCCCGCAAAAAGGGTGCCATCCGCGCCCTGATCCTGACCCCTACCCGTGAGCTTGCTTTGCAGATCGGCGAAAGCTTTGATGCCTACGGCAAGTATCTCAAGCTGCGCAGCACCGTCATTTTTGGCGGCGTGGGCCAGGCACCGCAGGTGGAAGCGCTGAAAAAGGGCGTGGACATCCTGATCGCCTGCCCGGGACGGCTCAACGACCTGATCGGTCAGGGATTTATCGATCTCTCGAACCTTGAGATCTTTGTGCTGGACGAAGCCGACCGAATGCTGGATATGGGCTTTGTGCACGATGTGAAGAAGGTGATCGCAAAGCTGCCCGGGGAGCGTCAGAACCTGATGTTCAGCGCCACCATGCCCACCGAGATCGAACAGCTGGCCGCAGGCATCCTGCGCAAGCCCGCCTTCGTCAAGGTGGACCCGGTGTCCAGCACCGTGGACCGCATCCAGCAGAGCCTGTACCATGTGGAAAAGGGCAACAAGAAATTCCTGCTGCCGTGGCTCATCAAGAACCTGCAGCCCCCGGTGGTGAACGCGCTGGTGTTCAGCCGCACCAAGCACGGCGCGGATAAAATTGCAAAAGACCTCACCAAGCAGGGCATCCCGGCGGCGGCCATCCATGGCAACAAGAGCCAGACCGCCCGCGTGACCGCGCTGGAAAACTTCAAGGCCGGTAAGACCAAGGTGCTGGTAGCCACCGATATCGCCGCCCGCGGCATCGATATCAGCGAGCTGTCCCATGTGTTCAACTACGACCTGCCCGAGGTACCGGAGACTTACGTGCACCGCATCGGCCGCACGGCCCGCGCCGGTGCCGACGGTACGGCGGTCAGTTTCTGTGCACCTGAGGAGCAGGAGTATCTGGCAGGCATCGAAAAGCTGAACCGCCGCAAAATTCCCGTGGTGAGCGGCCACCCGTGGGACGGCGTGCCCGCGCCGGTGCGCCCGGAGCCGCCCGTGCGCGGCAAAAAGCCCAAGGCAGCCGCCGCTGAACCGGCAGAAAAGCCTGCCGCAAAGCAGCCGAAGCCCGCAAAGGCCGAAGCAAAAAACGCAAAACCTGAAAAAAAGGCTGCACCCGCACCCAAGGTGCAGGCAAAGCCCGCAAAAACCGAAAAAGAGGAACCACTCATGGATGATACCAAGCGTACTACCGGCGGACGCAGCAATGACCGCCGTTCCAATAATAACAGCCGCCCGCGCCGGGAGCAGAACGCTCCTGCCCGCGGCAGCAATGCGCAGCCCAAGTTTGACCCGCATTTTGTGAGCGCCCCGGAGGCCACTCCGCTGCGCCCGGCCAAAAAGACTCCGGCTGCACCCGCCGCCCCGGCCATCCGTACGGCTGCACAGCCTGCTCAGCAGAACAGCAGCATGCAAGGCCAGAAGAGCCGTCGCAATGACCGCAGCGACCGTCCGGCCCGCCAGAACAGCCAGCCTGCCGCCCAGAGCCAGAGCGCAGAGCAGGGCCGCGGTGCAAACAACGGCCAGCGCGGCCGTCAGAATGCGTCCCGCAATGCACAGCCTGCACCGGCCCGTGCCCCCAGAGCGGAGAGCAGCCGCCGCGGCCGTGCCGCTGCTGCAAGGGACGAAGACCCGGGCCTTATGCTCATTAGCCGTCGTCCGCCGCAGCAGAAGTTCACGAACTTTGAGGAGTATATGAACGCCCACGGCGGTGCAACTGCACCCATTGAGGACCACAGCGACGAAGTATGAGCAAAAATGAACCGTTTGCCCCATGGCAGTGCCCGCTGTGCGGGGAGAAACTGACCGGCGACAGCACCCTGAAATGCACAAAAGGCCACTGCTTTGACCGCGCCAAGGAGGGCTACTGGCATCTGCTGCCGGTGCAGAGCATGCGCACCAAGGCCCCCGGCGACAGCAAGGAGATGGTGGCCGCCCGCCGTGCGTTCCTGAATGCCGGATACTACGGCATCTTTGGCAAAGCGGTGGGTGAGCTGTGCGCAGAGTACGGCCAGCCTGCCAGCCCGGAGGCGGCGCTGCATCTGCTGGATGCAGGCTGCGGCGAGGGCTGGTACGACTGCTGCATCGCGCAGGCGCTTGCCGAAAAAGGCCGCCGGGTGCAGCTGGCGGGTTTTGATATCGCAAAGCCTGCGGTGCGTCTTGCGGCCAAGGCCCTGCCCACGGCACAGTATGCGGTGGCATCCAGTTTCAGCCAGCCGGTGCGCACCGGCTGGGCCGACCTGCTGCTGAACTGCTTTTCGCCCTTTGCACAGGAGGAATTCCTGCGGGTGCTGCGCCCGGGCGGACGGATGATCTATGTGGTGCCCGGTGCCGAACATCTGTACCAGATGAAGGCCGTGCTCTACGAAAAGCCCTATAAAAACCCGGTGCAGCAGATCGCCTATGACGGTTTTGCCGCCATTGGGGAACGGGAAGTGACCGGCCGCGTCACGGTGCCCCACGAACAGCTGGAAGCGCTGTTCGCCATGACACCCTATTACTGGAAAACGCCGCGCGGCGGGGCGGAGCGCCTTGCTGCGCTGTCCCAGCTGGAAACCGATATCTCGTTCCGGTTCCTTGTATTTGAAAAGCTGTAATGATAGCAGTTTGCGTTTTTAATGCACAAGCAACATCCGCAAACTGCATATCGCAAATATGCCGTTTTAATAGGCACTATTTTTGAAACTTGCGATAAAAAGCAGAAACGCTCGTCATGCAGAATTGTGTGACGAGCGCTTTTTTGCTTCAGTTTCTGTCAAAAGCCCCATCCCCGAGGGGGCTTTCGAGCGAATGCGAGACTGGAGGAGTTCCGTGTGATAGGTCGTCCACGAAAAACACCACTGCCCCCACCGCCGGAGGATAGGAGAAGTCCGGCAGGTGAGGGCAGCAGTGCTGTATCAGGATAGAGAGATCGCTTAGTGTTTTTCGCCCTTGGGCAGCAGACCAGCACGCTCCAGGGCCGGACGCAGGGCGAGGTACAGGATGACCGCACACACGGTGGAGGCCACGCTGTTTACAAAGGTGACACCGCCTGCAATTTTGGTCAGCGCCTGTGCCACGGTGTATTCCTGACCAAAGATGTACACATTGCGGAAGTAGCCCAGGAACGGGTCGGTCAGCACGTTCAGCAGCAGGCCGGAACCGGCAGAAACGATCACCTTGACGAGATAGCCGGAGCTGTGCTTGTCGAGGTCGCGCAGCTTGAATGCCTTGTGCGCCACGGCACCGCAGGTGATGCCGATGATGAACTTGAGCACAAAGGTGGTGACGGCATAGCCCGGGTCACCGGCCAGAATATCGGCCAGCGCCAGACCAATGGCACCGGCCAGACCGCCGGACACACCGTCCAGCAGTAGGGCGGTCAGGGCGGTGAAGGTGTTGCCCAGATGGAACGAAGAACCGCCGTAGAACGGCACACGGAAGAACAGATAGGCCACAAGGCTTAAAGCGGCCATGACACCGGTCATGGCCAGCTCCTTGGTGGTGAAGGTGCGCTTGTACAGCACACTTGCAAACAGAATGACGATGACAACGACTGCCAGAAGCAGCCACATTGCAGTAGTAGACATGATTTACTCTCCCTCCAAATTTCCGTTCCCGCGGCACCAAAGCCCCACTGGGGCTTTGATTGCTTCGCAACCACTTACCTACAATCCTACTTGACATTTGGGTGTCCAGCGGGTATGCTCCTATTATACGCAGAACTGACACCATGAAAATACCCAGAATAAAGTTTTTTAATGGGGTCAGTTTGATGCAATACTCAGACAGGAGGGATAATTTATGGTCCATCTGACCACGGCGCTGGATGCTTCTTCTGGCGTGCCGCTGTACGAACAGCTGTACCGCAGCCTTGCCGGAGAGATGCGAAGCGGCACCCTTGCGGCGGGCACCCGGATGCCCGGCAAGCGGCGGCTGGCGGCAGAGCTGTCCGTCTCGGTGAATACGGTGGATGCCGCCTATCAGATGCTGGCGGCGGAAGGGTATCTGGAATCGCGGGAGCGCAGCGGCTTTTATGTACAGGAATATCTGGCCCTGCCGTCCCGGCCTGCCGGCGGGCCGGAACAGCCCGCACCGCCAAAACCGGAACCGCCTGTGCTGCCGGTGCGGTACGACCTTTCCACCCGCGGGGTAGACCCGGAGCTGTTCCCGTTCCGCACATGGGCGCGGCTGCAAAAGGAGCTGCTCTATTCTTCGCCCCAGCTGCTCACCCACGGCGATGCGCAGGGCGACCCGGCCCTGCGGCAGGCGCTGGCGGAATATCTCTCTGAATACCGCGGTGTGCAGTGCGGGCCGCACCAGATCGTGGTGGGCGCGGGATTGGAATATCTGCTGGGCCTGCTGGCACCGCTGCTGCCCGGCCCTGCAGCGGTGGAAACGCCGGGCTACCCCCGTGCTTTGCAGGTGCTGCAGAACAACGGTGTGCACTGCTGCTGCCTGCCGGTGGACGAGGACGGCCTTTCGGTGGAAGCACTGAACCGGTCGGATGCAGCGGTGTGCTACGTCACGCCCAGCCACCAGTTCCCCACAGGCGTTACCATGCCTGCGGGCCGCAGGGCCGAGCTTCTGCACTGGGCAGCCCGCAGGCCGGGCGGGCGGTATATTATAGAAGATGATTACGATTCGGAGTTCCGTTTTGATACCCGGCCTCTGCCCAGCCTGCAGGGCATGGCGGGTGCAGACGGCCCGGTGGTGTACCTCTCCACCTGCTCCCGCAGTCTGGCTCCCAGCATCCGTATCGCCTATATGGTGCTGCCGGAGCATCTTCTGCCTGCATGGCGGAAAAAATACCGCCTGTACTCCGGCACGGTGAGCCGGTTCGAGCAGCAGACGCTGGCCCGCTTTATCACCGAGGGCTACTTCACCCGGCATCTGGCCCGGGAACGTGTGGCCTACAAGGCCCGGCGGGACGCACTGGCGGCAGCATTGAACACTGCCTTTGCTCCCGGTGAGCTGACCCTTGCGGGCCTGCACACCGGCCTGAACCTGCTGGCAAAGCTCAAAGACCCGCCGCCGGATGCTGCGCTGCGCTGCGCGGCGGAAGCCGAAGGCGTGCAGCTGAGCCTGCTGAGCGATTACGACCTGACCGGAGAAGCACCCTCAGCGGCGGGCACGCTGGTGCTGGGTTATGGCTCGCTGAAGGACGAGGCCTGCGCCTCGGTGGGCGAAACATTGAAAAAGGTCTGCATGGCAGCGCGGGAAGCATCCGTGACCGTGTAAGTGCCGCTGGCGGCATTCCACTGGCCGGGCAGGGCCTGCGCCGCCACAGCGGCGCTGTTGTTGGCAAGAAATTCCAGTGTGCGTTCCAAAGCGTCATAGTCCAGCGCGGTCAGGTCGGTGAGCAGGGCCGAACTGCTGGCACGCAAGGCATCCGGCAGGGTGGCGGGCAGCAGGTCCAGATCCTGCCGGAGAAAAGCATCCCACACGGCAGCGCGGGCCGCTGCGGTGCGTACTGGTGAAAAGGCTTCGTCGGCCTGCAACTGGCACAGGAATTCGTGCGCGTCCCCGGCGGAAATGCCCTGCACGGCCCGGCTGCGGCCATAGCGGGCAAGCTCTTCCTCGGTCAGTGCGCCGGTAAAGCCTACCCGCACCGGCCCGTACCGGCTGGCAATGCGCTCCAGCACATCGGGAGAAAAGGCCAGATACCTTGTGCCCTCCGGCAGGGCCAGCACCTGTGCCAGCGCTTCGCGGCAGCGGGCCGGGCCAGCGGCGGCATAGCAGCGGGCAAGGGACGTTTCTTCTTCTGCAAAAGGCACGGTGAGCACGGCAGGCACGCTGAGCAGATGCACGCAGTTCTGGCTGGCGTTCAGGTAGGCCAGCACAAAGCCGGGCTGTTCGCCGGAGACGCACAGCAGTACAGTGAGCTGGTCGGTGGTCTTGGGCAGCTGGATGGGCACACCGCTCTCGCTGCGGGCAGCCTGCCGCAGCTGGGTGCGCAGCTGCTGACGGGACAGCAGCACCGTGCCGCCCACCAGCGGCACCAGCACCAGCAGCGAAGCAAACAGTGCTGCCCAAAAGGGCTTCCAACCTCCACTGCGCATGGGATACACCGCCTTTCCTTTGCATAAAGCTTTGGCCTGCAGGCAAGACTTTATGCAGAAAAGGAGGCGTTTGCAGATGAAAAACAAAAAAGAGACAGCACCGACCACAGAGAAAGAACGGGAGAACTTCTGGCTGGAGATCGGCCCCGCCAGCGCCTATTACGGCACAGATTCTTACGAGACCGCGAAAGAAAACGGCGATGCCAGCCCGGATGGCAAAGCCCGGGGGTTTGAAGGCGCGGAGCCAAAAGAAAAGTAAAATAAATTTATGGCAGCGCTATGATAAGGAAGGATAAAAGTAATACCAAAACAAAATTCATCTGTCGGCATAACAGATGAAAAAGCAGCGTATGATATACAAAATGTCTTGCGCACAAGGACAGAATATGGTATAGTCTTTCTATCGCGTACAACTGTGCGCCGGAAGAACTGAAAAAGACGTGCACGGCGGGGAAAGACCGTGCACTCTGGAGAAGCCCGCTTGTAAAGTGGGTGCCGAAGGTGTAAGGCCGCAGGGAAAGCGGCTGTATCTCTCAGGCAAAAGGACAGAGCCATCGTCTTTGCGCAATGGGGCGCAGCCGGAAATGCGGCGCACCCCGGCTGCGGAAAATGAGAGCGCTCCGAATTTTGCGGGCAGAGCCTTTGGTGGGTTCTGTCCGCTTTTGTTTTGTGTATAGGGGGAAAGAGAGAATGGTCGAGATGATCACGCAGGTGAACAATGCCATCAATGGCGTGGTGTGGGGGCCGTTTGGTCTGGCACTGCTGTTCTGCACCGGCTTCTGGATGAGCGCCCGCACGGGCTTTTTCCAGTTCCGCAAAATGGGCTACTGGCTCCGGCACACTATCGGCGCGATCTTCACCAACAAGGACATCACCGCGCACACCAGCAAGGAGGATATGGCCATCAGCCAGTTCCAGAGCATGTGCACGGCGCTGGCGGGAACCATCGGCACCGGCAACATCGTGGGTGTGGCAACGGCTATCGTTTCCGGTGGGCCGGGTGCCATCTTCTGGATGTGGGTCATGGCATTGCTTGGCATGATGACCAGCTTTTCGGAGAATGTGCTGGGCGTGTACTACCGCCGCAAAAACGAAAAAGGCGAGTGGTCGGGCGGTGCCATGTACTACCTCACCGATGGTCTTGGCGCAAAGAAGGGCTGCAAACAGCTGGGCAAGGTGCTGGCAGTGCTGTTTGCCTGTTTCTGCATTCTGGCTTCCTTCGGCATTGGCAACATGAGCCAGATCAATTCCATCGCGGGCAACATGAACGCTGCTTTTGGCGTACCGACCCTCGTCACCGGCCTGTGCCTGATGGTGGTTACGGCCCTTATCGTCATTGGCGGTTTGAAGCGCGTTGCCGCTGTTACCGAAAAGCTGGTGCCGCTCATGGCCCTGTTCTACATTGCAGGCGCGCTCATCATCGTAGTGCTGCACGCGGGCAACATCCCAGCGGCATTTGCGGCTATTTTCAAGGGTGCGTTCAACCTGAACGCGGCAGGCGGCGGTGCGCTGGGCTACGGCATCAGCCAGACCATCACCTGGGGCTTCAAGCGCGGTGCCTTCTCCAACGAAGCCGGTCTCGGCTCTGCCGTCATGGTCAACTCCGCTTCCAACGTCAAGGAGCCGGTGCATCAGGGCATGTGGGGCGTGTTTGAGGTGTTTGCCGATACCATCGTGGTCTGCACGCTCACTGCTCTGGTCATCCTGACCACCGGCGTGGTGGACCTGCAGAGCGGCGCTGTACTGGCCGGTGTGCAGGACAACGCATTGGTGGGTCAGGCCTTCACCGCCGCATTTGGCAGCTTTGGCCCCAAGTTCATTGCTGTTTCCATTCTGTTGTTTGCCTACTCCACTACGCTTGGCTGGAGCCACTACGGAACCAAGGCCGTGGAGTATCTCTTCGGCACCACCGGCAGCCGCATCTACAAGGTGGTCTTTGTGTGCATGACCGTGGTGGGTGCCACCATGAAGCTGGGCCTTGCGTGGGATCTTTCCGACACTTTCAACGGTCTGATGATGATCCCGAACCTGATCGGCGTGCTGGTGCTGTCCGGCACTGTGGTGGACATCACCCGCAACTACTTCGACCGCCGGGTGAAGGGCAAGGACATCGAACCCATGTGGTCGGCTTTCCTGGAGTACCAGAAGCAGGAGGAGGCCGAAGCTGCCGCAGAGGAAGCGGAGCTGGAGAAGGCCGCAAACGAATAAAATACCCAAAAGCAAGGGCTGTCTGTGAATGAGGACAGCCCTTGCTTTTGTCTGCTGCCCTGCCTTATAATAAATTAAAAAACAGGGGAGGGAACACCCATGAGCGAATTTTCCCATCTGAAAAACAAACTCCTTGCCGAACAGGTGGAGGACGAAATTTACCACTATATTCTGGACACGCCGCTGGAACCGGGCACCAAGCTGCCCAATGAATTTGAGCTGGGCGAAAAATTCGGTGTGGGCCGCAGCACGGTGCGCGAAGCCGTGAAGCTGCTTTCCAGCAAGGGCATCGTGGAGGTGCGGCGGGGCTCCGGCACCTATGTGGTCACGACTGCCAAGGGCCTTTCGGACCCGCTGAACCTGCGCAGCGTGCAGGACAAGAACGCGCTGGCACTGGATCTTGTCAATGTGCGCCTGCTGCTGGAACCGGGCATGGCCGAGATGGCAGCGCTGAACGCTTCCGACGAGGACATCGAGCGCATCCAGCGCCTGTGCGACCGGGTGGAGAGCAAGATCCACAGCGGTGATCTGTACATTGAGGACGACATCGCATTCCATACCTGCATCGCAGAGAGCAGCAAGAACATGGTGGTGGAGCAGCTCATCCCCATTATCGATACGGCGGTCATGATGTTCGTGAATGTTACCCACAAAAAGCTGACGGAGGAGACCATCCTGACCCACCGCATGATCACTGAAGCCATTGCCCGGCATGACCCCATTGGCGCCCGGTCTGCCATGGTGATGCACCTGAACTTCAACCGCAACTGCATCCGAAAGCTTTACGACGGCGAATGGGAAACCTGACGCCGCCGCATTTTACGTCCCCGCACAGTGCAAGGTCTGTGCGGGGACTTTTTATGCCTGAAGTTGTCTGATGACTTTTTAAGACGAATGATACAGAAAAGTCGAAAAACTGATTAGATTATATGATGTATCCAAGATTTCAGAGCAATGTGCACGAAAAAATGGGCTGGTTATTGTCATAAAGTGGGTTCTGACTGCGACAACTTGCAAACGAGGCGGGATTCGATTAGAATGAACATGTAAGATGTCCGACAGTCAAAAGGATGATTTGCAAAGCAGAAAAAGAGCATTTTGGAGGTATGATCATGGAACTGCGTTCTCAGGCAGTGCGTAAACTGGCACCGGAAAACGATCCGCTGAAGATCGGCATGGGCTGGAAGGTGGACGACCTTGCAAAGCCCCAGATCATGGTGGAGAGCACCTTTGGCGACAGCCACCCCGGCAGCGCCCATCTGGATCAGTTCGTGAAGGAGGCTGTACAGGCAGTCAACACCCACGGCGGCAAGGCTGCACGCTATTTTGCGACCGATATGTGCGACGGTATCGCACAGGGCCACGACGGCATCAACTACTCGCTGCCCCACCGTGACGCCATCGTGAATCTGGTGGAAGCTCAGGCTAACGCCACCGTGTACGACGGCGGCGTGTTCATCGCCAGCTGCGACAAGTCCATGCCCGCCATGCTGATGAGCATTGGCCGCCTGAAGGATATGAGCGCCATCGTGGTCACCGGCGGCGTGATGGAAGCCCACACCCTGCCCAAGAAGTACGTGGTCAATGACCCCGCCTGCGCCATCAACGACCTGCTGACGCTGGAACAGATCGGCAAGTTCGACGCATGGGAAAAGACGGGCGTGATCCCCAACGAGCAGCTGGACTACTACAAGCACAATGCCTGCCCCAGCTGCGGTGCCTGCTCCTTTATGGGCACTGCTTCTACCATGCAGATCATGGCCGAGGCTCTGGGCCTGATGCTGCCCGGCACCGCCCTGATGCCGGCCACCGCCCCGGAGCTGAAGCAGGCTGCCTATGATGCCGGCGTTCAGGTGATGAAGCTGGTGGCCGAGGGCATCAAGGCCAAGGACATCGTCACCATGAAGAGCTTTGAAAACGCCATCATGGTGCACGCCGCCATCTCCGGCTCCACCAATGCCACCATGCATCTGCCCGCCATTGCCCACGAGTTCGGCTTTGAGATCGATGCCGACACCTTTGACCGGATGCACCGCGGCGCACACTATCTGCTGAACATCCGTCCTTCCGGCGACTGGCCCGCACAGTACTTCTACTATGCAGGCGGCGTGCCCCGCGTGATGGAAGAGATCAAGTCCATGCTGCATCTGGACGTGATGACCGTCACCGGCAAGACGCTGGGCGAGAATCTGGAGGAGCTGAAGAAGAACGGCTTCTACCAGCACTGCGATGCCATTCTGGCCGAAAAGACTGCCGGTTTTGCCCGTCCTGTCAGCCGCGAGGACATCATCCACAGCTTTGATAACGCCAAGGGCACTGACGGCAGCATCGCCATCCTGAAAGGCAATCTTGCCCCGGAGGGCTGCGTCATCAAGCACACCGCCTGCCCCAAGAATATGTTTGAAGCCACTCTGCGCGCCAAGCCCTACGACAGCGAGGAGGCGTGCATCTCCGCTGTGCTGCACGGTGAGGTGAAGCCCGGTGACGCCATCTTCATCCGGTACGAGGGCCCCCGCGGCAGCGGTATGCCCGAGATGTTCTACACCGGCGAAGCCATCTGCGCCGACCCGAAGCTGGCTTCCAGCGTAGCGCTGATTACCGACGGACGCTTCTCCGGCGCAAGCCGCGGCCCGGTCATCGGCCATGTCAGCCCGGAGGCTGCGGTAGGCGGCCCCATCGCACTGGTGGAGCAGGACGACCTGATCCAGATCGATGTGCATAACCGCAAGCTGGCCATTGTGGGCGTGAAGGGCGAGCCCAAGACCCCCGAGGAGATGGACGCCATCCTCGCCGAGCGCCGCGCCAACTGGAAGCCCAAGGCTCCCAAGTACACCAAGGGTCTGCTGAAACTCTACTCTCAGCACGCCGTCAGCCCCATGAAGGGCGCATACATGGAGTAAACCGCTCCACATAAACAACAAAAAGTAAACTGTCCGGCGGGTTTTGCCGGACGGCTTGGATAAGTGCAACCAAAAAATCATGAAACGGAGGAAATTTCTATGACAGCAGTTGCAACGCCCGATGCGGCACGGCTGGTTTTTGCTGCCGTGGCAGGCCTGATCCTATTGCTCATTCTCATTATCAAGTTCAAGGTACACGCCATGATCTCCATCCTGATCGGTGCGGTGGGCATCGGCCTGATGGCCGGTATGCCCCTGTCCGACATCATCGGCTCGGTGAACGAGGGCATCGGCAACACCTTAAAGGGCATCGCCCTTCTTGTGGGTCTGGGCTCCATGTTCGGCGCCATTCTGGAAGAATCCGGCGGCGCACAGACCTTGGCTGTGACCATGGTGCGGAAGTTCGGTGACGAAAAGGCCGCGTGGGCACTGGGCATCACGGGTCTGGTGGTGGCCATGCCGGTGTTCTTTGATGCAGGACTTATCATCCTCATCCCGCTGGCCTTCTCTCTGGCAAAGCGCACCAAGCGCTCCGTGCTGTACTACGTCATCCCCCTGCTGGCCGGTCTGGCGGTCGGCCACGCCTTCATCCCGCCCACGCCGGGTCCCGTTCTGGTGGCTACCATGCTGGGCGTTGACCTTGGCTGGGTCATCCTCGTCGGCATCTTCTGCGGCATCTTTGCCATGATCGCCGCCGGTCCCATCTGGGGCAGCATCTGCGGCAAAAAGTACATGGTTGAAGTCCCCGAGCACGTTGCACAGCAGGCAGACATTGACGAGAGCAAGCTGCCCAAGTTTGGCACCATCGTGGGCATCATCATGATCCCGCTGCTGCTCATCATCGCAAACTCCGTGGCAAAGGTAGTGCCCGCACTGGCAGGCATCCAGCCCGTTCTGGCCTTCCTCGGCGAGCCCTTCATGGCGCTGCTGCTGGCTACCATCGCTGCTATGTACCTGCTTGGCACCCGCCACGGCTACACTAACGCCCAGCTGGAAAAGATCATGACCAAGTCTCTGGAGCCCACCGGTATGATCCTGCTGGTCACTGCCTGCGGCGGCGTGCTGCGCTATATGCTGCAGAACTCCGGTCTGGGCGATGTCATCGGCAACGCCGTGGCAAACGCCAGCCTGCCGCTGGTGCTGGTGGCCTTCATCGTGGCTGCTCTGGTGCGTATCTCGGTGGGTTCCGCTACCGTGGCTATGACCATGGCAGCAGGCATCATCTCCGCCATGCCCGGCCTCAGCGCGCTGAGCCCGCTGTACCTTGCCTGCGTCACCGCTGCCATTGCAGGCGGTTCCACCGTCTGCTCCCACTTCAACGACTCCGGCTTCTGGCTGGTGAAGAGCCTTGTGGGCATGGACGAAAAGACCACCCTCAAGACCTGGACCATCATGGAAACGCTGGTCGGCGGCGTAGGCTTCCTGGTAGCCCTCATCATCTCCTTCTTTGCCTGAGCGCCTGTCCGGGGCCTGCACCTTGGGATAAGCGTTGGGAGATATCCTTATTCATTTACCTCGTTACCTCCTTCAAAAACAGCCGCTCCGGGTGCGCCCGGGGCGGCTGTTTTTTGCGCCTGCGTAACCCGGTCACGGAAAAGCGGGTGGCGTATGGGGTATACTGATATTGTCAGTAAAACACAACACCCATTCAGGAGGGAAAAAATATGGCAGTCATCAACATTACCAAGGAAAACTTTGCACAGGAAGTGCTCCACAGCGAAAAGCCCGTACTGCTGGACTTCTGGGCCAGCTGGTGCGGCCCCTGCCGGATGCTGAGCCCCGTGGTGGACGAAGTAGCCGAAGAGCGCACCGATGTAAAGGTGGGCAAGGTGAACGTGGACGAGCAGCCGGATCTGGCGGCGCAGTTCGGGGTGATGAGCATCCCCACTCTGCTGGTGTTCGAGCAGGGCAAGCTGGTGCGTCAGGCCGTAGGTGCCCGCCCCAAGGCCGGTGTGCTGGAACTGCTGGGCTGAATTATTGTTTTGAATGTGGTACAGCGGAACGCCTGCGGGCGTTCCGCTGTACCCTTTTTTATGGAAATGGTTGGCATTAATTCAAAAAAATCATCCACGCTTCTACAAATGGAATCACAAAACCAAAGCAAAAGAAAAACAAAAGATCCAGCACAACTTTCATCCATCTGGCAGAGCGTGTGCCGAAAGACATGGCGTGAATGATAAAAAGATTGATCTCACCCCAGCGGCGATAATAGCCTGTCTGTTCAAAGCTGTTCCAGATCTCCAGCGATAAAAATTCAATGCCTGCGCACAACGGGAAAATGAGGAAAGAAGGCATCCAGCCGTCTGCCCGAAAAGAACCATCGCCAAGACCCTGCCAGTGCACAGCAATAGTGCCGGGACAGGCAAAAACGCCCCACAGGGCAAACGCAATGCTCAGCCCAAGCAGGGCAGTGCGCACGGAATGCCAATCTACGGTGTGCTGTCGGCGCAGCATGGTAAAGAAATCTTCCAATTGGACGGTCGGTGCGGCATCGGCTTCTTCTGGAGCGCGGCAATGCATAAGGTCGGCAAGGGTCAGCCCCAGCGCATCTGCCAGCGGTTCCAGCGTGTTGATATCCGGCAGACCGATGCCCCGCTCCCAGCGGCTGACAGCCTTGTCGGTAACGTGCAGCTGTTCCGCCAGTTCTGCCTGTGTCAGCCCCTGCGCTTTGCGCATCCGGCTCAGATAATTTCCGAAAGTTCTGGCATCCATTTTATCAACTCCCTTGGAAAGAGCATAGCATAAGGCAGTATAAAACGCAATCGACGCTTTGTTTACCCGGGCAAAAAGTGTTTGGATAGCTTGAATGCAAACAACAAAGCGCCCGCCCTATGGTTCGAGCAGAACCACGGGGCGGGCGCTTATTTTATATGGAGTTCAGAAGAAAAATGCGGGTTTCAGCTTACAGCTGGGGGCCTGCGGAGACCAGAGCCTTGCCGTGCTCGTTGCCCTCGTACTTGGCGAAGTTCTTCACGAAGCGGCCAGCCAGATCCTTTGCCTTCTCTTCCCACTGAGCGGCATCTGCGTAGGTGTCGCGGGGATCGAGGATGGCGGGGTCAACACCGGGCAGAGCGGTGGGGACCTCAAAGTCGAAGT
>ERZ772851.1481-NODE-1481-length-22176-cov-3.183039_pt1 | contig 22176 bp, 20 predicted proteins | sample MGYA00512137_ERZ772851 | MGnify/ENA primary metagenome ERZ772851 (study PRJEB29015, sample SAMEA2737663) | human gut metagenome | biome: human gut; feature: human-associated habitat; material: faeces | place: China | collected 2012 ... | reverse complement strand
AGAAAGCCTCCGAGATCACGGAGGACGATCTGAAGCAGGCGGAGAAGGATCTCCAGAAGCTGACGGACGACAGCTGCAAGGAGCTGGATGCGCTGCTGGCCAAAAAGGAAAAGGAACTGATGGCGGTGTAAAAGCCGCCGGGGCCTCCGGCGGGAGCACGGCTGCCCGCCGGGGGCATTGCACATTTTGTAAGGTGCTGTCACCCTTTCAGGGTCTGTGAGGTGACCTGCGGTCACTCGGGGCCGCCGCCCGGCGGCCGGGGGGATTGTGCTCCCGCCGGAGCCGCTTCCACGGGGGGCCGGTAAAAGAGAAAAAACGCTTCAGAACCGTTCCGGTGCAGCGGCTCTCCGCGCTGACAGGCGCCGGTGTATCAGTGCAAGCGCCGATTTGGGCTGCTTTTGGGCACACCATGGCTTTCTGCGATTCCCCGACTGCCGTCCTGTGGCGGATGGTGCAGATCTCATCGGGGTGGTCGTCGTATTGGCGTCCTCCTCTGTTCACTGCTGTTGGACCGGCAGCTGCGGAAGTGGAATCTGGGGGTTATTGACTGAAGGAGAGGGGACTATGAAACTGGAACAGAAATGGTATTCGGCAGCCAGGGGAACACTGTTTGCAGCGGTTTTGCTTTTGTGTCTGGCGGGCGGGATCCGGGGCGGACTGGGGTTGGTATTCCTGGCCATGGGAGTTGCTGCGGCGACCGCCTTTAGGGGGATTGAACTGCGCCATCTCCGCTGTCCCAACTGTGGGCGCTTCATCCTGCCCTGGTTTTCTATGGAGGAGACCCAATACTGCAGCGCCTGCGGCTTCCACTTTCCTTGGAAGTTCGACCGCTGGTGGGAAAAGGGGAACTAAGCAGCCGACACATTTCTCCCGATACAAAAAGGAGGAGGTACAAATGTCGTTTGAAGCAGAAGTGATTCCCCTGTTCATCGGAGGTGTGATCGCGGTCAGCGCGATAGAGTTTTTCCTGGGCTGGCGGAGTCTGCGGCATCGGAAGGATCTCCGGGGGCTGTTTGCCGGGCACGTGGTTGCCATGCTGCTGGGATTTTTCTTCTTGATTCGCAGTCTGTTTGCCAACTGGCTGGGGCTCTCTCTGGGTATTGCCTCCATTTCCAACTCTGCGAATATAGGCCTTTTCGGCCTCTGCTGGGCTGTCAGCGCCCTCTGCGTGGCAGTGATGCTCTCCCGCTTGGCTGTACCAAGACATTAATCATCCCGGTGTGCGGTTCTGGCTATCCAGTAAATACCTGCGTTTCTTGCCACAACGCTCGGCCAGTGCGCAGCAGCTGCGCAGTTTTTGGCGGTTCTGCCGCCTTACAGACGCGGCGTACCGCTTGCGGGTAAAGCGGAACGGGCGGAAAGAGCAGCTGGTCAAATGCGGTTTTGCACCCCCGATTTTCATCGGTCTCCCGTAAATACACAGGCACCGTCTCACACCGGCTCCGCTGTATTTTGCACAGTGGGGAGAGGAGGGGCGCAGTTTTGCCGCAGGCGGAAACTGCGTTTAGCGGACTTTGCGATGACGACAATGGGGGAGAGAATGGGCCAGCCATCATCATGGCTGCATTTCCCGTCCAATGGGACAGATCCCCCCAACAATCCATTTTGAAATGAGAGAATTTATCATGCCAGAGAGTATCAACGGTGCGGTGGACCAGCCCTTGGTCCCGCCCCGCCACATTGCGATCATCATGGACGGCAACGGCCGCTGGGCCACGAAGCGGGGCCTGCCCCGCACCGCTGGCCACAAGGCAGGAGCGGAGACGTTCCGCCGCATCGCTACCTACTGCAAGAACATCGGCGTAAAGTACCTGACGGTGTACGCCTTTTCCACGGAAAACTGGAAGCGGTCAGAGGTGGAGGTCTCTGCCATCATGGCCCTGCTGAAGCGGTATCTGCTGGAGGCAGTGGACACCATGGAGAAGGACCACATCCGGCTCCACTTCTTCGGGGACATGACCCCTATCGCCCCGGATCTGCGGGCCCTGGCCCGGGAGACGGACGAGATCACGGAGCACCTGTCCAAGGACGATTTCCAGGCCAATGTGTGCCTGAATTACGGCGGGCGAGACGAGATTCTGCGAGCAGCCCGGCGTTTTGCCACCGACTGCGCCGCCGGAAAGAGGCGGCCGGAGGAGTTGGATGATGCCCTGTTCTCCAGCTATCTGGACTCTGCGGGAATCCCGGACCCGGAGCTTATCATCCGGCCCAGCGGAGAGCAGCGGTTGAGCAACTTCCTGCTGTGGCAGTGCGCCTATTCGGAGTTCTATTACACGGATACCCTGTGGCCGGACTTCGACGAAGCGGAGCTGGACCGGGCCATTGCAGCCTACCAACAGAGAGACCGCCGGTTCGGCGGCGTAAAGAAATAAACCTTTACAGAAATTGAGAAAAGGGCTGATCCTATGTTCAAGCGTGTGATGGTGGCCGTAGTGGGCCTGCCGCTCCTGATACTGATCCTGGGCTGGGCCCCGTCCTGGGCCACCATGCTATTGCTGGCGGCCATGTGCGCCATCGGCGCCTGGGAGCTGATGCGCGCGGCGGCGGGAGAGAGAGGCAAGCCCCTGACCCCCCTGACAGTGATCGCCGCGGCGGCGGTGCCGGTGTGCGTGTACGGGGAAATGTCCATTGAGAACACGGAGCTGACTGCCCTGCCGGTGCTGCCCTTCGCCGCCCTGTTGGGCGCGGTGTTCATCTTTGCGATCTTTGCCCTGGCTATCCACCGGTATGACGAGGAGCAGGGCATCCCCTTTGCCGCTGTCACCTGCGCTATCTTCGCCGGGCTGGCGTTCCCCTTGATGTTCTCCTGTCTGCTGCGGCTTCGGATGATGCCCGCCATCGGGATGCTGCAGGTGTTTCTGCCCTTGGCCATCTCCTTTGGCAGCGACACCTTCGCGCTCTTTGCCGGAATGCTGTGCGGCAAGCACAAGCTGGCCCCCAAGGTCAGCCCCAAAAAGACTGTGGAAGGAGCCATAGGCGGTCTGCTGGGTGGTGTCATCGGCATGACGGTTTTTAAGCTAGTCGCGGACAGCATGGCACACACCCTGACTGTTTATCCGCCAATCGAGATGGCAGCTGGTCCGCAGATCTCCTGGGGGGCAGTCTTTGCACTGGGTATTATCGGCAGCACCATCAGCCAGATCGGCGACCTGAGTTTCTCCGTCATCAAGCGGGAGTTCGGCGTCAAGGATTATGGCAACCTGCTGCCGGGCCATGGCGGCATCCTGGACCGGTTTGACTCTGTTACCTTCGTGGCGCCCTTCGTGTGGCTGGCCTTACAGCTGCTCTGAACGGGTGATTTGGGAAGATTTAGGATTGTTTTCAGCTGTTTAGAATAGGATAATGCTATGAGCAAGACGATTTCAATTTTAGGTGCCACCGGCTCTATCGGCCGCCAGACATTGGACGTGGCGGAGCAGCTGGGACTGCGTGTGGCCGCCCTTACCGCCCACATGGATGTGGAGCGGCTGGAGGCGCAGGTCCGAAAATTCCGGCCCCGGCTGGCGGTCCTCACCGATGAGGCGGCGGCCCGTGACCTGGCGGTACGCCTGGCCGACATGGACACCAAGGTTTTGGGAGGCCCGGAGGCCCTGCTGGAGGCCGCTGTCTGCCCGGAGGCGGATACGGTCGTCACCGCCGTGGTGGGTATGGTGGGACTGCGTCCCACCCTGGCCGCCATCCGGGAGAGAAAGCGCATCGCCCTGGCCAACAAGGAGACGTTGGTCTGCGCCGGACAGCTGGTGATGGATGCGGCGGATACGCACGGCGCCGAGATCGTGCCTGTGGACTCGGAGCACTCGGCCATCTTCCAGTGCCTTCAGGGCTGCGCCGACCGCCGGGAGATCCGGCGGCTGATTCTGACCTGCTCCGGCGGGCCTTTTTACGGCATGACCCATGAAGAAGTGGGCAAAATGACCAAAGCGGATGCCCTCCGCCACCCCAACTGGACCATGGGACCCAAGATCACCGTAGACTGCGCCACGCTGATGAACAAGGGGCTGGAGGTCATCGAGGCCATGCGCCTCTACCGTCTGCCGCTGGACCAGGTGTCGGTGGTGATCCACCGGCAGAGCATCGTCCACTCCCTGGTGGAGTACCGGGACGGGGCGGTCCTGGCCCAGCTGGGCACACCGGATATGCGCCTGCCCATTCGATATGCCATGACATACCCCGAACGGGTGGAAAGTCCGGCGGAGCCGCTGGACCTGCTGTCCTGCCCGCCCCTGACCTTCGCCCAGCCGGACCGGGATGCATTTCCATGTCTGCAGCTGGCAGAGGCGGCGGCGGCTCAGGGCGGCACCGCCTGCGCTGTTTTGAACGGCGCCAATGAGGAGGCGGTGGGCCTGTTCCTGGCGGGCAGGATCGGCTTCCACGACATTCCCCGCCTGGTGGCGGAGGCCCGGGCAGCTGTGCCGGCGGAGCAGGAACCGGCGCTGGAGGACATTCTGGCGGCGGACCAGGCGGCGCGGCAGGCGGTGCTGGACCGGGCTTGAAGCAAGTTTTTTGACGGGAGTTTTTGCATGACCATTGTGTATATCCTGGCGGCCATTCTGATTTTCGGCGTACTGATCGCCGTCCACGAGCTGGGCCACTTCCTGGCCGCCAAGCTCTGCGGCGTGCGGGTCAACGAGTTTTCCATCGGCATGGGGCCTCTGATCTGGCACAAGGAGACGGAGGAGACCCAGTATTCCCTCCGGTTGCTGCCCATCGGCGGCTTCTGCGCTATGGAGGGGGAGGATGAGGACTCTGGCGACGAGCGGTCTCTGGGCCGTCAGGGCTTCTGGAAAAAGGTGGTGATTTTTGCCGCCGGCTCCTTTATGAATTTCCTGGCGGGGTTCCTCATCATTCTGGCGGTGTATAGCGGTGCCCAGGGATTTCTGATCCCGGCGGCCGCCGGGACCGCGCCGGAGTTTGAGGAGCGGAACGGCCAGACTATCCAGGCCGGAGATATTTTTTATTCCGTCAATGGGGAGCGGGTGTACCTGTACAGTGACGTGTCCCTGCTGATGAGCCTGCACCAGGGCCAGCCCATGGATTTGGTGGTCCTGCGGGACGGCGAGAAGGTGGAGCTGAACGACGTCACATGGGGCACCTACACCGGCACAGAGGGGGAGACCTATCAGGGCTACGGCGTCTATATCGCAAGAGACCAGATTGAGGAGGCCAATCTCTGGACGATCCTGAAGACCAGCTGGCTGAACACCATCGACTTTGTGCGGATCGTGCGGCTGAGCCTGCAGATGCTGGTGACCGGTCAGGCGGGCATGGACGATCTCAGCGGCCCGGTGGGCATCGTCTCCACTATCACCCAGGTGGGCACCGCGTCAGAGACCATTGCCGCCGCGGTGGAGAACATCCTCTACTTCGGCGCCATGCTGGCGGTGAACCTGGCAGTGATGAACATGCTGCCCATCCCGGCTCTGGACGGCGGCAAGATCTTCTTCCTCATCATTGATGAGATCGCCATGAAGCTGTTCCGAAAGAAGATCCCGGAGAAGTATGAGATGGCGGTGAACACCGTGGGCTTTGTGGCCCTGATGGGCTTCATGCTGGTGGTGACATTCAATGATGTGTTCAAACTGTTCGGATAGGAGCGAGTCATGACGGACTTTACCCTGCGGCCCTGGCGGGAGGCAGATGCTGCCTCCATCGCCCGGTACGCGGACAATGCAAAGATCGCCGCCAACCTGCGGGACGTGTTTCCCTGCCCCTATGCCCCACAGGATGCGGCCACGTTTGTGGAGAGCTGCATCCGGCAGGAGGGCCGGGGTCAGATGTGCCGGGCCATTGAGGTGGACGGCGAAGCTGCGGGCAGCATCGGCCTGTTCCTGGGCAGCGATGTATACCGGAGGAGCGCAGAGCTGGGCTACTGGCTGGGAGAGCCCTTCTGGGGCCGCGGGATCATGACCGCCGCTGTGGAAACCATGTGCCGGGAGGGCTTTGCAGCCTGGGACATCGTCCGCATCCACGCTGAGGCATTTGCCAGGAATGCGGCCTCCCGCCGGGTGTTGGAGAAGGCGGGGTTCGCCCTGGAGGGCACTCTGCGGCGGAGCGTGTACAAAAACGGGGAGATGCTGGATTCCTGCATTTACGCCCTGGTGAGGGAGGAAGCGCCATGACAAAGCGTTTGATGGTGGGGGATGTGGCCGTGGGCGGCGGTGCCCCAGTGTCCATCCAGTCCATGTGCAATACGAAGACCGATGACGTCCGCGCCACTGTGGAGCAGATCCACGCGCTGGAGGCCGCCGGATGCGAGATCATCCGCATTGCCATTCCGGATCAGGCCGCGGCAGAGGCGGTGGACCGGATCAAGGAACAGATTTCTATCCCCCTGATCGCGGATATCCACTTCAACTACAAGTATGCCTTGGCGTGCGCAGAGCGGGGCATCGACGCCATCCGCATCAATCCCGGCAACATTGGCGGGGAGGAGAAGGTGAAGGCGGTGGCGGACATCTGCCGCCAAAAATCCATCCCCATCCGCATTGGGGTCAACGGCGGATCTCTGGAAAAGGACCTGCGGGCCAAATACGGCGGCGTCACGGCAGAGGCATTGGTGGAGAGCGCCATGGGCCACGTGGCCCTTTTGAACAAGTTCGATTTTGATGACATCTGCATCTCCGTCAAGTGTTCCGATGTGCCCCTGACCATGGCGGCCTACCGGCTGCTCAGCGAGCGGACAGACTACCCTTTGCATCTGGGCGTGACAGAGGCGGGCACCCCTTCCATGGGGCTTGTGAAATCCGCCATGGGAATTGGGGGCCTGCTGTGCCTGGGGATCGGAGATACCATCCGGGTGACGCTGACCGCCGACCCGATCGAGGAGATTTTCGCTGCCAAGAAGATTCTGAAGGCCACCGGACTCCGTAAGGAGGGCGTGAATCTGATCGCCTGCCCCACCTGTGGTCGCACCCGCATCGACCTGATCCCCATGGCGGAAGAGGTGGAGCGGCGCCTCATGAACTGCACGAAGAATATCACCGTAGCGGTGATGGGCTGTGCTGTCAAAGGCCCCGGCGAGGCAGCGGCGGCAGATATCGGCATCGCTGGCGGCAAGGGTGAGGGACTGATTTTCCGCAAAGGAGAAATCCTTTACAAAGTACCGCAGGAGCAGCTGGTGGACAAGCTGATGGAGGAAATTGAAAAACTCCCATGAGGAATGAGAAGTTAGGAATTCGGAATTGTTGTGTTCCGCCTCCGGTGGGACGATGCTCATACGTCCGGCGTTGCCGGACGCCGGAATTCCTCATTCCTAATTTCTGATTTCTCAGCATTTGATTCCTGTTTAACAAGGTGGCGTCTATGTCAAGAGATATACCCTTTTTTGAAATGTTTACTGAGCTGCAGCTCTCCGGAGAGCTGCGGCTTCGTTTGGCCGGCGCAGTGGTGAACGGCGCTTGCATCGACCAGGCCGGCATGTCGCTGGCGCTGCGCCTCACCACCAGGGCGGAGCTGGGAGATGCGGAGCTGGAGGAGCTGAAGCATCTGCTGATGGGCGTATACGGCTTCCGACAGGTGACGACGGAAGTCACCTGCAAGGCTCCTTCTTCCCAGGCCGCAGCCGCAGGGAGCCGCCCGGCTGCTTCGGTCCCGGCGGCCCCCTCCGGCAGTAAGGGCGAGAAGCAGGCCGCAGGCAAGGTCCTGATGGGCAAGCCCATTCGCATCCAGCCGGTGCCCATGAAGATCCTGGACCTGAAGATGGGGAATGCCACCGTGGCGGGGAAGGTGTTCGCCTTCGAGTGCCGGGAGACCCGGCGGCCCGGTATGTGGCGGCTGAGCTTCGACATGACGGACTATACCAACTCCGTCACCGTTCAGAAGAACCTGACGGAGAAGGAGGCTCAGGGACTGGAGAGCGCCATCAAGCCCGGCATGTGGCTGTGCGTCCAGGGCAAGATGGAGCCCACCTGGGACGGGAAGGACATCCAGCTGAACCCCTACCACATCCAGCTGGCGGAGCACACTGAGCGGCAGGATACCGCCCCGGAGAAGCGTGTGGAGCTGCACCTCCACACGAAGATGAGCAATATGGATGCCCTGACGGACACGAAAGAGGTGGTCCAACAGGCCATCCGGTGGGGACATCCCGCCATCGCCATCACGGACCACGGCGTGGCCCAGTCCTTCCCGGACGCTTGGCACGCCGCTGGGGACAAGATCAAGATCCTCTATGGCGTGGAGGGCTACTTTGTCAACAACATCGATGACCGGGTGGTGGTCCACGGCACTCAGGACTGCTCCCTGGACGGGGAGTTCGTGTGCTTCGACATCGAGACCACGGGCCTCAAGGTGGACCGGGAGGCCATTACGGAGATCGGCGCCATGGTGCTGAAAAACGGTGAGATTACGGATCGGTTCCAGACCTTCGTCAACCCCAACCGGCGGCTGACGCCGGAGATCATCGGCCTTACGGGAATCACCGATGATATGCTGAAGGACGCCCCTCAACTGAAGGAGGCCCTGGCGGAATTTTTGAAGTTCGTGGACGGCCGCCCCCTGGCGGCCCACAACGCAGAGTTTGACATCGGCTTCATCCGGGCGGGCTGCCGGAAGGTGGGGCTGGACTTCCAGCCCACCTATGTGGACTCCCTGATCCTGGCACAGAACCTGCTGCCGGATCTGGGAAAGTACAAGCTGGACATCGTGGCGGACCGGCTGGAGCTGCCCAACTTCAACCACCACCGGGCCAGCGACGACGCCGCCACCGTGGGCTATATGCTGATCCCCTTCTGGAAGATGCTCCACGAGCGGGGCATCCACACCCTCCAGGCGGTAAACCGCGAGATGGAGAAGCTGCGGCCCCTGGGCAGCAAGACCAACCGCTTCCCCAAGCACATCATTCTGATCGCCCGGAACAAGGTGGGGCTGAAAAACCTGTACCAGATGATCTCCGCCTCCAATCTGAAGTATTTCAAGCGGGTGCCCACCATCCCCAAGAGTCTGCTGCTGGAGCACCGGGAGGGCATCATTGTGGGTTCCGCCTGTGAGGCGGGCGAGCTGTTCCGGGCCGTGGCGGACCACAAGGACTGGGAAGAGCTGAAACGCATCGCCTCTTTCTACGACTATCTGGAGATCCAGCCCCTGTGCAACAACGCCTTCATGTTGCGAAACGGCGACGTCCAGTCGGAGGAGGAGCTGCGGGAGTTCAACCGCACCATCGTCCGGCTGGGAGAGGAGTTGGGCAAGCTGTCTGCGCCACCGGCGACGTCCACTTCCGGGAGCCGGAGGACGAGGTGTACCGCCACATCCTGCTGGCCTCCAAGAAGTTCCCGGACGCCAACGCCCCGCTGCCCATCTACTTCAAGACCACCGATGAGATGCTGGAGGAGTTCGCTTACCTGGGGAAGGAGAAGGCCTATGAGGTGGTGGTGACCAATACCCAGGCCATCGCCGACCAGGTGGAGACTTTCCCCTTGCTGCCGGAGGAGCTGTTCCCGCCCCGGCTGGAGAACTCCGAGGAGGAGCTGAATTCCCTGGTGTGGAACAAGGTCCATGAGCTGTACGGCGAGGACCCGCCCAAGCTGATTGTGGACCGGCTGAACGTGGAGCTGGGCGGCATTCTGGGCAAGTACGACGTGGTGTACATGTCCGCCCAGAAGCTGGTGCAGCGGTCCCTGGAAAACGGCTACCTGGTGGGCTCCCGAGGCTCCGTAGGCTCGTCCCTGGTGGCCTATATGTCCGGGATCACAGAGGTGAACAGCCTTCCGCCCCACTACCGCTGCCCGAATTGCAAGCATGCGGAGTTCATTCAGGACGGCTCCTACGGCTGCGGCGCGGACATGCCGGACAAGATCTGCCCGGTGTGCGGCACAGAATACATCAAAGACGGCTTCGACATCCCCTTTGAAACCTTCCTGGGCTTCGGCGGCGGCAAGGTGCCGGATATCGACCTGAACTTCTCCGGTGAGTATCAGGCCAGGGCCCACCGCCACGCCATCGAGATGTTCGGAGAGACCCAGGTGTTCCGGGCCGGTACCATCGGTACACTGGCGGAGAAGACCGCTTACGGCTTCGTGAAAAAATACCTGGAGGAGAACGGCATGACTGTGGGCCGGGCAGAGGAGAATCGCCTGACCCTGGGCTGCGTGGGCACCCGCCGGACCACCGGTCAGCACCCCGGCGGCCTGGTGGTCGTTCCCGACGATATGGACATGGAGGACTTCTGCCCGGTCCAGCACCCGGCGGACGCCGACGACTCCGACACCATCACCACTCATTTTGAATACCACTCTATGGAGGCAAACCTCCTGAAGCTGGATATGCTGGGACACGATGATCCCACCATGGTCCGCATGATGGAGGATCTGACCGGCGTCAACGCCCGCCAGATTCCCCTGGATGACCCGGACACCATGTCCATCTTCACCTCCAGCAAAGTGCTGGGATACGAGAACGACGAGATTCTGGGCCCCACCGGCGCCGTGGCGATCCCGGAGTTCAACACCCGATTCACCCGGCAGATGCTGGTGGACACCCAGCCCAAGGACTTCAACACGTTGGTACGGCTCTCCGGCTTCTCCCACGGGACAGACGTGTGGCTGGGCAACGCCCGGGAGCTGATCGTCAGCGGCACCGCCTCCGTTCTGGAGACGGTGGGCTGCCGGGACGATATCATGCTGTACCTGATCTCCAAGGGCCTGGACCCCAAGATGAGCTTCAAGATCATGGAGAAGGTCCGCAAGGGCAAGGTGAAGAAGGGCGGCTTTGACGAGGGCTGGGTGGAGGCCATGCGGGACCACGACGTGCCGGAGTGGTACATCGACTCCCTGGCCAAGATCGGCTACCTGTTCCCCAAGGCCCACGCGGTGGCCTACGTGATGATGGCCTTCCGCATCGCCTGGTTCAAGGTCCATGAGCCCCTGGCATTCTATGCAACCTTTTTCTCCGTCCGGGCCAAGGCCTTTGATGCGGAGTACTGCTGTGCCGGAAAGGATGCGGTGAAGCGGAAGATCCGGGAGATCGAGAACAACAAGGACGCCACGGCGGTGGAGCAGAACCTGCTGACCACCCTGGAGGTGTGCTATGAGTTCTACCTGCGGGGCTTCCACTTCGACACCATCAACATTTATGAGTCCGATGCCACCAAGTTCAAAGTGACGGAGAACGGTCTGCTGCCGCCCTTCACAACGGTCCATGGCCTGGGAGAGGCGGCGGCCATCGACACAGTGGAGAAGCGGAATGGGAAGGAGTTCGTCTCCGTTGAGGAGTTCGCCATGTGCTGCAACAAGCTGTCCAAGACCCATATTGAGCAGCTGAAGGCGCTGGGAGCCTTCGCCGGGATGGCGGAGACCAGCCAGCTGACGCTGTTTTGATCCCCGTGGGAGCGATTTCCCCACGGCACCGCGATAGCAGAAGAAAAGGGAGGACCCATTCCGGGTCCTCCCTTGTTTTGTCCATGTGGAAAGAATTACTTCTTCTCCAGCTTGGCATTGCATTTTGCCAGAAATTTTTCGTTCTTGACGATGGCCCGGGTGTGGGTGCCGCTGCCAATGGGGCCGCTCTCATCCCAGGCTTTCACAGCGAAGTCCACCATTTTGCCGTTTTCCGAAACGGCGGTGATCTCTGCCTCCGCCCACACCTTCATGCCGATGGGGGTGGGAGCGTCGTGGGAGATGTCCAGATGGGTGCCCACACTGCCCTGGCCCTCCTCCAGAAAGCTCTGCAGACAGGTCATGGCGGCATTTTCCATCAGGGCGGACATATAGGGCGTGCCGAACACCGGCAGGGCACCGGAACCCACGTTAGCGGCGGTAAGGGCGTCCGTAACAGTTTGCTCCAGGCGGCATTTTGTTCCAATCAAAATCATGAGAGGATTCCTCCTTGGTAAAATATCTTCCGCCTTTCCAGTGTACAGGAAAGCAGTGGAATGCGCAAGGGAAAAAGAAGCGGCACCGGGGAGTGTTCCGGTGCCGCATTTTACAGCTCAGATACCGAGTTGCGTCCAGAGGTCGTTATAGAGGGTGCGCGTCTCAGCAGGGAGGACCAAGTAGGCCTCACACCGGTCCAGCACCTCCTGGGAGGGGGCCATGATCTCATAGAGAGCGGGATCCAGGGGCTCTCCGTAGGTCTCCTCATAGTAGGCAGGATAGGTCTCCAGCGCCTCAGCGTTGGGAGAGGCGTACCAGATATAGTCCATATTCCGCAGGTTTGCCTCAGTGGAGGCCATAAAGTTGATCCAGGCCTCCGCCTCCTCCTTGTGCTGGGAGGTTTTGAGAACGCACATGGCGTCCACGAACCAGTTGCTGCCCTCCTCGGGCACTACATAGGCGAGATCTTCGTTGTTTTCCAGCATGCTCAGATAGTCACCGGCATAGTAGGTGGCAATGGCGGCGTTGCCGCCCTCCATCTTCTGAAACACCTCGTCCATGACCTTTCCCTGATACACCCCGTTCTTTACGGCGTCGGCGATGAGCTGGTAAGCCTCCTGAATCTCCGCTTCGTCAGTGGTATTCACAGAGTACCCCAGGTACAACAGGGCGATGCCCAGAGCATCCCGGGAGTTGTTGATAAGCAGCACGTTCCCGGCGTACTGGGGATCGAACATGGCGCTCCAGCTGGTAATGGGCTCCTGCACCTTGGCGGTGTTGTAGATGATGCCCAGGGTGCCCCAGGTGTAGGGCACGGTGTACTTGTTCTCCGGATCGTAGGACAGATTCTTGAAGCGGTCGTCGATCTTCTCAAAATTGGGGATGTTATCATAATTGAGCTCGGCCAGCATATCCTCTTCGATCAGCTGGGAGATCATGTAGTCGGAGGGGACGATGACGTCATAGTCCACGCCGCCCATGCTCAGCTGGGAATAGAGGACCTCGTTGCTCTCTGCGGTCTGATAGTTGACTTTGATGCCGGTCGCTTCTTCAAATTGATCGATCAGGGACTCGTCGATATATTCACCCCAGCTGCACACGTTGACCACACGGTCCCCGCTGCCGCTGCCGTTACTGCTGCCGGAATTTTCCGAGTCAGAGGTGTCCTTGCGCACGGAGCATCCGGACAGGAACAGGCTCGCCGCCATCAGTAAGGCGAGAGTCAAGGCTACCATTTTTTTCAATTGATCATTCCTCCAGTGTTGATTTGAATGCGTATCTCAAGACCCGCAGGCCGTGGGACCGATAGTCATGCGCGGGCTCGCTCCCGCAGGCGCTCCTGCCGGGATTCCCGGACATTGATGATGATGAGCAGCAGCAGCACAGCGCCGAAGAGCAGCGTGGAAATGGCATTGATCTCCGGGCTGACCCGCTTTTTCGTCATGGAATAGATGGTCATGGCCAGAGTGGACACGCCGGAACCGGCGGTGAAGTAACTGATGATGAAATCGTCGATGCTCATGGTGAAGGCGATCAGTGCGCCGGAGATGATGCCGGGCTTGATCTCCGGGATAATGACCTTCCAGAAGGCCTGCATCCAGGTGCAGCCCAGGTCTTGGGCCGCGTCCACTAGGTTTTTGTCCATCTGGCGCAGCTTGGGCATCACTGTCAGGATAACGTGGGGGATGTTGAAGGTCACATGGGCCAGCAGCAGTGTACCGAAGCCAAGATAGATGTTCTCCTCCATCCAGAAGGTATCCTGCGCCTGGTTGAACCAGACGGCAAAGGCCTTCCACAGGCCGAAAAAGGCCACGAACAACAGACACATGGAGACGCCGGTGACGATCTCCGCATTCATGACGGGAATGTTGTTCACCGTCATCAGGGGCGTGCGCCACCGCCGCCGCATACTGGCCAGGCCAATGGCTGCAAAGGTGCCCGCCACAGTGGCAATCAGCGTGGAAAGCACGGATACCAGCAGCGTGGTATAGACACTCTGCATAATGAGGCGGTTCTGGAACAGCTCCGCATACCAGTGCAGGGAGAAGCCCTTCCACACCGCGCTGCTGTTGCCGGCATTGAAGGAGAAGATGATGAGAATGAAAATCGGCGCATACAGGAATACGAATACCAACGCCATGAAGATGCGGTTTCCCAGCAGATGCTTCCGTTTCACAGCATCACCGCCTGTTCCTCACCGTCGCCGAAACGATTCATCACCAGCATACACACCACCACAATGGCCATCATCACAAGCGCGATAGCCGCCCCGAGTTGGGGATTATAGGCCCCGCCCAGGAACTGCTGTTCGATCAGGTCGCCCAGCATCATCTGGGTGCCGCCGCCCAGCAGACGGGAGATGGCGAAGGTGGACACGGAGGGCACGAACACCATGGTGATGCCGGAGAGCACCCCCGGCAAAGACAGGGGCAGGATGACCTTGCGGAACACCTGCACGCTGCTGGCGCCCAGGTCCCGGGCCGCTTCAATGAGGGAATGGTCCAGCTTTACCAGCACGGAGTAGATGGGCAGGATCATGAAGGGCAGGTAGTTGTACACCATACCCAGCACTACGGCGCCCTGGGTACCGATCATCTGGAAGTGATCGATGGGGACATACGCGGCGGGATCAGATGCAAAGTGCATAGCGATCTGGTTGTAAAGGTCGATCAGGCCGATCTGCTGAAACAGCTGGTTCAAAAGTCCGTTGTTCTCCAGAATGGACATCCAGGAATAGGTCCGCAGCAGAAAATTCATCCACATGGGCAGCATGATGAGCACCATAGCGATGCGCTGCACCTGCGGCCCCTCCTTGGAGAGCATATAGGATACCGGGTATCCGATCAGCAGAGCGATCAGTGTGGCGATGATGGCCAGCTTAAACGAGCGGGTGAACACCGCTGTATAGGTACCCATGCGGGCGAAGTTCTCCAGCGTGAAGTCCCCGGCGGCGGTGCTGAAGGCATAGACCACCATAATGATGATGGGCGCCACCACGAAGATGGACATCCATCCCACATAGGGAACGGCGAACAATGAGAGCTTATTTTTCATCCTCGCTCTCCTCCTCATCCGCCTCCCAGTTGGCGTCGCTCATCTCCTCATATTCTTCCGAGAAGGAGGAGTAATCGCCGAACATCCCGGAATACTGACTCTTTTTCATAATGTGGATGCCGTCGGGATCGATCTTGATGCCGATCCGGGCGCCCACGGGGGAATGGTCTGTGGTTTGGATAAGCCATTTGAAGCCCCGGAAATCCACGATGATGTCGTACTGCATCCCCTTGAAGGTGACGGAGGTGACAGTCCCCACCAGTTGTCCCTGCTCCATGGGGACGATGTCGATGTCCTCGGGCCGGATGACCACGTCCACCGGCTCGTTCTCAGCAAAGCCGCCGTCCAGGCAGGGAAACTCCCGGCCGTACATCTTCACCAGCTTGTCCCGGACCATGACGCCGTCAATGATGTTGGACTCACCGATGAAGTCCGCCACAAAGGCGTTCTTGGGCTCGTTATAGATATCCTCCGGCGTGCCGATCTGCTGGATGCAGCCCTTGTCCATCACTACGATGGTGTCGGACATGGTCAGGGCCTCCTCCTGGTCGTGGGTGACGTAGATGAAGGTGATGCCCACCTGCTGCTGGATTTTCTTCAGCTCCAGCTGCATGTCCTTGCGGAGCTTTAGATCCAGAGCGCCCAGGGGCTCGTCCAGCAGCAGCACCTTGGGCCGGTTTACCAGGGCCCGGGCGATGGCCACCCGCTGCTGCTGGCCGCCGGACAGGGCGTCCGGCTTGCGGTTTTCAAAGCCCTTCAGGCTGACAACCTCCAGCATTTCCAGCACACGCTGACGGATCTCCGTCTCCGGGATCTTTACCCGGCGCTTGCCGGAGGGATCCTTCGGGTCCGGCCGCTTCTGCATCCGCAGGCCGAAGGCCACGTTCTCAAACACATTCATGTGGGGAAACAGGGCGTATTTCTGGAACACCGTGTTGATCTGCCGCCGATAGGGCGGAACGTCATTAATCCTCACACCGTCGAACAGGACGTCTCCCGACACAGGGGTCGTGAAGCCGCCAATAATACGCAGCGTTGTGGTCTTGCCGCAGCCGCTGGGTCCAAGCAGTGTGAGGAATTCTTTGTCGTTGATATAGAGGTTTAAATCGTTGAGAACCACTTCGTCGTCAAACGCCATACGGATGTTCCGCAGACGAATCAACTCTTTGGACATGTATCCTCCCCCATTTCATAATAATTTTGATTACAATGAAACGCCTCTTTTCTCTGTTGAGGGGGAACCTTTCTCGTCGAAATTCAGCAATAACAAACTATATCCGATGTGTGGCGAAAAGTCAAGCAAAATCAAAGATTTCGCCGGGGTTTTACGGGAATTTTTTTAGGAGTTTCCGGCGCGGGAAAATACTTGTCCCGGAAGGGCACATCCGCCACGGTGAAGACCCTGCCCCGCAGGTAATTCAGCGCCCCGGCGTCCGTGGGGAAAGGGAAGGCCAGCTGGTAGGAATACAGGGCCTGCCGGGTCTCGCCGTAGCGGCGGTTCACATCCCCCCGGCCGTACTTGCCGTCCCCCAGCAGGGGACAGCCGATCTCCGCCATGGACACCCGGATCTGGTGGGTCCGGCCGGTGAGCAGCCGACACTCTACCAAAGACAGCGGGCCCCGGGTCTCCAGAGTCCGGTACAGGGTCACGGCAGTCTTTCCGCCGGGAATGGGACGGCGATAGAAAGCCACCTGCTTTTTCGCCTCATCTTTTAAAAGAAAGCCCGCAATCTTCCCCTCCACTGGCTTGGGGCGGCCTACGGTGATGCAGAGATAAGACTTCTCCACCTCATGGTTTTTGATCTTCTCATTTATGATCCGCAGGGTCTCCGCGTTCTTGGCGGCAATGACAATGCCGCCGGTGTTCCGGTCGATCCGGTTGCACAGGGCGGGCGCAAAGGCGTTCTCCCATTTGGGATTCCACTCTTTTTTCTGGTACAGGTAGGCCTGAATGTGGTTGATGAGGGTGTTGACCTTCTCCGTCTCATCGGCGTGGACCACCAGACCCGGCCGCTTGTTCACCAGCAGCAGATTCTCGTCTTCGTACACGATGTCCAGCTGGGGACGGAACACGGTGAGAAAGATGTTTTCCTCAGAGGGCTTGTCAAAGAACTCGTCGTTGATATATAATTGTAAAATATCGCCGGACTCCAGCCGTGTGTCCCGCTTGGCACCCCTGCCGTTGACTTTGATCCGCTTGAGGCGGATGTATTTCTGCAGCAGGGTGGGGGGCAGCAGGGGCAGGCTTTTGGCCACAAAGCGGTCCAGCCGCTGTCCGGCGTCGTTTTTTCCAATGGTGAGTTCCCGCATGGCATCCTCCGATGGGCAAGTATTTGATGCTACCATCATACCTGTTTGCCGGGCGCTTGTAAAGCGGGGAGAGAATTTTTTGAATCGGTTAGGAGAAACTGGACGTATGGCGCAGCATGACGGAAACAAACAGCGGGGCTGGGTGAACTATTTCCGGGTCTTGGCAGGGGGCTACCTGCTGTATCTGGCCTACCAGCTGATGAAGGGCATCTGGGACGGGACCGCCGAAACCGTGGCCCTGAACGTGGCGGCGGGCGCAGTGTTCGCCGTGGCAGGGGCGATGGTGCTTTGGCGGGAGTGGAAGGCGTACCAGTACGCCAAGGCTCACAAGGACGACCCGGATAGCTGGAGCCAGGACGACGCCCTGCCGGAGCAGAAGCGTCCGGCGACACCTGCAGAACAGGTCGGACCCGAAGCGGACCAGAAGGGACGGGACGAGGAATGAAGCTGGAAGAGCTCTGCGCCGCCGTGCAGGAGGCGCGCTATTACAACGAGCGGTTCACCCGCCGGGAGTACACCAGCGCCTTCCGGACCTACACGGAGCGATTCGGACCACTGTACATGGCGGCCGTCCGGGAGACGGCGGAGGACCCTGACGGCCGCCGGGTACTGGCGGAGCAGCTGCTGGACCTGCTGGAGGCAGGGTGGAAACGCCAGCGCCCCTGGAACCGGACCATGGTCCAGGCCCGGGAAAAGCAGATGCTGGTGACGTACCTTTCCCCCATGCTGCTGGGACTGGAGGAGCCCCTGTGCCAAGAGCTGGCGGAGCGGCTGCGGGACGGCTGGAACACCCGCCGGCCCAAGGACATCTACAACATCACCACCTATGCCCGGCTGCAGGAGGGCTTCCGCAATGTGATCCTGGGCATCGACATCACTGGCTGGCAGAAGCGTCGGGAAGAGGAGAGCTGAACAGAGCGCCTGCCCGGAAACGAAAAAATTTGCCCGGAAACGGCAAAAACATGAAAAAATTGTTTGACAACCGGGCACACATCCCTTATAATACTATTCGTGTCATTACGAGGTAGCTTATGCGTTTTGATGTAAGACCCATACTGCATGCCCCTGGCAAGCGCCTGACGTTCCAGTTTTCTCTGGACTTGTCCGACGTGGAATTTGCCGGACGGCATCCCATCAGCCGCCCTGTGGAGGTGGAGGGCGCGGTGAGCAACACCGCGGATCTCCTGGAGCTGGAGCTGACGGCCCGGACCACGCTGGACGCGGTCTGCGACCGGTGCGGCAAGGCGTTTCTTCAGGACAAGACCGTTCCCTTTCGCTGCCTATTGGCGGAAGAGCTCCAGAACGAGGACAACGACGAGATCGTCCTGCTGGAGGATGGGGAAGTGGATGTGGGCGATCTGGCCCGCACGGCGTTCATCCTTGGAATGGACACCAAGACATTGTGTTCGGAAGATTGCAAAGGACTGTGCCCCCGGTGCGGTGCCGACCTGAACCTCGGCCCCTGCTCCTGTGGGAAGGAGACGGATCCCCGTCTGGCGGTCCTGGCAAAGCTTTTAGAGAACAGAGAGAACGAATGAATAAGGCCGGGGGCGACTCCGCTGCCTTTGAAAGATCAAGGAGGTGTCACAATGGCAGTACCTAAGGGAAAAGTATCCAAAGCTAGACGCGACAAGCGCCGCAGCTCCCACTGGAAGCTGGCGGCTCCCGGCCTCGTCAAATGCCCGAAATGCGGTGCGCTGCACCTGCCTCACAGAATGTGCCAGGAGTGCGGTACTTACAACGGCCGCGAGGTCAAGGTTGTCAAGTCCGTGGTGGCGAAATAAGACGTGCCCTGTGGATCGGGAGGGAAGAGCAACATCTTCCCTCCTTTTTCTGCGTCCATACTGTGTAAAAATCGGAGGACGTCTTGCCATTTCGCCGGTCACTGGGTATAATATGACCATGTATGTCTGCTTGATAAAGAAGGGAAGTGAGCGCCGGTGAAACCCATCGTCGCCATCGTGGGCCGGCCCAATGTGGGCAAGTCCATGCTGTTCAACAAACTCATTGGAAAGCGCCTCTCCATTGTGGAGGACACCCCGGGCGTCACCCGGGACCGCATCTATGGGGAGACGGACTGGAACGGCCGGTCCTTCACCCTTATCGACACCGGCGGTATCGAGCCCCGGACCGACGACCAGATCCTGTCCTTCATGCGGGATCAGGCCCAGATCGCCATCGAGAACGCCACTGTCATCATCTTTCTGACGGATGTCCGCACGGGCCTCACCGCCTCTGACCAGGAGGTGGCCAACATGCTGCTGCGCAGCGGCAAGCCCATCGTGCTGGCAGTGAACAAAATGGACTCCACCGGTGTCCCGGACCCGGACTTTTATGAGTTCTACAACCTGGGACTGGGGGATCCCATCGCTGTCTCGGCTGTCCATGGCCACGGCACCGGCGACCTGCTGGACGCCTGTCTCCAGTACTTCCCCCCAGAGGAGGAAGAAGAGGAGGAGGACGACGCCATCAAGGTGGCTGTTATCGGCAAGCCCAACGCCGGCAAGTCCTCCCTGGTGAACAAGATCCTGGGGGAGGAGCGGGTCATCGTCTCCAACGTGGCCGGCACCACCCGAGACGCCATCGACTCCTACTTTGAAAACGATCAGGGCAGGTTCGTCTTCATTGACACCGCCGGCATCCGCCGCAAGTCCAAGGTGGAGGAGGACATCGAGAAGTACTCCGTTCTCCGGGCCACCCTGGCCATTGAGCGCAGCGACGTGTGCCTGATCCTGATCGACGCCACCGAAGGCGTCACCGAGCAGGACACCAAGGTGGCGGGCTTGGCCCACGAAGCCGGGAAGGCCAGCATCATCGTGGTCAACAAGTGGGATCTGATCGAAAAGGACGGCAAGACCATGGACAAGATGCGGGAAGAGGTCCGCAACGGCCTGGCCTTCATGACCTACGCCCCCATCCTGTTCATCTCAGCCAAGACCGGCCAGCGGGTGGACCGGCTGTTCGGGCTGATCGACTATGTCTCCAACCAGGCCAGCACCCGGATCACCACCGGTATGCTGAACAGCGTCCTGGCGGATGCCCAGACACGGGTTCAGCCCCCCTCCGACAAGGGCCGCCGGTTGAAGATCTACTACATGACCCAGGTGGGCATCCGGCCACCCCACTTTGTGGTGTTCTGCAACGACAGCCGCCTGTTCCACTTCTCCTACCAGCGGTATCTGGAGAACTGCCTGCGGAACACCTTTGGCCTGGAGGGCACGCCTATCACCCTCTCCATCCGCCAGCGGGGCGAGAAGGAGGGGTGAGAATGGGCGCAGTGGTATGGTTTCTCATTTCCCGGATGGAACTGTGGCTGGTGGCTGCGATCGCCTACTTCTGCGGCTGTTTCAATGGGGCGGTCATTATTTCTAAATACATCCTGCGAGACGATGTTCGCAGGCATGGCAGCGGCAATGCAGGATTAACCAATTTTTACCGTACCTTTGGTGGACCGCTGACTTTTGTGGTAATCTTATGTGATGTCCTCAAAGCCGTAATAGCGGTTCTGATCGCGGCTCACATCGGCGGCGGGGTTGATCCCAGGATGATGCCGGATATGCCGCTGAGTACGGAGATGACGGTCTATTATGTGGTCTTGTTCAAATACTGGGCTGCCCTGTTCTGTCTGCTGGGTCACATGTTTCCCTGCATGTTCCACTTCAAGGGCGGCAAGGGCATCCTCTCCGGCGGCACCATCGTCTGGATGATCGACTGGCGGATCGGCCTGGTGGTCTGGGTGGGATTTCTGCTCTTATTCCTGCTGACGAAGTATGTATCTCTGGGATCTGTCTGGGCTGGGGCCAGCTTCCCTTTTGCCACTTGGTATTTCTATCCGGATCCGGTCATCGTGCTCCTGGCGTTTCTCCTGGGAGCCTTGATTTTGTGGAAGCACCGGAGCAACATCGTCCGCCTTATCCATGGCAACGAGAATAAATTCAGCGTACACCGCAAAAAAAATTAGGAATGCGGCATGGTGCGGTCCGGCAGAGCCGGACAAAATGGAATTGTTCCGCCATAGGTGGAACAGCTCGATTTCTAACTCCGGATTCCTAATTTGAGGGGGAGGAATACAGATGAAAACAGTTGTATTGGGCTCCGGCGGCTGGGGCACGGCCCTCAGCCAGATCCTGTGCGACAACGGACACGAGACCTATCTCTGGTCCCACAGCCCCGCCAAGGCGGCGGAGATGGCCCGGACCCGGGAGAACCCGCTTTTGCAGGGCGTCCATCTGCCGGAATCCCTCCACATCACCGGGGATTTGGGCTGCTTGAGGGGCGCCGACCTGGTGGTCAGCGCACCGCCCTCCTTCGCCGTGCGGGAGACAGCCAAAAAAATGGCCCCGTATCTCACGGAGAAGACTGTGGTGGTGTCCGTTTCCAAGGGGATTGAGCGGGACACAAATCTGCGTCTCAGCCAAGTGATCCAGGAGGAGACGGGGAATATCTGTAAAGTAGCAGTTCTTTCTGGCCCTTCCCATGCAGAGGAGGTGGGGATCCGCCTGCCCACCGGCTGCGTGGCCGCCTGCTTGGATGTGGATGCGGCGCGTTTTGTGCAGGACGCCTTCATGAACGACTACTTCCGGGTGTACACCAGCGGCGACGTCGTGGGCGTGGAGCTGGCGGCGGCGCTGAAGAACGTCATTGCCCTCAGCTGCGGTGTGTGCGACGGTCTGGGCTATCAGGACAATACCAAAGCCCTGCTGATGACCCGGGCTATGGCGGAGATTACCCGCTTGGGGGAGAAGCTGGGGGGCTCCCGGCAGACCTTCGGCGGCTTGGCCGGTATGGGGGATCTGATCGTGACCTGCACCTCCATGCACTCCCGGAATCGCCGGGCGGGCATCCTCATTGGCCAAGGCAAAACGCCCCGGGAGGCCATGGAGGAAGTAGGCGCCGTGGTGGAGGGATACTTCGCCGCGGAGAGCATTCACCAGCTCAGTGAGCGGGTAGGCGTGGAAATGCCCATCAGCCGCTGTGCCTACGAAGTCCTCTATCAGGGCAAGCA
>ERZ772851.1463-NODE-1463-length-22407-cov-3.120571_pt1 | contig 22407 bp, 24 predicted proteins | sample MGYA00512137_ERZ772851 | MGnify/ENA primary metagenome ERZ772851 (study PRJEB29015, sample SAMEA2737663) | human gut metagenome | biome: human gut; feature: human-associated habitat; material: faeces | place: China | collected 2012 ... | reverse complement strand
GCGAAGATATAGCAGATCTTGGCGATCTCCGACGGCTGGAAGGACATGCCGCCGATGGAGATCCAGTTGACGGCGCCGTATTTGGAGTTGCCGATCACCAGGGTGATGCCCAGCAGGCCGATGGCGGCGGCCGCCATGAGCCAGCGGTTCTTCTGCACCCGGCTGAGGTCCCGCAGGAACAGTCCCAGCACCAAAAACAGCGCCAGCCCCAGCAAAATAGCCAGGAACTGCTTGAACAGACTGCTCTGGGCACTGGAGGCAGTGATGGACAGTGACAGCGTGGAGAGGAAGAAGGCGATGGTCTCCATCTCAAAGCCCACGCAGCGAGTGGCCCGCAGGGCCGCGTAATAGAGCCACATCAGCACCGTCAGCCCCAGGAAGGCCAGGGGGATGGCGATGGTGGCCTCAGTCCCGGCGGCCACGAGCAGCTGCAGACAGGCCAGCACCTGAAACACCGTCAGCCACAGGAAAGACGGCCAGATGGCGGCGGGGCGCTCCGCCCGGCGCTTCGCCTCCTGCTCCTCCCGCTCCGCCACGGTCTGAGGCAGGAAGATCAACGGCACGCCCCCTAAAGTGATGGTATCCCCCAGCTTCACGGGAACGGAGGACGCCACCTTCTCCCCATTCACCGCCGTGCCGCCCTTGGACCCCAGGTCGTACAGCGTCCAGTTCTCATCTTCGCCCCGGCAGAGGGCGGCATGCTGCCGGGAGATGCTGGGATAGTTCAGATAGATGTCCGCCGTCTTGCTCCGGCCCAGGATGTTCTCCCAGTGGGTCAGGGGCAGGGACGTGCCGTTTGGCAGGCTCAGCTGGCCCCAGTTCTCCGGCGTGTGGGGAATCCGCAGCAGAGAGCGGACCGCCCGGTACAGGATCAGCACGGCCAGAGCCGGAAACAGAAAGCGCACAAAGGCCATATACCACTCCCCCGCCAGCGGATGTGCCGCCAGCAGGGCCGTCAGGTTGTCCAGCAGCCCCTGCAGAATCTCCATGGGTCCGCCTCCTCTCTTGAAACACAATTGCATAGTTTGTTATTATAGCATTTTCTCCGGGAAATGTACAGCCCTGCCTTCACCGGCATCTTTCCACTGGGGCGGCGCTGCAGGCGGGATTTGTGCAGGTTTTCCAGAAGTGTCAGCGTTTTTTCGGAGTTTCTCACGGGGAATTTCCCTTTTACTCTTGACCTCTGTTGAAAAATCCTTTAAAATATAACATTGTCTGCAAGACCTTCAACGCGGTTTTTGGAGACCATTTTTTCACGGATTTTCCATTTTACTCTGAAAGGCCGATCGATATGAAACATCCCTATAAGACGCGGGAGGGCGGCGCCACGGTGACGATCTTTGTCCCTTACGACTGCAAGAACCACTGCCCCTTCTGCATCAATAAAGGCGAGTATGCGGATATGACAGGTTTTTCCCTGGAGAAGATCTGCCGGAGCATCGAGCGGATGGACGCCATCACGCCCGACTGCGACTTCGTCTTCACCGGGGGTGAGCCCTTCGCCAACCTGGAGTCCCTCCAGGTGATGCTGGACAAAATCCCCACTACCCACAAGGTATATATCAACACCACCCTTCCCGTCTCCGAGCACCAGTCCGAGGCGGACATTCTGGCATTTGCGGAGCGGAACAGACACAAGATCACCTGCATCAACGTCTCCCGCCACATGCAGCACTATGTGGTGGAATCCAACGACGGCCTGCTTTCCAAGCTGCCGGTGCCCTTCCGGGTGAACTGCGTGCTGTACAAGAACTATCCCGCCGAGCAGCTGGTGCCCTATATGGAGCGGTTCCGCAAGCTCCCGGGCGCCTCCATTCAGTTCCGGTTCGACTACACCGCCACCACACCGGAGAACCTCTATGAGGAGGAGGGGGACAAAATCCTCCAGGATCTGAAGAAGGTGGCCCGGTACACGGGACTGGACGGCTGCCGGATGCGCTGCGGCTTCCATTTCGACTACAAGGGAATGGAGCTGACATACCACAAGACGCTGCCTTACTCCACCATCGTGGAGACGGACCCGGTGAGCGGCGTCACCTACGACATCCTCTACGACATCCTCATCAAGCAGAACGGCGACATCCACTCCGACTGGGACGGCACGCCCCTGGATGTGGACGCCTATGAAAAGGTCGTGTTTGAGCCCTACGATCTGCGGTGGCTGGCTCGGATCGCGTAAGCAACAGGGGCGGCGGAGCATTCCGCCGCCCTGTTTTGATGAACAGGAGGAATGATTGATGAAACCCATTCAAACAGCCGGCGTCATCGGCCTGGGTTCCCTTGGCGTCCTGTACGCCACGCTCTTCACACGGGCGCTCGGCAAGGAGCAGGTCCCCGTTCTGGCAGACGGCGCACGGATCGCCCGCTACCGGAAGCAGGGCTTTTGGTACAACGACGCACCCTGCAATTTCAATTACACCGATGCCGCCGCTCGCACAGAGCCGGTGGACCTACTGCTGTTCGCCGTCAAGTTCGGCGGTCTGCAGAACGCCATCGAGACCTGCCGCCACCTGGTGGGACCGGACACGCTCGTGATCTCGGTCCTCAATGGCATCTCCAGCGAGGAGATCCTGGGAGATGCCTTTGGTCCGGAGCATGTGGTCTGGTGCGTGGCGGAGCGGATGGCCGCCAAGAAGGAGGGCAACCGCGTCGTCTGCGACCCCATTGGGGAACTGGCAGTAGGCGTCCCCGCCGGGGAGGACACCAGCCGCCTCCAGCGGCTCACCGCGTTTTTTGACAGCATCGGCTTCCCCTATGTCGTACCGGCGGACATCCGCACCCACATGTGGAGCAAGCTGCTGTGCAACACCGGCTGCAACCAGGCCGCCCTGGTGTTCCAGTGCGATTACGGCCCGCTGCAGGTGCCCGGAAAGCCCCGGGATACCATGATCGGCGCCATGCGGGAGGTGGCCGCCGTGGCCAATGCAGAGGGCGTCCCGCTCTCTGAGAAGGACGTGGCCGCATGGGTGGACATCATTGACCACCTGCCCTCCAACGGTGAGACCTCTATGCGGCAGGACGGCAAAAACCACCGGAAGAGCGAAGTGGAGCTGTTTGCAGGCACCATTCGCCGGCTGGCCGCCAAACACGGCATTTCCGTCCCTGTCAACGACTGGCTGTACCAGCAGATCCAGGAGATGGAGCGGAACTACTGAGCCTGTCCGGCAAAGGGACAAGTGCAGGTCTTCTGTCCTGCACTCCAATGATTCCGTCCCGTTGCCTGCGGACAGGCACGCTGGAAAGCCCCGGCACGAAGGTGCCGGGGCATCTTTTTATTTCCGTATCAGCCCCAGGCGGTTCAGCCGGTGGGAGCGCCGCAGGTACCAGATTCCGCACAGGAAAATCTGCACCACCGTGGAGGCAGGGGTGGCCAGCCCCAGATGGAACAGAGAGCTGTCCGCCGCCCGGCTCACCAGCAGCGCCACCGGCAGCCGGACCCCCAGGGCCCCGACCATTCCTTGCGCCATGACGAACAGCGTCTTCCCGCAACCGTTGAAAAAGCCCACAAAGCAGAACAGGAAGCTGGTAAGCAGGCAGTCAATGGCGTAGGCCTTGAGATACTCCCAGGCGGCGGCGATCACCGCCGGGTCGTCCGCGAAAATACCCGCCAGCACATCTCCGTGAAAGAATGCCGCCCAGCCCATGAGGAGGCCCGCCATCAGGGAGGACAGCACGCCGTACAGCAGCGCCCGCCGGGCCCTGGTCTCCAGCCCGGCGCCGATGTTCTGCGCCACGAAGGCGGACATGGACTGCATATAGGCAGAGGGCACCAGCATGACGAAGGCGCACAGCTTCTCCGCCACGCCCACCCCGGCGGAGGGAATGGTGCCCATAGAATTGGCGATGGCGATGATCACCAGGAAGGTGATATTCACCAGCAGGTCCTGGAGCGCCACCGGGCTGCCCAATTTCAAAATCCGTCCAATGATGGCACCGTTGAACCGGATGTCCTGCCGCCGGAGTATGAAGGCCAAGTGCTTTCCACGGATCAGCAGCAGGGACAGCGCCACGCTCATTGCCTGGGCAAAGACTGTGGCGATGGCTGCGCCAGCCACATTCAGGCCGAAGCCCCCCACCAACAGCAGGTCGCCGCCGATATTCAGAATACAGGCAATCAACACAGTGATCAGCGGTACCCGGGAATCTCCGATCCCCCGGAAGATACTGCCCAAAAGGTTGTAGGCCACAATGAACACCGCGCCGCCGGAGCAGATCCGCACATATTCCACCGTGCCGTCAAAGGCATCCGCCGGGGCGTGCATGAGCATTGCCAGCTGAGGTGCCGCCAGCTCCAGCGCCACTGTGGCAGCCACTGCCACCACCAGAAACAGGCAGATGCCGCTGCCCACAGCCGCCCCCGCCTCCTCCGGCCTGTCCTCACCGATCTTCTGTCCCAGCAGGACCGTGATGCCCATAGCCAGACCTGTGATGACGATGGTCACGGTCTGCATGATCTGGCTGCCGGTGGAGACGGCCGAGATGTCCGCCGCAGTGCCGAATTTGCCCACCACCTGCAGGTCCACTGCGCCGTACATGGCCTGCAGCAGCAGAGCCAGCAGCACCGGCAGGGCGAATTTCAGCAGGGTCGACAGGATCGGCCCCCGTGTAAAGGTCTGTTCTGTTTCCATGATGTCCCTCCTCAACTCCGGAAAGGCGCGAAAAAAAGCCGGACAAGAAACCGGGCGCCCCCCAGCATCTTATCCGGCTTTGTGACTGCGGCCACAAGCCCTCCGATGAACAGCCAATACTTTACCATGCCACCGCGGGGGTTGTCAAGCCCCGTTTTTCCGCCTGCGCAGAGGTTTTACCCCCGCTTTACCATTTCAAGGTGGCAGGCCGTTGGGAAAAAGACTACACTGACAGCAGAGTCCTGCCCCGGCCGTGTCCGGGCGGAGAATATCCGAGATCGGAGGAATGTCCCATGCTGCCCTGCCAAACCGGCTGTCCGTCCTACCGGGAGGGCTGCCACAAGACCTGCCCTCAGTGGCGGCTGTTTCAGGAGAAGCAGCGCGCCCAGCGCCAGGCCAAGAAACAGTATCTCCAATTTTACAACGCTCTCTGTGCCCAAGTGGTCCGCCAGTGCAGGGCCATCGAGTACCGCCGCATAGCCTGGTGAGGACCGGCCTGCGCCCGGTGTCTCAGTCCTTTCCGTGCATCCTGCCGGGGACGGCGACTGGGCAAGGCTCACTGCGCCTCTTCACGGCCTCATAATAATCCACACAGTCCTCCGCGTCCCTGTACTCGATCATGTTGCACTCCAGCGCCGGAAGCGGCGGGATCAGCAGCGACAGCCAGGCCGTACGCCGCCCGCTCTGATCCGTACAGAGAATCAGCTGTTCGCGCATCTCCGTGTGAAAATACCTGACGAGAACTCTGCCCGGCTCCGCTTTCTGCTTCCCTGCCTTTTCCGCGGCGTCCCGCCGGATGGCCTCCAGCAGCTTCAGGGTCTCCCCGACCTCCTCGGAGATGGAGTCCGCCCCTCTGCCCTCGATCTCAGCCGCATCTTTCATATAGGCGGTTCCGGGCTGCGCCAGCAGGTATTCCACTGTCCCGCCCCTGGCCACGCAGTCGGTCAGGATGCGTCTGTATGCATGGGTGAACCCATAGCCGGACAATGCCAGAAGCTGGATCGCCCGTGCCTCTGCCAGCTGCTTTTTCAGAGCCCGGCTGTGCTCTCCCGGGGCATAGACCCGCTTGATCCCGTTATTCCGGTGGTCGATCCGGATCTGCAGCCGTGTCACAAGCGCGGACAGGAAGCCCACGGTGATCACGCTGGAGATCACCGCCGACAGGATCGTTCCCGCCAGCCACTGCATCCCATCATCCATCTGCCTCTCTCCTCTCTGTCTCTTCGGAGCTGTTGTCCTGCTGTCCTCACGCCATGCTGCAGTCCACCGCCACCTTGATGACACCGTCCCGCCGGTGCTCGAACAGGTCATAGGCCGCCGCGATATCCCGCAGAGGGACAGTGTGGGTGATGAGGGGCGTGGTGTCCAGCTTTCCCGCCGCGATCAGGTCCAGAATCTCCTGGCTGTCACAGCCGTCCACGCCGCCGGTTTTGAAGGTGAGATTCTTCCCGTACATCTCCGGCAGGGGCAGGAGCTGGGGCCTATCGTAAAGCGCCACCACCGTCACCACCGCATTGGGGCGGGCGCACTGCCAGGCCAGGCGGAAGGTCTCCTCCGCCCCGGCTACCTCCAGCACCCGGTCCGCGCCGCCGTGGTCGCTGTGGGCCTGTGTGAAGGCCAGCACCTCCTCCGGCCCCACCGTCAGCACCTGGGGATAGTGCTCCCGGACAAACCGGAGACGCGCCGGGTCCTTTTCGCAGACGATGACCTGCTTAGGCGCTTTCAGCAGCACGCACAACAGAGTGCAGATGCCTGTGGGGCCCGCTCCTAGGATCAGCACCGTGTCCTCCGGCCCGATCTCCGTGATGCGGGCCGCCCAGAAGCCGGTGGCCAGGATGTCGCCGGCAAACAGTGCCTGCCGGTCCGTAACGCTCTCCGGGATTTTCGTCAGACCCTGGTCCGCGTAGGGCACCCGGACGTATTCCGCCTGTCCCCCGTCGATCCGGCAGCCCAGGGCCCAGCCGCCGCTGGGATCCGTACAGTTGTTGACATACCCGTGGCGGCAGAAGAAGCACTCGCCGCAGAACGTCTCCACATTCACGCTCACCCGGTCGCCGGGGCGGACCGTCTGGACGCCGGGACCCACCGATTCCACCACACCTACCATCTCATGGCCCACGGTGATACCGGGCACCGCCCGGGGCACGGAGCCGTGCTTGATGTGCAGGTCGCTGGTGCAGATGCTGGACAGCGTCACCCGGACCAGCGCGTCTCCAGGTTCCCGCAGCACAGGCTTCGGCTTGTCCGTCAGCCGGAAGGGTCCTTTTTCCAAATAGGTATAAGCCAGCATACCATCTCTCCTCTCTGACTCCTATGATACGGCGGAAGCACGCCCCTGTCAAAGGCTTCTCCGCCGTTTCCCATAAAAAAGCCGGGGCTGCGACATCCGCTGCAGCCCCGGCGCTCTTCTTTTCAGATCACAGATTCTCCCGCAGCGTCTCCAGATTCTGCTCCATCAGGGACACGTAAGTGGCCCCCGCCTCCAGTTCGTTCGTGGATACATTGTGGCAGGTGTGGAACAGGGCCGTCTTGACGCCCGCGGCCTCCGCAATGCTGTCCGCCACCAGATGATTGGAGAACTCAATGTACCAGACTGTGGGGATCCCCTCTTCCCGCACCTTGTCCGTCAGGAAGGCGATGGTGGCTGCCGAGGGCTCTGTCTGGGTGCTGCACCCGGGGAAGGCAGCGTAGTAGTCGATGTCGAATTCCTCCGCGAAGTACCGCAGGGGAAATCGGTCCCCGAACACCATGGTCCGGTCCTCCACTCCGGCGAAGAAGTCCGCGAATTCCCGGTCCAGGGCCTCGATCCTGGCGGCGTAGCCCTCCGTGTTGGCGGCGTAAGTCCCGGCATTGGCCGGGTCCAGCTCCGCCAGCCTGTCCCCCACCGCCCGGGTGATGGCGGCGGCATTTTTCGGGGAGGTCCACACGTGCTCATCGTAGCCCACCACTTCTCCCAGGCCGGGCCCCTCCGCATGGTCGTGGTCATGGCCCTCGTGGTCTTCCATGCCCTCCACTGTCTCCTCCTCCAGCAGGTCCACACAGTCCACCATCCGCAGGGCCTCGCCCTGCATGTCCACGGACTCCAGAATCGTCTCCACCCAAGCGTCGGATTCGCCGCCCAGATAGAGGAACAGATCGCACTCCTGCACTGCCAGAATGTCCGCCGGGGTGGGCTCGTAGGAATGGCTCTCTGCTCCCGGCGGCAGCAGAAGCCGCACCTCTGCCAGCTCTCCCCCGGCGGCCCGGGCGAAATCATAGGCGGGGAATACCGTAGCCACCACTGTCAGCCGCTCTTCCCTCTCATGCTCCGCCGGAGCCTGTCCGCAGGCGGTCAACAGAAGCACCATCGCCAGCGCGGCACACAACCGAATACGCTTTTCCACAGTCTGATCTCCTTTGAAAATGAGAATTGTTTTCAGATTATGCAGTATAGCACACCTCGTCCTCAAATGCAAGGTCCGGTTTGCGAGTCCCATGGAGCGGATTAGTCTTGGCAAACTTGCAAAACTCTGGTAAAGTTAAGAAAACGCTAAGATTTCAGAGGAGGCGCACCATGAGAAAGGCACTGGAGTTTCCCCGAATCGACGAAGGCAAGCTGGACGCGGTGGAGGCCCTGATTGCAGCCATTGCAGACAAAGAACCCGGTACCGCCGGCGCGGAGCTGGAGGACCTGGCCGCTCTCACGGGCAAAGTCCACACTGATGTGGAATTTGCGGAATACTGGAGCTGGACGGACCTGGACACATTGGCACGGCTCACACTGGCGCCGGAACCGCCCTGTATCCCCGACCTGTCCCGGGAGGAACTGGTAGAGCTTGTGGAAATCATCCAGCACTGCTCTGTCACCGGCCGGGAATGGGCGATGCGCTACTACACGGCGCTGCTGCGCCGCTCCCTCTCCCTGCCCAATGTCATGGACTTTGTGGCCTCCGGTGAAGATGTGGAGGTCATTGCAGAAAAGCTGCTCCAGGCGGCCCGGTAAGCGGCTTTCAAATACATCCCGCGGCTCCCGGCGCCCACGACGGTGCCGGGAGCCGCTTTTCACCTGTGCTGCGGCTACCCAGCCTGTCAGCCATACTGGAGTATGCTACTTCCAGCGAGCAAAGCGCCGAAAAAAAGAACTCTTTTTTATGCAAAAAGGCAGGAATACAGAACAGAGTCCCCAGCTATTTGCGCACTTATAACAAAAAGAAGCCGCTGGCATTCACAGATTTCTATACTGTCTAATTTGTTATAGAATTGACATTCCTCGCAGAAAGGGACTATACTATACATGCTGACAAGCACTCAAAACGGCAAATTTCGAGACGGCCCCCGCTTGGGGGCCAAACCGAACGAGGAGGATCAAGCATGAAAGACATTGTAGAGATCCGATGGCACGGCCGGGGCGGCCAGGGCGCCAAAACGGCGTCGCTGCTGCTGGCGGACGCGGCGTTCAACACGGGCAAGTATGTCCAGGGCTTCCCGGAGTACGGTCCCGAGCGCATGGGCGCGCCCATCACCGCCTACAACCGGATCAGCTCCGAGCGGAGCACCGTCCATTCCAACATCTACTTCCCGGACTATGTGGTGGTCGTGGATGAGACCCTGCTGTCCGCCGTGGACGTGACCGCCGGATTGAAGAAGGAAGGCGCCATCGTCATCAACTCCAGCAAGTCCCCCGCGGAGCTGCGGCCCCTGCTGAAGGGCTACGAGGGCCGGGTCTGCACCATCGACGCCGGTAAGATCAGCGAGGAGGAGCTGGGCAAGAACTTCCCCAACACCCCCATGCTGGCCGCCATCGTGAGGGTGTCCGGCGTCATCGGGGAGGAGGAGTTCATCAAGGATATGGAGGGCTCCTTCAAGCACAAGTTCGCCAGCAAGCCCCAGGTGATTGAGGGCAACATGCGGGCGCTGAAGAGATCTCTGGAGGAGGTGCAGGTAGGATGAGCCATCTGGCGAAGGATATGACCCCGGACGTGACCTGGAAGGACATCACCCCGGGCTGCAACATTTATGAGGGCGGCACGTCCAGCGTGGTGGAGACCGGCGACTGGCGGACCATGAAGCCCGTGATCGACTGGGACAAGTGCCGGCAGTGCCTGCTGTGCGCACCGGTGTGCCCGGATATGTCCATCCCGGTGAACGGCGAGGGCAAGCGGGAGGACTTCGACTACTTCTTCTGCAAGGGCTGCGGCATCTGCGCCAACACCTGCCCCTTCGGGGCCATCACTATGGTCAAGGACGAGAAATAAGGAGGGGAAGGAACAATGGGAATCAGAGAAAGACTTTCCGGCAATGAGGCGGTCGCCTATGCCATGAAGCAGATCAACCCGGATGTGATGGGCGCGTATCCCATCACGCCGTCCACGGAGATCCCCCAGTACTTCTCTACATACGTGGACAACGGGGAAGTGGACACGCTGTTCATCGCGGTGGAGAGCGAGCACAGCGCCATGTCTACCTGCATCGGCGCGGAGGCTGCCGGCTGCCGTGCCATTTCCGCCACCTCCTCCTGCGGCCTGTGCTATATGACGGAGATGCTGTACGTGGCGGCCTCCGACCGGCTGCCCATCACGCTGGCCGTCTCCTGCCGCGCCCTGTCCGGCCCCATCAACATCAACAACGACCACTCCGACGCCATGGGCGTGCGGGATGCCGGCTGGCTGATGCTGTTTGCGGAGACGAACCAGGAGGCCTACGACAACTACCTGCAGGCCATGCGGATCGCGGAGGCGGTGAGCCTGCCCATCATGGTGTGCCAGGACGGCTTTATCACCTCCCACGCCATCGAGAACATCGAGCTGGTGGAGACAGAGAAGGTCAAGGAGTTCGTGGGTGAGTACAAGCCTGCCCACGCGCTGCTGAAGCCCGGCGAGCCCATGGCCGTGGGCGCCTACGCCACGCCCGTGTACTACATGGAGGCCAAGCGGCAGCAGGCCCAGGCCATGATGGACGCCAAGGACGTGATCCGCAAGGTGGGCAAGGAATTCGGCGAGATGACCGGCCGGACCTACGGCCTGATCGAGACCTATATGATGGACGACGCTGAGGAGGCCATCGTCATCATCGGCTCCTCCGCCGGCACCGCCAAGGAGGCCATCAACGAGCTGCGGGCCCAGGGCAAGAAGGTGGGCCAGATCAAGGTCCGCTCCTTCCGTCCCTTCCCCAGTGAGGATATCTGCGAAGCCCTGAAGAACGTGAAGGCCTTCGCCGTGATGGACAAGGACGACAGCTTCAACGCCCACTGCGGCCCCATGTTCGCGGAGGTCACGGCCAGCCTGTACGCGGCGGGCATCAGCGGCCCCAAGGGCATCAACTACATCTACGGCCTGGGCGGCCGCGACGTGCGGGTGGAGAGCATCCAGCACGTGTTCGCGGAGCTGGAGAAGATCGCGGCCACCGGCGAGGTGGGCGAGACCTATCGCTACCTGGACGTCCGGGAATAAGGAGGGAAAACAGTCATGGCATATAGTCTGAAAGAAAACCTGATGAAAGAGGACCGCCTGTCCGGCGGCCACAGAATGTGCGCGGGCTGCGGCTCTCCCATCGCGGTGCGGACGGTGCTGCGTGCCCTGAACCCGGAGGACAAGGCGGTGGTGTGCTCCGCCACCAGCTGCCTGGAGGTCTCCACCTTCATGTACCCCTACACGGCGTGGAAGGACAGCTTCATCCACAACGCCTTTGAAAATGCGGCGGCCACGATCTCCGGCGTGGAGACGGCATACCGGGCGATGAAGAAGCGGGGCAAGCTGGATGATACGTACAAGTTCATCGCCTTCGGTGGCGACGGCGGCACCTACGACATCGGCTTCCAGAGCCTGTCCGGCGCCATGGAGCGCGGCCACGACATGGTGTATGTCTGCTACGACAACGAGGCGTACATGAACACCGGCATCCAGCGTTCCTCCTCCACCCCCCACTTTGCCGACACCACCACCACGCCTCAGGGCACGGTGATCCCCGGCAAGATGCAGCAGAAGAAGAACCTGACGAAGATCATGGTGGCCCACGGCATCCCCTATGTGGCCCAGACCACGTTCATCGGAAACTTCAAGGACATCACGGAGAAGGCCCACAAGGCCATCTACACCCCCGGCGCGGCGTTCCTGAACGTGATGGCGCCCTGCCCCCGCGGTTGGCGGTATCCCAGCGAGAAGCTGATGGAGGTCACCAAGATGGCGGTGGAGACCTGCGTGTGGCCGCTGTACGAGGTGGTTGAGGGCAAGTACATCCTCAGCTACAAGCCCAAGAACAAGCTGCCGGTGGAGGAGTACCTGAAGATGCAGGGCCGCTTTGCCCACATGTTTAAGCCCGGCAACGAGTGGATGATCGAAGAGGTCCAGAAGGAAGTGGACAAAAACTGGGAGGAGCTCCTCAAGCTCTGCGAGCTGTAAGCAGTCCTTCCGCACTCTCCATATCAGTACGAAGGGTTGGCCTTTGGGCCAACCCTTTTGCTGTTTTTGGCATGATTTTTGGAGGGTTTTGCCCGCTGCTCCGGAATTGACAGGCATCCTCCGGGGGGTATAATAGAATCAATGATTTTCAGGAGGATCGGATGCTATGGAAAATACTGTTTTAGAAAAATTTCACCAGGGCCGCCAGAGCCTGGGAACCTTCTCCGCCATCGGCAGCCCCCTGGCGGTGGAGAGCCTGCGTTATACCGGACTGGACTATGTGATCGTGGACACGGAGCACTCCCCCGCCGGGATCGAATCCGCTGCGGCCCAGATCGCCGCCGCCCAGGGCGCAGGCCTGACGGCCCTGGCCCGGGCCAATGAGATCTCCCGCACGGCAGTGCTGCGGCTGCTGGACGTGGGTGCCCAGGGTGTGGTGGTCCCCTGCGTGGAGACCGTGGAGGAAGTCCGGGAGCTGGTCCGGTATGCCAAGTTCGCGCCTCTGGGGAACCGGGGCTTCTGCCCCACCCGGGACGGCGGCTGGGGCCACGCCGCCCATGCGGTCTCCATTTCCGGCTATATGGAGACCAGCAACCGGGAGACGCTGCTGCTGCCCCAGTGCGAAACTGTGGGCTGCCTGGAGCACATTGAGGAGATCACCGCTATGGACGGTGTAGACGGCATCTTTGTGGGGCCCTTTGACCTGTCCATTGCCCTGGGCCACCCCGGCGAGTTCAACGCACCGGTGGTCCATGACGCCATCCTGCGGGTCCAGGCGGCCTGCAAGCGCAGCGGCAAGCTCTCCATCATCTTTACCGGCAGTGCGGCAGCCAGCCGCCAGCGGTTTGCCGAGGGCTTTGACAGCGTTACCATGGGCATGGACTCCCTGTTCTATGTAGAGATGTACAAAAATCTGGTAGCGGACGTTTGGGGCAAGTAAGTCCCCGACGCAAAGAAACCCGGCGCGGATTTCCGCGCCGGGTCCCTTTTTATTCCGTCTCTTCCGGCTTCTGTTCCGCTGCGAACTCTCCCAGGCCAAAGTCCTTTTCCACACTGGCAGTATCCCGCTCCAGCATGGTCTCCATTACCCGGATGTCGCTGTCCACATCCATGGCGTCGGCCTTGTACAGCTCGTCCAGCTGGTGCTCAAAGCCCTTGATAATCAGGTCCATGGTGGACTCGATCCGGGCTTTGGCCTGGCGGAGGTTCTCCCCCTCCACCCCGGCAGCCTCAAACTCCGCGTAGGAGTCCAACAGCTTCTGGGTAGTAGGCAGGTAGTAGTTCAGGAAGGTATCGATCCGGTCTCGCTTCTTCGGGTCCTCCTCCACCGCCCGGAAGATCTTGGCGGTGATGGTCTCCAGCCGGTCGATCTTGGCAGAGAGTCCCGGGTCCGCGATGGCGTCGTTGGCCCGGCGGATCCTCCGCAGGATTCCGGAGCAGCCCTCCTCCGTCTCCTTGGGGGGCGGCGCCGCGGCCGCCTCCTCCTGCCGGCGCTTCTGTTTCAGGTCCGCGTCCGCCTGGCCGCTGCGGAAGAGATACCCCAGCTCCATGTTCAGATACGCCTCATCCCCGAAGTAGCCTTTATCGATCATCTTCTGCAGGTCCTTGGAATAGCCCAGGGTGCGGCACAGCTGTTCCACTGCCATAGCCTCGTAATTCCCAACCACGGCCAGATACTTGTTGTACCGCTTCAGACTGCGGCCGATGGAGACCCCGCTGCAGAACATAGCCCCACCGGCAGCAGCAATGGCTAAGGCCCACAGCAGCTCTTCGATATACCAAGGCTCCACGCCGCCCAGCCAAATCATCATCTCGATGGTGGACCAGCAGGCCGCCAGGCCGCAGACCGCCAGCACCGCGCCAATGATCTTCAGCCACTTGGCGTTAGACTTCTTCACCGCCGGGGACTTCATGGCGCTGCGCACGGCCTTTTTGGTCCTGCCGGCAGTCCCGGCGGATGCGGCGGCCGCCGGCTCCGGCGCCGCCGTCTGCAGCGGGGGCGGGGCCTGCCTCCGCTTCTGCCCGTCGTTTCCAAAGAGTTTGACCAGCAGCATCACCAGGGCGATGGGCCACAGGCCGACGGCGAAGAGGATTACGATGGCTATCCAAGCGCCAACGCCTTCCTGCTTCTGTTTCTTTCCGGCCACGGCACTCAGTCCTCCTTCTGCTTCAGTTTCCGCTTGTTGCCCTGGTCATCCACCACATAGGTGTGGTCCAGCTGGCTCTTCAGGTTCCCCAGCACGGAGTCGATGTACTCCCGCCGCAATGCCGCCTGCTCCATCCGCTCCCACTCCGTCAGGCCCTCCGGTGTCTTGGCCTTCCGGGCCAGCTCGTTGATGCGGTCGATCTGCTTTTGCTCCATGTTTCGCTCCTCCTGTCAGGTCTCAGGCCGCTGGCGCTCGAATACCAGGTCGATGCTCCCGATAAAGCTGTAAGGCCGGCGCTGGCTTTTGGGGATGCATCCCACATATCGCCAGCCATCCGCCGCCCGGCGGAGGATGACCTCCCGATGAGCAGCGGTCTCCCGCAAGTTGAACCCGCAGACCTCGCCGCAGGACACCTCTTCAAACTCGTATTCCAGCACGCTGCACCCTCCTCTCTCAAATATATCGCTTCACCACAATGGCCGTGCGGCCCTTTTTCGTGACGCCGCCCACCGCCGCCAACTGAAATTTTCCAAATCCCCGGGCGGAGACCGTGTCCCCCTCTCTAAGCAGCTTGTCCGCCTTCGTACAGGGCCGCCAGTTCACCTGGACATGGCCGGAGGAGATCAAATCTGCCGCCTTCCCTCTCGCCATCCGAAAACCGGTGGAACACACCGCGTCCAGCCGCAGGGAGCTGACCGTGTCCCGCACCTCCTCGCACCGCACCTCCGGGATGTGGAGGTGGGCGGCGGGGATCTCCGTCACCGTCAGCTTCGCCCGGCCGGCGCTGTTCCAGCTGGAGAGTAGGAAATCCGCCACCGTGTCCAGCACGATCAGGTCCGCGCTCTCAGGAGACACCAGAATATCCCCCACCTTCTCCCGAACGATGCCCATTCCCATGAGGCTGCCCAGAATGTCCCGGTGGCTCAGCCGGTCCTCCGTCCGAAAGGCCGCCCGCAGACACCGGAGCGGAGGCTCCGCCGTCTCCGGCTCCATCCAGTCCGGCAGAAAGAGCAGGATGTTCCGCTCCGCTCCCTGGTAGCCTCCCTGACGGAGCCAGGCAGTCTCCGGGATGCCCGCAAGACGCAGCAGGTCCCCGGCCATCATCTGCTGCTGTGGGGAGAGAAAGTCCGTACAGGCGGGAATATTGCGCTCCTCCGCCTGGGCAGCCCGGTCCAGGACCTTGGCCAGCAGCAGCCGGTCCTCCCCCTCGGCCCCGCAGCGGTCCAGCAACTTACTCTTTTCCATGGCCGATCAGCTCCTGCGTCCGCACCAGCTCCGCATAAGCGCCATTTTTCGCCATCAGCTGGTCGTGGCTGCCCAGCTCCGTGATGCGGCCGTCCTCAATGACGGCGATCCGGTCCGCATTGCGGACGGTGGAAAGCCGGTGGGCAATGATGATGGTGGCGCGGCCGTGGGCCAGCTTCTCAAAGGTCTCCTGGAGCTTGGCCTCCGTCACGCTGTCCAGGGCGGAGGTGGCCTCGTCCAGAATCAGCACCGGCGGGTCCTTCAGGAAGATCCGGGCGATGGAGATGCGCTGCTTCTGTCCGCCGGAGAGCAGGGTGCCCCGTTCCCCCACATAGGTGTTGAACCCCTCCGGCAGGGCCACGATGTCGTCATAGATCTCCGCCAGCTTCGCCGCCCGGGCCACCTCCTCCTCCGAGGCGCCGGGCTTGCCGTAGCGGATGTTCTCCAGAATGCTGGCGGCGAATAGGAATACGTCCTGCTGCACCACGCCCACATTCTGCCGCAGGGACTCCTGCGTCACCTGCCGGACGTCGTGGCCGTCGATGCGGACCGCGCCGTCCGTCACATCGTAGAACCGGGGGATCAGCTGGCACAGAGTAGATTTACCACCGCCGGAGGGCCCCACCACGGCGATGGTCTCGCCGGGGCGAATGTGGAGGTCCACGTCGTGGAGCACCGCCATGTCATCCTGATAGGCGAAGGACACATGGTCCACGTCGATGCGCCCCTCCACCCGGGAAAGAGTGGTGGCATCGGGGGCATCCTGCATGGCAGGCTCCTCCCGCATCAGCTCCACAAACCGGGCAAAGCCGGCGGTGCCGTTGGCAAACAGCTCCGCAAAGGTGGAGAGCTTGCGCACCGGGTTCACGAAGGTCGTGATATACAGGCTGAAGGTGATGAGATCCACCGTGTCCATCCGGCCCTGCATGATGAGGAAGCCGCCCACGGAGATCACTGCCACGGAGAGGATGCACAGGAAGAACTCCATCACCGCGTTGAACCGGCCCATGGCCCGGTGGAACGCCCGCTTGGAGGTCTTGAAGCTGTCGTTGGACACGTCGAACTTCTCCAGCTCCGCCTCCTCATTGGCAAAGGCCTTGGCGGTCTTGATGCCCGAGAGGCCCGACTCGATGTCGGCGTTGATGGTGGCCGTCCGCTGCTTCACCTTGATCGAGGCGTCCTGCATGGACTTGCGGCACTTCCACACCACCCGGAAGAACACCGGGATGATGCAGGCGATCACCAGAGCCAGCTGCCACTGGATGGTGAACATGATGGCCAGTGCTCCCACAATGGTAACGCCGGAGATGAAGATGTCCTCCGGTCCGTGGTGGGCCAGCTCCGTGATGTCGAACAGGTCCGCCGTCAGGCGGCTCATCAGCTGGCCGGTGCGGTTGCGGTCATAGTAGTCGAAGCTCAGCTCCTGCATGTGGCGGAACAGATCCCGGCGGATGTCCGCCTCCACCAGGATGCCGAAGGTGTGGCCGTAATAGCAGATGATATAGGTGAACACGGACCGCAGGATGTATGCGCAGAACACCACCGCCATCACGGCGAAGAAGGTCCGGTAGGCGCTCTCAGGCAGCAGCTGGTACATGCACCACCGGGAGACGTAGGGAAACGCCAGATCGATCACGGCGATCATCAGGGCGCAGCACATATCCAGGAAAAACAGCTTCCGGTGGGGCTTGAAGTAGGACAGGAAGATCCGCAGGGCGGAGCTCTCCTGAAACTGTCGGGTCGTCATGGTACTCTCCTTTTTCTTTATCAATTCATATCTAAAAAATGATAGCACACTTTTCCCCCGCGCGCAATGAAATATCCCCGAATGTCATCCAACATCCGGGGATATCGCCATGTCGTTTTTTCAGGAATTGGACAAATACTCGCCCATCATATAGCCGGTGGTGGTTACGCCGCCGGAGGCCACAAAGCTGATCTGATACCAGCCGTTCCCGGCGCTCTGCACCACCCGGACGGAGTCGCCGTTGGAGAGGGTCGCCAGAATCTCACTGCTGGTGTTGGCCTGCGCGCGGACCCGCACGCCGTTCCCGGCGTTGACCACCACCGCGGTCCCCGCTGTCAGCGTGCTGCCGGACGCGGTGCTGCCGCCGCTGGCAGACGTAGATGTGCCGGTGCTGCCGCCCCGGACCCGCACCAGGCAGGTGCCCTTGCCGGAGCCGTCCGTCACCGTCAGGGTGGCCTGTCCGGAGGAGATGGCCGTCACCCGGCCGGTGGAATCCACGGAGGCAATGCCGTCATCGCTGCTGCTCCAGGTATAAGTGCCGCTGCCGCCGGAGACAGTCAGGGGAATGGGCTCATCTCCCACGGACATGGTGAACTCCGTCCGGGGGGAACCCAGGTAGGCGATGGTCAGTGTCTCCGGCAGGGTGGAGGGATCCGTCTGGGCGGGTGTGGTGGTGCCGCCGTCATTCGGGTCTTCCATCTCGCCGGTGCCGCCGCTCTCCGGCATGGTCACGCCGTCTCCCCCCTCCGGGTCCGCCGTATCAGGGTCCGGCGGCTGGGGCGTCACATCCTCTGTGGAAGTGTCCTGGGTCTCCTCTCCGCCGGAGAGGCGCTGGGCGATCCGGTCGCCGAAGAGCAGGTAGACCAGCAGCGCCGCCATAATGACGATCAGCACAATCAGAATGGGACTCAGCAGATTGGGCTGGCGGCCGCGGGCGGCCGTCCGTTTGCCGCCCCGTCCGGGGGCGGTCCTGCGGATCTGTGCACCGCTCTGCAGCGCCTCTTCCTCCTCGCAGAAGGGGCAGCTCTTGTATGTATCGGAATACTTTTCCCCGCAGATGGGGCAGCGTTTCATGGCCATGGGTCATCCTCCCGCGTAACAGCTTTTCATAATTTACATAATATCGGCTTTTCCCAGTGCCGTCAAGACCGGAAGCGTCGATTCCCTGGGAAATTTACGCTTTTTCCGCGGTTCCGCTTGCTTTTGGGGAGCGCCTCTTCTATAATGGACGCAAAAGAACGCGGTTTTGTTTCACAGAACTGGGAGATTTTAGGGGGAATCGGGAACATGAACACCATCCTGATCGGGATTGCGGGAGGCACCGGCTCCGGAAAGACCACTCTGACCCGGCATTTGAAGGAACACTTCGGCAAAGACGTGACCGTCATCGGCCATGACAGCTATTACAAGCGCCAGGTGGGCAGGACCTATGAGGAGCGGGCCAAGGTGAACTATGACCACCCCAACGCCTTTGACACGGACCTGCTGATCCGCCACCTGCAGGAGCTGAAGGCCGGACGCTCCATCCAGTGCCCCGTCTACTCCTTTGTGGAGCACAACCGCACCGACCAAACCGTGGAGATCCAGCCCGCCAAGGTCATCATTGTGGAGGGCATTCTGATCTTCCAGAACCCCACTCTGCGGGATATGTTCGACATCAAGATCTTTGTGGAGACGGACGCGGACGAGCGGATCCTCCGCCGGGCCCTGCGGGATGTGGAGGAGCGGGGCCGGACGCTCCAGTCCGTGGTCTCCCAGTATCTCACCACTGTGAAGCCCATGCATGAGCAGTATGTGGAGCCCTCCCGGAAGTACGCGGACATCGTGGTGCTGGAGGGCGGCCACAACCTGGTGGCCCTGGACATGATCATGCAGCGGATCCAGCACCACATCGATGGGAAGTGACGGCCCGCTGCCAGATGGGCACAAGCCGCCCGCCGGGATTCTCCGGCGGGCGGCTTGTGCGTATTACAGCGGACACCAGATCACCGGCACACCATGGTCCTCCAGCAGCGCGGCCAGATCGTCCAGATTCAAAAACGTGGTAGCGGTGTTCTCCAGCGGATGGACGCCCACGGTCCGGCCCCGCAAAGACGCATCCAACACCACGGTGACCGTGCCGGCAGGCGCCCGGAGGGCCCCCAGCGGCGTCACCTGTCCCGGCAGCAGGCCCAGAAGCCGCTCCAGGTCTGCGGCGTCCGCAAATCTCAGAGGACGGCTGTCCAGTGTCCGGCGCAGGGCCTTCAGGTCTGCCGTCCGGCCGCCGTCTATGGCCACCAGATAGTACCGCCGCTTCTTGTCGTCCCGCAGGAAGAGGTTTTTCAAGATCCGCTCCTCCCCCGGCAGACAGAGTGCGTGGAGCTCCTCCATGCTCCATACCGCCGGGTGCGCCGTCTCCTCATAGGGGATATTCCGCGCCCGCAACAGGGCATACAGGTCCTGGCGGTCTATCCTCATACCCCCGCGAAGCGGAACACCACGCCCACCACGGCAGAGGCGGCGATGAACACGATGGGATGGAGATTCTTCGTGGGTTTCACCCAATTGGTCAGTGCCAGCAGCACCGCCGCCAGGATCAGGCCCGGCCAGCTGATGAGGCCCGCCAGGCCGCCGTCCCCCAGCTGGAACTGGTTGAACAGCCCCGTCTCCGGCGACGCCACCACGATGTTGGTGAGCACCTCAAGTACCACGGACACGCAGGCCGCGCCGATCAGGCCCGTAGAGGCAGGCCGCAGTCCGTAGAAGGCCCGGTCCACATATCGGTTCTCCCGGAAGTTCCGCAGCAGGGCGGCAATAATCAGGATCACGATGATGGAGGGCGTCACCTCTCCCAATGTGGCGATCACCGCGCCGGGGACACCGGCAACGGTGAAGCCCACATAGGTGGCCATGTTGATGCCGATGGGGCCGGGGGTGGACTCGGACACCGCCAGCATGTTCATGAGCTGGGCCTGGGTGAACCAGCCGGTGGCCTCCCCGATGTCGTGGAGGAAGGGCAGCGTGGCCATACCGCCGCCGATGGCAAAGAGTCCGGTCTTGAAAAACTCCCAGAACAGGCGCAGATAGATCATGCCCCCTTCACCTCCCAGTTCTTCAGCAGGATACCCAGCACTGCGGCCGCGAGGATGAACCACACCGGGGACACATCCATCACCGCGCTGCCCACCAGCACTGCCAGGAAAATCGCTGCCGTGGGCTTATCCACCACGGACTTCTTCAGCAGCTTCACCGTAGCGTTGAAAATCAGGACGCACACGCACACCTGAATACCCGCAAAGGCGTTCTGGACCCAGGCCAGGTCCGCGAAGTTGTTGATGAGCCCCGCCAGGATGGAGATAATGACCAGAGACGGGAACACCACCCCCAGGGTGGCCACAATGCCCCCGGCGATGCCCTTGTATTTCTGGCCGATGAACGTGGCCGTGTTGACAGCGATGATCCCCGGCGTGCACTGCCCGATGGCATAGTAGTCCGTCAGTTCCTCCTCTGTGGCCCAGTGCTTGTTCTCCACCACTTCCCGCTGGAGAATCGGCAGCATCGCCATGCCGCCGCCGAAGGTCATGACCCCCATCTTCGCGAAGGTCCAAAACAATGTCCAAAGCTCTTTCAACCCTATCTCCCCCTGTCTCTCACTCTGTATATCCGTACAGGCCCCGGACGGACACCTCGCCGGACCGCACGGTCTTCACCGCGCCGTCCGGCCTCCGCACCACCAGGCCGAATTCCTCATCGATGTCCAATGCCTCCGCCGTCTCGCCGCCTCCGTCCGGGCGCAGCAGCCGCACGGTCCGGCCCAGATTCACGCACCGCCGCCGGTACTCGGCCAGATAAGGACCAGTCTCTCCTGCCGCCAGGGCGGGCCTGGACACAGCGTGGCCCAGGGCCTGGACCAGGGAGGTTGCGATCTCCCGCACCTCGGGCGTGAAATCCTCCGGCCGCTGGGAGACATTGATTCCGATGCCCAGCACCAGCTCCTGCACGCGGGCCGTCTCCCCCTCCAGGGAGAGCTCGGTCAAAATACCGCAGAGCTTTTTCCCATCCAGCACCGGATCGTTGGGCCATTTCAGGCCGGGGCTGACGCCGCACAGCCGCTCTACGGCCCGACACACCGCTACTCCAGCCATGGCCGTCACCGGCGACAGCCGCTCCGGCGGCAGATCCGGCCGCAGCAGGGCCGTCAGGTAGATCCCCTGGCCGCCGGGGGACTGAAAGCTCCGGCCCAGTCGGCCCCGGCCAGCCGTCTGGCGGTCCGCCACCACCACAGTGCCGTCCGCTGCGCCCTCCGCTGCCAGCTGTCTGGCCCGGAGATTGGTGGAGTCCACCTCTGCCAGACACACCAAGGTCCGGCCCACCCGGGCCGTCTCCCCCAGAAAGCGGCGGATCTCCGGCTCCGTCAGCACGTCCGGCGCATCCAGCAGACGGTAGCCCCGGCCGGTGCGGGCCTCCACAGTGTAGCCCTCCCTCCGCAGCGCATCCACCGCCTTCCAGATGGCCGCGCGGCTCAGTCCCAGCCGGTGGCTGATCTCCTCGCCGGAGACGAACGCCCCCTCCTGTTCCCGCAGCAGGGCCAGGACATCCTGTCGGCTCATGTTTCTCTCTCCTCTCCCATATTCATGGCTTCGAGTCTACCACGTTTTCCCCTGGTTGTAAACCGTGTCGGGGAGGAAAAGAACGGCGCCGCCCCGTTCTCCGGGCGCTGCGCCGTCCGTGGCTGTCTGGCCTGTTTAGATGGGGTCCGCCAACTCCGCCACCCGGGACTCTCCGTACACCGGAATGCCCTGGGCGCGCAGCAGCTCCGCCGTGACACCCTCTCCCGCCGTCAGCACGCCGGTAAAGGTGCCGTCGTAGACCATCCCGCTGCCGCAGGAGGGACTCCGCTCTTTCAGCAGCGCCGCCTCGCATCCCAGCAGGCGGCAGAGACGCAAGGCCTCTTCCGCGCCCCGGCGGTATTGGGCGGTGACATCGCCACCGTCCCGGGTCATCCCCCGGTCTCCCCGCCGCTCCGCCGGCGGACGGGGTGTGGGCAGACCCCCCAGCTGCTCCGGACAGACGGGGACCAGGATGTGCCGCTCCGCCAGATCAGAGATCCAGGGCTGGAGCTTGGAGACCCCGTCGTACCGACAGCGGGCCCCCAGCAGACAGGCAGAGATTAGGATCCGCATCTTCTCACCGCCCGTTCATGGCCTGGTGCTCCCGCAGCAGCTCCTGGTCAATGCGGGGCTTTACGTAAAAGCCCTCCGTCCAGGCAAGAGACACCATGTAGG
>ERZ772851.1457-NODE-1457-length-22450-cov-6.086269_pt1 | contig 22450 bp, 31 predicted proteins | sample MGYA00512137_ERZ772851 | MGnify/ENA primary metagenome ERZ772851 (study PRJEB29015, sample SAMEA2737663) | human gut metagenome | biome: human gut; feature: human-associated habitat; material: faeces | place: China | collected 2012 ... | reverse complement strand
TTTCGCCCATCAGCCAGTCCAGCTGCTCATCGGTGATGTTGGGGATCTGCTTCTTTACGTCTTCGCGTTTCATGTTGTGTCCTTTCTGCCTTCGCTTTGGTTACGCGGGTTGCATCCGCTCTGGCTGTACAGTTTTACGCCATGCCGGGCAAAAATTGGTATAAAAAGTGCCCGCCCACCCCTCATGCAGGGCAAACAGGCATGAAAAAACCACGGTGCAAAATCGCATCGTGGTTTGAATAAGGCTGATTCGGATTATTTGGCAAATGTTTCAGAGACAAGTTCGCCGTTATTCTTGCATTCTCGGATAATGAAATGGGTTGCTACAGTTTCGTCAGCGGGATCGTTTTTATCATTCAGGTAAAAAATTTCCGAATAATCGCCGCCGTTAGGGGTTTTTTCGTTGATTCTTTTGTAGGTGGCCATAAGATATCCCCCTTCACACTTTGATGAACTTTTCGATAAGCGCTGTACGGTTTGGAAACTGCTGTTTGAATGACAACGAGTTCTGAATATACTCTGCAATACTTTCGGCAAAGTCTTCACTATTGGAATTTTCGCCGTAAGAAGTTGGAGACTTTTTCTTACTGACAAGTATATCATCTGCCATTGCTTTTGTCCACTCAGAATCGGTACAATATCGGCCGCTTATATTTGTGAGTGATATATCAATATAATGACCAGCTTCGTGGCAATAAGTTCTTACAACGTAATCCATATCATGCGGAACATCATATCTATAAAAAGTTATTATGTCACCACCTGTTGCATAGGAGTGCGGAAAGTTCTTGTACACCTTTTGCCAATAGGTATCAGCCGGGTTGTAATAGTCAACAAACACGATTTCTTTTTGCGCTTGTTTTCGGATTCCTTCCGGCACTTTATTCCAACATGCAACAGCCTGTTCTGGTGTCATCGTTTGATGCGATTTATCGTATTTCTTGGGAAAAACAAATTTCGTGTTGTCCGGCGCAGTGTATACGGTTGCGTCCTCAGTTTTCATTATTCCGCCGTATCCATCGGGAAAAGAATAGGATTCAGTAGATACGGAACAGTCCGCGACAGTAAACGGTTTCAGAACTGATGGCACAGAGTTGGATCCTGTTCGCAGTGTATACGCCGCCCTTTTCTGGGCGTTGATAGCGTCTTTCCGGGCTGCATAATCAATGCGGCGCATTTTGTTGATGTCGCCGCCCGCATCCCGGTACTGTTTCAGGTATTTTTCCGGGTCATACCCGGCCACGGTGGTGTTGTGGTCAAAACGGATGGCAAACTCACAATCGCAGTTGGCGTGGATGTGTTCTGCGTGGCCGCCTTTCAGCACCTTGCTGCTGGCTTTCTGCCAGCCGTTGCTTGCCAGCGTGATGCAGAACGGGCAGGTATCGCCGTGCGGCACCCAGGCCCACTCAGCCCCGTCGCGGACAGCGTTTTTCAGGGTGGTATCGGCCCCGGCACGCTTGACCAGGCGGCTGACGCCGTTGGGCAGGTTGGCCGGGTTTTGGTTCTTGGTGGCGTTCACCATGCGGGCCACCTCGCCGTAATCTGCTGGTTCGGCAGGCTCCGCTGCGGGCACCCCGGCGTTGGCCGCTTCGGCCAGGGCGTCATACATCTGGCAGGCCAGCTCCGCGCTGCCCTCGCCGTATTTTGTCACAAGTCCGTAAGCGTAGGCAATCAGGTCGTCCGTGCTTTCGGTGTCGTGAGAGCCTATGTATTCCCGCATGAGCTGCCCGGCTTTCTGGTTCAGTCGGGACAATCGGGTGATATATTCATTCCACGTTTTCGCCGTTATCTGCATTGTCTACCTCAACAAGCAGCTGCTGCCCGCGCACCCGCTGTTCCAGCGCCCGCTGCATCTGGGTAATCTCGTACTTGGTGTACAGCCCGCCGCCGTAGGGGATATTGCGGGCGTCCAGTTCGGCCAGGCGTTCGTCCGTGTAGTTGCGCACGGAGATGCCGGGGTAGAACGGGTAAAAGTTGTGGCGGCAGTTCCAGCCGCACAGGCCGGGCCCGGTGCCGTAACCGGTGGCGGCTTCAAAATCCTCGTACCGCTCACCGTCCTGCACCACAGCTCCGCCGCGGTGGTAGACCCTGCCCTGCCACACCGCATGGGTGGGGCGGGCACCCTCGTGGGCGGTCACCTCCACAAACTCGCAGTCCATCTCTTCCATGCGGGCCAGTTGCAATTTCGCACAGGTCTGGTTCACGCCGGTCAGCACGGCCCGGCGGGCGGCCACTTCCAGCGTGTCAGTGTGGCCGCTGGGGTAGGTGATGTACGGCATTGTGTCCGCCAGGTCATCCACCGTGCGGCGGATGGCGGTGCTGTAATCCAGGGCTCCGGTGCTGATCAGCCCCCACGCGCGGGAAAGCCGGTCCTCAAACGCGCCGGTCACCGTGTTGGCGGTGGTGGCCGTCAGGTTCTGCCAGGTGCCGCAGGTCTGGCGATACCCGGCATTCAGCAGGTTCAGCAGGGCAGGGGACTGGTTGACCGGCGGCGGGTCCAGCCCGGCAGCCGTATAAACGGCATCGTCCGCAGCCAGGGTCTGTGCCCCGGCGGTTTCCAGCAGCCGCTTGATCTCCGCCCGGCTTTTGCCGGTGTACCTGGCCAGGGTGGCAACGGTGTTGCTGCGCACCGCGCGGGTTTCGGCCAGCCGCCATGCCTGCCATATGGCCGTTGGGGTCAGCGGGTCCAGCTCGCCCAGGCTTTTCATGCGCCGGGCAATGTCCTGCAAAATGTCATCTTCCACCTGCTGCCACAGCTGCACAAAGCGGCGGGGCAGGGCTTCCAGCTGGTCAGGGGTCAGCATGGGGCATCACCTCACGGGGCAAAGGTCAGGGCTTCGTCGGCGTTATTCTCGGCGCTGGTTTCAGCCGCGATTTGGGCGGCTTCCTCCTGGCTGTAGCCCTCAAACTCGGTCAGGTAGCGCTGCATGGGGAACTTGCCCGCCTGCACATACTGCCAGAACAGCTGCTTGCGCTCGCTGGGGTCGTTTACAATGCTGTCGTCCCAGTTGTACACGGCGGTGTAACTGCCTGCGGGGGCCAGCTGGTACAGGTCGGCATAGGCATTCATCGCGTACAGCAGGTCATCCAGCGCCACCTGCAGCGCGTGCTGAATGCTTTTTACGGTGGAATAGCTGCGCTGCTTGCTTGCCATGATCTCGGTGGCGGTCTTGTCCACATTCTGGGGGTCGCTCAGGGTGCCATAGGCAAGGCCGCACTGGAACTCAATGCGTTTCAAGATTCCGTCCAGCCCGCGCAGATAGGCTTCATCCCGCAGGGCGGGCGCAAACACATTGAACAGTGTGCGGTCCGCCACATTGCCGGTCATGCAGCCGCGGTACAGCCGACCGCTGCGCTGGTCCATCTGGAACCCACCGTCCCCGGTGGGGCGCAGGGCCGCAGCGTCCACATCAATGGCAAGCTGGCCGCCCTCGTACTCCCACAACAGGCGGCCAAACTGTTCGTCTGCATCGTGGATGGTATCCACAGCGGGGGCGTAAACGCTGGCCCCCAGCGGGCTGTGCCGGTCATTGCGGTTGGCAAGGGGAATGCGGAAGTAGGCGAATAACGGCCGCTCCACCTCAATGCGCACCTCCGGCGCAATGTCGGCCCACTCCGGAACATCGGCCAGCGGGATCTCGTGCCCCAGGCTGGCCGTGCTGGAACTGGCAAACGCCTTGTTCTGGATGGTCTGCACCCCGGCGGCGTATTCGTGCCGCTCCAGGCGGGTGTAGATCGTGTTTTTGCGTTTGAGCTGCTCGGAGAAGATCGCCCCGGTCAGGCGGCCGGTGGTGTCAAAGGTGGTGGGGAAAAAGCAGTCCCCCTGCACCACATCCACCAACAGCCGGTCACCGGAAACATAGGGCTTGAACACTGCCCCTCCCAGTGCGCAGGCAATCTCGGTGTAGTTAGGCAGCTTGTCCAGAAACGGGGCCAGCTGCTCTGCCAGATAGTCCGCCCGCGAAGAGCCGGACAGGCTGACTTTCAGCTCCATCGTGACCAGCCGGGCAAATTCCCGCGCCACGCTGGCCGCAATGTGCAGGCTGTGCAGGTCGTTTTTGGCCGTGCACCAGGGGCCGCCCGTCTCGTACATCTGGGCCCACAGGGCAAGGGCATGTTCCATCTGGCCGGACAGGATAATGTCGTTTGCGCCGGGGGTATCGCCAAACAGCGTGCTGATCTGGGCACGCAGCCAGCGCAAAAGCTTTTGGAACATCTTCACTTCCTCCAATCCGCCCAGCGGTATTCGCGGGCCAGCACGGTATAACAAAAATAACGGATGTCGTCCATGGCGTGGTCGTTCTCCTTGATGACGGCATCCTGCGGGGCCTTGTCGTCCCAGCAGTAGGTTTTGAACTCCCGCAGGGCATCCGTGCAGCTTTCGTGGATCTGCACCCGCCCGGCTTGCAGCAAGCTGGCCGTGACCCGGATGCCGTCCAGCACATCGTTGGCGGCAGCCCGCACCATGTACCGCCCATGGCGGCGAATGGTCTCAATGAAAGACGCGGCGGAGGGGTCCACCACCACTTCCTGCACATAGTAACCGCGGGTCAGCTCTTCCAGCGCGGCGTAATGCTCTTCATCGGTGCGCTGGTGCTGGACCTCGCGGGAGTTGTAGTAACTTTCCTTGATGCGCACTGCCCGGTTGGCCTGCACGCACCACAGCCCCATGCTGCACGGGTTGTGGGTGCCGTAGTCGATCGAGACAAAAAAGCGGCCATCCATCCCGGCGGTCGGCCCGCGCAGCAGGTAGGCATCCGGGTTGGCCGCTACAAAGGGATAAACCAGACCTTCGGCCACCACCCAGCGCCCGCGGATGTACCGCTCATAAAACACGCCGGTGTACTGCGCCCGGTACCGTGCCTTGATCGGCTCGGACAAGCTCAGGTTGTCATCCATCGTAAAGTGCAGGTACAGCAGGTTCTTGGCGCGGGCCTGCAAAATCCAGCTTTTGTAGAACCAGTGCTCCGGCCCCTCCGGGTTGCAGTTGAACCAGAACTTGGAACCGTCCACAGAACAGCGGGCGGTGGCCTGGTTTACAAAGCTTTCCGGCATCAGGGCAACTTCGTCAAACAGCGCGCCCGCCAGTGTAATGCCCTGGATCAGGTCCTGGCTGCCTTCGTCCTTGCCGCCGAACAGGTAGTAATAGTTGGTCACGGTCCCGCGGGTAACAATCAACAGATTGTCGCCCCGGCGCTCGGCGGCAGTGTAGCCGCGGGCGGTCAGCATCTGCTTGAGCACCCCCACCACGTTGCGCCGCAGGCTGGCAATGGTTTTGCCGCACAGGGCAAAGTTCTGGCCGTTAAAGCGCGCCATGCCCCACAGCACAAAACTGAGGGAGAGCGAAACGGTTTTGCCGGAGCGGATGGACCCGTCCGCGATCAGCCCGTCCGCTGCCTGCACAGGGGAGGTGCTGCACCACCAGGTCAGTACCTGCTTTTGGCGGCGGCTGAACGGCCGGAACCGGAACGCGGCAGGCTTAACCGGGTTCATCCGCACCATCCTTCCAGGCTTCGGGTGCCTGCTGCTGCATTGCGGTCAAAAAGCCGTCATCAGTGGGCGGGGGCGGTGCTTCGGCGGGCTTGTCGTTCCAGCCAAAGTTGCAGCGCAGGCTGAACTGCGCGCCGTTGGTGCCGTCCCGGTCAAACAGGCGTTCTTCGGCGTAAGCTTCGCACTGTGCCTTCGCGCGCGTAATCGTGGTGCAAAATTCCTTTTTGCCCTGGTAGGCGTTCAGGTCCCGGCGGCAGGAAAACCCCAGCGCCAGGGCCAGCCCGCTTACCGTCGGTGGTTTGGCATCCACAATAATGGGCAGGCCGTATTTGTCCAAGCACGGCTCGCCGGTATCCGGGTTCATCAGGGGGTGCCCCTTGCAGGCGGTGAAATAGGCATCAATTTTGCCTTGGATCTCTTCCACGCTCTTGTACTTCGGGGGCCGCCCAACCGGGTTGCGTTTGTATGCCATGTTTCACCGCCTTTCTGAAATAAAATACCCCGCCGGGTTGAGGCGGGGTGGAATATTAAAGAACCCCCGGCACGCACGGACAAAAGGAAAGAGAGTAAATGTGTGAGCCTTTGCCGGGTGCCGGGGAGTGGGGCCGCACAAGGGCCTTGCACCCTTGCTGTGCCGTTGCTTGGGAACACAGCGCCCCTGCCGAAAACGGCCGGCTGCGCGGCATAAAAACAGCCAGGCGGGGCATGGCCGTCTGGCTGAAATGGGGAGGATAAAATGACAATACAAAAGCCGTAAGGACGTTTTGGGTTCCTTACGGCTTTTGATGATGGTATTATAACATGGAATTTTGGCTTTTTAATGCAAACTTGAGTTATGAGAAATTTTCGGAGGAAACAGACGAACGCTCGGGCGACGCTCCCCAAGATTCAATCACATTGCCTGCGCCAAAACAATAGGCCAAAATTGTTAAGCCTAGAATAACAGCTAAAGCAGCATTCAAAAGCCGTATATGAAGAGAAAACTGTTTGTGGGAGAGATTGCTGTGGACGATGTGCAGCACGAAACGCAAAAGTATAAAAATGGCGTTGAATATTACAAAACCCAGCAATACGATTGTAATGATTAAGCGGAACATGGAAACGGAGGCAAAGTTTTGCAGCACACTGCTTGAAAAACTAAGGCCGCCCATAAAGGCTAATACGACCGCCGAGAAAATACTGAGGATAGAAATTGACTGCTCATGATAGTGGTCAACGTTTTTCTGGACTTCTTCGGCCTTATCTTGTGCAGCTTTTGCAGATTGAGTGGTTTTTGCGTAAAGTTCTTTTGTTTCGTTGGAAGAATACCGAACAGCTTCCATGCGGTCAATGCGGATACTTTCCAAGTCAACATGATCGAGTAGCTTGTCAATTCCTGCGTTTACTTCATCACATTCAGGGTGATGTACTTTACCGTAAGCTGCGACCAGATGAAGGCCGTTCGCTAATGTAGAATAAACATCAGGAGTCTTTTTCCCGAGATAATCAGAAAGAAGGGAATACCAATGACGAAATTTATCACAGTAAATTTTGCTAAATTCCTGGTAATATGTTTCAAGCTCTATGTCTGAAAGATCCGCTTCCGTTTCAATAGGCTCGCTAAGAAGATCATCCAAGACCCGGAACAAGGCATCCATTTTTTCTTGACTGTTATCCATTATTCAAGCTCCAGAGGATTTGCATGGCAGAAAAACTTCCGGATTTCTTCTTGCGGAATAGTATCACGGTCTTTAGTTTGTTTCCAAGGGTCTTCTTGATGGGTTTTAGAAACCAAGTCACGGGCAGACATAGAAAGACATTTGTCAATCACTTTGTCGTAAAGCCTGCTTTCGGCCTTTGTTAATGCGGGAACATCTATGGTATCGTTTACACATAGAGGCTCCGCGCCATTTGCACTATAGGCAAAGTAGACCGTGGGAACAACGGGGCCATATTGCCAGTGCCGAATCGCCTCATTAAATGCGGGATCGTTCAAGGCACGCAAGGAATAACCCTGCAGATAATAGAGAGTTTTCTGCAACTTTAAGTTGGTGATGGGCACCTCCGAACTGGTGGCCCGACGGATGGTATACTCGGCAAGCTGCAATGCTGTCATACTCATACCAATCATCCTTTCTGTATTATATTATAACAGAATCAAAGTGAATTGTATACGGATTTAGAAAAAATGGGACAAAATTGGACGTGATTATACAAAATGGATAAATTATATCAATCCAAAATACTTGGCTACACACCGTATAAACTCCCCGTGCCACAGGGTGACGGTTCGTTTGCAGCGGTGCAGCTTCATTGCTGCCCCCTCCAGTGTATGCGTTTTGTTCCAGAAAACGCACCGGATCACCTGTAGGCGCTCTTGGCCGGTATCCAGGGTCAGGGTTTCGGCAATGGCCTGGCGCACGGCTTCCATTTCCCGGCGGTTGATCTCCGGCAGTTCCCGCAGGGCGGCATCGGCCACCGGGTCGGCAGGAGTACCGGAGCCGTGGGGCATACCGCTCAGATCGGGGCTGATACAGGTTTCGTGCAGGGCTTTTTCCTGTTCGCAAAGAGTGGGGTAGCGGCGGATGATATCTTTTACATATCCCCACCAGCCATAATGCGGCCTGCTCATCGGCATCACCCCTTCCGCGGCTCGTGCAGGGCCACATAGCGGACATAGGTCTTGCCTTCGGCGCGGGCGAGAGCATTCACGCGGGCGATCTCGCTTATGGCACGTTTGCTGCGCTGTTTGGCCCGGCTGATGATGGCGTCGTCGCTGCGCACCAGCGGGGCACAGGCTTTGCAGTAGCGCTGGCTGAAATAGGCGTGCAGCATCATTTTGCCGCAGTGGGCGCAGGGCCTATCGGAATATTTCGGCATCAATCCTCACCTCCATGTGTGTGATCCATGTAGATCTTCGGTTCGTCGTCCTCGTCCAGGTGGGCGGCGGCCTTTCCGGCGCAGAGCCCGGCGGTGTAGGCGGCGGCCAGCAGCGCGGCCAGAACGGCGCTGCCGATGATCGAAAGCAGAATATCCATCAGTCACCCCACCTTTCGCCGCGGCTGCAGAAATCGCTTGGCGTGTTGCGGCCATACAGCGGGCACTGCACGGTAGCCCAGTAGCGGCAGCGCCCACACCGCGGCAGACCCAGCCGCCGCAGGTTCAGCGCGCGGGTGATGCGCAGCCCGCACCACAACAGCCCACAGATCAGCATGCCGCCCGCAAAGAGCACGCAGGGGGCCGCAAGAAACACAAGGGCCAGGCATTGGATGATGTAGAGACAGTTGGAGTCAAAAGTTATCATGGGCTCTCCTTTCTGTGTGGTGGATTGTGGTGGATTTGGGGCCAAAATAAAGAACCTTTATAGAATTACATTTTTTCTATTTTTCCGTGTATCACTTTTCCTGCAAAATCCACCACATCCACCACAGAGATATAAAAATACTCAAAAAATAGTGCAGATACATTGTTTTTGCCTGTGGTGGATTTTTAAGCAAATCCACCACAATGCACCGCAAATCCACCACAGAAAATCAGCTTTTGGGCGGCGCGGACATGGTTTGCTGTTCATAGGGCGGCGGGCCGGGCTGATAGCGCTGGCGGGATCCGCCAAGCGCCTGTGCCAGCAGGCGGCTGCCTTCATCGGTCAGGCGGGCGGCCTGATACTCGTATGCCGTGCGGGTTTTCACGCGGGGCAAAACCTTGGCAATCTCCCGCCCAAACTTGTTGCCGCTCAGGGGGTAGCGCTCGCCGTTTTCCTCGCACCATTTGCGGTAGACCTGGTACAGCACAGAGGCCTGAACGGTATAGCCGGGCAACTGCATCAGGCAGTCGTCCAGGAACTGCTTCAGGCGGTCCTGCTCGCCGCGGTATTCGGCGGTAGCGGTGTCCACGGCGGTACAGGGCGGCAGCCCGCGGCGGCGGCCATTGTTGCTGCGTGCCAGCCACAGGCGCAGCCCGTCCAAGGCCCAGTTCAGGATACCAGGCAGCTCCGCAGCCAACTTATCCGGCAGCTGCAGATCCTGCTTGGATTCGGGGATGGTCTGGGTGAACGGCACCAGGCGGATGCGCCGCCAGATGCCGGAATCGGTGCCGCGGATGCGCGGCTTATGGTTGGTTGCCATGATCAGCTTGAACTCCGGTTTGAACTCAAACTCGCGGCCATACAGGTAGCGGGCGGTCACGGTATCGCCGCCGGTCAGCTGCTTGACCATGGCTTCGTCCAGCCAGACATCGGCCGGGCATTCGGAGATGGTCACCAGCCGCGCCCCTTTCAGGCGGGCAATGTCGGTGCGGGGGCCTTCGGTGGTGCGGCGGGCGGTAATGGTTTCGCTCTGGGCGTTCATGGCATAGCTGCCGAACAGATCCGCCAGCACATCCAGGAAGGTGCTTTTGCCGTTGGAGCCATCGCCATACAAAAAGAAGATACATTGTTCCCGTGTGGAAGCGGTGAGCATGTAGCCCACCATGGCCTGCAGATAGGTCTGCAGCTCCTGGTCGCCGCCGGTCACGCTGGCAAGGAAAGCCTGCCATACCGGGGCTTTGGCGTTGGGGTCATACGCCGTACCGGCCAGTTTGGTCAGCAGCTTGTCCCGGTTATGGGGGCGCAAGGCTCCGTCCTTCAGGCGCAGGATGCCGTTTTGCAGGTTGAACACCCCGCGGGCGGCATCCAGCTCAGCATCCGTTACCGGAATGCCGGCCAGGTGCTGGGCTTCGGTCAGAAGGTTTTTCTTGGCGGTGCTGCCGCGGCTTTTGCGGATGAACTGGCGGTATTCCTTGGCCTTGTCAGGGTCGTGCATGCCAAACAGTTGGAGTTCCATGCCATCCAGCATATCATCACAGAGGGCTTTGACGGCGGCGGTCTCGTCCGGCTTCCAGATGCGGCCGTCCCACAGCATCCAGATCTGCTGGGTAAAGTTGTAGCGCACTTTGCCGCGGTACAGGTCCCGGAACTGCCGGGCGTTGCCGGTATCGTCCCGACTGTATTCCACATGGGGCTTGCCGGGGGCAGGTTTTGCAGGGATGGCTGTTGGCTGGGCGGGTGCCATGCGGTGCAGCAGGGCGGTCAGTTCGTCAGCGTCACTGGGGCCAGGGGCGGGCGCGGCGGCAGGGTCATACACCTCGCGGCAGTCAGCGATGGCGCGGGCCAGTGTCAGATTGCCGTAAGTATCGGCCCCGCGGCGTTCGTCCCACTTGGGGCGGTACAGGCCGCTGCTGCGGAATGCGGCATCCATGCGGGTTTTATCGGCTCCCAGCCAGAATGCCAGCAGGTTGCACAGCGCCAGATCCGCTTCACTGTGGGAAGCCGCATACCCCTGCCAGTTTCCGGCCAGCAGGGCGGCCAGCTTTTCGCCACCGCGGGCCTGTCGGGCTTTGGTCAAAATCTCCTCGTCACTTTGCGGCAGGCTGTGCTGCCGGGGCGCAGGACCGGGGGCAGCGACCGGTTCCGGTTTGGCCAGCCAGCGGCGGTACACTTCGGCCGCAGCATCGGCGGCGTCCCGCACCGGCAGGGGCGGGTCATGCCAGCTGCGGCCCGTTACGGTAAAGTAACGGCCCCCGTCATACATTTCCAGCCCTGCGCCGGGGGCAAGGGCACGGCGGCAGGCGGGGCCGGCTTTTTTGCCGCGCCACAGGATATGCAACCCTGTGCCACTGGGGCTCAGTTCGGTATAGCTGTGCATGGCTTCCACAATATCCAGGGCTTCGGGCAGGAGCTCCCCGGTGGCAGGGTTGATGCAATGGTCGATATCGATCCCGCAGAGCCCATCCCCCAGCACATAGCCGATGCCGCGGCAGCCCAGACGGGGCACCGCCTGAACCGCCGCGGCATAACTAGCCCAGGTGGCCGGGTCGGTGCTGCTTGCGGGCGCACCGGTTGCCGGGCAGATGGGCCGCTTATCGGCTGTGCAGCATACCCACCGCGCGTTGACTTTCAGTTCTTCGGGTATACTGTTCATAGAACCTCCTTAAAAGGGCAGGTCTTCGTCGTCTTCCGCCTCAGGGGTAAAGGAATCAGCAACAGGCTGGGCGGCAGCTTTCGGCTTGATATAATCGCTGACATTGCCGGTGCCGATCAGGCGGTCAAAGTAGGTGTTCTGGTAGCGCGGGTCATTTTTCTGTTCTGCCAGGGTCAGCTGGCCGATCTTGCCGCAGTATTCGGCAAGGCGGTCCGGCAGGGCGGCCAGGTGCGGAACGGCTACCCCCACCGCGTTGGTGAACTGCTTGAAGTAAGGGAAGCCCTGCGCGTTGAAATTGAAATTCATGTACAGGAACCGGCCTTTGTACTCGCCCTCCGTTACCACCCAGCTGGTGGAAAAGCGGGGGTAAGCGCGCTTTTCGTCCGGCGGGTACAGGCGTGCTTCATTCAGGATGGCAGTGTAGCGGCCGTCCGGCAGCTTGCCGCCGGTGGCTTCCTGCGCGGCATCATAGGTGTTTTCCAGGCTGTTGAGGTAAGAATAATCGCTCATAATGTTGTTTCCTCCAAAATTTCAGCGTTCAGCTGTTTGTATACCCGCCTGCGAGCTGCGTACTGGCTGCGGCAGGCGGGAACGTTATTGTCAACAAAGTCATAAACAAGGGCGGTGGTTTTGCCGGGGGCCGGGCGCATGATGCGCCCCACGGCCTGCTGCACAGATACTTTGTCCCGCACGGGCTGCACCAGATACAGCCGCCCGGCGCAGGGGATATCCAGCCCCTCTTTGGCAAGCTGGTAGGTGGCAAACAGCACCCGTGCAGGGCAGGCGGGGTCTTTCAGCTCCCGCAGGGCGGCGGTGCGGTCGGCGGCTTTGGTGGCCCCGCAGATAAAATGTGCGTTCAGCCCCGCGGCGGCAAAGTCACTCTGGCTGTGCAGGGCACGGCACATAGTTTCCAGAATATCCAGGCCGCAGCCCAGCGCCAGCACGGTTTCACCATGCAGGGCATCCTGGGCAATCATGCGGACAATGCGGGTATTGCGGGCCGTATCCGCGGCCAGGCAGCGGCGCAGGCGGGCCGTATCAATGTGCATCTGCTCCCGCGGGCCGGGGGTGTAGCTGAACTGGGTCAGAACAGGCTGAACCTGGGGGATGACGGTGCTGCCGGTATCCACCAGCACCTGCTGGTCAACCTGGGCAATGGTATCCCCCAGGATCATGTGGATGGTGTGTTCCAGTCCATCCCCGCGGGCCGGGGTGGCGGTCAGGCCGTAGCGGTAACGGGCGGGCAGACAGCCAAGAACGGCGTTGAACATCTGGGCGTTGGCGGGGTTGGCGACCACATGCTGGCATTCATCCACAATCACGGTCCCAATGCGCCCGGCCAGATCATCCAGCTCCATGTGGTACAGCGTCTGCACGGTGGCCACGGTCAGATGGGTGCCAATGCGTTTTTGTGTGCCGTTCAGGATGCCGATCTGCCCGTCCGTCAGCCCAAGGCGGGCTTTGGCGCGTTCCGCTGCCTGCAGGACAAGATCATTGGTGTGGGCAATCCAGAGCGCGGGCTGGCCGATGGCCCGGATCAGGTACAGCCCGGTTTCGGTTTTGCCTGCACCGCAGGGCATGACCAATATCCCCTGCGGAGTCTTGCTGGCCAGCACAGCATCCGCGGCTTTTTGCTGGTAGCTACGCAGCCGGATGCTGCCGGGCGGCCAGGCCGGGGCGGGGCAAAGGGTCATGGCGTCCCGCTTTTGGGTATCCTTGGGGCGGCGGTGCCACACATCGTTTGCCATGCCGCGGGGCAGGATCAGCTCATTGCTCTGCACCTCATACAGCAGCAGTTCCCGCGGGATGCTGTAGGTGGGCAGGCCCAGGTAAGCGGCGCGGGTGTAGGCCGGGTTGGGGATGGTCAGTTCCTCCATCAGGGCACGGCGCAGTGCGGCGGGGCAATCGGTCAGCCGCAGACGGCCATCCAGGGTGAAGATCATGGCAGCACCTCCGGGCAGGGCAGGCGGTACTCTTCCAGCGCCTGGGGGATGGTGTGGGGCATATTGCCCAGCGGCACGCTGCCGCGGTCCCCGGCCAGGATCGGCCCGCGCACCCTGCACCAGGGGATGAACGCCACGGTGGGCGGTTCTGCCCGGCGCACGGCAATCAGGGCCGCACCGCCTGCATCCTCAAACCGGCTCAGGTTTTCAATTTCGTTGGGGCGCAGGGCCGAAAACGGCAGGTTTCCGCGCTGAACCGCCTTGCACTCAATGCCAAGCGCCGCGCCCTGAACCATGGCGGAAATATCAAAAGGCTGGCCTGCCCATGCTTTGGGCCAGCAGCGGGCCCAGCTGTTGGGGGCGGCGTTCAGCTCCTCGCAAAGGTCCTCTTCCCACTGTTTGCCGTTGCGGCTGCGTTGCTGCTGCAGTTTATTGCGCTGGTTCCTGCGCCGGTTGGCTGGGATCATGGGCGCTGCCCTCCTTTTTCTGTTTCATGGCTTTCAGCAGGCAGGCTTTGCACAGCGGGCGGCCAACGTATTTTTGCGCCATGGCAGCGCACTGGGCGGCGGGGATCAGCTCGCCGGTGGATTTTTGTACACTGTCCTTGATGCGGCCGCCGCAGTCGGCACACAGGATGCGCACCGGCTCTTTGCCCTCGTTCAGCCAAGCGGCAAGGTCTTTGCCCAGCTGCGGCGTGATGACGGCGCCGAACCCATCCAGGAAGGTGACATCCTTGCTGGTGGTGGCAATGTGGTTGCGGGCAATGTTCAGCACAATGTCAAACTCATATTCCAGGTTTTCGCGCTGGATGGGGGCAAGCCCCAGCTTGACCGGCTCCATTTTGCCGCGCTCATTGGGCTGCAGGGCATAGTCCTGCTTGACGCGCAGGGTGCAGATGGTGTGGCAGGGGACCGAAAGGATGGTATCGACCATGGTGTTCTGCAGCTTGCCCGCCGCGTTCCAGGCAGTGTAGCTGTTCTGGCCGCGCTGGGTGGCGGCGATCGCATCCTTGTATTCCAGCACGCCGCCTGCACCGGCCCATGCGTGGGACAGGCTGTCCACGATGACAACGCCGTCCGGGCCGACAATATCGGCCCCCATCCTGACGTACTGAATGTACTTTTCCACACTGTAGGGCGGGTCCATGTGTGCGTGCAGGAACTGCCCGGTGGGGATGGGCAGGTCGCTGCGGGCGGCGTATTCCAGGGCGCGGTCGTGTTCGGTATCGATCAGGGCAACTTTGCCCCAGTCCCCGGTCATGCCATAGGCAATGTACAGGGCGCTGAGAGTTTTGCCGCCGCCGGATACCCCCTGCAGCGCCATGCGCAGCTTGGTTTTTTGCCGTGCGGCAGGGGCAAACAGATTCAACGGTTCAGGCATCAGGTATCCTCCTTTTGATTTTTGGCTGCCTGGCGGGCGGCCAGGGTGCAGATCATGTCCAGCACTTCGCGCTTGTCATACAGCGGCGAATCGGGACGGTAAGGGTTATCGCCGTAAGTGTTCCGGCGCTTGGCTTCCGCATTGCGGCAGCGGGTTTCAATGCTGTTCAGCTCGGCGCAGCGCAGGGCAGTAAAGGCGGTGGCTTCCGGGTTAAAGGGAATCCCGCCGCCCCCGGCCATCCGGGTCAGCTCGGCCACCTGCTCGGCGGCAACATACAGGCCGGGCAGAACGGCTTTCAGGTCCGTGATGGCGTTCTCGATCTCCACGGGGGAGGGGTACAGGTTTTCCTGCAGGCGCATCAGGGCATCGGTCAGGATGCCGGCCGCACGGTTGACCTTTGCCGCCGCGCGGATGAACTGGTGCTCGGTGGAAAGGGGGCCGAACAGCAGCACGGCGCGGGTCAGGGTGGTGTCATCATACAGGTGTGTCACAGGCGGTCCTCCTCCCAGCAGTCCAGGGCTTCCAGCTTGGATGTGGTAGCCGGGGCAACGCAGTTTTCCGTTTCCAGGAACAACAGGCGGCCTTCCCGTCCCCAGCGGCCCCAGGGCATCTGGGTTTCATCCTTTGCGGGCAGCAGGGTCCCGCCGCCGGTGGTGGCCAGGGTGCCCAGCATGGCGGTCAGGTCGGTGCTGAACCAGTACATCTGGCCGGTGCGGGTCTGGGCAAGCTGCAGCGTTTCGGTGCGCAGCGGGGAAAGAATCAGGTCCTCCCCGCTGCGGCCAATCAGGGCGGCCAACTCCGGCGGCTGGCAGTCCAGGGGTTCCGGATCCGGATAGCCTTTGTACCAGTAGCCGGAACCGGGGCAGGGCAGGCCGTGCAGCCACTCTGCCAGGCAGCCCAGCACGGCGGGCGGGCAGTTGCCCCATTCGCATACAAAGCACCAGCCCCCGCCGCACAGGACCAGCACATCATGTTCGTTCCGCCAGATCTTGCACCCGGCGGCTTTGGCGGCTGCTTTCATGCGTTTTACAATCGCTTTTTCGTTCATCAAAAATCATCCTCCTCATCCTCATCGGCCCAGCCGTCCGGGGCGCAGGCGGCCAGGGTATCCAACATGCCGCGGGCAGCTGTGCGGGCGCGGCGGGTCACGGTGTCAAACAGTTCGGCATCCAGGGCTGCGGCGTGCAGGTTGGCCCGCAGCACGGCGCAAAAGCCGTCCATGGCATCGGCTGCGGCATCCACGATCCGTTGGCAGGCATCGGCATCGGGGCGGGCCGCGTCCAGCTGCTGCTGGGTTTCAGCCAGCTGGCGCAGCAGCTCTGTGTTCTGTGCGCGGGATGTTTCGGCCAGCTTTTGAGCTGCATCAAACACGCGGTCCTCGCCCTCTTTGCGGTACTTTTCAATGTCGGCTTCACTTGGCGGGCAGACAGCCACATCCTGCGGGCGGTTTTCCAATTCCCTGAGGCGGGCGTTCAGATCGGTGTTCATCTCCTGCCGCAGGGCGGCGGTTTTTTCGGCATCGGCGGCGCGGGCTTCCGCTTCCTTTGCCCGCTGCTCGGCTTCGGTGGCGCGGCGCAGGGCGGAATCTTCGTTTTTGTGGGCGGTGCGGTAGCTTTCCTGGGCACCGGTGGCGGCGGCTTGCAGCTGGCGGTTCTGCTCATGCAGGCCGTCAACATCGGCCAGGGCGGCATCGCGGGCGGCTTCGGCGGCGGCTGCGGCATTGAGGGCGCTCACCCGGTCGGCGCGCAGCTGCTGGTTTTCTTTCAGCAAATCCTGGTATTGCTTGTGGGTGGTAATGTCGCCGGATTTGACGGCCTGCACCAGATCGGCGGGGGCGGTGGGCTTGGCGGCGGCATATAATAAAGAAGGGGAAAGCGAATCAAGGATCTTCTGCTGTTCTGGACTGCTGTTATCAAACAGAGCGGTAACTTGCAACAGACGGTAGGCCGCGGACTTGCTGACGCCTATACTCTCGCACCAACGGCGGAATGCATCCTCGCCGCGGTTCCCATGTTTTGAGTTGTCCCAATTTGGGACAAGTGCCTCATGCGCGATTGCTACCCCATCAGCCATGCGGCGCAGCCCAGCTTCTGCCAACCTCCGCCCTGCTGCGCATTCTCGTTCTGCAAGGTGCAGGTCGTTGACCGTTTGCTCATCCAGCCCGCTGTAATCAAACGCCGGAGCCGAGCAGGCAGCTGCGGCACCGGACAGGTTTGACATTGCACCGGAAGAATCCGCAGGGGAGCAGGGGCCCGGCGGGCAGCTGTTTGCATCCGCCTGGGTGGTCGATGTTTCCTCCGCCAACGTGGCAGCAGGGGCGGCCATAGTCACAGCAGCATCCGCATTCGGGGCAGTCGTGTTCACTTTGCATGGTGGTTCCTCCTTGTTGGGCAGTGCGCGCAGGGCTTTTACCGCAGCGTCCGGTACCTCGTAGTCATCCATCAGGATGCCGAAGCATCTCCCCAGCCAGTCTTCCCGCGTCAGGTCAGGCTCTTTGGTCTGGGCCTTGGCGTACTGCTGGGCGGCAAAATCGCTGGGCACCCATTTGTTTTGGCGTTTGTCCCAGAACCAGAACCTGCCGTGCTTTAAGGCGTACAGCAGGTGGTTGTCCTGGTTCTGGCAGATCATGTAGTCAGTCAATCTTCTACCTCCATGTTGATCAGCGCTTTGCGCTGGGCGGCGCCGGTGTCTGCGGCGCTGTAGCACAGGCTGATCTTTTCCAGTTGTTTGACCTTGTTGCTTGTTGCCTCCACCAGAATGCTGCGCACGGCTTCGTGCAGCAGTAGTTCGGCGTCCTTGCGGTTGTGGGCAAAGGCAGCGCGGATGGCGTCATACTCGTTCATGGCGTTACCTCCACAGGTGTGAATTTCTGAATCAACTCTTCGGCCAGCGGCATGGGCAGGTCCGTCATGCGGGCGTTGCGCCAGCCCACAAGGCAGAGCCGCCCATAAAACCAGCGGCCGTTGTAATGCCGGGTCGGCAGGCTTTGCCCTGCCTGCGGCAGATAAAACAGCGCGGCAAACCGGTTGCTGATCGGGCAGCGCTGCGCGTACCCACCCATAAAGCGCTGCAGTTCCTGCAGGGTATCCGGCAGGCGGTAAAGTTCCGGCTTTGCGCCGGGGTCAATCACGATTCCGCGCATGTCGCCACCTCCCGCAGTGTGATGGCGGCCCAGCCGCCCAGCAGGCAGGCTGCCAGCCCGGCCAGGGCAGCCGCCCCGCCGCCCTGGGCCAGGGCGGCCACGGCGCACAGCGCGCCCAGCCCGCAACCAAGCAAAGCAAAATTGGCGCAGACCTTGCAAACGCGGGCAAGGTGGGGTAGAATACAAGTGATGAAATTTTTCGTCTGGCCGTTCCGGTGTTGCAGCACCGGGGCGGCTGTTTTTATTTGGGGCATGATTGGTTCTCCTTTCAGATCGGCCCAGGGTCGCTGTGCCGTTGGTGGTAGTTGGTTTGCGGTGCGGGGGCAAGGCCGCTGTGCGCGGGGCCGGTGCGGCGCGCAATGAACCCGGCCAGGCCGTCTTCGGTCACCAGGTGTTTGCGCGCCACGTTGACCGTGGGCCCAAACTCCCCGGCCCGCACAAGCTGCTGTACGGTGGATCTTTGGATGCCCAGCATCTCAGCCAGGCGCTCGGCGGTGTAGAGGGTCATGGTAATTTCTCCTTTCATAAAAAATGTCATTGTTCATTCTGAGTGATTCTGGGTTATTCTGGCGCATTTGAAGTGATTCTGAGATAAATTGCATAGATGCGAAAATTAAGTAACCAAAATGTAACCATCAAAATGTTTGACAAATTGCCAGAATCATGATATTCTTCTCAACAACGTGATGGCAAAAAAAGGAAACTATGGTAGACTGCGCTTGCTGCCGTACTCTGAAAAAAGATAGTCAAGTGAACAATCCGCAAAAACAGCCTGGATGTCGCGCATCTCTTTCAGGGTGAATTGTGTCCGCCCTTGGAGCTTATTCTGCAAGGAACTGTGGGAAATGCCAATGCGCTCTGCCAGCTGCTGCTGGGTGGATTTGCTGCGCTTGAGCTCAATAAAAAGATTGGGAAACATGGGGGTCACCTCCTTTATAATTGGGGAGTGAGAAGGAATGCTACGATGCTTAAGAATAGTGTTGAATTTGTAGGCCTCCCATGTACACGACTTTGAAAGGAGGTGATGAATATGAATAATTCGTACACATACACTGTAAGCAATAATCAGGAAGTAAAAATTGCAACACCTGGTAACTTCTCTTTCAGTGAAATCAAGAAAACGGCAGAACAAACGGCGGATAAAATCGTTTCGCATTCGGTTTATCCTAACGGTTTTGAAATCGAGTTTGTTCAATACGCGGGTCTTATTACAGTGACCACAAATATGCCGCTTACTCCTGATGGACATGGTGGTTACATTGCACCGACAGACAAATAACATCTTTTGTCTGTGCTACAGTAGTGCAGCCAAAGTGCTGTACAATTTCGTCCTCAGTCTTCCTGCTTGCAGAAGGCTGGGGGCTTTTTTCATTGTTCATGGGGATACCTCCTAAAAAATCCAGCCCCTCCGGTTCAAAGTCCGGACTATGGGACAGGTGTTGTGGTAGAATGGTTGTAGCTGCTAGGAATGCTCCACAAGGTCATCAATGCGGACGCCGAAGTGGTCGGCAATCTTAGCTGCTGTTGATAGGGTAAGGCTGCGGAATTTGCTCGTTGTTCGCTTAAAGCGAATGTGTGGATAAAAAAATAAAATCTGCCGGGAATTTGTACACGCGTTCAATCTTCTGTACAGTCCCCCATTGAGGTACGGTTTTCCCAGATTCGTAATTTTGCAGCGTAGCAACGCTGACACCCAGCGCTTTGGCTGCTTCCTGCTGGTTTAATCCTGCGTTTACACGCGCAGCTGCAAGAGAAATTTTTGGGAATTTTTGGGTCTGCATATTTTGAATCACCTCCGTTCTGTAATTTATTATACTCGCTTAAAACGATATGTCAAGCTAAAAGCGAAAATATTTTCGCAAAATATTGATTTTGTTTTGCTTTTAGCGTATAATGACGACATGAGGAGTTGATTTTATGAGTGACAACGCCAAAATGGTTTTCGCTGAAAATTTAAAAGCGTACCTTAATAGCAAAGGATATACTCAGCTTGACCTTGCAACTTACATGAACTGCTCCAGCTCTACTGTTTCGGACTGGTGTAACGGGAAAAAGTATCCTCGTGTTGACAAAATGCAGCGTATGGCGGATTGGCTTGGTATTCAGATGTCTGACCTTACCAGCGAACATGACAAACTTGATGACGCCGACATAGCATTTTATAATCGTTATAAGCAGTTGACCGAGGAAGAAAAAGAAGATATGCGCGACTTCCTCGATCTTATGGATGCCCGAAGAAAACGTCGCGAGAAAGGCGTTTGATGTTTAGTACGTCAGAATTTTATAGCTATTGTCGGGTTCATGATGTGGATGTCATACCATTTGATAGGCTTCCGGCAGCTGCTACGACGGTGCGGTATCATGGAGCATATGCGGTTGGGCTTAATTTTTCCCGGTTACATACTGTGCGCCAGATGCGCACCGCCATGCTGCATGAATCAGGCCACCTGCACACAGGCGCACTACATAAGGTAAACAGCCCGTTCCAGTTGGTGGAGCAGAACGAATACCGCGCCGATGCGGACGCGTTCCGCCGCTGTCTGCCGCCGGACGAGATCCGCACGGCAATGCGGGCAGGCTACACAGAACCCTGGCAGTTGGCAGAATATTTTGACCTGGACGAGGACTACATAAAAAAAGCCCTGCACTACTGGACGCAGTGCAGGGGAGTAGACTTTAACCAATAAATAAGGGAGGAACACGATCATGGAACCTGTAAACCATTGCTCGCATTGCGGTGCGGCTGTTGATGTAAATGCCAGTGTGTGCCCGGAATGTGGGCAGGAGCTGGTAAAGCGTAAGTATTGCCCGCACTGCGGGGAACGCATTGATGCCGACTGCATCATCTGCCCCAAGTGTGGCAAACAGGCGGGGGAGCTGCCGCAGGATAAGCAGATCAATATTGTCAATAACAATAATTCCAGCGCATCGGCAGCCGCCAGTGCATCGGTGGGCGTTAGAACTGCGGTGCGCGGAAAATACTGCAATAAGTGGACGGCATTTTTCCTGTGCCTGTTCCTGGGGTATTTCGGTGCGCATAAATTCTATGAAGGGCGCATCGGCATGGGAATCCTGTATCTGCTCACCATTGGCCTGCTTGGCATTGGCTGGATTGTTGATATCATCTTGATTTTGATGAAGCCGAACCCGTATTTTGTGGCCAGATAAAGCCCGAACAAAATAAAAACGCCCCCGGTGTTGGCGCACCGAGAGCGTTTCCATAGATCAGCTTGCCCAAAGGCATAGTCCAACCTACCACACTTGGATTATACCACCTCCGGGCAGGCTTTACAACCCATACCTTGGAGGTGTATTTTTTATGCCCAAACAAACATTAAAGCGCCGCGCGGATGGCCGCTACCAGAAGCGGATTACCTTGTCCAACGGCAAAACGCGGCTGGTGTACGGCCGTACAGAGGCGGAACTGAAAGCTGCGGTGCGCTCGGTGCAGGCGCAGGATGAAGCGGGGCTGGAAGTGGGGGACCACACCCTTGTGGGCGAGTGGGCCAAGATCTGGCTGCGCTCTTACAAGCAGGGGCTGCGGCCGGCCACCACCAAAATGTACCGGGATGCCTACAATCTGCACATCATGCAGCATATTGGCTGCATGGAGCTGCAGGAGGTGCGGCCGGTACATATCCGGGCCATTATGGCGGAAATCACGGAGCAGTCGGAATCCCTGCAGCACAAGGTGCTGATCACGGTGCGGCAGATCATGCAGACGGCCCAAGCGAACCACCTGATCCGCGATGACCCCACCGACGGCATCCGCATTACGACCCACGCGCGCCCTAAGCAGAAGAAATACCTGACGCAGGACGAAGCGGAGGAGCTGCTGTCCTCCATTGCGGAGCCGCGGGCCAAGGTGTTTTGCGCGCTCTGCTACTACTGCGGCCTGCGTAAGGAAGAGGCCCTGGGCCTGCAATGGCGGGACATCGGCCCGGCGGCGCTGGTTGTCAGCCGGGCGGTAACCTTTGCGGGCGACAATCAGCCGGACCCCAGTATGGAACTGAAAAACGCGGCTTCCCACCGCCTGGTGCCGGTGCCCGCCAAGCTGCGGGCGATTCTGAACGCCACCCCGCGCCTGGGAGAGCACGTTGTGACCAAAGCTGACGGCGGCGTGATGACGCAGTCAGCCTACAAAAAGATGTGGGCCTATTATGTGGCGGGGGTGTCACTGCTGCCGGTGCACGCCCACATGCTGCGCCACAGCTATGCCACCTGCCTGTACCACGCCGGTGTGGATCTGCGCACCGCCCAGCAGCTGCTTGGTCACGCCAGCATCGAGATGACGGCCCGCATCTACACCCATCTGGAAGCCGAAGACGGCCTGAAAGTAAGTGGCAAACTGGACGATTATTTCAACTCTGCCCCGCCCGCCGCGGATAGTACGGCGGGAACTGCCTGACTACAAACTGACTACATCCCGGAGCCATTCTGACTACTTTTGACTACCTGAGACTAACGGTAAAACGATAATTTGAACGTTGTATCGTTGCCCGGTACTGACTCTTAATCAGTGGGTCCTGGGTTCGAGTCCCCGATGGTGCACCAAAGAA
>ERZ772851.1409-NODE-1409-length-23048-cov-22.489540_pt1 | contig 23048 bp, 27 predicted proteins | sample MGYA00512137_ERZ772851 | MGnify/ENA primary metagenome ERZ772851 (study PRJEB29015, sample SAMEA2737663) | human gut metagenome | biome: human gut; feature: human-associated habitat; material: faeces | place: China | collected 2012 ... | reverse complement strand
CTGTAGCAGTGTAGCTGTTGATTGCGTGTGTGTGACTAGCTAATTCCCCTTCGGTTCTTTAGAAAAGAGGTGAATCCTTATGTATATCAAATACCTTATTTTTTCCATCTGCCAGCTCTTTTGCATGGCGCTTTGTTACCTCACTAATCCACTTGTGGTGCTTTTTGCAAACAAGGAAGGCGAGCTACCAAAGGCCCTTAGGCTTTGGCAGACATGGGACTGCTCGTTGGACAACCGGCAGTATGTACTGTATGACTGCCCAAGGTGGCTTTCCTACGACTTCGACGACTACTATGAGTGTTCTGCTATCCCCATAGGCCATGGACGGTCCCAAAAGGTTGTACGGATTAAAAAGCCCTTCCCGCGGAGCCTGTGGCTCAAGCGCTATCTTAATCGTGTCTTTTGGCTTTACCGCAATTGTGGCTATGGGTTTGCGTTCTACCTGTTTGGCGTGGACACGGACCCAAAGGCTATCCGCCGGAAAGATGACCACTTTGCTATTGCGTCTAATGCCTTCCGCTACAAAAACGACGACCCTATCAGTAAGCACTGGAAATGGTGCATCTATTTAGGCTGGAAATTTGATTTTTACGACCCGTGCCGGGCCATGATTGCAACAAGATTTACCCTCCATAGGAGATGAAAAATGGACTATTACTCTATTGCAGTGTCACTGCTTTCCCAAGCCTCTTATGCCATCCTGTCCTTTGCGGTAGGCTACCTTCTCAACAAGGAGAGGGGAAACAAGGCCAAGAGGGAAAAAACAGAGTGCGGTATCAGGGCCATTCTCAAGATTGAGCTTCGGCGGATTCATGAAAGGGGACAGTCTGAGCACAAGTTATCCTACGCCGATGAGGCGAGTGCTGAGGAAATCTACAGTACGTACCATGCGCTCGGCGGCAATGGGCAGGGGACGACCATGATTAATGACATTAGGAAGATGCCGAAAGTGTGAAGATTATGAAGTACATCAAAATGCTCCTTTACGAAAACGGGGAGCTGTCACTTACCCGGGTTATTACAGTAATAGCCTGGGCGGCCTTCCTGGGCGTGTCCTTTTATCTTGTGTGGACTTCCCAGGCCTGGGCCAACTATGACACCTTTGCCTTCATGACAGGCGGAGGGGGAGCTACCACCCAGGTGGTCAATAAGTTTATCAACAGCAAATATAATTCCGCTCCTGGGAGCTACCAACAGCGCCCGGAGTCATTGAGAGGAGGAGCACATAATGACAATGGATGATTTCAGAGAGATTTTAGAAGAAGCGAGGCCTTCTTTCTATCAGTATCCTCAGCCCGTGAGAGTGTATCTGCACTGGACGGCAGGGCATTACTACACCAGCTTCCCGGAGTATCACATCTGCATTGACGCCGACGGGGAAATCATCGAATCCCTGCCTTTGACTGAAATTCCGCAGGCTACATGGCACAGGAACTCTGGCAGCATTGCCATTGCTCTCTGCTGCTGCGCAGGCGCTACCGTTTACCAGGGCAATCCTTACCAGGTAGACCTTGGAGAGGAGCCGCCGACGGATGCGCAGATTGAGACCTGCGCCCAGCTCATGGCGGCCATCTCTGACGTGTTTGGCATCCCGATTGACGCCGACCATTTTATGACACACGCCGAGGCGGCTGACCTTGACGGCTATGGACCTGCTACGACCTGCGAGCGATGGGACCTTGCCGTGCTTAATAATGATGATGGCTGGATGACCGGAGGCGACACGCTGAGGGGCAAGGCTATCTTTTATCAGCAGCAGGAGCGGGAAAATGAATGAGGACAGGAAAGACCTTATACACCGCATTATAGTGGTAGCACTCATGATAGCCGTGGCCGTTGGTATGGCCTTCATCCTTCGCACCTATGGCGGTAAGAAAGAAGAACCAAAGGTATTAACCACAGAACAGGTGAAGGACGCTGAAACGGTTTCACGGGAAGTCAAAGTATCTTATCCGGAAGCGCAGACGATTGTGCATGAAATCGAACGTTCCAGTGGAAGTACTCCGCAGATAACCTACTACGTCCAGTCTCCATCAGTTGAAAAGGCGGCAGAGACTACGGCGGCCATGATAAAAGAATCTTCCCCTACGCTACCAAAGGCGGTTACGCAGAAATCTGACAGAACGGTGGTAACTGCTGATTCTGCCGCACATAAGGTGGATGTCTATAAAATCAACCTCAATAAAGCCCATAAGGTTAAAACGGGAATTCTGTTTATAGACCAGAAGGCTTATCCGTCTATCGGATATCAGGCAGGGAGGTTTGAAGGAACTCTCCAATTTGACGGTTCAAGCGTTAAGGGCGGAACCATCATGTATACGGCCATTCAGTGGTAAAAGGAATGCTTTTATCAACAATTATATTTACATTTCAGCCGTTATGTGCTATTATAAAGGTGTACCAAGGCCACTCCATTCGCCAAGGTCAACAACAACTACACGAGAAATCCCCTGTCCTGTGAGACGGGGGATTTTTCGTGTAGGTACTACTTTTTATGGAAATCATATGTAATTCTGGCGTTAAGGGCGATTTCAAGGTACTTATTATAATATTGCAGATATTGAATTCCGGCGTTAAGGGGATTTTAAGAAGCGAATACGAATACGATTGCGATACATTTATTTAAAGCGAGAAAACAAAGGTATTTAAAGAATATGCTTATGTGATAACGATATCAACTGCGATTGCGATTTTACGACTTATACGATAAAACGATAGATATGACTTAAATGCATAGGTTGTCTATTATGATAGGAAATAAGAGCTTACGACTTTATGAAGCTATGCTATAATAGGATCCGACGACAGGACGCGGCAGAGGTTCATGCTTTATCACTGCGATTTTAATGTTTACCGATTACCGTGTATGTTGTCGGGCATGATGTTGCACCTCATTCCACACACTAATCTTGCCTATTTATTGTGCCGCCGCACAGGGAAAAGGGGACAGGACTCCGTTGGTCTTGTCCTCTTTTTCTGTGCCCTGTTTACGGGAGATGTGGCAGGGTATATAATATAGACTGAAGTAAAAAAGGCGGCTGAGGCCAGACCTTTTTGAAGGACTCTTATCCATGGTGCTTGCACGGCATGGACAAGGGGCCTTTTTTTGTGCTCATTTTCAGCTTCCGGCAAGCCATTGCACGGCCCGTTTTACGGTTTTGCGGATTGGAACGGTTTTGTAAAATGCATGGAGCCGTTTACGGCCTACACAATGCACGGAGCCGTTTACGGTCGTTTCCACAGTTCAATGCACGATGTCGTTTACAGGCCAATGCATGCAGTCGTTTACGCCCTTATGTCGGAAATCCATTGCACGTGGTCGTTTACACCAATTTACAAAAACCAATGCACGAGGTCGTTTACGACTTTTTCTGGGCTCCGGCGGCAGGTCACAATAGGTCGTTAATAGGAGAAAAGGGCATTTTATGTGGCAGAAAAGCCGCCTGGATATGCCTTTTATCCTGTCAAATCGTGCCCCGTGGCGGGCTGTATTGCGCCGGCTTGCCTGTCATGAGTGATTTTATACCCCTCGAGAAATAACACCTAAAAACCCTATTAAAATCAATCTATAGAGAATCCGTAGAAATCCGCTTTTATCAGCTGCCGACGCTATCCACCTACCACTCCCAGCCCTAGGCGGTCAAGCGGACAGAAGAAAAAGTCGATCACCATAAAACACACCCCCCCATGGAGACGGAAGCCAGGCAATAAAAAAAGCGGCATATTGTGCCGCCTTTTTTGTCTGCTTACAACTCTTTACTCACTTTACACTATCATAATATGCATTAAGATACTCGCCTTTTCTCGACGGCTTGTCTTTCAAATCAGCGTCAGCCGTCGGCCAGTCATCAAACCGATAATACTCAATGCCCTGCTTCGTCGTGCAAACTGAATCGCGAATGATAGATAATACTGCTTTTTCTATCATAGCTTGTCTGCCCGCTGTGCTCAAATCTGCTGGGACCATATCCCAGGCGTCTGCTGCGGCGTTGTAGTCTGCAATGTACTTGCAAACTACATGACACCAAAGCTTTTCACATGCCGAAGATGCCTTTACGCCGTCGAATGCTTCTAAAATCGTGTGATACTCTGTAGACGATGTATCTAATGCATCATCTAATAATTTCTCAATCGTGTACTTTTTCATTTTTTGTACCCCCTGATAAAAACATAAAACATAAAACATAAGCTGCTACAATATTATATCATCTTTTAAGAACTAATAAACACAAGAGAAACCACAGTATAAGAGCTGTGTAAATTGGCGGCATTGTCACCACCTCACGATTCCCTTGCTTCTCTCTTCGCGGAGACTTACAAAAATGCCATCACCTATTATTACATGATCAAGTACTTCCATGTCTAAAATCCGTGCGGCTTTTACAAATGCTTTTGTGACTGCAATATCTTCATCCGACGGTTCCGGATTGCCAGAGGGGTGGTTATGAACTAAAATAAGCCCACGTGCTTTATACCTGATGCCCCACTTCAACGCTTCCTGGATATCAATGGGGGCGGCGCTCACGTTTCCTTTTGTGATTTCTTTCCATCCGAGCAACCTATTTTTTACATTTACATAAGCAGTGATAAAGTGTTCTTGGTTCTCATGCCTCAACTTTTCCATGAAGAAGTCAGCGACTTTGCCCGGTTCGCTGAAATTTTCCATTTTTATTTTATCGAAACGTCCGGCAAGTCGGCGCCCAAGTTCCACGGCGGCGCAAATCTTAAGCGCTTTATTTTCCGTCATTCCAGGAATTGACAGTAAATCTAAATAGTTTAAGTCGTCAGAACCCCCCAGCGGTTCCATATATTTTAATGCCGTCTCACTTACTACGTTCATACTTTTTACACTGTTTACACCACCAACGACAACGGCCAGCAAGTCGTTAAAACTTGCGTTTTTCGGGTTTTCTTTTAACCATCTTTCTGGATGGTAATTTTCTTTTATGAATTTAGTGAATCTTGTTTCCATGATAAGTTTCTCCATTTCTTTACAACAACAACCGACAACCAACAACCAACAACAACAATTTACACTCTCATAAAATTATCCTGTCTCATAACTTTCACCTCCTCATATTCCTATATTTATTATAAATCATTATATTGATTTCGTCAATAGTATTTTTGATTAGAATTATTATATCTTTATCAAATCAATTATAATATTGATTTCTGTCTCGTCGTCTGCTACACTTGTAAGCAGATAATAATTATTTTTTTCGGAGGTGCATTTATGACAATGACAAATAAAAAAATGCTTGCTATCTTACTAGCAAGTGCAGGCAAGACGCAAGCCCAGGCGGCCGAGATTCTTCGCAAGTTCCCGCAATCACTAAATATGACAGTCAATAATAACAACTTAAGAGTGTGCGATCTGTTGACAATGTGCGACGCTTTCGATATTTCTATTGATTTTAAAGATTCAAATAATAACGTTGTTCTTTCTATTCGTTCTTCACGTATAGACAAGACAGACAAGACGGACGCAGCGATCCAGGCGGAGCACGACATCAGAGGATGATCTAAACATGGACAACAAGCAAATTATAAATTTGTGCTTTTAAAGGTATCTCGCAAGATTCATTGACAACGTAAACGAGTTTGTTTATACTCACTGCCTGGCTGCCTGCTGCCTGCTGCCGGCTGCCTGCTGCCTGGCTGCCGGCCTCAGCAGAAACTAAAAGGTACTACACCCCTACGGGGTGGTAGTAGTGGTCGCCCACCCCCCGCTGGGTCTTTACATTAAAATTTTCTAATCTGCCCTTATTCTACAAGGAGATAGGTGAAAGATTACTATGCATTTAACGCATAAGCAAGTTAACGCTATCATTTCTTATCACAAAAGCAGCGTCAGAATCCGTCATGGTGTATGATATAGGGGAAGGAAAGTTGGATATTTCCTCCCGTGGTTTACAAGGCTTTAATCCATGAAAAGCAAAAAAGCCTAACCCCTTGGGGTTCGACATGAGTTGCCCTCATTTGTAGGCCGGAGCTTTTCGATCACTTATCTCCGGCCCTCCTTTCTGGGTGAATAGCTCAATGCTAAAGCAACGGTCTCCAAAACCGTAGGTTGTGGGGTGAGAACCCACTTCACCTGCCAACAATCCATGATGACTGTACCGGCGAGACGATGCAGTCATCCTATCATACACATGATGGGCTTTCTTCAGTGTGGCTGCTGGCACTGTTGTTTCACCATCATGGGTTACCTCCTGGGGAACTGCCGTGGATTTCTCGCCCACGGCAGTTTTTCATTGCCCAAAATCCTGTATTTACCGAATAATCGTGGAAACTGACCTTACTATTTATATAGTTGGGGCTGATCGAGGTATGTATCTACCTGCATTGGGACCATCGAAAACTAATGCCTCACCGCCTCCGACAAATGATGGGGTAAAAGTCGGCAACTCCTCAACGGTCAAAAGTCAAGAGGGGGGGATGGTGGCAAAAGGTGGCAAAAGAGTACAAATTTTGTACTCTCCATGTCACATGTCACTCACAAGTCAAGCACATGAGGATTCCCATGGCGTCTGCGTTATCCCGCTTTCAGTTCCAACGGTTAAGCACAGGTTACTCACACTTTATTGATGGCTTTCCCCAAATCCGCCAAGGTTTTATGGGTGTAAACGCCTTTCGTCACTCCCGTGCAGGCGTGTCCGAGTATCATCTTGACGGCCGTTTCATTGGCTCCTGCTCTGTCGAGCATTGTGACCAGCGTGTGGTGGCACTCATGGGGCGTGTGGTGCATGTTCAGCTCTTTCATGGCATGGTCAAAGAGGCGGCTCTTTTCTTTTTACGGCAAAAAAACGGCAAAAATCTTATGATATTTTATAGTTTTTAATGGTAAATACGAAATGGCTGCAACCGCTGATTTTATCGGTAAATACTATTTTTATTGTAATTTGTGACGGTACACGGCATGCATAAAATAAGTTATACACTAATTGGACAGATTGTGGAATGAAAAAGGACGATATGATATAGGTTTCTTTTGTGTTTTCAAAATAGAGGCCTTTTTAAGCAAAAATGAAACCGAATTTGATTAGTTGTATGATTCTTATTGTCAACTGTGTAAAAACGCGTTTAAATGGCTTTATAACGCATTTTATGGTATAATATACACGTAAATCGTTTAATTTTTTTGAGGGCGCGGACTTTCCGCGTTCTTTTCATGGCATCTTTTTCAGATGCCGGAGCAAGGCAAAGGAGTTTTTATGGAGGATTGGAAAGAAGGTAAAATCATCTCGACGCCCCTTGAGGCGCAGATGAAAAATTCCTACATCGACTATGCGATGTCCGTCATCGTGACGCGCGCACTGCCTGATGTCAGGGATGGCTTGAAACCGGTTCACCGCCGCATCCTGTATGCGATGAATGAATCGGGCATGCTGCCGGGCAAGGCTTACAAGAAGTCCGCCCGTATCGTCGGCGATGTCCTCGGTAAGTATCACCCGCACGGCGACATAGCAGTGTATGAATCCGCTGTCCGCATGGCGCAGGATTTCTCTACCAGATATCCGCTGATCGACGGCCACGGCAACTTCGGTTCTGTCGACGGCGACTCCGCGGCTGCTATGCGTTATACCGAAATGCGTATGGCAAAGATCACGGTGGAAATGCTCCGCGACATTGATAAGAATACGGTCGATTTCGTACCGAACTACGATGGATCCCTGCAGGAACCAGTCGTTCTTCCGTCCAGAATTCCGAACCTTCTCGTCAATGGTTCTTACGGCATCGCTGTCGGCATGGCAACGAACATTCCGCCGCACAACTTGAATGAAGTCATCGACGGCCTCTGTGCTATGATCGACAATCCGGAAATCACGGTCGATGAGCTGATGAAGTACATCAAGGGCCCGGATTTCCCGACGGCTGCTATCATCCAGGGCCACAAGGGCATCGAAGACACGTACCGCACCGGCCGCGGCAGCATCACTGTCCGTGCCAGAACGGATATCGAAGAAATGCCGCATGGCAAGAACCGTATCGTCGTAACGGAAATTCCGTACCAGGTCAACAAGGCGCGCCTCATTGAGACAATCGCCGACCTGTCCAGACAGAAGGTCCTGGACGGCATCACGGCTCTGCGCGATGAATCCGACAGAACGGGCATGCGTATTGCTATCGAGCTCCGCGCTGACGTGAACCCGGAAATCATGCTGAACAATCTCTTCAAGCATACACAGATGCAGATCAACTTCGGTGCTATCATGCTGGCGCTCGTTGACGGACATCCGCGTATCCTGAATCTGCGCCAGATCCTGTACTACTACCTGAAGCATCAGGAAGAAGTCGTCACCAGAAGAACGCAGTATGAACTGGACAAGGCAAAGGCCAAAGCCCACATTTTGGAAGGCTTGCTGATCGCTCTTGATCATATCGATGAAGTCATCCGTACGATCAGAGAGTCCCGCACGGACGACATCGCAAGAGCTTCCCTGATGGAAAAATTCGGCCTTTCTGAAAAACAGGCTACCGCGATCCTCGATATGCGTCTCAGAAGACTGACCGGTCTGGAACGCGACAAGCTGGAACAGGATTATAAGGATGTGTTGGAAACGATTGATTACCTGACCGATCTCCTCTCCAGCCGTGACAAGCTGATGGGCGTAGTCAAGGATGAACTCCTCGATGAGAAGAAGAACTTCGGCGATGAACGCCGTACGGAAATCGCTGAAGCTTCGAACGATTTTACGATGACCGATCTCATCCCGGATGAACCGATGACGATTACGCTGACAAAGCAGAACTATATCAAACGCATGGATTCCGCTGATATCCGCGTCCAGAGAAAGGGCGGCCGCGGCGTATCCGGCATGAAGATGAAGGATGAGGACTATGTCTGGAAGCTCCTCAGCACCTCCACTCATAACAGGATCCTCTTCTTCACGAACAAGGGCAAAGTCTACATGAAGACAGCCGTCGAATTCCCGAAGTCGGGCAGAACGGCAAGAGGCAGCGCTCTCATCAACTTCATCCCGGGTCTTGGTCCGGATGAAAGGGTGACCGAGCTCCTCGATATCGATGCAGGCGATAAGGATATGAAGTACCTGCTCATGGTCACGAAGAAGGGCTATATCAAGAAGACGGAAATTTCCGAATACAAGAACATCAACAAGAACGGCCTGATCGCTGTCCGTCTGAATGATGGCGACCGTCTCGTCACTGTCCTTGCTGTCAAGGGTGATGAGGAAATCATCATCGGCACCCGTCAGGGCATGGCTATCCGCTTCTCCATCGGAGACGATGAAGTCCGCACGATGGGCCGCGCTACCGCAGGTGTCCATGCAATCCGCCTCTCTGATGACGACGGCGAGCTCGACGAAGTCGTAGGCGCAGTTCTTGCTACGGATAAGGATATCTTCACGATTTCCGCTGACGGCAATGCGAAGAGAAACAAGTCCTCCGCATACCATCTCCAGGGAAGAAACGGACGCGGTGTCCGCAACTTCAAGAAGGGGTACGAAGTCGTCGCTCTCGTAGCCGCTGATGACAATGATGAACTCGTCGGTGTATCCGAACAGGGCATCACCATCAAGACAAAGGCCAGCCAGATCTCCAGCAAGAAGGCAAGAGCCGGCCAGGGCGTCATCCTCCAGAGACTGGAAGACGGTGACCGCATCGCATCGATCGATGTCATTTCCAGCGATGACGACGTCGATGAAGACGAAGAATAATCTTTTCATATAGAATAAAGAGACAGATGTGAGATACTGCAAATGGTATTTCACATCTGTTTTTTTATTGTCATTGCTGCCTTGTCAGCTGTCTTTTGCCGTTTGTCCTTCTCATTTAAAAAATATTTAGGAAAATTTTCATAAAAATGCGCTTCTGGAAATGCCCATAAAAAGGGAAGAAATGAGGTCTCATGTTTCATTTTCTTCGATATAACAGGCCTTCCGGGGCATGCATTTCCGCCACGCCCGATTCTATCGGGAACTTGATAGTTCTTATGCATAACTACCATATATAGGATGCAATTAATGAATTTGACACCATATAAAGTATTTGGTACTATAGTCATGCACTAAGAAATACATATCCCAGACACCCGGGCGTCTGGTCAGAAACATCTGAAATTATCTTATAAAAAATATCCATTAAAGTGGGGGATCGTTATGAATCACTGGTACGACAATGAAATCAGCCAAGGCATCTTGAGAGAGAAGTATTATCACAAGGGTGAAACAAACCCTGAACAGTTCATGGACCGCGTCAGTTCTATTTTTGATGATGACCTGCGTCCAAGAGTGAGAGGATATCTGGAAGAAGCTTCCTTCTGTCCGGCAGGCCGCGCTCTCTATGCTGCAGGCTCCAAGGGCAAGTTCAAAGTTTCCCTTTCCAACTGCTATATCCTTCCTTCTCCGAAGGATGATCTGGAATCGATCTTCAAGTCCAACTACGAGATCGCCCGCATTTTCTCTTACGGCGGCGGCATCGGCATCAACATTTCCGGCCTTCGTCCAAAGGGCAGTGAAGTAAGAAACGTTGCAAGAACTTCTACAGGCGCTGTTTCCTTCATGAAGATTTTCAACGTGACTGGCGAAGTCATCAGCCAGAACGGCAGAAGAGGCGCTATGATGGTCGGACTGAACTGCGATCATCCGGACATCTATGAATTCCTGCATATCAAACAGAATGAAGAAAAGCTGTCTTCTATGAACATTTCCATCCTCTTCACGGATGAATTCATGGAAGCTGTCAAGAATGATACAGACTACACTCTCCGCTACCATGTAGAATCCACCGGCGAAAATATCGAACGCGTCATCCGCGCAAGAGATTTCTTCATGGAATTCTGCGAAACCCAGTGGGACTGGGGTGATCCGGGCGCGCTTTTCTCTGACCGCCTGAATGATTACCATCTGCTGGCCGGCTATCCGGAATACAAGATTGAAATCACCAACCCATGCGGCGAATTCGGCGGCAATGCTTACAACGCATGCAACCTGGCAAGCATCAATCTCTACAGCATGATCGATGACAAGTTCAGCGATGAACCGAAGCTGAATGAAGAAAAATTCCGTCAGACTGTTTATGACGGCATCGCAGCTCTCGATGAAATCGTTTCCTATGGCTATGACATTCAACCGCTCGATGAAAACAGAACCTGCATCGACGACTGGAGATCCCTGGGACTTGGCCTCTTCGGCGTAGCAGATGCTCTCGTTGCCATGAAACTGAAATATGGCAGCGAAAAGGCAAATGCATTCATGGGCGAAGTCATGAAGATGATGCTCCTGACAGCTCTCCGCTCTTCCTGCGACAGAGCCAAGAAGCTCGGCACCTTCGGCAAGTACCGCTGGGAAGCTACCAAGCAGTCCCCAGTCATGGATCTTGTGAAGGAACTGGATCCGGAGCTGTATGAAGACATTCATCAGCATGGCCTCAGAAACGGCACACTGCTTGCCATCGCTCCTACCGGCACCATCTCCCTCCTGATGGGCAGCTATTCTGGTGGATGCGAACCGCTCTACAAGATTTCCTACGAAAGAACCACGCATAAGATGGAAGATGTACACGGCAGCTTCCGCGTCTATGCGCACAGCGTCAAGGACCTCCTTGAATACCACAACCTTCCGCTCAACCTGACCGATGAAGAAATCATCGAACGTTTCCCGTGGATCGTAGAAAGCCATGAAGTGCCTTTCGATGACCGCGTGAAGCTCCAGGCAGTCATGCAGAAGTATGTAGACAACTCCATTTCCAGTACCGTCAACCTGAAGCACGATGCAACTCCGGAAGATATCTTCCAGATCTACATGGATGCATGGGAAAGCGGATGCAAGGGCATCACAGTATTCCGCGACGGCTGCTGCCGCGGCAACATCCTGGGCGTCGATGAAAACGCCAAGGCTGATGAAAAGAAAGCTGACGGCAAGGTAGAAAAGGTTAATTTCGAACCTAAGAAACAGGAACCGACCTGCCCGCACTGCGGATCCCACCAGATCCACGTCGAAGGCCACTGCACCACCTGCAACGAATGCGGATGGTCCACCTGCAGCCTCGTCGAAGGAGCTTGATGAATAACTAAACAAAAAAGGCTGTGACGAAATGATTGCACATTTCGTCACAGCCTTTTTATATTGTCACATACGGATCAGCGGAATTATTTCAGCATCTGATCGAAATCATTATTCAGTTTCTTCTCGGACTGGCTCAGCTGGTTTTCTGTGGATGCAACCCATGCTTCGTTGTTGGCAAGGTCCTTCTTTGCCATCTCGATCATCTTATTGAGTTCAGATGGCTGCGGCCCGCCTTTGACGGCGCGGTTGTGAACGATAGCAACGGGATCCTTTGCATTCTTCCATTCTTCTGCTGTCATCGGGAAGGTCTTCGGGATGGATGGGTCTTCCTTGGCAACATCGGCTACGGATTTAGCATAGATGGTCTTGGCATCTTCATAGGAGAAGTCAGCCGGAGTGATGTTGTTGGCTCTTGCATAGGTAACGACATCAGAAGCGAAGTGGTGGCCTACGCGGAAGGGGATGCCGTATTTCTTCATGAGCTGGTCGGCAATTTCCTGCGAGCAGGTCCAGTCAAGATTCAGTTCTTCGAGCGAACGGTCCGGATGGATGACAAGGTTGTTCAGGATGCGGTCGAATTCGGAGAGGACTTTCGTTGCCTGCGGTACGATGTCCATTCTTCCACTCAGACGTCCGTCAGCCATGCCGGCAGGAATGTTGTGGGAGCGGAATGCTGCTTCGACAGACATGCCAAGGAGCGTGGAAGCGTCAGTGCGGCAGGAGTTCAGGATGCCGGGATTTCTCTTCTGCGGCATAGCGGAGGAGACATATGTATTTCCGCCGCCTTCTTTAAGAAGAATCCACGGACGCGGCTGTGCGTACTGCTGCATGATTTCTTCAATGAAGCTTGTCGTGTGGATGGCGATGGCATTCGTGATACCGCCTGTTTCAATCGGCGCTTCCTGCGGGAAGATCTGTCCTGCATCGTACGTATTGTAGGCGATGGAGTCAAAGCCGAGGTAATCGGCCATGCGGTCGCGGTCAAGCGGCCAGCCGGTGCCGTTCAGGACCATGGAGCCCATCGGGGAGCGATTGAGGCGGGCATAATATTCTCTGACACGCTGCATGTCGCGGTTGTATGCATTGGCATAAGCGATGAGGTTGTGAGCCAGGCTGTTTGGCTGGGCAGCGACGCCGTTCGTATAGTTCGGGATGATGGTGTCCTTGTTTTCTTCAGCCAGCTTGATCAGGGAACGCTGCACGTTGTCGAGCTCTTTGGCCATGGCCATGAGATGTTCTCTCTGTTCCATGATGCCGACGGTCGTCAGCATATCCTGGGAAGAACGGCCGGCATGGATCTTCGTGACTTCCGGGCCTGCTGCCTGGATGAGGTATGGTTCGAAAGCGACGACATTCGTCGGACGCGGGCCGCCCGGCTTGTTTCCTTCATCAAGGACCTTCTGGATGCCATGGGCAATGTTCTTGCCTTCAGCAGGGGTCAGGAGCCCTTCATCGGTATTGATGATATCAGAAGCTTTATTGATCTGGCCGAGCCAGTAAAAGTTGTCTCTGGGTGTCTGGTCAGCAGCAAAAATGGTCGAGCCGGACATCAGCGCGCAGAGCGTGAGCGCCATCAATGATTTTTTCATAGAATCTCCTTTCAAAACAGCAGGCATGAGCCTCGATGTAAACAAAATCTGTACTTATTATAACAACGGTAGACGTGTACTAAGTCAATGAAAGTATTTATAAGAAGAGATAGAAGAAATACTTATATATAGTAATATAATGTAATAATATATAAAACCAATATGTAAAACGACAGGGAAATTTTCCGGTGAGTTTCAGAAGATTTCCCGCTCCATTTTCGTGGCTTTTGCGGCCTTAAAAAGAAATTTCAAAAAAGATGAAGATGTAAAGTTATTTTGCTTGACATGGCACTCTCCTCCCTGTATAATGATGAACGTTATGGTGATGCTATGTCTTTAGAAAATGTAGTTCAGAACGGCGAGCTCCTTGATTGTTACGGCGAGCTCCTGACGCCAAGGCAGCGTGAATGCCTGGACTTGTATTACAATGAGAATCTCACGTTGGCTGAGATTGCGGAATATTTTCATATTTCCCGCCAGGCGGTGCATGATGCCATGCGCCATGGCGAGGAGCAGCTCCGGACGTATGAGTCCGCCCTTCATCTGGCGGAGGCAAGGATCCGGAGGCAGAAAGCGGCCGAATCGCTGGAGGGTATGATCCCTGAAGCGAAGAAGAGCGAAGCGAAACCGCTGCTGCGGATTTTGACGGAATGAAGGTGACCAGATGCCATTTGAAGGTTTAGGGGATAAGCTGCAGTCGGCTTTTAAGGATCTCCGCGGGAAGGGCAAACTTTCCGAGAGTGATATCGACGCGGCGCTCCGCGAAGTCAGAAGGGCTCTTCTGGAAGCGGACGTCAATTTCAAGGTAGCGAAGGATTTCATTGCTCATGTGCGTGAAAAAGCGATGGGCGAGGAGGTCTTCGGCAGCCTGAAGCCAGACCAGACGGTTATCAAAATCGTCAGGGATGAGCTGACAGAACTTCTGGGCGGGACGCAGAGCAAGATCACGCTCTCCTCTACAGGCATGACGGTGATCATGCTTGTCGGGCTGCAGGGCGCCGGCAAGACGACGACCGCCGGCAAGCTTGCGCTGATGTTCAAGAAGAAGGGACATCGTCCGATGCTGGCAGCCTGCGACGTATATCGTCCGGCAGCTATCAAACAGCTCGAAGTCCTTGGTGAACAGACGGATGTGCCGGTTTACCGCATGCCTCCGAATGTGGATCCTGTCCACATCGCAAGGTACGCTGTCGACACGGCTAAGTCATACAACCGCGATATCGTCATTCTCGATACCGCAGGGCGCTTAACGATCGATGAAAAGCTGATGGCCGAGCTGAGAAATATCAAGGCTGAGGTTCATCCGCAGGAGATCCTTCTGGTGCTCGACTCCATGACTGGTCAGGACGCTGTCAATACGGCAAAGGCTTTCGATGAGAGCCTGGGCATTGACGGGACCATCCTGACGAAGATGGATGGCGATGCCAGAGGCGGCGCTGCTCTTTCCATCAAGAGCGTAACGGGCAAACCGATCAAGATGATCGGCGTATCCGAAAAGCTCGACGGCGGGCTGGAAGATTTCCATCCGGACCGTATGGCAGGACGTATCCTCGATCTGGGCGATCTCGAGACTTTGATCGAAACCGCACAGAGAAATATGGATCAGGATTCGCTGAAGGATGCAGCAGGAAAGATCAGGAAGGGTGAGTTCACTCTCGATGATTTCCTGAAGCAGCTCAAGCAGATCAGAAAGCTCGGCTCTTTCCAGAGCATTCTGGGCATGATCCCGGGGATGGGCAAGTTCAAGGATCAGCTGAAGGATGTCGATCTTGACGGCAAGGAAGTCAAGCACATCGAAGCTATCATCCTTTCCATGACACCGGAGGAAAGAGCGAATGTCAAGATTCTGAACGGCAGCCGCAGAAAGCGTATCGCTGACGGCGCTGGCGTGAAGATCCAGGACGTCAACCGTATGATGAAGCAATTCCAGGAAATGCAGAAAACCATGAAGAAAATGAAGGATAAGAAGATAAATCCATCCAAGATGGGCGGCCTCGGTGGTCTCCCCGGGATATTCCATAAATAATCGAGATCATTTCAAGGAGGTGAAATTATGTTAAAAATTCGTTTGACCCGTATGGGCGCTAAGAAGAATCCTTTCTACCGCATCATCGTCATCGACTCCAAGGAAGCTAGAAACGGCGCTCCGACCGATACCATCGGCTGGTACGATCCGGCTAAACTCGACGCTCCGGTAAAGATTGATGAAGAAAAGACTCTGTCCTGGCTTGGTAAAGGCGCTCAGCCGACCGACACTGTTCGTTCCATTCTGAGAAAGAACGGCATCCTCGCTAAGTTTGCTGAAGCAAAGAAATAAGGGGGACGCACCATGAAAGAATTAGTGGAAACACTCGTCAAGGCTCTTGTAAAGAACCCTGACGCCGTCTCTGTCACCGTAGTCGAAAAGGGCAGCCTGGAAATTTATCAGGTCCATGTTGCCCCGGAAGACATGGGCAAGGTCATCGGCAGAAAAGGACGCATTGCCAATGCGATCCGTACCGTTGTCAAGGCAGGTGCTTTGCGTGAAAACCGCAGAGTGGCTGTCGATATTATCTAAGAGGTGTCGCAATGGATGAAATGCAGATTCTTGTCCCTGTAGCCGTTAAGTCAAAGCTGACTGAACAGCTGAAGGCAACGCTCCTCGCTGAGATCGAACAGAATCTCAAGCGTGTAGACCATGATATGTCCCAGCTGGATTTCGAAGCTAATGGAAAACTGGCAGAACAGGCAAAGATTAACGTACAGGCCGTAGCACCCCTTCGTGCTCAGTACGAGGCTCAGAAGGTCCAGATGCAGCAGATGAAGGATAAATTCCTTGCTGATAAGGATCATCTCGAAAGACTCACCATCGGCGCAGAACTTAACCGTGCTCCGATGAACCGTCTGGTTACCATTCATATCGGTGACGACATGAATGAACTGCTCGGCGGTGAAATCCTGGTTGAAGACGGAAAGATCGTTGAATTCCGCAACTGATATGAAACCCGATGAACTGATAGTTGTCGGCCGAATCGTAGCCCCGCATGGTGTGCGGGGTGATTTGCGTATTCTTCCCGATACGGACCGGCCGGAAATCTTCAAGACGCTCAAGCGTCTCAAAATCGGCGGGAAGTTTTATAAGCTGCTTTCGGGACGTCCGCATAAGAATGTATACATTCTTCATGTGGAAGGTGTGGACGACAGGAATATGGCCGAAACGCTGATCGACAAGATCGTCGAAGTGCCGTTTTCTGAACTGCCGGAAAGACCGGAGGGCACGTACTACTATTTCCAGCTCGTAGGGCTTGAAGTAGTGGATGAAGCGGGCTCTCACGTCGGAAAGCTCAAGGAAATCCTCGAGACCGGAGCTAACAACGTCTATGGCGTTGAAACACCGGACGGCAAGGAAATCTATCTTCCGGCCATCCCTTCATGCATCCTTAAAGTCGACCTCGACGAAGGACGCATGACAGTGGCTATGCCGGAATGGGAATAAGCGGACTCCCCCTCTCTGGGGAAGACGCTGTCTTCCCGAAATAGAGGGCGAGAATGAAAATAGATATATTATCCTTATTTCCCGAGTTCGTTCAGGCGTTCTTCGACCAAAGTATCATCAAGAGAGCGCTGGATGCGGGACGTATGGAGATGGCGGTCACGAATCCCCGTGACTATACCATGTACCGCCACCGTCAGGTGGATGATACGATCTACGGAGGCGGGGCGGGCATGCTCATGATGTGCCAGCCCATTTTTGACGCAGTGCATCATGTGCTTCCTGAGAAAGGCACCCGCGACCGGGTGATTTTCCTGTCACCTGCGGGAAAGACTTTCAATCAGGAAAAAGCCAAGGAACTATACCGTGATTATGACCATCTGGTGCTCATCTGCGGGCACTATGAAGGCGTGGATCACAGGGTCGAGGAGTATCTGGCAGACGAACTGATTTCGATCGGAGATTACGTTCTGACCGGCGGAGAGCTGGGTGCCATGGTCATCAGCGACGCAGTGGCTCGCATGATACCGGGAGTCCTTGGAGATGCGGGAAGCGCAGCAACCGATTCGTTCTATGAACCGATTCTGGAATATCCGCAGTATACGAAACCGGCTGACTACAACGGCTGGAAGGTCCCTGAAGTGCTCCTTTCCGGGCATCACGCAAATATTGCGCGATGGAGGAGGAAAGAGGCGCTTCGCCGCACCCTCGAATGCCGTCCGGATCTTTTAAGCGGGCTCAAGATGACCGCGGAAGATAAGAAGCTGCTGGCGGAGATCAAACGAGAGAAGGAGGATCAGTGATGGCACCTGTATATATAGGACTGATACACTATCCGATTTATAACAAACATATGGAAGTAGTCACTACGGCTCTTACCAACTATGACCTTCATGATATTGCCAGAACGGCCAAGACGTATGACGTGAAACGCTATTTCATCGTGCATCCGGTGGAAGCACAGCGTGAAATGGCAAACCGCATCATGAACCACTGGAAGACCGGCGGCGGTGTGAAGTACAATGTGAACAGGAAAGAAGCTTTCGAAGAGACGGAACTGGTTCCCACCCTCGAAGAAGCGATTTCCCGCATCGAAAGCGAGACAGGCAAAAAGCCTGCCATTGTCACCACCGATGCCCGTGTGTATCCGAATACGGTCTCCTACTGTGAAATGCGCAGGAAAATCCACGAAGAAGATACACCGATTTTCATCCTTTTCGGGACAGGCTTCGGCATGACCAAGGAAATGATGAAGCAGTTCGATTACATTGTGGAACCAATTTACGGGGCAGGCACGTACAATCATCTGTGCGTACGCAGCGCCGTAGCCATCATCCTCGACCGCCTTCTGGGCGAACCCTGGTGGAATAAAAAGGAGGAATAATTTTATGTCCGGACATTCTAAGTGGGAAAACATTAAGCGCAAGAAAGGCAAAACAGACGCCATCCGCGCAAGAATCACCACTAAAATTTCCAAGGAAATTACAATCGCAGCCCGCATGGGCGGCGGTGATCCAGTCGGCAACATGCGTCTGAAACTGGCTTTGACAAAAGCTAAGCAGAACAATGTACCGAAGGAAAACATTCAGCGCGCTATCGATAAGGGCGTTGGCGCTGCCAGCGGCGCAGGCTTCGATGAAGTAACCTATGAAGGTTACGGACCCGGAGGCGCTGCTGTCATCGTCGAATGCAACACCGATAACCGCAATCGCGCTGCAGCTGATATCCGTCACGCATTCACCCATCATGGCGGTTCCGTAGGAACCCCGGGCTGCGTATCCTGGATGTTCAAGAAGAAAGGCACCATCTTCGTCAGCAAAGAAGCTGCTGATGAAGACACCGTCATGATGGTAGCACTCGATGCAGGCGCTGAAGACGTAGCAGTCAATGAAGACTCTTACGAAATCACAACCGCTCCGGAAGACTTCCTGACCGTATCCGATGCTCTTGAAAAAGAAGGCATTGCGGCAGAAGCATCCGAAGTCGCTATGGTTCCGGACAACTACGTCAAGCTGGAAGGCGATGCAGCCCAGACAATGGCCCGCCTCACCGGCGAACTGGAAGAACTCGATGATGTACAGGAAGTGTACACCAACGCAGAACTTCCGGAAGACATGGAATAATCCGCAAAGAAAGAACCGTGAAAATGATCCGTCATTTTCACGTTTTTTTTATGCCGGGATTCCCAAATCGAACCGGCCGCCCGCAGCAGCCTGGCAAAGAGAAGCTGTTTCAAATCTTCCTCCCTCTATTTTGAAAATTTTCAAAATATTTTTGATGTAACTATTGACGTTACAACTAAATGGTGCTATATTTAATGTAACAAAGATAGTTACATTAAATATTTCAAACATTCAAGGAGAAACTCAAAATGAAATTAGCAGTTGTTGCAGCAAATGGTAAAAGCGGTCGTCTTATTGTGAAGGAAGCTGTCGCACGCGGACTTGACGTTACCGCAGTCGTACGCGGAGAGAACAAGACAGAAGCTCTGCATACTTTGAAGAAGGATATCATGGATCTCACAAAAGAAGATCTGGCAGGTTTTGATGTCGTCATCGATGCTTTCGGCATCTGGGATCCGAATAAGATGGATCAGCACAGCGCGACGCTCGGCCATCTTTCTGATATCCTTTCCGGCAGCAAGACAAGACTTCTGGTCGTCGGCGGGGCAGGCAGCCTCTATGTCGATAAAGATCACAAGACCATGATTTCCGATCTCCCGGATTTCCCAGAAGCGTATCTTCCAACTGCAGTCGGCATGAAGAATTCTCTCAATGCTTTGAGAAAACGTGACGATGTCAGATGGACATATGTCAGCCCGGCTGCTGAATTCATCGCTGACGGAGAAAGAACGGGGAAATACATCCTTGCCGGCGAAGAATTCACCACCAACGAAAAGGGCGAAAGCAAGATCTCCTATGCAGACTATGCGCTCGCCATGGTCGATGAAGCTGTCAGCGGCAGCCACATCCATCAGAGGATCAGCGTACTTGGAAAGTAAGACAGTAAAATAAGGAAATAAGGATGGCTGAACAAGGCCATCTTTATTTTTTAAAATCAGTATCTAAAAATAAAAATGCATTTCGACAGATATAAAAATATTCTAAGGCAGGATCGTTGACTCGGAAATAGGGCGGTGCTATGATAAATGTAACAAGAGATGTTACAGCATCAGAAGGGGAAGGCTCCTGCTTCGTCTCTCTGGCACCTTTTCTATTTCCGGCTGGTTTCCAGTCTTTAGAATCATTTCTTATGTATTCATTGATCAAGAAAAGGAGAACATCATGAAAATCACAATTTTTGGCAAAGGCAACATGGGCAAGGCAATCGGAGACAATTTCGATGCATGCGGCAATGAAGTAGAGTATGCAGGCCGCGAGTTTATCGGTGAACTGGGCGATATCATCGTTCTGGCTGTTCCATACACGGCAGTGGACGGGATTCTCAGAAAATGGGGTCCGAAGATGAAGGATAAGGTACTCATCGACATCACCAATCCGGTTGATTTTGAAACAATGGATCATATGCTCGTTCCGGACGGCACTTCCGCTGCTGAACTGATCCAGGAAAAAGCACCGGGCGCATTTGTCGTCAAAGCATTCAACACGAATTTCGCTAATACACTGGCTACCGGCAAGGTAGGCTTCCATGAACAGACTGTCGTTCTCATGGCTTCCGATTTCCTGAATGCAAAGGATAAGGTCGCAGAGGCTTTGACTGGCTGCCGTCTGAAACTGATGGATGCCGGCAAGCTTCGCCGCGCAAGAGAAATGGAAGCTATGGGTTTCCTGCAGATTTCCCTGGCTTCTGCCGGAAAACTGTTATGGACCAGAGGCTTTGCCATCATCGACTGATCAGGGGATTGATATCATCCACGGGACAGTGTACACTAGCAGGACATGGAGGAGGTAACTGAACATGCAGATATCCAGCCGCTTCACCATTGCTGTCCATATGCTGTGCTATATCGCACTGTTTCAGGATAAGGAGAAAGTGACCAGTGACATCATGGCAGGAAGCATTAATGCGAATCCGGTCGTGGTGAGAAGGCTGCTTTCGCAGCTCAAACAGCGCGGGATGGTCACAGTCAACCGCGGCAGTGGCGGAGCTTTTCTGGCAATGAAGTCGGAAGACATTGATTTTCTTCAGATTTACAGGACGGTGGAAACAGTGAAAAAGGAAGGTATTTTCCATTTCCACGAAAACCCGAATCCCAACTGTCCGGTGGGACGGGGGATCCATCAGGCGCTCGACTCGAAACTGATGCGTGTCCAGGAAGCTATGGCGCGCGAAATGAAGTCGATCACGCTTGCTGATGTGCTGAAGGATTTTCCAATCGAAAAATAAAAGAAAAAGAGTTGTTCATGCAATTGCATGGGCAGCTCTTTTTTGCATTTAGGACACAAATATCGCACTATTTTCGCATTTGATCAATAAGATTGTCATTTTCTTTACAAAATCGGGTTGTTAAATGATAAAAACTCATTTATAAAGCGGAGTTTATATTTTTTTAGAAAGTATATATAAGAATCACGAATTATGTTGTATACTATTCTTGTGGCAGACACTTTATATGACGGATTTATGAAATAAGCATACACATAAAACCGCTGACTGCCCGAATTCAGGAAACTGTAATAGAGTGGGAGGAGATTCAATATGTTTCGTTTTACATTACCGAGAGATATCTATGTAGGCCATGGCGCTATTGAACAGCTGTCCGTTTTAGAAGGACATAAAAAAGCTTTCATCTGCACCGGTGGTCATTCCATGCGCCGTGGTGGTTTCCTGCAGAAGACTGAGGAAGCACTGCACAAGGCTGGCATTGAAACATACACCATGGAAGGTATCGATCCAGATCCGTCCATTGAAAAAGTAAGAGAAGGCGCTAAGGCCATGGAAGAATTCGGCCCGGACGTTATCATTGCTATCGGCGGTGGTTCCCCAATCGACGCTGCTAAAGCTATGTGGGTTTTCTATGAATACCCGGAATTGACATTCGAAGAAGTACAGAAACCATTCTCCCTGCCAACTCTCCGTCAGAAAGCTATTTTCGTTGCTATTCCGTCCACATCCGGCACCGCATCTGAAGTCACTTCCTTCTCTGTTATCACGGACTACTCCACCGGCATCAAATATCCGCTGGCTGACTTCAACCTGACACCAGATCTTGCTATCCTCGACCTGGACCTGCCGCAGACAATGCCGAAGAAGCTCTGCGCTCATACTGGCATGGACGCTCTGACACATGCAACTGAAGCATATGTATCCAAATTTGCCAACGGCTTCACCGATCCGCTTGCTAAGCAGGCTGTATCCGATATTTTTGACAGCATCATCGATTCCTACAATGAAGATACCGATGCACGCGACAAGATGCACATCGCACAGTGCATGGCTGGTATGGCTTTCTCCAACGGCCTCCTCGGCATCACGCACTCCCTGGCACATAAGATCGGCGCCGTATTCCATATTCCGCATGGCTGCGCAAACGCAATCCTGATGCCGTATGTCATCCAGTTCAACAAGAAGGCATGCCTTGCCCGTTATGCTGACCTTGCACGTGTAGCAGGACTTCCCGGACACACAGACGCTCAGCTCGTTCAGTCCTATGAAGAAGCTATCCGCTGCCTGAACCGCAAGATGAATATTCCGCTGAATATCCATGACTATGGTGTTCCGGAAGAACTGTATCTGGAAAAGAAAGAAGCCATCGCTCACAACGCAGTCCTCGATGCATGCACACCAGAAAACCCGAGAGAAGTCGACGACGCTCTCATGGGCTGCATCCTCGAATGCGCTTACTATGGCAAACCGGTCAACTTCTAATCCCATTCGATGGAATAATGAACATAAAGGGGCTGTGACAAAATCCAACAAAATGCTGTTTTTGCTTTTCTTCGAACGAAGTTCGGTTTAAGGGTGTTAACCTTGCTCCGAAGGAGAAGGTCCCGG
>ERZ772851.1379-NODE-1379-length-23533-cov-2.760883_pt1 | contig 23533 bp, 16 predicted proteins | sample MGYA00512137_ERZ772851 | MGnify/ENA primary metagenome ERZ772851 (study PRJEB29015, sample SAMEA2737663) | human gut metagenome | biome: human gut; feature: human-associated habitat; material: faeces | place: China | collected 2012 ... | reverse complement strand
TATTGTTCCTTTCTAGTTTATTCATATCTCATTATAGAGATTTTGGGAGGTAAAGTCAATTACTGTCGAATGATGGCTATAAGAAACAGCTCAATTGACGAAGAAGATCATTGTGTGATACACTAGATAACCGAAAGAGAAAAAGGAGAGTTGCGTATTTATGGCAAATAAGACATATGATGCTAATAGTATTTCGGTTTTAGAAGGACTAGAAGCTGTTAGAAAACGCCCTGGAATGTACATTGGAAGTGTATCTACCAAGGGATTGAATCATTTAATATATGAGATAGTAGACAATTCGGTCGATGAATTTCTGGCAGGATATTGTGATGAGATCACAGTATCTTTAAATAAAGATGGAACAGCAACTATTACGGACAATGGACGAGGAATTCCGGTCGGAATTAATGAAAGAACAGGAAAAACAGCGGTAGAGATGGTATTTACCATGTTACATGCAGGAGGTAAGTTTGGAGATGGAGGATATAAGATTTCTGGAGGACTGCATGGAGTTGGTGCATCCGTTGTTAATGCCCTTTCAACCTGGCTTACGGTAACTGTAAAACAGGGAGGAAAGGTTTATCAGCAGAGATATGAGCGTGGAAAGATCATAACACCTCTTGAGGTGATTGGTACCTGTAGAAAATCAGATACGGGAACAAACGTCCAGTTTTTACCAGATCCAGAGATTTTTGATAAGACATATTTTAAAGCAGCAATGGTTAGAAACCGTTTGCATGAGACTGCGTATTTGAATCCAAAACTTACGATTCATTATGTGAATGAACGAGAAGGTGAAGAAACAACAGTTGATTATCATGAGCCAGAAGGAATCTGCGCTTATGTAAAGAAATTAAATGAAGGAAAACAAATGCTTCATGAACCAGTATATTTTAAAAGAATGATTGATGGAATTGAGGCAGAAGTGGCATTTCAGTATACAGAGGATTTTGGGGAGAATATTCTGGGATTTTGTAATAACATTTATACGATCGAAGGTGGAACACATATCACAGGGTTTAAGACGAAATTCACTACGATCATGAATCAATATGCCAGAGAGATCGGGGTATTAAAAGAAAAAGATTCGAATTTTACTGGAACGGATGTGAGAAATGGTATGACAGCGATCGTTTCCGTCAAACATCCAGAACCAAGATTTGAAGGACAGACTAAGACAAAGCTTGATAATCCTGATGCAGGAACAGTAGTAAGTGCTGTCACTAATGATGAAGTACAGCTTTATTTTGACAGAAATATAGAGTCCTTAAAGGCTGTTATTGCATGTGCAGAAAAATCGGCAAAAATAAGAAAAGCGGAAGAAAAAGCAAAGACTAATCTTCTCACAAAACCTAAGTTTTCAATAGACAGCAACGGAAAACTTGCAAACTGTGAGAGCAAGGATGCATCAGAATGTGAAGTTTTTATCGTTGAGGGTGATTCTGCCGGAGGCTCTGCAAAAACAGCTAGAAACAGGCGTACACAGGCTATCCTGCCTATACGAGGTAAAATATTAAATGTAGAGAAAGCTTCAATAGACAAGGTTCTGGCTAACGCTGAGATAAAAACAATGATTAATTCATTCGGCTGTGGTTTCCTTGAAGGATATGGAAATGATTTTGATATAAATAAGCTCCGCTATGACAAAATTATCATTATGACGGATGCCGATGTCGATGGTGCACATATTGATACGCTCCTGCTCACATTTTTCTACAGATTTATGCCGGAACTTATTAATCAGGGACATGTATATATTGCAACACCTCCGCTCTACAGGGCTGAGATTAAAAAGGGAACAAAATCAAAGTCCAAGGGAGAATTCCAATATCTTTATGATGATAAGGCACTTGAAAAATACAGAAAAGAGCATGCTGCCGGTTCATTTACGCTTCAAAGATACAAGGGTCTTGGTGAGATGGATCCTGACCAGCTCTGGGAGACAACGCTTAATCCTGAAACGCGGATTTTAAAGCAGGTAGAAATAGAGGATGCAAGACTTGCAGCAGAAGTAACTTCAATGCTTATGGGCAGTGATGTTTCGCCGAGAAGGCAGTTTATTTATACACATGCTGAAGAGGCAGAAATAGATGCCTGATTTTAATATATAATTTTAAGTATAAAAATATTATCTTATAACGGAAAGATTGAGGAAAAAAGACAATGGCAGAAAATATCGTTAAGACCGAATATTCGGAACTTATGCAGAAGTCTTATATAGATTATTCCATGAGCGTAATTACAGCAAGGGCACTTCCTGATGTAAGAGATGGTTTGAAACCGGTACAGAGACGTGTTCTTTATGCTATGGACCAGCTTGGACTTAATTATGACAAACCGCATAGAAAATCGGCACGTATTGTCGGTGATGCAATGGGTAAATATCATCCACATGGTGACAGCTCAATTTATGAGACACTTGTTGTAATGTCCCAGGATTTTAAGAAGGGCATGGCACTTGTTGACGGGCATGGTAATTTTGGCTCTATAGAGGGTGATGGTGCCGCCGCTATGCGATATACAGAAGCTAAATTAAAGAAATTTACACAGGATGTATATCTTGCCGACCTGGACAAAGATGTAGTTGATTTTATTCCAAACTTTGATGAAACTGAAAAAGAGCCGGCGGTTCTTCCTGTAAGAGTTCCAAATCTTCTTGTAAATGGTGCTGATGGCATCGCAGTAGGAATGATAACTAATATTCCTACACATAATCTTGGAGAGGTTATAGATGCGGTATGTGCATACATGGATAATGTAAATATTACCACGCAGGAACTTATGCAATACTGCCCGGGACCTGATTTTCCGACAGGGGGTCTTGTTGTAAATAAGAGTGAACTTCCGGCAATATATGAGACAGGAACAGGCAAGATAAAGTTAAGAGGCAAGGTGGTATTTGAGCCTGCACAAAAGCGTGGTGAAAAAGACAAACTTGTGATAACTGAGATTCCATATACTATGATTGGTGCCAATATCGGCAAATTTATATCGGATGTTGTTGAGCTTATCGAGAGCAAAAAAGCAACGGATATTGTTGATATTTCAAATGAATCTTCAAAAGAGGGAATTCGTATTGTACTTGAATTAAAGAAAAATGCTGATGTAGAAAATCTGAAAAATCTTTTGTATAAAAAGACAAAACTTGAAGATACATTTGGTGTAAATATGCTTGCAATTGTTGACGGACGTCCGGAAACACTTGGAATTAAAAAAATAATAGAGCATCATATCAATTTTCAGTATGAAATAACAACAAGAAAATATACAACACTTCTTAATAAAGAGCTTGCAAATAAAGAAATTAAAGAAGGTCTTATACGGGCATGTGATATAATTGACCTTATAATTGAGATTTTAAGAGGCAGCAGTAATCTGAAAATGGCAAAAGAGTGTCTGATGACAGGTAATGCTGAGGGCATAAAATTCAAGTCGGAAACGTCAAAAAAACAGGCTTCACAGCTCGATTTTACTGAGAGACAGGCATCTGCAATACTTGAGATGCGTCTTTATAAACTTATAGGTCTTGAAATACTTGCATTGCAAAAAGAATATGATGAAGCTTGTAAAAAGATTGCCAGATATGAGAAAATTCTTGGCAGCAGAAAAGAAATGGCAAAAGTCATTAAAGAAGATTTAATGAAAATCAAGAAAGAATATGCAGTTGACAGACGCACAGTTATAGAAGACGGAAAAGAAGCAGTATTTATAGAAAAAAAGGTACCTGAACAGGAAGTAATGTTTATTATGGACCGTTTTGGATATGCAAAAACAATTGATATGGCTGCATATGAGAGAAATAAAGAAGCTGTCCACAATGAATATAAGTATATTTTCTCATGTATGAATACAGATAAAATCTGTATTTTTACTGATAATGGCATGCTGCATCAAATTAAAGTTAAGGATATACCATTTTCTACAAAATTCAGGGATAAAGGTACACCAATTGATAATCTCGGCAATTATGACAGCAGTGGTGAACGCATAATTTATCTTTGTGCTTCAGAAAGAATAAGACAGAAAAGGCTTCTGTTTGTTACAAAACTTGGAATGATGAAGCTTGTTGATACATCTGAATTTGATGTTATGAAAAAAACGGTTGCATCAACAAAACTTACAGATGGTGATGAACTTATAGGAATTTATGAAACTGATGCGAGGACAGAGGTTCTGTCCAAGTTTAATTACGACGGGACAGTTGGCGAAGAAGAGGTCGTTTCAAGTGACCAGAATATTATATTACAGACTGCAAACGGTGTATTTTTGAAATTCCCGCTTACAGATGTTCCACAGAAGAAGAAAAATGCAGTCGGTGTGCGTGGCATAAAACTTGGCAGTGATGATTATATCGAAGATGTATATATACTTACAAATGGGGATGAATTATCAATGGATTATAAAGGAAAAATGCTTGATTTTGGAAAAATGAAAATGGCACACAGGGATACTAAGGGGACGAAAGTCCGTAGATAAAAATTGAATAATAATTAGAAAAATCAGATATTTTTTTGCCTCGGGATTTTACAATCCAATATGCAAAAAAATATCTGATTTTTTAATACAATAATTTTATCTGCGGACTTTACTTGCCAATATGCAAAGATATCTGATTTTTAATACAATGATTTTATCTGCGGACTTTACTTGCCAATATGCAAAGATATCTGATTTTTTAATACAATGATTTTATCTGCGGACTTTGTCCGGGTCAGGCAGGAAAATTGCTGCTTTTCATGTAGTCATCATAGATGGCAATGACTTTATTCATTACGTCAGCACCTGGAGCACCGAGAGTAAGACGTTTTTCTACACATGTCTTTAAGCTGATTGCATCATAAATATCATTTTCAAATACAGGGCTGATTTTTTTATACTCGTCAAGAGAAAGGTCGTCAAGAGCAATTCCTTTGTCGATGCATAAAAGAACGAGCTGGCCAACAATACCATGTGCATCACGGAAAGGAACCCCTTTCTTTACGAGATAGTCAGCGGCATCTGTAGCATTAGTGAAGCCCCTCTTTGCACTGTCTTCCATACGGGCCGGGTTGAATTTCATTGTGTCAATCATGCCTTTGAAGAGGCTTACACAGCCTTTGACAGTATCAATGGCATCAAATGAGAGCTCTTTATCTTCCTGCATGTCTTTATTGTATGCAAGAGGAATTCCTTTCATTGTAGTAAGAAGACTTATCAAAGCACCGTAAACACGGCCTGTCTTTCCTCTTACAAGTTCTGCAATATCCGGATTTTTCTTTTGAGGCATAATGCTTGAACCTGTGCTGTAAGCATCGTCTAACTCGATGAATTTATATTCATTTGAATTCCAGATACAGATTTCCTCTGAAAAGCGGCTGAGGTGCATCATTATAGTTGAAAGTGCATTTAAAAACTCAATAAGGTAATCCCTGTCTGAAACAGAATCCATACTGTTTAATGTAGGACCATAAAAGTCAAGAAGTTCGGCAGTCATCTCGCGGTCAAGAGGATAAGTTGTTCCGGCAAGTGCACCTGCTCCGAGAGGGCAGTAGTTCATTCTCTTGTAAATGTCGGCAAGTCTGCTTCTGTCACGCTTGAACATTTCAAAGTAAGCACCAAAATGGTGTGCAACAGTAACTGGCTGTGCTTTCTGAAGATGGGTGAATCCAGGCATGTAAGTGTGTACATTTTCTTTGATGATTCTTAAAATAACTTCCATGAGAGCTTTTACTTCATCGTCAATGTTTTTAACTTCATCTCTTGTATATAATCTCATATCAAGGGCAACCTGGTCATTTCTGCTTCGTCCTGTGTGAAGTTTTTTGCCGGCATCACCAATTCTTTCAATTAATGTTGCTTCCATAAATGTGTGGATATCTTCATATTCATCCGTGATTTCAAGCTTTCCGCTCTCTATATCAGCAAGTATAGAAGTAAGACCATCTTGAATCTTAGTGCTTTCTTCCTCAGAGATAATTCCTGCTGCACCAAGCATTTTTGCGTGTGCAATGCTTCCCTGAATGTCCTGTTTGTAAAATTTCTGGTCAAAAGAAATAGATGCATTGAAATTATTTACAAGTTTATCAGTTTCTTTTGTGAAGCGTCCGCCCCAAAGTTTCATATTATTGTTCCTCCGTAGTGTTAGTATCCGATTCTGTAAGAGAATCATTATTTGCATGATTGTTGAAAATAACAATGAGCTTCTGTTTGAATTTTTTATCTATGCCACGCCGTTTTGCAACAGCAGTGCCAATTAATATAATAATGCATATAAATGTAATAATGCAACCCTTAATAAGATTTACTGGCATAAATTTCAATTTTACGCTGTGGGTGCCTTTAGTAATATCAACTGCAAGCAGTGCATCTGCTATGCTGTATGTGCTGCATTTTTTGCCATCAATATATACAGACCAGCCTTTGTCGTAAGGTATTGAAAAAAGAAAAGTTCCGTCGCTGTCACATGTTACCGAACCTGTAAAGCCTGTTGAATTCCATTTTTCTACCTGAAATGAATTGTTGTTTAAAATATTATATGCCTGTTTGAATTTATTTTCGTTTAAAATGTATGCATGAAGATTCATTGATGTTTCAGCATTTACATTGATCGAGTCGCCGGCATTGACATATCCGATATCAACTGTCCTGTTACCGCTTTTTAATCCTGAATATCCGGTTGTATTTCTATTGATTGTAACGCCGATGTTATCAACACCTTCCTTTTGGATTACAAGATACATATGTCCGCTTGATGACGGCGAAAATGTCACATCAATCTGTGACGGATATACAAAGCATTCAGTAAATGTATCCTTAACTCCTGTCAATGCTTCAATAAGCGAATTCTGGTTTTCAATTCCGTTATAAATAGTGTCGGGTTTCCATTTCTCAGAAAGATTTCCGTCTGAAACATATCCGGCCGGAAGAGTATATTCATTTTTATATATAAATTCTCCGTCATACCCATTGTAATAAGTTCTTAGTGAATCTGTTGAAAGAAGTTTATTGCTTATAAGATATTTAACGGAAAAAAGTGAGTTGGTCACGATTGTTGAACCGTCATATCCGTAAGCATTAGTCGAACTTACCATTCCAAGATATTTGTAAAGCTGTGACATTCCGGCACTGCATGTTGATGAAAATGTCGATATAGTATGGTAATTGTGCCATGCACCGTCATTTTTGCTCCTTGCACCTGTTATTTTATCCATGCGGTAGAAAGAGTTGTCGTTGCCAGAAACATCAGAGGTGACTGTTTTTACTGCATTATAATCAAGCAGATATGCTGTGCGGCTTGTTGTTCCAAGCCCTGTAAATTCCATATTAATAGTACATTCAACAACACTTACACATAAAACGGCAAAAAATATGACCGGAATTTTGAAATTCTTTGTCTTTTTTAGATATATGAGCAATGCATAAATCAAAATAAAAGCACCGCTTATATAAAATATTTTAAAATCGTAGGTGTCGCTGTCTTTAAATATCTGTTCTGCAAGCACAAGGAATATAATTGAAAACCATACTGAGGCACTAATCTGTTTTACAGTTGACTGCCTTATCCGGTAAAAGGCCTCATAGCTCATGCTTAAAAGAAAGAATATATAAATAAATGACTGGCGGCATGGAAGGCTGTTTGGATAGTGGAAACCATGCCATATAAAGTTAGGTATATTAAGATTAAATGCAAGTAAAAATACGAGAAGTATAATGCATTTACCAATTTTTTCAGCCGGTTTAATTTTTTTATTCATTATATAAAGTGGTATGAGTAAAAAAACAGCAACACCACAGTATATATTAGGATAATGTTCAAGACCAAGATGAACCGGAACATTAATCAGTTGTCTTACAAGCATTTCCATTACCGAAAAATAGGATGTAAGTTTTGTCGGAAATGAAGTAGATGAAGAAGCTGACAGTGAAAAAGTATACATTTCCGGGAGAAGCAGGCATGCGGCAAGTCCTCCGGCTATCAGTGAATAAAAAATCCAGCGTAATATCTTTTTAATATATATTCCAAATGATTTGTCACCGTCATATGCAATCATAAGCACAATGAAATACAGGCATACACTTATGCAGACCATAATTGAAATATAATAATTTGTAAAAATACATAAACCGAGGCTTATGCAGTACAAATAGCATTTATTTTCATCTACAAGTTTTTCAAGACCCAGCATTATAAGCGGAATAAGCACTATGCAGTCAAGCCACATAATGTTCCAGCTGTATGCAGCACTGTAAGCTGATAACGCATAAAACATGCCAAAAAGTGCAATTGTACATTTTTTTGTATGAAAATGTTTTGAAATATAATATGAAAATGTTACAGATGAGGCACAAAGCTTCATAACAATAAGCATATTCATAATTTCAATCATATATTTCTGTGGCAGCAGTGCTATAAGCCAGTTTATGGGACTTGCAAGGTAATATGCAAAAAGTGATGTGAAATTGACCCCCATGCCGATATCCCATGAATACAGGAGTGTATCACCTGTACGCAGTTTGTGCCATAATTCAGAATAAAATGGTGCATACTGGTGATACATATCTGAGCGTAGATAGCAGTCATTCCCAAAAGGAAAGATGTCACGCAGATAATATAATGCAAGAAAAATAAGTGCCGGTATGCAAAAAGACAGAATAAATGTAATATTGCCGGCGGGAATTGACGGAGATGTATTATCAATCAGGTTGAAATTAAAACTTTTTTTCTTGTTTTCTTTATTAACAGTTTCCAATGTAAACCTCCAAGTTTATGATACATTTTTATAATTAATAATTGTACTATATTTTTGTATTATTTGCACTTGTATTATTAAAAATATTTAGGTAAAATATAAATGTACGTCAATGGGTTATTAATTCTTTAGGGGAATTAAGGAGATGTACAATGAGTTATATAAAAAAATATATAAATAAACTATATCTGAGGTTTGGTTATAAAACAAAATATATATATGGGGCAATATTTGTACTGGCTGCATGTATTATATGTTGTTTTTTACGTTTTACAGAATCAGAAAGTGAAAATGGCAGCATAAAAGATTATAATATGTCGCAAAACACAGCTGTTATTTCGGATGCTTCTGCATATGACGGAACAAAATCATATGAAGAAAAAGAGGAGAATATCTGTGTATATGTATGCGGCAGTGTTAATAATCCCGGTGTCTATGAGGCAGCAAAAGATGCAAGGATATATGAAATTGTAGATATGGCAGGCGGAATGACACAAGGAGCTGTTCCTGAAAGTATTAATATGGCAGGCTATGTGTCAGATGGGCAGATGATTTATATTCCCGGTGAACAGGATATATCATCAGGCGGTGTGACACCGGCTGGAAACAGCACAGAGATGTCGAATGTAAAACTGATAAATATAAACACCGCAGGTGTAAGTGAGCTTATGACGCTTCCGGGAATAGGAGAGTCAAGAGCTAATGATATAATCCGTTACAGGACGGAAAATGGTGGATTTGGATGTATTGAAGATATAAAAAAGGTAAGCGGCATAAAAGATGCTGCGTATTCTAAAATAAAAGATTTGATACAAGTGTGAATTTTTGTGGAGGATATAAAATAATGGCTGTAAAAGTATTGGTTGTAGATGATGAAAAGCTTATTGTTAAAGGACTCAAGTTCAGTCTTGAGCAGGATGACATGGAAGTTGAATGTGCATATGACGGGGAGGAAGCACTTGAGTATGCAAAGAAGAACCAATATGATATTATTCTTCTTGATATAATGCTTCCAAAACTTGACGGAATGCAGGTATGCCAGCAGATACGTGAATTTTCCAATGTTCCTATTATAATGCTTACAGCAAAAGGCGATGATATGGATAAAATTCTCGGACTTGAGTATGGTGCCGATGATTATGTGACAAAACCATTTAATATTCTTGAAGTAAAAGCAAGAATGAAAGCAATATTAAGAAGAAATAATAAGTCAGGAAGCAAACCGGTACAGACCAACATTATAAATGCAGCTGATATGAAGCTTGACTGTGACAGCAGAAGTCTTTATATCGCAGGCAGAGAGATTAATCTTACATCAAGGGAATTTGATATATTGGAGCTTCTTGTTAAAAATCCGGGTAAAGTATACAGCCGTGATAATCTTTTAAAGAAAGTATGGGGTGAAGAGTATCCTGGAGATGCCAGAACAGTGGATGTACACGTAAGAAGGCTTCGTGAGAAAATAGAGTCAAATCCAAGCGAACCAAAATATGTTCATACACGCTGGGGGGTAGGTTATTATTACAATGCCTGATAATATTAAAAATAATAAAAGAACAGATGATTTTAATAAAGTAAAAAAGAATTTCAAAAAGCTGCTTTTCAGAATGAAAAGCACAAAGACGTGGATATTTATATTTTTTGTTGGTCTGCTTGCAGCAGTTATGATAATTGTTGAAAATGTGTCATATTATTTCTTTCAAAAAAATCTTATCGAAATAGAAATGGCACAGCTGCAGACAAGTGCTGCAGTCATGTCAGGAGAATTCTCTTCATATGCTTCATTTAGTGAAGCAGAAAAAAACGGAGTATATGAAAGAATGCGGCGATATTCTGCCATGAATTCAGTAAGAATAAGGGTTATTGATGAAAGATTTGTGATTGTTTCTGATTCTTATCTTGTAGAATATGGTAGAAACATAATTAATTCCAATGTTATTAATTCATTTACAACAGGAAAAAGTATCTCATTTTATGACAGAAAAAATACCAATATTGAGGTTGCTGTTCCGATAAACGGAACTGATGGGAGCATACTTGGCGTACTTGTTGTGAGCAAAGACCTTGATGAAGTATATAAGAACAGTGTAAATGATAACATATTTACAGTTATGGTTGCAGTTACTGCAGTTGCTGTTATTCTGGTTCTGCTTTTTGAGAGAGGAATAGGAAAATCCTATAGAAAAGCATATAAGATAGTTGAAGATGTTGCAAACGGACATACAGATAAGAGAATACCTGTAAAAGGAAGCTATGAGTTAAGGCTGTTTGCAAAAGATTTTAATAATATAATGGACAGGGCAGGTATGCTTGATGAAAGCAGGCAGGAATTTGTATCTAACGTGTCACATGAATTAAAAACGCCTATTACTTCAATAAAGGTACTTGCTGATTCACTTAATATGCAGGATGATGTTCCGATTGAGCTTTATAAAGAATTCATGCAGGATATTACTAATGAAATTGACAGAGAGAGTAAGATTATTGAAGATTTACTCTCTCTTGTAAAGATGGACAAGTCGGCAGCTGTTATGAATATAAGCTCTGTTAATGTCAACGAAATGCTTGAAATAGTATTAAAGAGATTAAAACCTATTGCACAAAAGAAGAATGTTGAACTTCTTTTTGAAAGTTTCAGACCTGTCGTTGCAGAGATTGATGAAGTTAAGTTTACACTGGTAATATCAAATCTTGTAGAAAATGCAATAAAGTATAATGTCAGTGATGGCTGGGTACATGTGTCTCTTAATGCGGATTATCAATATTTTTATGTGCGTGTTGAAGATTCAGGTATTGGAATACCGAAAGAGAGCCAGGATCTTGTATTTGACAGATTTTACAGGGTTGATAAAGCACGTTCAAGACAGACCGGAGGCACAGGTCTTGGACTTGCAATTGTACAGAATATTGTTCTTTTACATCATGGCACAATAAAACTTCATAGTGAAGAAGGAACTGGAACAACATTTACAGTCCGTATTCCGCTTAACTATGTAGGATGACAGGATAAGAATAATAAGAGGGAATAAGTATGAGGTCATTGTTAAAAAAAATAACAGGAATATGTCTTTTGACGGTAATATCTGTATGCATGATTATTCCGTCAGCAGGTTGTTCCACGAAAAATGCAAAAAATAAATATAAACTATTTTATAAAAATGCTTCATCAAACAAACTTGTGACTGTTGATTACAGCACACAGACACAGGAGTTAGATGAGCTTGTGCTGGAGCTTCTTAATAAGATGAACCAGAAGGTGAAAAATAAAAAATTAAGTATTTTAAAACCGGAAGAAGTAAATATTGAGAAGTGCGATATAAAAAATAATACAGTAAATATTTATTTTAATAATGGATATAATGATATGTCGGAATATGATGAATTATTTTATCGTGCCGGAGTTGTAAAAATGCTGACGCAGATTCATGATATAAGTTATGTCCAGTTCTATGTAGGCGATTCACAGGCAAAATATAAAGATGGTTCGTATATAGGGCTTATGACAAAAGACAGTTTTGTAGATGATACAAATGAGTCACTTGGAAATATTGAATGGAGAAAAGTGGATTTGTATTATTCTAATAAAATGGGAGATAAGCTTGTGAAAAAGGTAGAAAGTGTCGCTTACAGCAAAAATACGTCTCTTGAAAGAATAATAGTTGAACAGCTTATAAAAGGACCGGGAGATTCGACAATGAATTCAACACTTCCATCTGATTTAAAGCTGCTTAGTATATCAGTGAGTGATGGCATATGTTACGTTAATTTAAGCTCATCATTTTTAACTGAGATGGTAAATGTAACCAGTGAGATTCCTGTATATTCGATAGTCAATTCACTTTGCAGCCTTGGTAATATAAGCGGTGTAAAAATAATGATTAATGGTGATTCGGCGAAGAGTTACAGGGAGAGCATAAGTCTTGAAAATGTCTTGAAATTTAACAGTGAGGTGATTAGCTCATAAAAAGACCGATGGTATTGCTGGCTGTACTTTTTCTGGCAGCAGATGTAAGCACAGCCTGCACAGGTTATTGGTTTGTGGCAGCAGCCGTAGTTACATATTTAATTGCGGCTGCCATTGTTCACAAAAATAAATTCTTTTGCTATTTTGGCATCTTTTTTACATTTTGTATCTATTGTGCTTTTATGACGGCACAGTCGGAAAACAGTTCAATGATTGATATGTATAATAAAACACAGGCAGTTATTACAGGAACAGTTTCCAGAATAAATAATACCGGATATGGAAAAAGTATCACATTAAAAGAATGTGAAATAAAAACAGAATATGGAAATTCGCACGAAAATGTAATTGTATATGTAAATAATGATGAAGTTTTCATAAAAGAAGGCTTTGTAATAGAAGTAAGCGGAAGTATAAGAAAATTTGAAAAGGCAAGAAATGAAGGAATGTTTGATGCGTATACTTATTACAAATCAAACGGAATTGCATACAGATGTGAAGCCGGCAAAATAGTAGTTACAGGGCAGAAAAACTCAATTGAATATATAATGCCTGAAATAAAAAATAAAATAAATAATATATATGAAAAAATTACAGATAACGAAACAAAAGGATTTCTTAATGCTGTAATTCTTGGAGATAAATCAGAAATAGATGATGAAATGTATGAGCTTTACAGAAACAATGGAATAGCACATATACTTGCAATAAGCGGGCTTCATATAACATTTCTTGCGTCATTTGTTTATAATATGTTAAGGAAACGTGGAATTGCATTTTTTCCAGCATTTGGAATATGTGCTTTATTTCTTGTATTTTATAGCATTATGACAGGGAATTCTGTGTCTGCAAAAAGAGCAGTAATAATGTATATGGTAAAAATGGGAGCTGAGTTTGCCGGAAGGACATATGATACATTGTCATCACTTGCATTTGCAATGATTATTATATGTGCCGAAAATGTAAATATTATATATAATTCCGGGTTTTTATTGTCATTCACATCAATTGCAGGCATTGCTATATTTTGTCCGGCTATAGTAAAAAGCATGAAAAAAATAATAAAAACTCAGAATAAATATATTAGTAAGATTATAGAAATGGTTTCGGTGAGTGTGGGGATAAGTATTTTTATGATGCCTCTTATAGCATATAATTATTTTGAGATTCCGTTGTATGCACCATTTCTTAATCTGATAATTATTCCGTTAATGTCAGTTGTAATATTATGTGCTGTGGCAGCAGTCATGCTGTCATTTATATCAATGAGTGCAGCCTCTTTTATAATTGGTGCTGTAAGCATAATAATAAAGTTGTATACAGCATTTTGTAAAATTATAAATATCATGCCGTATAGCAGAATTATAACAGGCAGGCCTGAAAAATCATCATGTATTATTTTTTATATAATATTAATTATTATGTCGGCGGCAATATTAAATAATAAAAAAATTATTATGAAAAAGTTTCCGCTTATAATAATTGTATCAATAATTATATTGTTTGCAAAGGATACGAAAACAGTTGAGGCCGATTTTATTGATGTCGGGCAGGGTGACAGCATTTTAGTCAGGGAAAAATCGGGAACAGTAATGTTATTTGACGGAGGAAGTTCGGATATAAAAAATGTAGGTGAAAAAAGAATATATCCGCTTATAAAATGCAAAGGAATTAAAAAAATTGATTATATATTTATAAGCCATACGGATAATGATCATATAAATGGAATTATGGAACTTATAGAATTAAGCGGAAGTGATTTAAAAATAAAGAATATAATACTTCCATTAATAAAAAATGCTTCACAGGATGAAAATTATAATAATATAATAAAAAAATCATGTGAAAAAGGAATAAATATTAATTATGTAAATACGGGAAGTAAATTTAATTTAAAAAATGATTTTTCGGTAACATGTATTCATCCTGATAATGGATATATATATTCGGATGCCAATGATTATTCCGCAGTATACATATTAAAAAAAGATGATTTTAAAATGCTTCTGACAGGTGATATAGAAAAAAAGGCAGAGGATAATATTTTAAAAAATAAAGATGTAAGAGAAGAATTGAAAAATATGACTGTGCTGAAGGCTGCACATCATGGTTCTGCATCATCATCCGGTGAAGAATTTATAAAACTTGTAAACCCTGAGGTCACGGTTATCTCCTGTGGAATCAATAACAGATACGGACATCCGAAAGAGAGTACACTTAAAATGTTGAAAAAATATAACAGCGATATTTATGTGACAAAGGAATGTGGGCAGGTTATGATAAGGTATACGAAAGATAAATTTTACGTCAAAACATTGTAAATAGGCAAAAAATAAGATACAATTGCCTCTGACACAAAGTTTGTATGTCTGAAAGAAGAAAAATTGTATGAAAATAATAAATGAACATATAAAATCAAATGAATATAAAAATGTATATCTTTTATATGGTGATGAGCCGTATCTTAAAAAGCAGTACAGGGATAAATTAAAGCAGGCAATTGCCGGTGACGACACCATGAATTATTCTTATTATGAAGGCGATAAGATATCTGTAAAAGAGATAAAAGATATGGGGGATACGCTTCCATTTTTTGCAGAGCACAGATTGATAGTGGTTGAAAACAGTGGCTTTTTTAAATCATCAAATGATGAACTTGCCGATTATATAAGAAATATTCCAGATTATCTTATTATTATATTTGTTGAGAATGAAGTTGATAAAAGAAATAAAGTTTATAAAGCAGTTAATGATATTGGATATATTTCCGAGATGAAACAGCAGACTCCTGCAGTTCTGGAAAAATGGATAGCAGGTCTTTTAAAAGCAGAAGGAAAAGTTATAACAAGACCGGCTGCAGAACTTATTCTTAATAAAACAGGAGCTTCGATGGATCTGATAAGAGCAGAACTTGATAAGATAATAAGTTATTGTGGGGACAAAAATGAAGTGACTGAAAAAGATATAGAGGATATATGTACAACGCAGACAGTGAGCCGTATTTTTGATATGATAGCTGCGATTGCATCAAAAAAACAGCAGCAGGCACTTGAATTATATTATGACCTTCTTACGCTCAAAGAGCCGCCGATGCGTATATTATATCTTATAGTAAGACAGTTTAACGGAATTTTTCAGGTGCAGGAAGAACTTAACCATGGACGGAGTAATGCCGACATTGCAAGAACAATGGGAGCAGCACCATTTATAGTAAATAAATATGCCGCACAGGCTAAAAATTTTACTCCGTCACAGTTAAAAGAGGCACTTGCCGATTGTGCCCAGGCAGAAGAAGACGTAAAGACAGGCAGACTTAATGAAAAAATGGCAGTAGAATTGATAATAGTTAAATATTCTGCTAAGAATAAAAAGTAAAATCCAGAAAGACTTTTATTTTTATGAAACACTCTTGTGTTTTATGTTAAGAATTGCAGACAAAATCATTGCAAGAATCTGTGCAATACTCATACTCCACCATACGGCCGGCTCCCCGAAAAAACGAGGAAATATAATAAGCAGCAAAAAGAAAAATATAATTTCTGAATAAACGATTACTGAAGATTTTACAGCTTCCTGTGTCGCATAAAAAGATGAAGTTGAAACTCTTGCATATGCTAGAAATAAAAATCCGACAAGAAGTATAGGCATATTATCGCCGACCATTCTTGTTACAGTTTCAGAAGCACCAAAAAGATTACCTGTATGGTACCTTAAAACATATAGTAATACAAAAGATAATGTAGCAATAAATTCTGCTGTTATATATGCAAGATGTTTTGTCTTGTGTAATGCAGTCATGTTACCACGACCGAAGTAATCGCTTAAAAGCGGCTGGCATCCATCACCAACACCTTGAAGAATCAGATATACAAAATATGTTGCATATAAAATTACAGCATAACAAGCAACGGATGATTCCCCGCCGTATTTTAAGAGGAATAAATTCATAAGGAGAAGTGTTATGTTAGGGCATAGTGTAATTCCAAATGCAGAAATTCCATTTTTAAAAATTCTTAAAAACATCGCTGGTTTGAAATGCAGTCTGTATACAGGGATTTTTTTCCATAAAAGATAACATGTTCCTATGACAGCGGTTACAAACTGGCCTGTAACAGTAGCAAGTGCGGCACCGGCAACTCCTTTTCCAAGTACCCATACAAAAGTATAATCTAATATTACATTTGTGATAAAACCTGAAATCATTGTAAACATACTGAATGAAGCACCACCGTTATTTCTTACGAGCGGCGTCATTCCTGTTCCGAAAATCTGGCAGAATGAGCCTAAAATAACGACAGAAAGATAGCTGCGTCCATATTCGGCAATAATTCCCGTTGCACCAAGAATTTTAAGAATAGGTGTCATAAGCGGAAGTACAATAAGCGGCATTAATATGCTTGATATAAGCAGGCATGTTATTGTTGCACGCAGATATTTAAGTGCATTTTCATCTTTTCCGGCAGCTTTTAATATTGAATATTGTATTGAACCCCCCATTCCTATGCCGGTTCCGAGTGCCTGTAATATAGAAACAACAGGAAAAACTACATTAATAGCGGTCATTCCGGCATCACCTACATTGTTGCCGACAAAATATCCATCCACAATTGAATATATGCCTGAGAGAGCAAATGCCAGAATTGATGGCATTACAAAGCGGAAAAATTTCTTTGAGTACATAAAAATCCCCATTTCTAAAATATTTTTTATATGAAAAGGAGCAGGCAGGGTGTAATTTCATGCAGCTCCGTTTTTGTAATAAACGTAAAATATTATTATATCACACTTTTTGGAAAATAAAACAGAAAAAATTATATATTTTCTGTTGCATATTTAATAAATATATACTATACTTTTGTTAACTTAAAAATACGTGAAAATAGTGTCAGAACTGATGCTGTAATAAGAGTAAGGAAGTGTTTAATATGTCTGGATTAAGTAAAAATGTAAAGATTATTATTGCGGCAGCTGTGTCAGTTTTAATTCTTGTTGCAGGTATAGCGACAGGAATACTAATATCTTCCCATAGAGGAGACAAAGATTCTTACAAAGCAAGTGAGGAATCAGATAGTAGAAATGAGCAGGTTATAAGCAGCAACGGTACACAGAAAGATAAAGAACAGGATAAAAAGTGGACAGATGCGGCAGCAGAGTTTAAAGCTGTTAATTCGTGGGAATCAGAAGGCAAGACGTTTACACAGTATGAACTTACTGTTACCAATCATGGAAGCAGTGCAATTGATGAATGGAAGATAAATTTTCCGGTCGGGAGTACAACACAGCTGTCACAGAGCTGGAACTGCGACATAAGTGTTGATAACAATAATGGCAACGTAAGGTTTATACTTGTGCCTGCTGATGAAGCAGGTGCCAAAACACAGGGAATAGGTTTTATTGTCAGTATGACAGATGACTATAAGCTTGGAGATTATGATATTGAAACTGTTGTGACAGATGATACGCTTACAGCATCGAATGTATCAGATCAGGTGTCAGGTCAGGTATCAGTTCTGGATGATGAAAATGCGGATTCACAGGATGATAAAAATGCGGATTCACAGGATAATAATAGCCGGGAGAGTAATGATAATGAAGATTTGTCAGGTCAGCTTCATGTTTCAGGGACTGATATTATAGACGGCAATGGCAATGTTGTCAGGCTGAAAGGTGTGAGCACACATGGGCTTGCATGGTATCCGCAGTATGTCAATTATGATGCATTCCGTACTTTAAGGGATGATTGGGGTGTTAATGTAATAAGGCTTGCCATGTATACACAGGAGTATGGGGGATATTGTAACGGCGGTGACAGAGAAGGTCTTAAACAGCTTATAGATAATGGTGTTTCATATGCATCACAGCTTGGAATGTATGTGATTATAGACTGGCATATTTTAAGTGACGGCAATCCTAATCAGCATAAGGATGAAGCATTGGAATTCTTTGACGAAATGTCGTCAAAATATGCAGGATATAATAATGTAATATATGAAATATGTAATGAACCTCAGAATTCCGACTGGAACAGTCAGATAAAGCCTTATGCACAGGAGGTTATAGCACGAATACGACAGCATACAGCTGCACTTATTCTTGTAGGAACAAACAGTTGGTCACAGGATGTCGATGAGGTTATAGGCAACAGACTTGATGATGATAATGTAATGTATGTTATTCATTTTTATGCAGGAACACAGAAGGAATGGGTAAGAAATAAGATGATTGCCGCACTTGACGCAGGGATTCCTGTATTTATAAGTGAATGCAGCATATGTGATGCATCAGGAAACGGTGGGATAGATTATGGTTCGGCTGATGCGTGGTTTTCACTTCTTAACGAAAGAGGAATAAGTTATATAGCTTGGAGCCTGAGCAATAAAAGTGAGACGTCTGCACTTATAAATTCGTGGTGTGATAAGTTGAGTGACTGGAGTGATGATGATTTATCAGATACAGGAAGATGGTTCAAGAATATGATGAGCAGGTAAAAATTTTGACATGCAGTTCCATAAGACATAATGGTCCAATGAATGGTTCAATTGTTGACAGGACAAAATAAAAGCACTGAATGTGAGTGGGTGACGAACATTCAGTGCTTTTTTATAAATTATAAAGAGTTTACAGCCTTTGTTATGCGAGATACCTTTCTTGCAGCTGTGTTCTTGTGGAAAATTCCCTTTGAAGCAGCCTTAGAAATCTCAGCGATAGCAACTGGAAGAGCAGCCTGAGCAGCTTCCTTGTCGTTAGCAGCAACAGCAGCGTCAACCTTCTTGATATAAGTTTTTACTCTTGATTTAACAGCCTTATTTCTATCAGCTCTAACCTGACTTGTAAGGACTCTCTTTTTCGCAGATTTAATGTTAGCCAAATCCGTACACCTCCAAAAATATTTATTATTAGTTAAATTAATTGTGATTTGTTTTGCATTAAAGCCGGACACGGACGATCTAATGTAAACATACCTCTGTATTCTATAATATCGATGTGATTATGTCAATAAAAAATATAATAAATTTTATAAATTACAATAAAAAGCAGTTAATCTGACAAGAATATAGATATAAAAGAATAATATTCAAAAGGAGTGACTGTTTATGGGAAATATAAATATAAGAACGGACCTTGCAGTTGAGCTTAATGAGGCTGTTGACAAAAGTGACAGCCGTTACAGTGGTGTAATTGTAAGAGAGCATATTGATAAAGTGTCTTTGGTAAAAGTGACGACACTAGAGATAATAAATGAGGAAGGTGAAAAACTGTTTAATAGAAAAGCGGGCATATATATAACTATAGAAGCAGAGGGTCTCGGTGAAAATGATGATTTTTATAATGAGAGAGTAATAGAGATTATTTCCGGACAGATAGATGCGTTGATACGTCCATGTATATCAAAAAATAACAAACTGCTTGTTGTTGGGCTTGGAAACAGGAACGTAACAGCGGACTCACTGGGACCCGATGTTGTTGATAAATTAATAATAAACAGTCATATACATGGTGAAAAAGATGAAATTTCAGTCAGGCTGTCAGCATTATCTCCGGGAGTTATGGCACAGACAGGAATAGAGACTTCGAGCATAATAAAAGGGATAGCAGATGAGATTGATCCCGGAGTGATTATTGTTATAGATGCATTGGCTGCAAGAAACACACAGAGACTTAATAAGACAATCCAGATTTCAAACAGGGGAATTAATCCGGGGTCAGGCGTTGGAAATCACAGAACAGGGATAACATCGGATAATATAGGAGTCCCTGTGATTGCAGTGGGAGTGCCGACAGTAATAGATGCAGCAACAATAATAGGTGATGTAACGAAAGATTATGAAAATATTCCCAAACACCTTTCGGATATGTATGTTACACCGAAAGATATTGATGAAAATATACGGATTACAGCAGAAATTATAGCTGAATCAATAAATGAACTTGTTTATGCATAAAGTTTTACAGATGTTCATATAGATAGTGTAGCCGGGAATAAATCAGGCGGTGCATAGCGGAGGCGGGAAATGTCGGTGAAAAAATATAGACGTGCTGTTTTTTTGATAATAATGCTGATATTGACAATTGTGTTTTATTTTATTTTTTGTGGAGGTAAAAATGCAATTGGAAATGTTCTTGCCGGAGTAATAAGTGGTGCGGGAAATTTCCTTGCAGGAGAGTATGTGCCGTCATATACATTTTATGATTCGGTAGAATCACAGTCGGAATATACATTAAAGAATTCAATTTTAAATGATATTTATCCGACAGGTGAATATTACAGAATATATGCAGGGCAGGGCGAAGCGTGTGTATCATATGACGGTTATGTTGATACAATAGCACAGGTTGTAAATATAACAGGTCAGGATGATAATAAAGAAGATAATAACCAGAATCAGGAAAATGATGTTTCTGTGGAATCAGATAAAGCCACAGGTGGTGAAACAGAAAGTGAAAAAAGCACAAATATAATAGCTGCTGATACAGTTACGGGTAATGTCTATGACAGGCAGGATCTTAATGATTATAATTTCTGTCAGCAGTTTTATACTGTTACAAGCATTACGAGTCTTACAAAAGAAATATTCAGACCTTCAGAGTTTCTTGATAAAGATATGAAAATCACACATGATTCGTCAAGTCCGCAGATTCTTATTTTTCATACACATTCACAGGAAAAATTTGCGGATTCAACAGATGATGATTCAACATCAATACTTGGTGTTGGTGATTACCTCACAGAACTTCTGACCGGTAAAGGGTACAACGTTATACATGACAGGAGTGTTTATGATTATGTTGATGGTAAACTTGACAGGAGCAAGGCATATACTTATGCCGAACAGGGGATAGAATCAATTCTTGAAAGCAATCCTTCAATAGAAGTTGTTATTGACCTCCACAGGGATGGAGTGGCAGATACAACACATCTTGTGACGGAAGTTGACGGCAGGCAGATGGCTAAAATAATGTTTTTTAACGGAATAAGCTATAGCAATGTTAAAGGGAATATAAATTATCTGTATAATCCATACAGGGATGACAACCTGGCAATGAGTCTTCAGATGCATCTTATCGGGGAGGCATATTATCCTGGATTTCTTCGCAGAAATTATATTAATGCATACAGATACTGCCTCCATGAGCGTGCAAAATCAATGCTCATTGAGGCAGGAGCACAGACCAATACATTTGAAGAGGTAAAAAATGCAATGGAACCGCTGGCAGATATGCTTGATAAACTGCTTACAGGAGTAAGAGCATATTAAATGAGAAAAAATTATGCTTGATGTGTTATCATGTATATAATTTAATCAGTTAGGCATTGATATAATTTATCTATTGATTCATTAATTTTATCATCGGAGAGGGCTGAATAGTTAATTACCAGCGTATGGTCGATTGCAAGGCTTTTGTCTGCATAATATCCTGACAGACATGATATTTTAAGCCCTCTTTGCATAGCACGTTCAATAAGCTTTTCATCGCTAAGAGTGGTGTTTGCGTGAAGCAGAAAATGAAGTCCGGCATTTTCCTCATGAATAGTTATAATTGAGGAAAGAGGACTTTTATTTATAGCATCAATAAACATATCACGCTGGCGGCGGTAAAGAATTCTCGTGCGGTTTATATGTTTTTCAAAATACCCTTTATTAATAAAAGCAGCAAGTGTATACTGTTCAAAATTTGATACGGTACAGGCATAAAAATTAAGTTTTTCTTTAAAAAGCTGCATGAGCTGCACTGGAAGCACCATATAGCTTATTCTTATTGTAGGAGAGAGCGTTTTTGTAAATGTATTCATATAAATTACTTTTCCGGATACATCAATACTTTCAAGCGAAGGTATAGGTTTTCCTAAAAGCCTGAATTCACTGTCATAATCATCTTCAATTATGTATCGTGATTCGCAGTTTAATGCCCATCCAAGAATTTCATAGCGGCGTCCTATTGGAGTGACAATTCCGGTAGGGTAGTGATGTGATGGCGAAAGATGGAGAATATCCGCATTTCCGGCCTTTAATGCATCTATATTAACACCTTCTTCATCAATGGGAATGCTTACACATTTTACATTGTTGCTATTATAAATTTTGCGTATTTTTTCGTATCCTGGGTCTTCAACCGCAAATGTTTTATCGCGTCCGAGAAGCTGTATAATGAGAGTATAAAGATATTCAGTTCCGGCACCTATTATAATCTGTTCAGGATGTACATTCATGCCTCTAAATTCTTTTAAATGGCTGCATATGGCAGCTCGAAGCTCATATATTCCCTCCGATGGTGATGGCTGTAAGAGTGCATCACGTCTGTCAGCCATAATTTCTTTCATAAGTTTTGACCATGTGTAAAAAGGAAAATTATCGGCATTTATCCTGTTTGAAGCAAGGTCTGCAAAACAGTTGTCTGAAGGATTTGGTTTGATATGCAGATTTTTATAAACAGGAGATTTTACGGAAATATCTGCGTTACGTTCTTTAAATTCATTTTCATATGCCGGGATAAGTATCTGGCTGATATCAGATACATAGTAGCCCTTTTTGGGAATAGAATAAATATATCCTTCAGCGATAAGCTGTTCATAAGCATTTTCAACTGTGATTGTGCTTATTCCGAGATTCTTGGCAAAATTACGCTTGGATGGAAGTTTATATCCATTGGTCAGATTGTGCTTTAAAATATCGTCACGTATACATTTGTACAGATATTCATACATGCTGTCAGAACCTGTATTTTCAAAAGAATATGTAAGCATAAAATTACCTCTTTCAGTTATATTTAAAGAATAACAATTATTTAGCTCAATATACACTATTTGAAAAATTATGTCAAAATTACATCAAAAAATATC
>ERZ772851.1346-NODE-1346-length-23976-cov-2.856904_pt1 | contig 23976 bp, 20 predicted proteins | sample MGYA00512137_ERZ772851 | MGnify/ENA primary metagenome ERZ772851 (study PRJEB29015, sample SAMEA2737663) | human gut metagenome | biome: human gut; feature: human-associated habitat; material: faeces | place: China | collected 2012 ... | reverse complement strand
CCGCTTATTTTACAGGGGCGCGACAAGGCCTTTATCCAGGCGCGGGTGGCGGAACTGCTGGCGTTCGTCGATCTGAGCGACAAAATCCACAGCTACCCTAATGAGCTGTCGGGCGGACAAAAGCAGCGTGTCGGTATTGCCCGGGCGCTGGCCACCAACCCGTCGGTCCTTCTGTGCGATGAAGCCACCTCGGCGCTCGACCCCCACACTACGGTGCAGATCTTAATGCTTTTGCAGGAGATTAATCGTCGGTATGGCATCACCATCGTACTGATCACCCATGAGATGTCGGTGATCCAGAAAATCTGTCACAAGGTGGCGGTGATGCAGGCGGGCCGTATCGTTGAACAGGGGGCGGTTTTTGATCTCTTTGCTCAGCCGCAGCATCCGGTCACTGCCAGTTTCGTGCAGTCGGTGGTGCACGACCGCCTGCCGCAGCGGGTGGCGTCGTTCCTGCAGCGCGATAACGGCGCCCGGGCTTTACGCCTCGAATTTGTCGGCGCGACGGCGCAGCAGCCGATTATTAACCACCTGATCCGCGAGTATGCTGTCGAGGTGAATATCCTGTTTGCCAGCATGTCTGAAGTTCAGGGTCGGATTCTGGGATTTATGATTGTGCAGCTCCTCGGCGAGCCTGACGAAACCGAACGCGCCATCACCCATCTGGTCGATGCAGGAGTGAAAATCACCCATGTTTGATCTTATTGATACCGCCATCACCGGGGATCAGTTTCTGCTGGCGCTGCATGACACGCTGATTATGGTCGCCGTCTCGCTGGCCTTTGGCGCGCTGATCGGCGTCCCACTGGGGATTGTGCTGGTGGTTTGCCGTCCCGGCGGCATCGTGGCCAACCCGGTGGTGCATCAGGCGCTGAATCCGCTGATTAACGTGCTGCGCTCGCTGCCGTTTATCATTTTGCTGATTGTGATCCTGCCCTTTACCAGACTGCTGGTGGGCACCACTATCGGCACCGCGGGAGCCATCGTGCCGCTGATCGTCTTTGTCGCCCCCTACATTGCCCGATTAGTGGAGAGCTCGTTGCTGGAGGTGGATGAGGGGATCCTCGAGGCCGCGGACGCCATGGGCGCAACCCCCCTGCAGACGGTCTGGCATTTTATGCTGCCGGAGGCGGCAGCGTCGCTGATTCTGGCCCTCACCACGGCGACCATCGGCCTGCTTGGTGCGACCGCCATGGCAGGAACGGTGGGCGGCGGCGGAATTGGCGACCTGGCGATCACCTACGGCTATCAGCGTTTCGACGCCTTTGCCACCCTCACCACCGCCCTGGTGCTGATTGTTATTGTCCAGCTTATTCAGACGCTGGGGACCCGCCTGGCTCGCCGGCTGCGCCGTGAATAACTGCCAATTCGCACCGGGATCCGCGCAATAAAGGTAAGACGATCTCCAACGCCCTCCAGAATGGCAGGGCGATATTAATGCGGCGTAAAGAAATTCTGAGAATATATATAATGGATTATATAATCACGATGTATGCTAATTGCTTATATCAATCTGAAAATAACTAAAGGAGAGGGGGGGGCACGCTTTTTGATTGATCTTGCCAACGGCTTTGCTACTATCCGGGCGGCATTCGATTTTATTTAATAATGTCTGATAATGGAATAGCAAAATACATAATGGAGTATGAAATGAAGCATGTTCACAAGCTGGCCTGGATAGGCCTGTTCGTCAATATTATTATCTGTTTTGTCGCGCGAAATTTATTACTTGATGAAGGACAGCTGAACTTCCATAGTCGGGCGGACGGCGTATGGTCCTGGCTGGTGCTGGCCCTGTTTATTGCCGTGGTGGTTCAGGCGATCAGCATAATGCTGTCAGGCCGCTACCCTTATCTGGCCATCGTCCTGGCGTTTGTTGGCGGCATCGTGATGGTGCCCGCCAGCGTGATCTTTCTGGTGGGTAGTCTGTTCAGCTTGCAAACGCGGATTAACGCCGGATTTACGCCCTGGCGATCAACCACGGCAGTGGGCGAGGCTGATAACCAGCAGCTATTAACCTTTAATGCCTCAGGCTTTTATCCCCAAGGGGCGCTGGCGCTCATCGCCGGGATCATTATTTTAATGATTGGCATGGGGATAGGCGGAGTATTTATTGCCGCCGGTATTGTTGCGCTGTGCAATGGCTATCGTCTGCAAAATCGGGTGGTGATTGGCGTGAGCGGCGAGTCGATGATATTTACGCCGGGGCTTTATGCCGATACCTACGTTATTCCCTTGCGGGATGTTGCCGTAGTTGAACGCAGCAATAATGATGCGAAAGTCCGGCTGCTGATCCGTTCCAGCGGCAGAAGCTTCACGTTGCGTAAAAAACTGCTCGCCGGCGATAAGGTTAATGACGCCTTCGCCGCCATTCTGGCAAAACTGACTACCGTTTAATGCTGGCAGAATAGAGAAGCCGCCAGGCGGCGCGAGGCGTCCTGGCGGTGAAGGGTGGGGTTAGCCTGCGCGGCTACCGCACCAGCTTGTCTCTTACGAACAGCACTGCCTGTTAATCCACGTTAGTAAAATAATCGCGCGCGGCGGTCTCGACGCGTTTCGCATCCAGCCCGGTCTTCTCAGTGATCTGTTCGATAAACGATTTAAATTTTTCGCTCATCACGTTACCCCCTTCCCAGTGGGCGACGTAAAATTTGCACTGATAGCGATAAAAATGGAGAGTGGTATCTCCTAACGTGTAATACATGCGCTTCTCCTGTCCTGTAGTACGGTTGCCGCGTCCACAGCGTCAGCAACCTTTTTCTCATTACGATCGATCTGCATTCTATCCTCCTCCCAATTGGCTGAAATTTCCAGCGGTGCTTTGCGCCATGTAGCAGGATAAAGCAATGTTAATCTGCGGATAGATAGTGATTTTTTCTAATGTGGAGCAAAAGTAGCGGTTACCTGCGGGCCGCGCAGGTAACCGGAGAATAGGGCGGATTAGCGCAGCGTGTTGCGCTCGTCGTCGGACAGGTCCAGGGTCTGCACCATACCACTTTCAGCAGAGCGCACCGCCGCTTCCAGAACGGCCATCACCGCCAGCGCTTCCACCGGCGGCACCGGATTGGCGATCTGGCCCTTCAGCGCATCGCGGATCAGCATATAGTACTGGCGCTGATCGCCCTGCGGGGTAGCCTGCGCGTGGGCCTGCAGCGAGGCATCATAGATAACCAGCGGGTCGTCATCCTGGCCCCAGCCGGCGCTGCCCGGTACCACGCCCGCCAGCAGCTGGCTCTCCTGTTGGTCGGCCCGCGCTTTGATAACGCTACCTTTATCGCCGTGCACGGTGAAGCGCGACGAGCCGCCCGCGACCAGCATGCTGCAGTGCAGGATCACTTTATGCGCCGGGTAGTTTAATACCACATGCGCCCAGTCGTTGATCTCCGCCCCGTCGCGCAGGGTGGCTATGTTACCTTGCACCGACTGCGGCAAACCAAATAGCTGCAGCGCCTGGTCGATCAGGTGCGGCCCCAGGTCGAACCACAAGCCGCTGCCCGGGACGTTCTGCTCGCGCCAGCGGACGCGGACTTCCGGGCGGAAGCGGTCGAAATGCGACTCGAAATGTTTCACCGCGCCGAGGGTGCCTTGCTCAATCACCTGACGGATCCCGAGATAGTCGCTGTCCCAGCGGCGGTTATGGAAGACGGAGAGCAGACGCTGTTTCTCCTCCGCCAGGGCGATCAGCTCCCGGGCCTCCTGCATATCGAGGGTAAAGGGCTTATCCACCACCACATGTTTGCCGGCGTTCAGCGCCAGACGTGCCAGCGGGGCGTGCGTGGCGTTAGGAGAGGCGATGACCACCAGGTCAACGTCCGGATGCTGGACCGCAGCTTCCGGGGAGGCGATCACCGTGACGTCCGGCAGGTCGCGTTTGACCTTCTCTTCATCGCGGGAAGCGACGAACGCCAGGTTCAGCCCCGGCACCGAACGGATAAGCGGCGCGTGGAAGGTCTTACCGACGAATCCGTAGCCAATCAGGGCGATATTTATCGTGTTGTTACTCATCAGGTTCTCCACGTTGTTAAGCGTCAGCAATATGTACAGAGAGGGCGGGGTCATCCCCCAGCTCAGCCCAGGGACGATCAAGAAAAAGATGGTGAATGTCGCTGAGTCCGGCCACCCGCCACGGTTCGCAGCGGTTGAGTTTGGTATGGTCCGCCACCAGCCAGTGCTCGGCGCTGGCGGCCAGCATGGCGCGTTTAACGTCGGCATCAGCTTCCTGGCTGGCGCTCAGCCCCAGCCCGGCATGGAGCGCGCAGGCGCCGAGAATGGCGATATCGGCCCGGTAGCGGGTGACCAGCGCCAGGGTGGCGCTGCCGGCGAACAGCCGTTGTTTACTATCCCACTGGCCGCCAAGCAGGATCAGCTGGATATCGGCACGGTCGCTGAACAGCTGAGCGATATCCAGAGATGCCGTGATCACGGTCAACGGCCCTTTCAGCTGGGCTGCCACCGCCAACAGCGTGCTTCCGGCGTCGAGAAACAGCGTCGAGCCAGAGGGAATGCGCGCGGCGACCTGCTGACCCAGGCGCTGCTTGGTCTGGGTGAGAAGAGCGTTTCTGCCCTGGCGCGTCATGGCCGGGACGTTAAGGGCGATGGCCCCGCCGTGGCTTTTCTGCAGCACGCCCTGTTGTTCCAGGTCGCTCAGATCGCGGCGAATGGTATCGGCCGACACCTGCAGCTCTGCAACCAGTTCGCTAATGCTCAGCTGACCGGTTTCGCTAAGCCTGTCGAGAATATGTTTTTGCCTGGCGAGCTTATGCATGGCCATTGACTCCGCAAATTAACGCAATAAACAGCATAATACAGCAAGAAGTTGCAAAATAAACGGCAAAACGTCGCTCTGTATGTGTTGAATCGTGAAGAACTTGATTTCACTAAGTTTTAACGTTAAATGAGGGGAGCGCCGCGACCGGGGGCGAATGCGCTTTTCAATGAAGCGACTAGGCCTGTATTTCCGGGTCATTAAAAGCAAGAATGCGCGCTTTCGCGTACCTTATAGAGAAGGCGCGTAATTTAGCAGATATGGATTAACGGAGGTTGAGTGGACGCGATTAAAGGCTCGGAGTTGCAGATACCGGACGCGATCTTCGCGTGGGTGCTCGACGGGCAGGGGGGCGTTAAGCCGCTCGCCGATGACGATATTATCGACAAAGACAAGCCTTGCTGGCTGCATCTCAACTATACCCATAGCGACAGCGCCGACTGGCTGGCGGCCACCCCGTTGCTGCCCAATAACGTACGCGATGCCCTGGCGGGGGAGAGCACCCGGCCGCGGGTGACGCGGATCGGTGACGGGGCGCTGATCACCCTGCGCTGTATCAACGGCAGTACCGATGAGCGGCCCGACCAGCTGGTGGCGATGCGCCTGTATATGGATGAGCGGCTGATCGTCTCCACTCGTCAGCGCAAAGTGCTGGCGCTGGACGATGTGCTGGGCGACCTGAAGGAAGGTAATGGCCCGACGGACGGCGGCAGCTGGCTGGTGGAGGTCTGCGATGCGTTGACCGATCATGCCAGCGAGTTTATCGAACAACTGCACGATCGCATTATCGACCTGGAAGACGACCTGCTCGATCAGCAGGTGCCGCCGCGCGGATTTCTCGCGCTGCTGCGTAAGCAGCTGATTGTGATGCGCCGCTATATGGCGCCGCAGCGCGACGTTTATGCCCGGCTGGCCAGCGAGCGGCTGCCGTGGATGAGTGACGATCAGCGGCGGCGAATGCAGGATATCGCCGAGCGGCTGGGGCGCGGTCTGGATGAGATCGACAGCTGTATCGCGCGGACGGCGATCATGAGCGACGAGATCGCCCAGATTATGCAGGAGTCGCTGGCGCGGCGGACCTATACCATGTCATTGATGGCGATGGTGTTTCTACCCAGCACCTTTTTAACCGGCCTGTTCGGCGTCAACCTCGGCGGGATCCCTGGCAACAGCTGGCATCTGGGGTTTAGCCTTTTCTGCTTGATGTTAGTCATTGTCATCGGTGGTGTTGCGTGGTGGTTACATCGCAGTAAATGGCTGTAAAGAATCGCCTTTTAGCGGCTGTAGTGCCGGGAAAACCCGGCAATGTTTGAGCGAAATCAATAAACCATCTACCCATTCAGGGCAATATCTCTCTCGCAGGTGAATGCAACGTCAAGCGATGGGCGTTGCGCTCCATATTGTCTTACTTCCTTTTTTGAATTACTGCATAGCACAATTGATTCGTACGACGCCGGCTTTGTTGAGTCGGCTTTTTTTTTGCGCTCTCCGGACCAGCTTCTACCCTTACTAAGACACCCGACGGTTTCTGGCCGTTGACGCCTGCGGGTACGCCCGTATCACTCTCCGGGAGGCCTCTATGTATTACGCTTCAGAGCTGACAGCCCAGTCTATCCCTATCTCGCCCGAGCCGAACGATCCGGCTCCTTTACCCGATCCACGACCGCGTCCGCAGCCCCAGCCCGATCCGCCGCCTGACGAAGAGCCGATTAAATTGTCGCATCAGGCGCGGAGATCTGCGAGGATACGCGCCTGCAGATTGTCTGCCTTTTAATACGAGAATACATTGTGACCGCTTTTTCTACCCTGACTGTTTTACCTGCCGCCCAATTAGCCAACCTTAACGAGCTGGGTTATCTGTCGATGACCCCGGTTCAGGCCGCCGCCCTGCCGGCGATCCTCGCGGGGAAAGATGTGCGCGTGCAGGCAAAAACCGGCAGCGGAAAAACGGCCGCATTTGGGCTGGGTCTGCTGCAGCATATCGATCCGGCGCGCTTCGAGACCCAGTCGCTGGTGTTATGCCCGACCCGCGAGCTGGCCGATCAGGTCGCCGGCGAGCTGCGCCGCCTGGCGCGCTGCCTGCCGAACATCAAGATTCTGATGCTCTGCGGCGGGCAGCCCTTTGGTGCCCAGCGAGATTCCCTGCAGCATGCCCCGCATATTATCGTCGCCACCCCGGGCCGTCTGCTCGATCATCTGCAGAAGGGAACGGTCTCCCTTGACGCGCTGCAGACCCTGGTGATGGACGAAGCGGACCGCATGCTCGATATGGGCTTTAGCGATGCCATTGATGAGGTGATCCGCTTCGCACCGGCTGACCGGCAGACGCTGCTGTTTTCTGCTACCTGGCCGGCGGCAATCGCGGCGATCAGCGGCCGGGTGCAGCGCAATCCGCAGACAATTGAGATCGACACTGTCGATGCGCTCCCGGCGATTGAGCAGCAGTTCTTTGAAGTTTCCCGCCACGGTAAGATTGCCCTGCTGCAGCGCCTGCTCAGCCAGCATCAGCCCGCATCCTGCGTGGTGTTCTGCAATACCAAACGCGATTGCCAGGCGGTCTGCGATGCGCTCAACGCCGCCGGGCAGAGCGCCTTGTCGCTGCATGGTGACCTTGAGCAGCGCGATCGCGATCAGACGCTGGTGCGCTTCGCTAACGGCAGCGTCCGGGTTCTGGTGGCGACCGACGTCGCTGCCCGCGGTCTGGACATCAAATCCCTGGCGCTGGTGGTGAATTTCGAGCTGGCCTGGGATCCGGAGGTGCATGTTCACCGCATCGGCCGTACCGCCCGCGCCGGTGAACAAGGGCTGGCCATCAGCTTCTGTGCGCCGGAAGAGGCGCAGCGCGCCACTATTCTGGCCGACATGCTGCAGCTTTCCCTGAACTGGCTGCCGGCGCCGACGGGCAACACCATCGCGCCGCTGACGGCGGAGATGGCGACGCTGTGTATCGACGGCGGGAAAAAGGCGAAAATGCGCCCGGGAGATGTGCTGGGAGCCCTGACCGGGGATATGGGCTTTGATGGTGCCGATATCGGCAAAATTACCGTCCACCCGGCCCACGTCTATGTGGCGATCCGCCAGAATATGGCGCAGAAGGCGTATAAGCAGTTACAAAATGGCAAGATCAAAGGTAAATCCTGCCGCGTACGACTGCTGAAGTAAGGGCAGGAGAGTGCGTCTCAGGCGGCTGCCTGAGACGCGTGAGGGTTATTTTACTTCCACCACGTTCAGACGCAGCTCATCGAGACGGGCGTCTTCTTCTTCCGGCTGCCAGCCGGCGGGCTGCAGGGGAATATCTTCCCGGTCAAACGCCAGATCGCCACCATCCACCACCTCTGAGCCGTGGGTGATGCCTTTAAAATCAAACAGATTGACGTCGCTCAGGTGCGAAGGCACCACGTTCTGCAGCGCGCTGAACATGGTTTCAATGCGCCCAGGATAACGCTTGTCCCAGTCGCGGAGCATATCGGCGATCACCTGGCGCTGCAGGTTTGGCTGCGAACCGCACAGGTTGCACGGAATAATCGGGAAGCCTTTGGCCTGGGAGAAGCGCTCGATGTCCTTTTCGCGGCAGTAGGCCAGCGGGCGGATGACGATGTGTTTGCCGTCGTCGCTCATCAGCTTCGGCGGCATCCCTTTCATTTTGCCGCCGTAGAACATATTCAAAAACAGCGTCTGCAGGATATCGTCGCGATGATGGCCGAGGGCGATCTTGGTCGCCCCGAGCTCGGTGGCGGTACGATAGAGGATGCCGCGACGCAGGCGAGAGCACAGCGAGCAGGTGGTTTTTCCTTCCGGGATCTTCTCTTTGACGATGCCGTAGGTGTTCTCTTCGACAATCTTGTATTCAACCCCCAGCTGCTCCAGATACGCCGGCAGAATATGCTCCGGGAACCCTGGCTGCTTCTGATCGAGGTTCACCGCCACCAGCGAGAAGGAGATGGGCGCGCTTTTCTGCAGATTGCGCAGGATCTCCAGCATGGTATAGCTGTCCTTGCCGCCTGAAAGACAAACCATAATGCGGTCGCCCTCTTCAATCATATTGAAGTCGGCAATCGCCTCACCGACGTTGCGGCGCAGACGTTTCTGCAGCTTATCGATGTTGTACTTTTCTTTTTTACTGATTTCTTGGTTTTGCAGCATGTAATAGTGGCTCAATTCATAGTGTGGCATCAGAAGAGCACGCATTCTGCCAGCCGCTGAACAACGTGGCGCTGGCGCGTAGCAATTATTGAGGTTTGACAGGCAACCGTGGCGTGTATGGTACGGATTCAGGGGCGGAATGTCAGCATCTTTCCGGCACTTTCGGCAGCGAGCAGCCAGGCGGGGGCGGCTGATGCGGAAATAAAAAGCCCGCCGGGCGGCGGGCTGCGGCGTTAGCGGACCACCAGTACCGAGCACTCGGCGTGACGAACCACCGCGGCGGCGTTGGAGCCCAGCAGATAAGTTGTGATATCCGGTCGGTGCGAAGCGATGATCACCAGGTCGGCTGGCAGCGACTTAGCCAGCGCAAGGATTTTATCTTTTGGCGATCCTTCCGCGACGTGAAAATGCATCCGGTCTTCCGGGATGGAGAACTGCTTCGCGATCTCTTTCAATTGCGTTTCAGAACCCTCACGCAGCTCATCCATGCCGGGAAGCTCAGCGGTATAGGCCATTCCCAGTGAGGCATAATAGGGCAGAGAAGGGATCACGGTGAGGAAATGCACCTCGGCGTCGTCAATCCGCGCTTCCGATTCAACGTGACTGATAATGCGTTCAGTAAATTCTTTATCAGAGATATCGATAGGGACAAGAATCATTCTGCTCATAAAACCTCCTGTTTAAGTATCCCTTCATATTGTACGGTATTAGGGCACGTTTTGTATCATGACCGCAGTCACACTTTGACATTAACGTAGCTTGCGTTCGGGAAATTTTCCTTTGATCACCCCGTCATAATACCGGCCTTTTGACACCACCTGTAAAAAATCATGAAAAATACGCGGTGGGACCCCGGTATATTGTAATGGCGGCTGGTGATAGAAATAGATTTCCAGTGTGGCGGAGGCGTCATCGTAGGCGACGGAGATAATTCGGGAAGATTTAACCGGATGGTGGTGCATGATGGACGTCCTCGGGCAAGCACTGACTGGCCATGACTATATCATTAAACGGACGGCTATTTTAGTCCGCGAGATATAGCGTTTTGTTTTATCTGCAGCGAGGCGGGTGGGGGAAAGCCCGCCGGAACCGGCGGGCAGGCGCATCAGAACTGGTAAACCAGGCCCAGGGCGACGATGTTATCGGTAGAGATACCGTTGTCTTCGTAGAATTTGTCGTTACCATCCAGCAGGTTGATTTTGTAATCAACATAGGTGGACATATTACGGTTGAAGTAATAGGTCGCGCCAACGTCCATATATTTGACCAGATCTTTATCGGCATAGCGGCCGTTATTGTACAGATCTTTGCCTTTGGACTGCAGGTAGGAGATGGCCGGACGCAGGCCGAAGTCGAACTGATACTGCGCGGTGACTTCGAAGTTTTGCGTTTTATTGGCCACGCCGTCATTGCCGTACGGGGTCATATTGCGGGTTTCAGAGTACATGGTCGCCAGGTAGATATCGTTGGCGTCGTACTTCAGGCCGGCGGTCCAGGCTTCCGCTTTATCGCCGCGCGCGTTGGTCTGGGTCATCTGATCGTTAGTACGGTCAGACGAGGTGTAAGCTGCCGCCGCGCTGATGCCCATGCCGAAGTCGTAGGAAGTGGAGAGGCCGAAACCATCGCCATTGTCGAAGCGAACATCGCTGTCGCTGCTGCGGTTATTGGTGCCGACGTTGATATCCTGCGCGTTCTGGCCTTCGTTTTTGCCCTGATACTGCAGGGCGAAGTTCAGACCCTCCACCAGACCGAAGAAATCGCTGTTACGGTAGGTTGCGACGCCGTTGGCGCGGCCTGCCATAAAGTTATCCGCATAGGTGTAGGAGTCGCCGCCGAACTCCGGCAGCATATCGGTCCAGCCTTCAACGTCGTACAGCACGCCGTAGTTACGACCGTAGTCGAAGGAGCCATAATCGCCCACTTTGATACCGGCGAATGCCAGACGGGTCCACGCCTGATCGCTGGAGGTCTCGGTGTTGTTGGCCTGAACGTTATATTCCCACTGGCCATAGCCGGTAAGCATATCGTTGATCTGGGTTTCGCCTTTAAAGCCAAAACGTAAATAAGTTTGATCGCCGTCTTTTTTCGAGTCGCTGGAGAAATAATGCAGACCATCTACCTTGCCATAGAGATCTAATTTATTCCCGTCTTTATTATAAATTTCCGCCGCATGCGCGGCACCGGCGGCTAATAAAGCCGGAATAACGAGGGCCAGTACTTTTCTTTTCATGAAGAAATTCCTTTAACTGTTTTTATGTTTTAACTTCCGGGTGGGAAGTGAACTCATGCTAAAGGAGCGGTCTGAGATCCGGTAAGACTCAATTGTTACGATATAAGTAAAATCTAAAATAAATAATACCAATGAAATGGTGATAATTATGCTGAATGCATTTATAGATAATATACAAAATAAAAATTATACATGCCCGGGCTAATCACGTATTATTTGCGCGTTATATGCCTTTATTGTCATGCCAATAATTTATTGTTGCCGTCTCATTCTGCGGAATGATGTTGTTTATCGGTAAAACGACAAGCCCGAACGTTGTGTTCGGGCTTTTTTTATGGACAAAGGTGACGGGGCGGTTAACCTTCGCTTGGCGATTTCTCCGCTTTGCCAGCCAGCTGGGCGAGGAAGTCATAGCGCTTCTGCAGATCGGCGGCGGCGTCTTTCCATAGCTGCTCCGCCACTTCAGGCTGCTGGGCGTTCAGGCGGCGGAAACGTTGCTCATTAAGCAGCGTCTCGGCCAGCGCGTCTGATGGCGGACGGGAATCTAGCGCCAGCGGGATCTTGCCTTCGTCTGCCCGACGCGGGTCGAAGCGGTAGAGCGGCCAGAAGCCGGTGGCGGTCAGCTGACGCATCTGGTCGTGGCTGAGCGCCAGATCGTAGCCATGCTCTTCGCAAGGGCTATAGGCGATGATCAGCGATGGCCCCGGATAGGCTTCCGCTTCCTGAATCGCTTTTACCGTCTGGTTCAGCTGCGCGCCCAGCGAAATTTGCGCCACATAAACATGACCGTACATCATCATGCTGACGCCCAGATCTTTACGCGCCTTGCGTTTGCCGTGCTCGCCAAACTTAGTCACTGCTCCCAGCGGGGTGGCTTTTGACGCCTGCCCGCCGGTGTTGGAGTAACACTGGGTGTCCAGCACCAGAATATTGACGTTTTCCGTCAGGCTCAGTACATGGTCCAGGCCGCCGAAGCCGATATCGTAAGCCCAGCCGTCGCCGCCGATCAGCCAGACGGATTTCTCCACCAGCGCGTCGGCATCGGTCAGCAGCTCTTCAGCTCCCGCCACGCCGGCCAGCGCCTGACGCAGGGCTGCCACCTGTTCGCGGCGAACTTCCGGCGTCGCCTCGGCGTGCAGCGCCGCGTTCAGCTCTGCCGGCAGCTTGTCGGCGAATTCGCTCAGCAGGCGCATCACGCGCTGGCGATGCTGGTCGACGGTCAAGCGGAAGCCGAGCCCGAATTCGGCGTTATCCTCAAACAGCGAGTTGGCCCACGCCGGGCCGCGGCCGTTGGCGTCGGTAGTGTACGGTGTCGAGGGCAGGTTGCCGCCGTAAATGGAGGAGCAGCCGGTGGCATTGGCAATCAGCATTCGGTCGCCGTAGAGCTGGGTCAGCAGTTTGATATACGGCGTTTCGCCACAGCCCGAGCAGGCGCCGGAGTATTCAAACAGCGGGCTAATCAGCTGCGAGGTGCGAATATCAATGCGCTCAAGTTTGCTGCGGTCGATTTCCGGCAGGTTGAGGAAGTACTCGTAATTGACCTTCTCCTCTTCCACATGCTCCAGGCGGGACATCATATTGATGGCCTTGATCTCCGGGTTCTGGCGGTCTTTTGCCGGGCACACTTCGACGCACAGGTTGCAGCCGGTGCAGTCTTCCGGGGCGACCTGCAGAACGTATTTCTGCCCGCGCATATCGCGGGATTTCACATCCAGCGAATGCAGGCTGGCAGGGGCGTTCTCCATCTCTTCCGGGGCGACCACTTTGGCGCGGATCGCCGAGTGCGGGCAGGCGGCGACGCAGTGGTTGCACTGAGTACACAGCGCTTCCTTCCAGATGGGGATCTTTTCGGCGATGTTGCGTTTCTCCCAGCGGGTGGTGCCCATGGGCCAGGTGCCGTCCGGCGGCAGGGCAGAGACCGGCAGCGCATCGCCGAGCCCGGCCAGCATCGCGGCGGTGACCGTTTTGACGAAATCCGGCGCGGCGTCGGAGACCACCGGCGGGCGGTTCGGACTGCTGGCGTTCACTGGCTGGAGCGGTACTTCTGCCAGTGATTCACGGGCCAGGGCCAGCGCCTGCCAGTTGCGCTCCACCAGCTCCTGACCTTTGCTGCTGTAGCTTTTGGCGATGGCTGCCTGCAGTTCCGCCAGCGCGCTATCACCCGGCAGGATCTGGGTTAAATGGAAAAAGGCCATCTGCATCACGGTATTAATGCGCGCCCCGAGGCTGCATTCGCGGGCGATCTTTGCCGCGTTGACCACGTAAAAACGCGCTTTTTTCTGATTCAGGGTGGCCTGGACTTCCTGGGGCAGGCGGGACCAGACCTCATCGGCGCTGTACGGCGTGTTGAGCAGGAAAATGCCGCCGGGCTTCAGCCGCTCGGCCATCTGGTATTTATCGATAAACTGCAGCTGGTGGCAGCCGACGAAATCAGCCTGCGAAATCAGATACGATGAACGAATCGGTTTTTCGCTGACCCGCAGATGCGAGACGGTGAGGCCGCCCGCTTTCTTCGAGTCATAGACAAAATAGCCCTGGGAGAACCATGGGGTCGAGTTGCCGATGATTTTGATGTTGTTTTTGGTAGCTGACACGCTGCCGTCGCTGCCGAGGCCGTAGAACAGGGCCTCGAGCTTGGCCTCTGCCGGCAGGGTATTTTCGCCCAGCGGCAGCGACAGGTTGGTCACGTCATCATAGATCCCGACGGTAAAGCGCGGCTTCGGCTGGGCGGCCTGCAATTCACTGAATATCGCCAGCACGCATTCCGGACCAAACTCCTTGGAGGAGAGACCGTAGCGGCCGCCGATAGTGCGCGGTAGCGTCTCGCGCTCGCCGCGGTTAAAGGCTTCCGCCAGGGCGGTCATCACGTCGAGGTAAAGCGGTTCGGCAAGCGCGCCGGGTTCTTTGGTGCGATCCAGTACGGCAACCGCGCGGGCGCTTTCCGGCAGCGCCGCCAGCAGGTGGGCGGCGGAGAACGGGCGATAGAGGCGGACTTTTAGCACGCCGACTTTCTCGCCGCGACTCAGCAACTCATCGACCACCTCTTCGCAGGTGCCGATGGCTGAGCCCATAATGACGATCACGCGCTCTGCCTGCGGGTGGCCGTAAAACTCAAACGGTTTGTACTGACGGCCGGTGGCGGCAGCGAAATCGTCCATCGCTTTCTCGACATGGTCATACACCGCGTCGTACCACGGATTGGTGGCCTCCCGGGACTGGAAATAAGTGTCGGGGTTGGCCGAGGTTCCGCGGATCACCGGGTGTTCCGGGTTGAGCGCGCGCTGGCGATGCTCAGCGATCTTATCCTGCGGCAGCAGGGCGCGAATGGTGTCATCCGCCAGCGGGGCGATTTTGTTGATTTCGTGCGAAGTACGGAAACCATCAAAGAAATGAATAAACGGCACCCGGCTTTGCAGGGTGGCGATATGCGAGATCAGCGCGAAATCCTGCGCTTCCTGGACGCTGCTGGCGCACAGCATGGCGCACCCGGTCTGGCGGACGGCCATGACATCGGAATGGTCGCCGAAGATCGACAACGCATGGGTAGCGACAGTGCGGGCGGCGACGTGCAGCACAAACGGCATCAGCTGGCCGGCCAGTTTGTACAGGGTGGGGATCATCAGCAGCAGGCCCTGCGATGAGGTAAAGGAGGTGGAGAGGGCGCCGGTCTGCAGCGCGCCATGTACGGCGCCAATGGCGCCCGCCTCCGACTGCATTTCGACCACGCGGGGAACATCGCCCCAGACGTTTTTCAGCCCATTGCCGGCCCAGGCGTCAGCCTGTTCCGCCATCGTTGAACTGGGCGTGATCGGGTAGATGGCGATAACTTCACTGGTGCGAAACGCGACGGAAGCGACCGCGCCATTACCATCAATCGTAATCATATGAAGACACCCTTACATTGCGCAAAAGAATGGACGCGTGAAACCGCGACGCGCCCTGTAATTATATAAGGGGTAGTTTAGCAAACCGCTGACCCCGCCATTTTTGCATTTGTGTCCTCAATGCGCCGGGTACCCGTGACCAGATCAATATTTTGCGTGGTTCGCGGAGAAAATGGCTGCCTGCCGGGAGATGAACCACCTGCGCCGGGCGACATGGCCGAGGCAGATCAAGCTTTAGGCGAAAATTTGCTAGAAAATGTTAATGAGGCGCATAAATACGTACTTCCCCTCTCGACGCCGCCCGCCACGCTGCCTATTATTCTGGGGTTTGCTTTTTTAAGACGTTTCCGAGGGGAGAGAGAATGCGAGCTGCGATGTTAGTAGGATGTGCGGCGCTGTTGCTGTCCGCGTGCAGTAGTGAACCCGTTCAGCAGGCCACGGCGGCGCACGTCACGCCGGGAATGCGGGCGGCGATGAGCGACGCCGGTCAGGCCAACTGCGCCATGATAGGCGGCTCGTTATCGGTGGCTCGTCAGCTCGATGGTTCGGCGATTGGCATGTGCGCGCTGCCGAACGGCAAACGCTGCAGCGAGCAGGCGCTGGCGGGTGGCAGCTGCGGCTACTAACAGCGGCCCCGTCGCGGGGCAGCGTCAGCGGCACCTCAACGCCGGCTAGTGCATCAGGTCGGCGAGCTTATAGACCAGCGTCTGGTCGGCGGTCGCCAGCGTCAACTGGTTTTCCGTCAGATCGACCTGCGCACCCTCGCGCAGCATCTTGTCGATCGTCGCATCCAGGGTATTGAGCTGGGCGTCGTGGCACAGCATCCGGGTCATCGCCAGCGATTTGACCTTCAGCTCGCCGTCCGACACTTTACCTTCCCCGCTAAAGCCGTTGCACATATTGCCGGATACATACATCTTGCCGGTAATAGCCATCTTCTCACCGAGGCTCAGCTCCAGCGGCCGGTCGCTGGCGTTGACCGCCTGGCCGTTGACGCTGGTCAGCACGAAACGATGATGCTGCAGCTGTTCCGCACCGGTGGACACCTTACTGTTATAGACACAGCCGGACAGCAGCATACCTGCCGCCAGAAGCGCCGCAAATTTGTTCATTTTCACTCCAAAACAATCATATAACTAATAAAACCAAGCCAGTGTAACGGTATCGCAGCAGGGATCTGTGGGGATTATCTGAATGTGCTCCCCCCGGGAGAGGAGCACAAAAGGGAAAGGCGTCAGACGATGGCGTTCGGACAGGTTTCGCCGTTGGCGACCTGCTGCAGGTTACCCAGAGTGGTCTCCGAAATGCTGATCAGCGCCTCGGCGGTGAGGAACGCCTGGTGGCCGGTAAACAGCACGTTATGGCAGGCGGAGAGGCGGCGGAAGACATCGTCCTGGATCACGTCGTTGGATTTATCTTCAAAGAACAGATCGCGTTCGTTCTCATAAACGTCCAGCCCCAGCGCGCCAATTTTCTGGTGCTTCAGGGCGTCGATGGCCGCCTGAGAGTCGATCAGGGCGCCGCGGCTGGTGTTGATCACCATCACCCCGTCTTTCATCTGATCGAAAGCTTCGCGATTGAGCAGGTGGTAGTTTTCGTCGGTCAGCGGACAGTGCAGGGAGATCACGTCCGATTCCTTGTACAGCGTGGCGAGGTCAACATATTCCCCCCCCAGCTCCAGCGCGGCGGCGCTTGGGTACGGGTCGAACGCCAGCAGGCGCATGCCGAAGCCTTTGAGGATCCGCAACATCGCTACGCCAATTTTCCCGGTGCCGATCACCCCGGCGGTTTTGCCGTACATGGTGAAGCCGGTGAGGCCTTCGAGGGAGAAATTGGCATCGCGGGTACGCTGGTAAGCGCGGTGGATGCGGCGGTTAAGCGACATCATCATACCGATCGCATGCTCAGCGACCGCTTCCGGAGAGTAAGCTGGAACGCGCACGACGCGCAGGCCAAGCTCCTTTGCCGCCTCAAGGTCGACGTTGTTAAACCCGGCGCAGCGCAGGGCGATATATTTCACCCCGTGGGCCTTCAGCTCTTCCAGCACCGGGCGGCTGCCGTCGTCATTGACGAAGATACATACCGCTTCGCAACCGTTGGCGGTTTTGGCAGTCTTCGCTGTCAGCAGGAAATCGAAGAATTCCAGTTCAAAGCCGTATGCATCATTAACGTGCTGCAGGTACTTTTTATCGTACTGCTTCGTACTATAAACCGCGATTTTCATAAGACTTTTCTCCAGTGATTATACCGTCACGGTAGCATATTTAAAATAATCGTACAATTATTAAAAAATAGTTTAATGAGAGGGTGCTAATCCTAATTCTAGAGCATATCGCGGACTTGCGGAATCTCTTTGAAAGACAAAGTTTTTTCACCACAAACTGAGGCTGAAAGCGCCGGGGGCGAGCAGCAGAAGCGGCCACAGCAGACCGGAGCTGACGTTAGCCAGCTGAAACGACCACAGCGGCAGACTGCTGGCGCCGCTAACGAAGGGCAGCGTAGCCCTCAGGGGAGAGAGAAAGCGGCTGAAAAAGATAGCCCACGGGCCATAGCGCTGAAAGAAGAGGCGGCTGCGGGCCAGACGCTCGGCGGTCAGCCAGCGTAGATGGGTGAGGCGATGACGGTAGCGAATGCCCAGCCGCCACGATAGCCAGAATCCGCCGATGGCGCCGAGGCTGGCGCTGGACCACATTAACAGGAAATGTCCGAGGCTGGCGGAAGCGAATGTCCCCAGCAGCAGCAGGCCGGAGGTGCCGGGGATTGCCAGCGAGACCAATGCGCAGGATTTAGTGAAGGTAAGCAGAAAAACAATCAGCAATACCCATGGATAGTGGTCCTGTGCGCTCTCTATGAGCGAGATAATTAACGACACCGCCTCTCCCGCAAGCTATTCCCGTCTGGCTGGAGTGTGGCAGGGGCGACTTAAACAACAGTTAAATGATAATGGCCGAACGTCGCGCCGCGAGTCCGGCTGGCAACTATGCTTTAACAGGCCGTAAACTTTCACTCACTGGTCGAACGTGTCACAATGGACGCCTTTCGGCTTTTACTTATGTTGAATCAGGATATTAACTGCCCATGAAGGGTAAATATAAAGCCGCCATCGCGCTGGTGTTAGTTCTGGTGTTATTGCCGCTAACCCTGCTGTTGACGCTAACCCACTGGGTGCCGACGCTGGCGGGCATCTGGCTGCCCGTGGGCACGCGTATCTCTTTGCAGGAGAGCCCGCGCCTGACGCGGTCGGCCCTGCTGATCCCCGATCTGCGTTATCTGGTGGGCGACTGTGAAATCGCCCGGGTGACCGATGCCCGTCTCTCGCGTCCCAGCCGCTGGCGGCTGCATATTGGCCAGCTGGAGATCAACAGCGCCTGCCTGAGCAAACTGCCGGCCAGCGATCCCTCTCCCGGTTCACCGCGCACGCTTGCCGAATGGCAATCGATGTTGCCCTATAGCTGGTTAACCATTGACAATCTGCGGCTGTCGCCGTGGGAGAAATGGCAGGGGCGGCTGGTAATGTCATTAACGCCTGCGCAGCAGGATATCGGCTTTGCCGGGAAGGAACTGAGTCTGCAGGCGCGCCTGCGCGGCCAGGCACTCACCGTCAGCCAGTTCAGCGCCCGGCTGACTGACGATCAGCCGCCGGTGAAGCTGGTGGGGACCTTCCATCTGCCGCTGGTGCCGGATGGTCTGCCGGTCGACGGTCAGATGCAGGGCACCTTCGAATTCCCGCAGACTGCGGAATGGATCGATGCTGAGCTCGAGTGGCAGCACAATCGCGGCCAACTGCTGGTCACCCCGCGGGGTGAGGTAGAGCCTATTCTGGACCTGCCGTGGGAGATCACCCCGGAGCGGATCACCATCAGCGACGGCCGTTGGCGCACCCGTTACGAGGCGTATCCGCTGCGCGGGCGGGTGGCGCTGTCGGTGGGTAACTGGCAGCAGGGCACCGAACAGATGATCGTCAGCGGTCGCCTGAATGTTCTCACCGAGGGGCATGCCGGGAAGGGCAATGCGGTACTGAATATTGGTCCGGGCAAGCTGAGCATGGATAACAGCGATCTGCCGCTGCGGCTCACCGGTGAGGCCAAGCTGGGGGAGATGATACTATACGCGGCGCTGCCGGCTCAGCTCAGCGGGCCGCTGATCAGCCCGCAGCTGGCTTTTCACCCCGGTGCGTTGCTGCGCTCGCGCGGGCGGGTGATCGACGCGCTGAATATTGACGAAATCCGCTGGCCGCTGGCCGGGGTTAAGGTCACTCAGCAGGGCGTCGATGGCCGCCTGCAGGCGATCCTTCGCGCCCATGAGCAGCAGATGGGCGACTTTACGCTGCATCTGGACGGTCAGGCGAGCGATTTTCTGCCCGACAGCGGCCGCTGGCAGTGGCGCTACTGGGGCGAGGGACATTTTACCCCGATGCAGGCGCGCTGGGATGTGAAGGGCAGCGGGGAGTGGCGCGACAATGCTATTACCCTGAGCAGCCTCTCCACCGGCTTCGATAAGCTTGAGTACGGCACAATGCGGGTCAGCACCCCGCGTCTGACCCTCGAGCAGCCGATCCGCTGGCTGCGCGATGCTGAGCATCCGCGCTTGACCGGCGCGCTGTCGCTGGACGCCGCCAAAACCACCTTCTCCGGCGGCAGCTATCTCCCGGCCTCAACGCTGAAATTCGCCCTCGACGGTCGGGACCCGACGTGGTTCCAGTTCACCGGCGCCCTGCATGCCGAGGCTATCGGTCCGGTGCGTCTGTCCGGGCGCTGGGATGGCGAACGGCTGCGCGGCCAGGCGTGGTGGCCAAAACAGTCGCTAACGGTGTTCCAGCCGCTGGTGCCGCCGGACTGGAAGATGAACCTGCGTGAAGGCAGTCTCTACGCGCAGGTGGCCTTCTCGGCGGCAGCCGGGCAGGGATTTGAGGCGGGCGGCCATGGCGTCCTGAAGGGCGGCAGCGCCTGGATGCCGGATAACCAGATCAACGGCGTCGATTTCGTCCTGCCGTTCCGCTTCAGCGACGGTCACTGGCAGCTGGGCATCCGCCGCCCGGTCTCCCTGCGCATTGGCGAAATCGTCAACCAGGTCACCGCGCGTAATCTGACGGCGGACCTGCAGGGCACCTGGCCGTGGAGCGAGGCCAATCCGCTGCAGCTCAGCGACGTCAGCGTCGATCTGTTAGGCGGGAAACTGACGCTGCTGCAGCTGCGTATGCCGCAGCGCGACCCGGCGTTGATCCGCCTGCAGCATATCTCCAGCAGCGAACTGACCAGCGCCGTCAAGGTGAAACAGTTCGCCATGTCCGGCGCGGTGAGCGGCGCGCTGCCGCTGTGGCTGGAGAATAATCAATGGATCATCCACGACGGCTGGCTGCGCAATGACGGACCGATGACCCTACGGCTGGATAAAGACACCGCCGATGCGCTGGTGGCGGATAATGTCTCCGCCGGGGCGGCGATTAACTGGCTGCGCTATATGGAAATCTCCCGCTCGTGGACGCAGATTAACCTCGATAATCTGGGCGTGTTGACGCTTAAGGCCAGCATCAACGGCACCAGCCGGGTGGAAGGGAAAAACAGTACCGTGCATTTAAACTACGCTCATGAAGAGAATATTTTCGACCTGTGGCGCAGTTTGCGCTTCGGCGACAATTTACAGGCGTGGCTCGAGCAGAATGCTACGCTGCCCGTACGGCGCTGTACGGACGGTAAGACATGTAAGGAACCTAAATGAAGAAGCTGTTACTGGCCATGGCGGCGTCGATGCTGCTCGCCGGCTGTACGCCGCGCATCGAAATCGCGGCGTCGAAAGAGCCCATCACCATCAATATGAATGTCAAAATTGAGCATGAGATCCATATCAAGGTCGATAAGGATGTGGAAAACCTGCTCAAATCCCGCAGCGATTTGTTCTGAGGCGACGATGAGAAAACGACTGTTAACCGCGGCGCTGACACTGGCTTTACTCAGCGCGCCCGCGCTGGCGTTGACCCTGAGCGAAGCGCGCCAGCAGGGACGAGTGGGGGAGACGCTGAACGGCTATCTCGCGCCGCTGCGTCAGGATAAAGAGACGCTGGCGCTGGTAAAGCAGATTAACGCCGCGCGCAGCGAAAGCTACCAGCAGCTGGCGGATGACAACAATCTGCCGGTGGATGAAGTGGCGAAAATGGCCGGGCAGAAGCTGGTGGCCCGCGCGCAGCCCGGGGAGTACGTCCAGGGATTGAACGGCCAGTGGCTGCGCAAATAATTAGCGACAGCGCTTGCGGTATTCCCCCGGGGTGACGCCAAAGCGCTGCTTAAAGGCGGTGGAGAAATGGCTGTGGTCGCTGAAGCCCCAGCGGTAGCCGATCCCCGCCAGCTTTTCATCGTCATGGACGTTCTGTAACGCCTGGGCACACAGATCCAACCGCCGGTTCTTAATATACTGCGCCACCACCAGCCCCTGGTCGGCAAACAGCCGGTACAGGCTGCGTACCGACATGCCCGTCTCGCTGGCCAGCCACTCCGGGCGCAGATGCTCCGACTGAATGGACGCATCGATTAACGCAATAATCTTCTGAAACTGCTTTTCCCGCCGGGAAGGGGCAGGATCGCGCTGATGCAGCACCGGGCGCAACAGGCAGGCGATCGCCTCCAGCGCGGCTTCGCTCTCGCTGGCGGAGAGCGTCGTGCCGCCCATGCTTTCCAGCAGCAGTCGCTGGCTGAGCTGGACCATTGGCAGAGATTTGTCCAGCCGGCAGGCGGTAGTGATGTCCCCTGTGGGCGCCACCCGCTGGCGCGGCAGCAGCAGCGAGGCCTGACGCGAGGTCTGCTGCCAGACGATGGAGCATGGGCGGGCGGCGTCGATTAACGTGATATCGCCTGCCGCCAGCGTCACCTGGCGATCGTCCTGTTCGAGGATGGCTTCGCCGGCGAGCTGAAACACGGTATAGAACCAGGCGTCGTTATCGCGTTTTATCTCATTGCGCGTGCGGTAGAGATTGACGCCGGCGGCGGTGACGGTACTGACCTTGAGGCTGCCGGCGTAGCGGGCGTCAATCTCGCCGTGGAAACTCTCCTCCAACGGCCGGGCGGCGAAATGGCCGCAGACCTGATTGATCGTCGCCAGCCAGCGCTGATACGCCAGCCCTCCCTCTGCCGTGGTCATCATTCGCCCTTCTCCTCTAATAACAATGTTTCCGCATTGTTGCATTTGTGTCGCCTCAGGCAAGGGCGCGATGGCGGGTATATGAAAGAACTATTACCCGCGGCACATTTCTGCGAGGGCAGACGACGGAATTGCGGCGACTGTCACAGCGGCGCAAACGAATGTCACAGAGAAAAAAGCGCCAACCGCCAACCAGACATAGACTGAAAGCACTATCCGCGATGAATAAGGAAAGGGTATGTCCACCTCACAGATAGCGCTGCTTGCCAGCGTCCAGCAGTTTTTAGACCGTCAGCATGGCCTGTATATCGACGGCGCCCCCTGCGCCGCGCAGAGCGAAAACCGGTTAACCGTCTGGGATCCGGCCACCGGGCAGGCGATTGCCACCACCGCCGACGCCAGCCCGGCGGATGTCGACCGGGCGGTGATGTCCGCCTGGCGCGCTTTTGTCGATCGCCGCTGGGCCGGGCGCACCCCGGCTGACCGTGAACGCATCCTGCTGCGTTTTGCCGATCTGGTGGAGCAGCACGGCGAAGAGCTGGCGCAACTGGAAACCCTCGAGCAGGGGAAATCCATTGCCATCTCCCGCGCCTTTGAGGTCGGCTGCACCCTGAACTGGATGCGCTACACCGCGGGGCTGACCACCAAGATCAGCGGCCGGACGCTGGACGTTTCGATCCCGTTCCCGCAAGGGGCGCGTTACCAGGCGTGGACCAAAAAAGAGCCGGTCGGGGTGGTGGCGGGCATCGTTCCGTGGAATTTCCCGCTGATGATCGGCATGTGGAAGGTCATGCCGGCCCTGGCGGCGGGCTGTTCGATCGTCATCAAACCCTCGGAAACCACCCCGCTGACCCTGCTGCGGGTGGCGGAGCTGGCGACCCAGGCGGGCATTCCTGACGGGGTGTTCAACGTGGTCACCGGCAGCGGCGCCGGCTGCGGCGCGGCGCTGACCGCCCATCCGCAGGTGGCGAAGGTTAGCTTTACCGGCTCGACGGCGACCGGGAAACAGATTGCCCGCGTGGCTGCCGACCGCCTGACCCGCGTGACGCTGGAGCTGGGTGGCAAGAATCCGGCGATTGTGCTCAAAGACGCCGACCCCCAGTGGGTTATTGAGGGGCTGATGACCGGAAGCTTCCTCAATCAGGGGCAGGTCTGCGCCGCCAGCTCGCGGATCTACATCGAAGCGCCGCTGTTTGACACCCTGGTCAGCGGCTTCGAGCAGGCGGTGAAATCGCTGCAGGTGGGGCCGGGGATGCAGGAGACGGCGCAGATCAACCCGGTGGTCTCCCGGGCCCACTGCGACAAGGTGGCGGCCTACCTCGAAGAGGCTCGCCAGCAGAAGGCAGAACTCATCAGCGGCAGCGCCGGACCAGATGCGGGAGGGTACTATATTCCGCCAACGCTGGTGGTAAACCCCGACGCCGGACTGCGTCTCAGCCGTGAGGAGGTTTTTGGCCCGGTGGTGAACCTGGTGCGAGTGGCCGATGGCGAGGAGGCGCTGCGCCTGGCCAACGACAGCGATTTTGGTCTGACCGCCAGCGTCTGGACCCGCGATCTGACCCAGGCCCTGAACTACACCGACCGTCTGCAGGCGGGAACGGTATGGGTCAACAGCCATACCCTGATTGACGCCAACCTGCCTTTCGGCGGCATGAAGCAGTCTGGTACCGGCCGCGATTTCGGCCCTGACTGGCTCGACGGCTGGTGCGAAACCAAATCCGTCTGCGTGCGCTACTAGCCCTCCGTCGGGGAAGGCGAAAGGCTTTTCCCGACGCGCCCCTTGCCGACTTCCGGTCTTTCTCGCTACTGTGGAGGGCAATCTT
>ERZ772851.1308-NODE-1308-length-24489-cov-3.178276_pt1 | contig 24489 bp, 27 predicted proteins | sample MGYA00512137_ERZ772851 | MGnify/ENA primary metagenome ERZ772851 (study PRJEB29015, sample SAMEA2737663) | human gut metagenome | biome: human gut; feature: human-associated habitat; material: faeces | place: China | collected 2012 ... | reverse complement strand
TGCCTTGGTGGCCACCATCATCTCCGTGCTGGCCTGCGAGTTCTTCGAGTGGGGCTACCGCAAGCTGATGCACAAGTCCTGCGCCGTCAAGGACCTGTCCGCCGCCGTCACCGGCGTGCTGCTGGCCTTCGTGTGCGCCCCCACCCTGCCCTATTGGATGCTGATCATCGGCGACTTCTTCGCCATCGTGGTGGTCAAGCAGCTGTTCGGCGGCATCGGCAAGAACTTCGTCAACCCCGCGCTGGCGGGCCGTGCCGCCCTGGTGGCCAGCTATGCCGGCACCATGAGCGGCGCCTGGGCGGATCCCCAGGCCGGCTGGGTGCCCCTGGCCGGCACTGCCGACGTGGTTACCGCTGCCACGCCTCTGGCCTATATGAAGACCGGCGACATGGCCGGCCTCACCAGCCAGTACAGCGTGACGGATATGTTCCTGGGCAACATCGGCGGCTCCCTGGGCGAGATCTCCGCCCTGCTGCTGATCGTGGGCGGAGCGTATCTGATCTGGCGCAAGGTCATCAGCTGGCAGACCCCCGCGGCCTACATCGCCACCGTGGCCGTGCTGACCTTCCTGTTCCCCAAGGGCGGTGCCGACAATCTGCAGTTCATGCTGTACAGCATCTTCGGCGGCGGCCTGATGCTGGGTGCCTTCTTCATGGCCACTGACTACACCACCTCCCCCGTCACCAAGACCGGCCAGCTGATCTTCGGCCTGGGCTGCGGCCTGCTGACGGTGTTCATCCGCTACTTCGGCTCCTATCCCGAGGGCGTGTGCTACTCCATCATGATTATGAACCTGGTAGTGGCGCTGATCGACAAGGCTGTGAAGCCCTCTCGCTTCGGCGTTGTGAAATCCGCTAACAAGGAGGCGGCTGCGAAATGAGCAACGAAGTCAAGACCAAAGAAAAGATTGATATGGACCCCAAGTACATCGTAAAGCTGACTGTGACCCTGCTGGGGACCTGCCTGATCGTGGCACTGCTGCTGGGTCTGGTCAACGGTGTGACGGCCGGCCCCATCGCTGAGATCAACCAGCAGAAGACTGAAGCGGCCATGCTGGCCGTGGTGTCCGATCCGGACAACACCACCTTCTCCGACGCGCTGGAACTGTCTGGCGACATGACCGCTGCGGCCACAGCTGCCGGCGGCACCCTGAACGAGATGTACGAGGTCCAGGTGAACGGCGAGGCCGCCGGCTATGCCGTAAAGGTCACCGCCTCCGGCTCCCAGGGCAGCATTGAAATGATGGTGGGCGTGGACGCGGAAGGCGCCGTCACTGGCGTTTCTGTCGTCAACCACTCTGAGACCTCCGGCATCGGCACGAAGGTCGTGGGCAACGAACCCACCGCCTCCGGCGTGGGTGTGCTGGACCAGTTTATCGGCAAGAGCGCGGCGGACGGCACCCTGACGGTGGGCACTAACGTGGACGCCATCACCGGCGCCACCGTCTCCACCAAGGGTGTGACTGCCGGCGTGAATGCGGCGCTGGCTGCCGTGGCTGCCATGGGCTGAGAAGGGAGGAGCAATTCATGAATTTAGGCAAACAGTTCAAAGAGGGACTGATCACCAACAACCCTGTGCTGGTGCAGGTGCTGGGCATGTGTTCCACCATGGCCATCACCACCTCGTTCTTCAACGGCCTGGGCATGGGCGTGGCGGTCACCGTCATCCTGACCCTTTCCAATGTCATCATCGCGGCTATCCGCAAGATCGTGCCGGACAAGATCCGTATCGCCATGTTCATCGTGGTCATCGCCGGCTTCGTGACCTGCGTGGATCTGCTGATCCAGGCATTCGTTCCGGCCCTGTCCGAGTCGCTGGGCGTGTTCATCCCCCTGATCGTGGTGAACTGCATCATCCTGGGCCGGGCGGAGTCCTTCTCCTACAAGAACGGTGTGGCCGCTTCCTTCTGGGACGGTATCTTCCAGGGCTTTGGCTACACTGTGGTGCTGATGGTTATGTGCATCATCCGTGAGTTTCTGGGCGCCGGCACCTTCGGCGGCGGTATCCTCAACGGCGGCGATGGTATTCAGATCCTGCCGGAGCAGTTCCCCATCGGTATGTTGACCCTGCCCGTCGGCGGCTTCCTGGTGCTGGGCTGCCTCATTGCCCTGATGCAGTGGGCGCTGTCCAGACCTAAGAAAAATAAGGAGGAGAGCAAATAATGGATCAAATCTATGAACTCCTGGCAATTACGCTGGGTGCCATTCTGGCAAACAACTTCATCTTCTCCCAGTTCTTAGGCATCTGCCCCTTCCTGGGTGTTTCCAAGAAGGTGGACACCGCTGTGGGCATGGGCATCGCTGTGACGTTCGTCATGGGACTGGCTTCCGCCGTGTGCTATGCGGTCAACGAGTTCGTCCTGGTTCGCTTTGGACTGGAGTATATGCAGACCGTGACCTTCATTCTGGTCATCGCATCCCTGGTCCAGTTCGTGGAGATGTTTTTACAGAAATCCATGCCGTCTCTGTACACGGCTCTGGGTGTGTATCTGCCCCTGATTACCACCAACTGCGCCGTACTGGGCGTGGTGCTGCTGAACGTGCAGAACAACTATAACTTCATCTCCTCCGTAGTTTACGGCATCACCGGCGGCCTGGGCTTCCTGCTGGCCATCGTGTTGTTCGCCAGCATCCGGGAGCGGCTGGTGTTTGCGGACTATCCCAAGGCGTTTGAGGGCTTTCCCATCGCCCTGGTCACCGCTGGTCTGATGGCCCTGGCGTTTATGGGCTTCTCCGGTTTGAAGGTCTGGTAAGAGGAGGCAAGAGGAAAATGGATATCGGAAATGTCATTGCTGCCGTTGTGGTGCTGGCTGTCCTCGGTGCCGTGTTCGGCTTCATCTTGGCAGTAGCCTCCAAGGTCTTTGAGGTAAAGAAGGACCCCCGGGAAGAGGAAATCCTCAGCCATCTGGCCGGCGCCAACTGCGGCGGCTGCGGCTTCCCCGGCTGCGCCGGCTGTGCCGCCGCCATCCTGGCGGGCACGGCTCCGGTGAATGCGTGCGCCCCTGCCGGCGCGGAGAATGCTGCCGCCATCGCAAAGATCATGGGCCAGGAGGCTCCCTCCGGTGAGCGGAAGGTGGCTTTTGTCCGCTGCAACGGCGGCACCAACGCCGCCAAGCGTTATGAGTACGTCGGTGTGAAGGACTGCCTGTCCGCCACCAAGGTGGCCGGTGGTCCCCTGGAGTGCCAGTTCGGCTGTCTGGGCTTCGGCTCCTGCGTGTCCGCCTGCCAGTTCGGCGCCATGTCCATCGGTCCCAACGGCGCCGCCGTGGTGGACCCGGACAAGTGCACCGACTGCATGGCCTGCGCCAAGGCCTGCCCCCGCCATCTGATCACGGAGGTCCCTGTGTCCAAGAAGGTCCACGTGGCCTGCGCCAACCAGGACAAGGGCAAGGCTGCCATGAGCGTCTGCACCCACTCCTGCATCGGCTGCGGCCTGTGCCAGAAGGAGTGCAAGAAGGACGCCATTCATGTGGTGAACGGCGTGGCTGTCATCGACTACGACAAGTGCGTGGGCTGCAAGCTCTGCACCAAGGTCTGCCCGCGGGACGCCATCCTTCCCATCGCCACCGCGGAGGAGAAGGAGAAGTACAAGGCCATCAAGAAGGCCCAGGCGGAGAAGGCCGCTGCCGCGAAGGCTGCGGAGACCGCTGGCGCTGCCCAGTAAGTAGAGTAAGTGAAAAAACGATCCCGGCCCTTTCGGGCCGGGATCGTTTTTTCACAGGGGGATATCCACCTCGTACGCCTGATCGATCAGAATGCAGGGATACCCCCAGGTCTCGCACATCTGCTGATAGTGCGCGTTATCCAGGAGGAGAGTCTCTTTCGTACAGGTGGAACCGTCAATACGCCGCTCTGCCGCACAGGCATATTTTTGTATGTCTGCAAAATGGGTCTCGATATATGCCTTGGTCATCACAAGGCAGCAAAAGCGGATTTCCCGGAGATAGGACGGCGTAAAGTCCTGACTCCAGCGTGGGGGGACATAACAGCCCTCCACGATCAGATCCTGGCGGTTTTCAATGGCGGTTTTGATGATCTCCCGCACAATCGGCCACAGATAGGACTCCAGCTCCTGGTCATCCTCCGGCGTGAGGCGGGTGTTGCCGCTTCGGATAAGTCCCATTTTCAGAAGATCCATGGAGAGACAGGGACAGCGGTATGTCTGGAGAAGTCTCTGGGCCAGCAGGGTTTTGCCTGTGTGCGAGGCGCCGGTAATCAAAAGAACCATCTGCGGATCGCCTCCTCTCCTATTCGGGTTGCGGTCATCTTAACACATGGACCGGATTGCCGCAAGGTGTGCTGGAAAAACGGCGGAAACCCTTGCTTTTTTCCGCGAAAGTCCTATAATGGACAATATCTAACAGGCAGAGTAGGGACATACGTGTACATCCAGTGCTGGAGAGACGGGGAGTTGCTCTTCGGACGAAAGGACCGCGAGTCCGCAGTGTGTGTCCCGCATCCCGCTGCCGCATACAGGGACCCTTTCGGCCTTCCTCTGTGCGGCATCTCCGAATTTCGGACTGCCAAAACAGAAGGAGGTTTTTTATGTACGCACATCCCTTTTCCGCCGACTACTGGCGGGACGCGTCCCGGGAGGTCCGGGACCTTCGGAAGCTGCTGTTCTCCGCCCTGATGATCGCCCTGTGCATTGTGCTGGCCCAAGTGCCCTCGGTGCCGCTGTTCGGCGGGGCCAAGGTCACCTGGGGCTTCCTGGCCCGGTCCGTCTGTGCTTGGGTCTGCGGCCCGGTGCTGGGCCTGCTGTTCGCCTTTGCGGAGGACATCCTCAGCTTCTTCCTCACTGGAGGAGGCGGCTATCCCTTTTTCCCCGGCTATACTCTGACCACTATGCTGGGTGTGCTGACCTACGCTCTGTTCCTGTACCGGGCGCCCCTGCGGGTCTGGCGGATCTTCTGCGCCAAGCTGGTCACCAATGTGCAGAACGTGGTGCTGGGGGCGCTGTGGATCGCCATTCTCAACAGCAACGGCCGCTTCAGCCTGGAGGCCTGGTATGCCAGCGCGTCTCTCAGCGCGGTGAAAAACCTCATCATGCTGCCGGTGCAGACGGTGCTGCTGGTGCTTCTGCTGCGGGCGCTGCAGCCGGCCCTTCAGCGGACGGGGATGCTGCCCCGGCAGGGGGCGGGGGCCAGGCCGGACTGAGCGGACAGGGGGACCATGTGAGACGAAAAACCGGCCGCGGCAGGCGGCCGGTTTTTGATTTGCGGAGCCGCGGAAAATGTTCAAAAATCCGATGGCATTTGTTTACAATTTGTTTATATCCATCCGTTGACAATGAAGGCGCGTGGTGGTAAACTCGTTTTAGCACTCCGGAGAAAGGAGTGCTAAAACCAGCGTGAGACAGCTTGGACCAGAGGTGCTTTTTGTGGAACTCACGGACCGGAAAAAGCAAATACTGAAAGTGGTGGTGGAGGACTATGTCCGTACTGCAGAGCCGGTGGGTTCCAAGGCCATTGCCGCGGAGATGGGCGGCGTCAGCTCCGCCACCATTCGCAACGAGCTGTCGGATCTGACGGAGCTGGGCTATCTGGAACAGCCCCACACCTCCGCCGGGCGGGTGCCCTCTCCCAAGGGTTACCGGCTGTATGTCAACGAGCTGATGGAGCGCCAGCGGCTCTCCATCGCAGAGACGGAGCGGATCAACCAGTCCCTCCAGATGCGGATGGAGGAGCTGGACCGGGTGATCTCCCAGGCGGGCCGGGCGGTGAGTTCTCTGATGAACTCCCCCGCCTATGTGGCCGCCACCGGCAAGAAGCAGATGACCGCCCGGCGGTTTGAGCTGCTGCCCGTGGATGAGCACAGCTGCATCGTGGTCATGATGATGGGCGACAACCGGGTGAAGAGCCAGCTGCTGCGGATGCAGCTGAAGGTGGACACCGAGCAGATGCCCACCCTGGTGAACCTGCTGAACAGCAACTTCACCGGGATCTCCGCAGACGAGATGAACCGGCGGCTGATGGATGTGTCCGAACAGGTGACGCCCCAGATGTTCCTGCTGTTGAGCCAGACCATCGCCTACGCGGCGGATGTGCTGGAGGAGGCGGGGCAGAAAGAGGTGTTTACCGTGGGCACCAGCCAACTGCTGAAGCTGCCGGAGTTCCGGGACGCAGACAAGGCCCACCAGCTGATGAGCTTTTTGTCCGACAGCAAGGAGAATCTCCCTGTGCCGGACGAGGGGCCCATGAAGATCCTGATCGGTCCGGAGAATGTCAGCGAGGCCCTGCAGGACACCAGTGTGGTGGTGGCCAGCTATGACATCGGCAACGACATGCGGGGCCTGATCGGCGTGGTGGGACCCACACGAATGGATTACGGAACCGTGGCCGCCCGGCTCTCCGGCTTTGCGGAGGGATTGACGCGGCTGTTCGGCAAACAGGAATTACCCCCGAAGGAGGATGCAAAAGAATGAGCGAAGAGACGAAGCAGCCGGCGGAGGAGACGCCGGAAGAGCCGCAGGAGGCTCCTCAGGAAGAGGCTCCCCCCGCGGAGGAGAAGGTGCCCGATGAGAAGGCGGAGAAGGCCGCCAGGGGCAAGAAGAAAAAGGAAAAGACCTACACCCTGACCCGGGAGCAGATGGAGGCGGCGGAGCTGGCCGCCCGGCAGCTGGAGTCCGTGAAGGATCAGTTCGTCCGGCTGACGGCAGAGTACGACAACTACCGCAAGCGCACCGCTAAGGAGAAAGACAATCTCTACCAGGACGCCAAGGCGGACACCATCAAGGAGTTCCTGGCGGTGTACGACAACCTGGAGCGGGCTGTGGCCACTGAGGGCGATGAGGACTCTCCCCACAAGAAGGGGCTGGAGATGATCTTCCACCAGTACCAGGAGATCCTGAAGAAGCTGGGAGTCACGGAGATCGAGGCCCAGGGCCAGCCATTTGACCCGGAAAAGCACAACGCCGTTATGCACATCGACGATGAGAACCTTGGGGAGAACGTGGTATCCCAGGTGTTCCAGGCGGGGTTCCTGCTGGGTGACAAGGTGATCCGACACGCTATTGTGCAGGTGGCAAACTGAGCGAATTCGAGAGGGGGACTGTGTCCCCCCTCGACCTTCCCCCGCACCAGTGACATCGGCCACTGGCGTGTGCGCCCAAGGCGCACGAGCCAACGTGTTTTTGTCAGGCATATATCCTGACAAATCATTGCAATGGATTCGCCTGGGGTGAATGAAAACAACAATCGCAAATTTTTATTTGTTGAGATAGAATTATTTGATCATAAATTGGAGGCAATCATTATGTCTAAGGTTATCGGTATCGACTTAGGTACGACAAATAGCTGTGTGGCCGTCATGGAGGGCGGCGAGGCTGTGGTCATCCCCAATGCGGAGGGCAACCGGACCACCCCGTCCGTGGTGGCTTTCTCCAAGACCGGCGAGCGCATGGTGGGTCAAGTGGCTAAACGCCAGGCCATTACCAATCCGGACCGCACCATCTCTTCCATCAAGCGGGAGATGGGCAGCGATTATAAAGTGACCATTGACAGCAAGAGCTACACCCCCCAGGAGATCAGCGCCATGATCCTCCAGAAGCTGAAGGCGGACGCTGAGGCCTATCTGGGCAGCACAGTCACCGAGGCGGTCATCACCGTCCCCGCCTACTTCACCGACTCCCAGCGCCAGGCCACCAAGGACGCCGGCAAGATCGCCGGCCTGGACGTGAAACGCATCATCAACGAACCTACCGCCGCGGCCCTGGCCTACGGCGTGGATAAGGAACAGAGCCAGAAGATCATGGTGTACGACCTGGGCGGCGGCACGTTCGATGTGTCCATCCTGGACATCGACGACGGCGTGATCGAGGTCCTGGCCACCGCCGGTAACAACCGCCTGGGCGGCGATGACTTCGACGAGTGCATCATGAAGTATCTGGTCAGCGAGTTCAAGCGCACCGACGGCGTGGACCTGTCCACCGACCGAGTGGCTATGCAGCGGCTGAAGGAGGCCGCCGAGAAGGCCAAGATCGAGCTCTCCGGCGTCACCACCAGCAACATCAACCTGCCCTATATCACCGCCGACGCCAACGGCCCCAAGCACCTGGACGTGACCCTGTCCCGGGCCAAGTTCAACGAGCTGACCGCCCATCTGGTGGACGCCACCATGGGCCCCGTGCGCCAGGCCATGTCCGACGCGGGCCTGAAGCCCAGTGACCTGAGCAAGGTCCTGCTGGTGGGCGGCTCCAGCCGGATCCCCGCCGTGCAGGAGGCCGTGAAGAACTTCACCGGCAACGAGCCCTTCAAGGGCATCAACCCCGACGAGTGCGTGGCCATGGGCGCCGCCCTGCAGGCGGGCGTCCTCACCGGCGACGTGAAGGGCCTGCTGCTGCTGGATGTCACCCCCCTGTCCTTGGGCATTGAGACCATGGGCGGCGTGTGCACCAAGCTGATCGACCGGAACACCACCATCCCCGTGAAGAAGAGCCAGATCTTCTCCACCGCCGCTGACAACCAGACTAGCGTGGAGGTCAACGTCCTCCAGGGTGAGCGGGAGATGGCCGCGGCCAACAAGTCCCTGGGTCGCTTTCACCTGGACGGCATCGCCCCGGCCCGCCGCGGCGTGCCCCAGATCGAGGTGACTTTCGACATCGACGCCAACGGCATCGTCAACGTCTCCGCCAAGGACCTGGGCACCGGCAAGGAGCAGCATATCACCATCACTTCCTCCTCCAACATGAGCAAGGAGGACATTGAGAAGGCCGTCAAGGAGGCCGAGCAGTATGCTGCCCAGGACAAGAAGCTGAAGGAGGAGGTCGAGGTCCGCAACCAGGCCGACCAGATGGTCTACCAGAGCGAGAAGACCCTCTCCGAGATGGGCGACAAGATCCCTGCCGATGACAAGAGCAAGGTCCAGGCCGGAATCGACAAACTGAAGGAGGTTCTGAAAGGCACGGATACCGCTGCCATCAAGACCGCTACCGACGAGTTGACCCAGGCCTTCTACGCCGTCAGCGAGAAGCTGTATCAGCAGGCCAATCCCCAGGGGGCCCAGGGCGGCGCCCAGCAGCAGGCCGGCCCCGACGCCGGCGCCCAGCAGGGCCAGTATTATGACGCCGACTACAAGGTGGTCGACGATGACGAGAATAACAAGAAGTGATCAGATGCCATGCGGCCGCGCGGGCGGGGGACATCCCCGCCTGCGCGGCACGCTCTCATGAATTAGGAATTAGAAATCAGGAATAAGGAATTGAGGTGTCCGGCGGAGCCGGACGGATTTCAATTCATCCGCCGGGAGCGGATTCCACAATTCCTAATTCCTAACTCCCCATTCCTAATTGAAAAGTTGGTGATTCTATGGCAGAACAGAAACGCGATTACTACGAGGTCCTGGGGGTTTCCCGGGGAGCCTCTGAGGATGAGATCAAAAAGGCCTATAAAAAAATGGCCCGGAAGTATCACCCGGACCTGAATCCGGGGGACAAGACGGCGGAGGAGAAGTTCAAGGAGGTCAACGAGGCCTATGAGGTCCTCTCCGACGCGGACAAGAAGGCCCGGTACGACCAGTACGGCCATGCGGGCGTTGACCCCAACTTCGGCGCCGGGGGCTTCGGCGGCGGATTCGACGGGAGCTTCGACTTCGGCGACCTGGGGGACATCTTCGGCAGCTTTTTCGGCGGCGGCTTCGGCGGCGGGCGGCGCACCAATCCCAACGCCCCCCAGCGGGGCGAGAGCATCCGCATGTCCATCGCCATCAGCTTCGAGGAGGCGGCCTTCGGCTGTGAGAAGGCAGTCACCGTGGAGCGGTATGAGACCTGCGACACCTGCCACGGCAACGGCTGTGCCCCCGGCACGTCGCCGGAGGTGTGCCCGGACTGCCACGGCACCGGGACGGTCCAGGTCCGGCGGCAGACGCCCATGGGCGTGTTCGCCACCTCCTCCCCCTGCCCCAAGTGCGGCGGCAAGGGGCGGATTATCCACCAGCCCTGCAAGGACTGCCGGGGCAGTGGTATGGTGCGCAAGAAAAAGACCATTCAGGCCAGCATTCCCGCCGGCATCGACAACGGGCAGACCATCTCCATCCGTGGACAGGGCAACGCCGGCAAGAACGGCGGCCCGGCGGGCGACCTGCTGATTACCATTACGGTCCGGCCTCACGAGCTGTTCCGGCGGGAGGGCACCTCCGTCCTGTGCGAGGCGCCCATCACCTTCACCCAGGCGGTGCTGGGTGCGGAGCTGGAGATCCCCACCATTGACGGCAAGGTGAAGTACGACCTGCCGGAGGGCACCCAGTCCGGCACCACCTTCCGCCTGAAGGGCAAGGGCATCCCCTCCATCAACGGCCGGGGGCGGGGCGACCAGTATGTCACCGTCTACATTGAAACCCCCAAAAATCTGAACAAGGAGCAGAAGGAAGCCCTGAAGAAGTTCGCCGAGACCATGGGCGAGAGCAATTACGAGGAGCAGAAGAAGTTCTTCAAGAAGTTCAAAAAGTGAGGCACGTATGTATTTAGCCGACTACCACGTCCACTCCCGCATCTCACCGGACGCCTCCGCCTCCATGCAGGAGATGGCGGAGGCGGCCATCCGGCTGGGGTTCCAGGAGATCTGCTTCACAGACCATGTGGAGCCCATCCGGTTCGGCAGCACCGAACCCCGGGGGGCCTATGACTGGGATCCCATGATTGCGGAGTTCCGTGCCGCCCGGACGGCGGTGGGGGACCGGATCACGCTGCGCCTGGGCGCGGAGCTGGGAGACGCCGTGTGGGGCATCAGGCGGATGGAGTCCATGCTGGCGGAGGCCCCGCCGCTGGACTTTCTCATCGGCTCCATCCACACCCTGTCGGAGAAGATGGAGGGCCGGGACCTGTATTTCCTTACCCCGCGGGATGAACAGGAAGCGCGGGACTGCCTTGCCGACTACCTGGGCCAGGTGCGGAAGCTCGCGGAGTGGGGGCGATTCCAGGTACTGGGCCATCTGACGCTGCCCCTGCGGTATTTGAACGAGAACCGGGGGATGCATGTCAGCTTCGACGGGTTCGAGGAGGAGATCGCGGAGATCTTCCGCCTCATCATCCCCAAGGGCATCGGGATCGAGCTCAACACCAACCGGGGCAACACCCCGCTGCCGGACGAAAAGTGGCTGCGGCTGTACCGCTCCCTGGGCGGCGAGATCGTCCCTGGGGACGGATGCCCACACGCCGGGGTTTGTGGGCTGTGCCGTCCGGGAGGGGCAGGCGCTGCTGCGGGCCTGCGGATTCCGCCGTTTTGCCGCCTTCCGGCAGGGGAAACCGGTGTGGCATGAATTGTGATTTGCTTTTCAGGGGAAAACTGGCTATAATAAATCCATTCCAGCCCCATTCCTCTCCGAATGGGATGACTTGATTTGAAAAGGAGAACGATCACCATGAAAATCGCTCTGGGTTCTGATCACGGCGGCTACGCGCTGAAATGCGACATCATCCAGCTTCTGGAGAAGCTGGGCCATGAATACAAGGACTTCGGCTGCTACTCGACGGAGAGCTGCGACTACCCCGACTTCGGCGAGGCGGCGGCCCGGGCTGTGGCCTCCGGCGAGTATGATCGGGGCATCGTCATCTGCACCACCGGCATCGGCATCTCCATTGCCGCCAACAAGGTGCAGGGTATCCGCTGCGCCCACTGCGCCGACTCCCTGGAGGCGGAGATGACCCGCCGCCACAACGACGCCAATATGCTGGCCATCGGCGCGGGGTTCACCGGCAAGAACCTGGCGGAGCGGATGGTGGAGGTGTTCCTCTCCACGGACTTTGAGGGTGGCCGGCATGAGCGGCGCGTGAACAAGCTCAACGCCATCCAGCCCTGACGGGCAGGGGCAATCTCCTGGAGAAGAGGTGACGGACATGGGAGGCACCAAGGGCTACCGGAGCTACCGGGGCAGGACCTCCAAGGGGAAGATCGCGCTGGCAGTGCTGCTGGTGCTCATCATCCTGGCGGCGGTGGGCTTTCTATGGCTGCAGGAGTATATCGTCTACGACAGGGACGGCAGCTTCCACCTGGAGTTGCCCTGGAAGACGGAGACGCCCCCCGCGGAAGAGGAAGTGCCCCCAGAGGACGTAGAGATTACCATTCAGGAGCCGGAGAAGCCGAAGGCTCTGGCTGCCTTCTCTGCTTCCGCCGCGCCGCTGACCCAGGCGGGCTGGAAAGATGCCTGGCTGGGAGCCTCTGTGATGTCTGCTCCCGCCTATAACGCTGCTGCCGTCACGCTGAAAGACAGCACCGGACACATCTACTTTGCTGCCACTGGCGCCGCGGCCGGCACCGTGAGCACGGCGGAGGACACGGCGGCGGCTCTGGCGGAGGTGACGGAAAGCAGTTACCACTCCATCGGCCGGATGAGCTGCTTCCTGGACCCCATTGCCGCCCGCGCGGACGTGGAGGGCATGGGACTGAAGAACACCGGCGGCTATATCTTCTACGACGGGAACAACGGAAACTGGCTGGATCCCAGCAAGCCGGCGGCCCGGCAGTACCTGTGCACCCTGGCGGCGGAGCTGGCACAACAGGGTTTTGATGAAATCCTGCTAACGGATGTGGGCTATCCCACAGTAGGGAAGCTGGACAAGATCGACTACAACGGCGCCGACCGGGCGGCCAGCATCCGGCTGTTCCTGGAGGAGCTGCGCAGCGCTCTGGGTGAGTATGGTGTGGCTGTCTCCATTGAGCTGCCGCCGGAGGTCATCACCTCCGGCGCCGACGACACTGCCGGCCTGGTACTCTCGGATATCGCCCCGCTGGTGGACCGAGTCTACGCCGTCACCACGGTTGACCAGATCCCCGCGCTGGAAGCGGCGGTCAGTGCCGCCGGTGAGGACACGGACTTCGTGGCGGAGCTAACGGGCCACAGCCCTGATGTGACCGGCAGCTGCCTGATCCTTGCAGATTGAAGACAGATGAAGAGGAGAGCGCCCGTGCCGATTGGCACGGGCGCTTTTCTGGAGCTTCCTCAGCGGTGCGCCTCCTCATAGGACCGCAGGGTCCCCTCTGTCAATCGGGAGAGCTTATGGAGCCGTTCATTCACCATATCCCACATACACATGGGCAAGTGATCCCGGTGACCACGGTGCAGCGTCACGCACTCAAAGCAGTTGCCGTGGTGAGGGCAGGCCTGCTTGCAGGGGCAGTGGTCACCGCTCTCCCGCACCTGCTTCAGAAATTCCCGCTTGATGGCCATGGCTTCCGTATGGCGGCCCTCCCGGTCCAGCTCGTTTTGCTCAATTGCAAGTTCATTGCCATCGATCTTCATGTGTCCGCTTCCTCCTCAAATGTAAAGACTTGACCGACTCTGTTAACGTACACAGTTCGGGATGTGAAAGAAGTATAGCATGACAGGAATTGATTTGTAAAGTTAAAATTTCCCCACTGGTGCATGGGCAGAAAGCGGCGGATATCCGCCAGCTCCAGGAAGTACCGGGGGCCACGGAAGCCGTCCTCCCCCAGACGGGGATCCAGAGGCAGCATGGCCAGATCGATCTTCCGGCCCCGGAGAGGTTCCGCATACCGCCGGAAGTCCGCTTCCATGTTCCGGTTCCAGACGGGGTCCTCGCCCTCCCAGTGCCACCAGTTCAGATCCCCGGCATGAAAGACCGTCCGGCCTTCCGCCGTCACCAGAAAGGCCACGCCCTCGTCGGTGGAGGGCAGTGCCTCCACGGTGACGCCGGGCAGGGGAGAGGCGCTCTCCCCGCCGGAAAGCACCCGGCAGTCCGCGGCGGCTTTTTCCGAGAGTCCCCATTTCTTCCGGTTCCGGTCTGTCAGATGGATGCCCTTGCCAAGAAGGAATCGGACATCCCGCTGACCGTCATCCAGAGCAAAAATCCGGGGATTAAAGTGGTCTGGATGGCGATGGCTGGCAAAGACCAGCAGGGGGTCTGATGGCAGGGGGGGCAGGTCCCCCTGCCACCAGTCAAAGAGCAGCGTGAGACCGGGCAGCTCCACCAGAAAGCCGCTGTGGTCCAGAAAGGTGACGTGCATCATTTGAACTTTACAGCCGTTCCGTAGGCAATGACCTCCGCCGCCCCCTGCATCACGGAGGCAGAGGCGTACCGCAGGCCCACCACTGCGTCGGCTCCCAGAGCCTCTGCCGCGTCCACCATGCGCTTGGTGGCGATCTGCCGGGCCTCCACCAGCATCTCGGTGTAGCCGGTGATCTCTCCGCCCACCAGGGTCTTCATGCCGGCCATGAAATCGCGGCCGAAGTTTTTGCTGTACACCACCGTGCCCCGCACGATGTCCAGGGCCTCAAATTCCTGGCCGGGAATGGTCTCAATACTGACGAGCTTCATATAATTCTCCTCCTTTGATCTCTTTCAAGCGGTCCCGCAGGGCCAGCCCCAGCGGGATCAGCCCTGCTGCCTGGACAGCGGCCAGAACCGCCAGCAGAACGGATGCCGCACCGCTGGGGAAAAAGGCCTGCCGCACCCACAGCAACACCGCGGCCGCAGCCAGCAGCCATACGGCCGTCCCTGCGGCGGACACCGCTGCTTGTCGACAATCCCGCCGCTCAGTAGTTCCGCGCATCGTCTTCCTCTCCCCGCTCAATCTCCCGGACCCGCTGGACCAGGGCGATGACCACACCGACCACCACTGCCGCCGGGATGGCCACAAAGAGCGCCAGCACCGGCAGGGGCGGCGCACCGGCCGGATCCACCTCGAAAGCCCAGAGGAAGAGCCAGATCAGCCCCGCCATCAGGACTGACATGACGATGGCGACCACGATGGGCGCCACGAAGCGGCGGCGCCTGGTGTCCTGCTTCTGCTTGTTCATAAAGGTCGTTCCCTCCTGTTCCATCTGGGCCATCCGATCCAGCAGGGACTGGGCGTCCAGCTCCTCCAGCCGCTCCCTGCGGTCTGTGAGCGTCCCGCAGAAGCGGATGGCCGCTTCCAGATTCTGCCGCTCCCGCTCCAGGGACACCAGATGGCGGCGCATACCGTCCCCCACGGTGTAGGCGCCGTGCTGCATCTGCCGGATCTCCTCCAGCGGAAGGCCCAGCTTCCGAAGCAGCTTGATCCGCCGCAGGACCTCCACCTCAGTCTCCCCATAGTCCCGGTAACCGTTCTGGCTGTTCCGCCGGGGGGAGAGCAGTCCCTCCGCCTCATAAAAGCGGATGTTCTTCCGCGTGATGCCCACCAGGGCTTCCACTTCATTGATTTTCAAGGGATTACACCTCATCTCTGGGGACAGGGTACACCTTCCACCCGGGGGAAAGTCAAGAGACTTTCAAAATTTTTGTACAGGGGGTGGGAAGTTGGCGCCGGATGTGGTACAATAACCGCAATGCGGCGATTGTGCGGCTGGACAGGCTGATACAGCGGCGCAAGTTCGGAAAGGGTGCCATATCCATTCTGCGGATATGGTACAATCATACCATGTGCGGTGAGAATTTGACAACCAAAACTGTTTTACAAGATTTGCCGGGGCCGCTGTTGGCGTGGTATCGGGCCAATGCCCGGGACCTGCCCTGGCGGCGGACCACAGACCCGTATCAGATCTGGGTCTCGGAGATCATGCTGCAGCAGACCCGGGTAGCGGCGGTGCTGGGGTATTATGCCCGCTTTCTGGAGACATTCCCCACGGTGGAGGCTTTGGCAGCCGCCCCGGAGGAGCGGCTGATGAAGCTGTGGGAGGGCCTGGGCTATTACAGCCGGGCCAGGAACCTGCAGAAGGCCGCCAGGATCGTGGCGGAGCAGGGCGGCCGGTTTCCGGACACCTACCAGGACCTGCTGGCCCTGCCGGGGGTGGGGGACTACACCGCCAGCGCCATTGCCTCCGCCGCCTTCGGCCGACGGGAAGCGGCGGTGGACGGCAACGTGCTGCGGGTGGTCATGCGGCTGACGGACTGCCGGGACGATATTGCCGATCCCAAGGTAAAAAAGGCCGTGCGGGCACAGATCCAGGCCGTCATGCCGGAGGCTGAGGCGGATATCCGCGTCTTCAATCAGGCCACCATGGAGCTGGGGGCCACGGTCTGCGCACCCAACGGCCCGCCCCGGTGTCTGGAGTGTCCGGCCATGGCCTTCTGCAAGGGCCGCCTTCGGGGCACGGCAGAGGATCTGCCAGTGAAGGGGGCCAAAAAGCCCCGCCGGGTGGAGGAGAAGACGGTGTTCCTGCTGGTGCGGGACGGAAAGATCGCCCTGCGGAAGCGGCCGGGGACCGGGTTGCTGGCGGGCCTGTGGGAGTTTCCCAACGTGGAGGGAGCCCTGGATGAGGCTGCCGCCGGAGCGGCGGTGTCCGTCTGGGGCCTGGAGCCCAGGCGGTGGGAGAGCCGACTGACGGCGAAGCACATCTTTACCCATGTGGAGTGGCACATGACCGGTTACACCCTGGAGGTGGCGGGAGACGGCCCGGCGGACTTCGTCTGGGCAGATGCCGGAGTCCTGTCGGACCGGGCGGTGCCCTCCGCCTTTGGGCGGTATTACACGGAAGCGGCAGCACGCTTGAAGGAGGAGTGACGAATGGGCTGGCTGGTGGGACTGCCCCTGGGGCTGTTTCGGCTGCTGGGGAGTATTTTGCTGGTGGCGCTGCGGTTTGCGGTGCCCATTCTCATTCTCGTGGCGGTGATCTTGGTGGTGCGGCATGTGCGGAGGCGGTCCGCCCGGTACCGGGCGGAGGACGAGGACAGGCAGGAGCCGAAATTTCACGGTCCTGTGTATACGGTGGATTATGAGGAGGTCCCGGACTCCGAGGACCAGAAGAAGGACGAGGGCAACTGAATGGAACTCATCAACCTGGCGGGCATCGCCCTGCTGGCCCTGCTGATCCGCAAGCTGGTCTGGTGCCTCCGGTGGCTGTGGTGCTATTACCATGGGAAGGAGACGCCGGAGCCCGTCTCCTTCCTGCCCCGGCGGACGGGTGAGACCTTTGAGGAACGCATCCGGCAGGCGAGAGAGCAAAACGAGGAGGATTCGTGATGCCCTTCTGGAGGAAAAGCGAGGATCCCTGGGATATGGAGCCGGAGAAACGGCGCACCTGGACAGCGGGGGAGCTCCAGCCCCCGGCCGCCGACGGGGAGGCGTGGAAGGTCCCATGGGAGAAGGAGACAGCGGAGGAGCAGACGCCGTCTGCCATGAGCTGCCCCTGGTGCGGGCAGGAGATGCGGATGGGGTATCTGGTGGGCGGAAGGGACGCTGTCCGCCTGGTGTGGGAGCGTCCCGGCGCGTTTCGCCTGGCGGATACCGACGGAACCCTCTACCTCCGGGGGGACGGTTCCTTCTGGAGCGATTACAAGCTGGCCTGGCACTGCGGGGCGTGCCGCAAGCTGGTCCTTGACACGGCCAACTGCACCCGGGCGGAGCATCTGACCTCCGAGGGGATCAACCGCCGCATCATCTACGGGGCTGATGCAGAGCATTTATCCGAAAGCCGAGAGGAGGAGTGACCGTGCCCTTCTGGAAGAAAAGCGAGGATCCCTGGGACTATGAGCCGGAAAAGCCGTCCCGTCCGGCGGAGCCGGGGCAGGAGGAGAAGGACTGCGCTCCCAGCCTGATGGACGAGCTCCGGGGCTGGAACGAGGAGCGGAAGGAGAAGAAGGCCCTGCGGGAGACCCCGCCCCCGCCCATGATCTGTCCTTGGTGCGGGCAGGAGATGGAGGTGGGGACGATCACTGGGGGACGGGACAGTGTCCAGTGGTGGCCCGGCTGGCCCAACCGGTTCTTCGGTGCCAGCGGCCCGGAGATCGATATCCTCCATGAGGGGAGCCTTTTCAACAGGTACAAGACCGCCTGGCTCTGCCGCGGCTGCCGCAGGATGGTGATGGAAATTCCGGAGGAGGAGATCCCCAAGCCCCTGACGTCGGAGAAAGCGGCGGAGCAGCTGGAGGAACAGCGGCGGCGGGAGGCCCAGCGGAAGATCGACCGTGGGCTGCAGGGCTGAGGATCCCTCCCGGCGGAGGGGACCGGCACCAAAGAGAAGGCGGCGGAGTGCCGCATAAGAAGATACATAGAGAGGGAGAAAACAGACAAATGGCACAGCTCTATTTCAAATACGGGGCCATGGGTTCCAGCAAGACCGCAAACGCCCTGATGACCCGGTTCAACTACGAGGAGCGGGGGCAGAAGACCCTGCTGGTCAAGCCCCGGCTGGACACCCGGGACGGGGACCACATGGTGGTTTCCCGCATCGGCCTCACCTATCCCTGCATCTACTTTGACGAGATGCAGCAGCTCTCTGTCATGGAACTGCAGCAGAACGCCTGCGTCATCGTGGACGAGGCCCAGTTTTTGACCCGGGAGGAGGTCATGTACCTGGTGGGTCTGGTGGATGACCTGGGCATCCCCGTCATCTGCTACGGCCTGCGGGCGGACTTCAAGGGGGACCTGTTCCCCGGCAGCGAGGCCCTGCTGGTGATGGCCGACAAGATCGAGGAGGTCAAGACCATCTGCTGGTGCGGCAAGAAAGCTACCTTCAACGCCCGGTTCGACGCTGCCGGCAAGGTGCTGAAGGAGGGCGAGCAGGTGGTGCTGGGGGCCAACGACCAGTACATCGGGCTGTGCCGCAAGCACTGGATGGCCGGGGACCTGGGCCCGGACTTCCGCCCCGAGGACCTGCTGTGATCTGCCGCCTGTGCCCCAGAAACTGCGGCGAGGAGCGGACGGAGACGAGGCGGGGCGGCGTGTGCGGGATGCCCAGCGTGCCCGTGGCGGCCCGGGCCATGCTCCACCTCTGGGAGGAGCCGTGCCTGGTGGGGGAGCGCGGCGCCGGGTGCGTGTTCTTCTCCGGCTGCAATCTCCGGTGCTGCTTCTGCCAGAACAAGCCCATCTCCCAGGGGGAGGTGGGAAAGGTCCTGACGGCGGAGCGGCTCCGGGAGATCTTTCACGAGCTGATCGGACAGGAGGCCGCCTGCCTGGACCTGGTGACCCCCACCCACTTCACCGACGCGGTTCTGGAGGCCCTGGGGGACGAGGAATGGCCCGTGCCGGTGGTGTGGAACTGCGGCGGCTATGAGAAACCGGAAACCCTCCGCCGTCTGGAGGGGAAGGTACAGGTGTATCTGCCGGACTTGAAGTATGGCCTCTCCGAACCTGCCCGCAAATACTCTGGCGCGGCGGACTACTTTGACTGGGCCAAGCGGGCCATTCTGGAGATGTTCCGCCAGACCGGGCCTTACCGGATGGAAAACGGCCTTTTAAAGCAGGGTGTGTTGATCCGACATCTTCTGTTGCCGGGAGAACTGGAGAACACCCGAAGAGTCATCGACTGGGTGGCGGAGAGCTTCCGCCCCGGGGAGGTGCTGTTTTCCCTCATGAGCCAGTATACGCCCCAGCCAGGGGCAGAAGGGAAACTGGCCCGCCACGTGACCAAGGCGGAGTACCGGGCGGCAGTGGAGTACATGGAAAACTGCGGGATCACCGACGGCTACACCCAGGAGCGGACGTCGGCCAGGGAGGAGTACACCCCGGCCTTTGACCTGCAGGGAATTTGAGTGCCTGCCTTCAGACGCGGTATGGACAAATTCCATGGCCTATGTTATGTTGGGAAAAACAAGACCGAGGGGGCGGAGAGATGATCCGCGGCAAGTGGAAGTGGCTGTTGATCCTGCTGGCGGCGCTGGCTGTGCTGGTGGGGCTGATGGCTTTGGAGACCCTGCTGGGCAGCGTCCGCAAGTGCGGCTGAGCCCCGGCCGCCCTATTTGCAGAGGAGGGATTTTACGGCCAGAAGCGTGAAGCGAGTGGTACTGGTCCTACTGGCGGCGGCCGTCCTGGCCTTTGCAGCCTGGATGCTGTGGCCCCGGTCCTTGGGGGGAGCGTTCGCTTTTGACCAGCCTTTTACCTTAACAGTTACAGAGTTGGAGATGCAGGAAGATGGAAGCTGGACCGTCAAGGAACCGGTTTCCTCCGTCCTGGAGCCGGGGACACCGGCGGCAGAGACTGTCCGGGAGGCGCTGGAGGGATATTCTTACCACCTGTGCCTCTCCTCTCTAGCTGGAGACCGCCTTGTTCCTATCGGAGAGCAGAGCGTATTTTTGGACAGCGTCTCAGACGGGAAGAAGGACCATCTTGGCTTGATTGCAGGAAGCAACAGACTGGGATGCGGTGACCGGGTGGTGCAGGGGTATTTCAGGGACAGCACAGTGCTGTGCGAACAGCTCTCCGCTATCCTCCGGGGCGAATCGGGGGTTGCAAACTGAATCCCGTGTCTTTATAATGAGAGGGCTGTCCGGTGCGGACAGCCCGATTTTTGTGTGTTTTGGGAGAGACCTGCTATGAAGCTGGAGAACAATCTGGGCACGGACGCCATCCGGCCCCTGGTGCTGCGGATCGCCATACCCAGTATGCTGGCCCAGTTCGTCAGCGTGCTGTACAGCATCGTGGACCGCATCTACATCAGCAACATCCCCTTGGTGGGGGAGACCGCTCTCGCGGGCGTGGGGGTCTGCGGGCCGGTGGTGACGCTGATCGGCGCCTTCGCCTCTCTTATCGGCGTGGGCGGCGCGCCGCTCATGAGCATCCGCATGGGGGCGGGTAAAACGGAGGAGGCCCGGCGGATCCTCTCCAACAGCTTCCTGATGCTGTGTGTCTGCTCCGTGGCGCTGATGGCGGTGGTGTTCCCCCTGCGCCAGCCCATGCTGATGGCCTTCGGCGCAAGCGATGCCACCTACGGCTACGCCAATACCTATTTCACCGTCTATCTCTGCGGGACGGTGTTCAACCTGCTGGCTCTGGGGCTGAACCAGTTCATCATCTGCCAGGGCTACGCCCGGAAGGGCATGATCTCCGTCATGCTGGGGGCGGCACTGAACATCGTGCTGGACCCGGTGTTCATCTTTCTCTTTGACATGGGGGTGGCTGGGGCTGCCGTGGCCACGGTCCTCTCTCAGCTGGCCAGCTGCCTCTATGTACTGCGGTTCCTCTTCGGCAAGTCTGTGCCCATCGCCATCACCTTCGGCGGTTACGACGGGCGGCTGATGCTCCGCATCCTGGCGGTGGGCATGACGCCCTTCCTCATCATCGGCGTGGACAACATCATGATTATCTCCATGAACGCCATCCTCCAGTCCTATGGCGGGGCGGAGCTGGGAGACCGTCTGGTGACCTGCGCCACCATCGCCCAGAGCTTCATGCTGGTGGTGACCATGCCCCTGGGAGGCATTTCCGCCGGCACAGGCACCATCCTGGCGTACAACTACGGCGCCCGGCGGCGGGACCGGATCCTGAAGGCCCAGGCATTCATCGCCGGACTGTGCGTGGCCTATGTGACGGCCCTGTTTCTGCTGGCCCGTCTGGGGGGAGCTCTCTTCGTGCGCCTCTTCACCACGGAGCCGGAGCTGGCAGCGGAGGCCCTCTCCGCCATCCACATCTGCACCCTGGCCCTGATCCCCCTGGGGCTGCAGTACGCCATTGTGGACGGATTCACCGGCATGGGAAAGGTACAGCTGGCCCTGCCCCTGTCCGCCTTCCGGAAGGCGGTGTACTTTATCGCCCTGTTTGCCCTGCCGGCGGTATTCGGCGCCCGGGCCGCATTCTATGCGGAACCCATCTCCGACATCGCGGGGCCGGTGGTGAGCATCGCAGTCTATGCCCTGTGCATCCGGCGGATTCTGGATTTCCCCGCGGACCCGCCCGCTGCGGAGAACAAGTCCACGCTGCCATCCTGATCGACAAAGCGGCACAGCCTTCGGCTGTGCCGCTTTGTTTGTATAAGATCGTCGGTTCAGACAGAGATGGAGAATTGCTATAAGGGAACACGAAAAGAAGGGAAGTCCGCTCCGTATGGAACCAACGGCCGCTCTGCAGAGCAGGGGCTGTTGCGCCGGCTTTCCTCATTCGCCGTCCTCCCCCTCCCGGCGATCCCCCAGCTTCCGCAGGGACTCCAGGGCCTCGGCAAAGGCTTTGGCGCTGGCGGAGGGGTTGCCCCGCAGGATGCGCAGGGACTGGCGATAACGCCTGGCGGTGCGGGCGCGGATGGAAGCTTCCCGGTCCCGGAGTCGGTCCAAAAGCTGCTGGACTTCCGCCCGGCGGGCCTCCAGAGACTCCTCTGTCACGTCCCTGGCAGCTGCCAGCCGGTCCCGGTAGGCCTCCAGAGCCTCCTGGATGTTGGCAAGGGCCGTCAGCTTGGCATCGGTCCGGCGGCGCAGGGACTCCTCCAGCTGGGCCTGGCGGCGTCGGGCGCCCTTGGCATAGGCCTCCTGAATCTGGCGGCGGGGGTCCTCCCAGCGCTCCTGCCGGAGCAGCCGCTCCACCTCCGTGCGCTCCCGGAAGCGGCGCAGGTCCTCCTCCGCAAAGGCGGAGATCACCTCCACCCGCTTGGCAAGGCGGCGCAGGTCCTCGTTCTCCTCCGTGAGGCGGGTGAGGACCTCCCGCAGGTCCATGGCGGCCTGGAAGGACCGGACTGCGTCTACGGTGACGGCGATGGTCAGCAGGAACGCCAGAGGATCCACCAGGAAGGCGGGCAGCCGCAGCACCAGATCCTCCACAGGCGGGTGCAGAAACCGCACCAGCAGGATGGAGAAGGCGCCCCAGGCCAGGGAGCTGGTGAGGCAGATATAGCCGTTGAGGTTGAAGGGCTGCTTGGAGTAATCCCAGTAACGGACTTTGAAGAGGGCCTCCATGGCGGCACCGGTGACATACTCCAGCGCCGTGGCGGCCAGCAGGCCCACCGCCCCCCGGGCAAAGGACTCCGCCGACGCCATGGCCCAGGGGGTGGGCAGCTCCAGCACCAGATCGGCGCCGCAGCGGACGGCCATCTCTGCACGGGCGTGCTTGTGCGCCACGGCGGCGTCGCCCCGCTGGACAAAGTTGCCGCTCATGGCGCATACAAGGGGGGCGTCGTACTGCCGCCGCAGGCCCTCCAGCATCCGGGCATGGCCCAGATGGAAGGGATTGTATTCACATATGATACCAATGGCGTTCACGATGTTCCCCCTTAAAATGTTACAAAAGGTTACAATTCAGTTGCGGGATGCACGGATTTGTGGAAATTTCTCTGGTTTCAACGGAGAAATAAACAATTTATCGGGTATTTACGAGATCTTGCCAGAATCATACCATACATTCGCAGATTTTGCAACGGAACACTTGGGCGTTGCTTTTTTCCGGCGGTGTGATACAATAGGGCCAACTGATAAATGAAAGGCGGTAATCGCAATGAACAGCGCTGAAAAGCTCCGACTGCTGCGGCAGCGGATGCAGGAGCAGGGCATGGACGCCTATGTGGTGGTAACGGATGATTTCCACGGCTCGGAGTACGTGGGTGACTATTTTAAGGCCCGGGAGTACCTGTCGGGCTTCACCGGCTCTGCCGGTACGCTGGTGGTGCTGCCGGACAGCGCCGCCCTGTGGACGGACGGACGGTACTTTTTGCAGGCGGCGGATCAGCTGGCCGGGAGCACCATCGACCTGATGCGGGCGGGGCAGCCCGGCGTTCCCACCATCGGGGCTTTTCTGGCACAGAGGGTGCCGCAGGGAGGCACCGTGGGCTTCGACGGACGCACCGTCAGCAGTCTTTTTGCCCGGACGATGGCCGCTGCGCTGGAGGGGAAGAACGTCCGCTTCGCCTATGAGCAGGATCTGGCCGGGGCTGTGTGGCCGGACCGGCCGGCGCTGTCGGCGCAGCCGGTGTGGGAGCTGCCGGCGGAGTGCGCCGGGCTGACCCGTGAGGAGAAGCTGCGTCTGCTGCGGGAGAAGATGCGGGAGACCGGGGCAGAGGTACTGGTGCTGACGGCGCTGGACGAGGTGGCGTGGACGCTGAACCTCCGGGGCGACGACGTGCGCTGCACGCCGGTGTTCCTGTCCTTCCTGCTGCTGCGGCAGGAGGAGGCCACCCTGTGTGTGCAGGAGCAGATCCTGTCCGGGGAACTGAAGGAGAAGCTGGTGGCCTGCGGCGTGGCACTGGCCCCCTATGAGAGCATTTATGACCGGCTGCGGGCCATCCCGGCAGGGACGACGGTGCAGACGGACAGCGCTACCGCCAACTACTGCGTATTGCAGAGTCTGTCCGGGGCCAAGGTGCTGGACAGACCCAGCCCGGTGCAGCTGATGAAGGCCATGAAGACCCCGGCGGAGCAGGAGAACTTCCGGGCCGCCCACATCAAGGACGGTGTGGCGGTGTGCCGGTTCATCTGCTGGCTGCAGAGCCATGTGGGCAAGGAACCCATCACCGAGTGCAGCGCTGCCGCCAAGCTGGAGAGCTTCCGGGCTCAGCAGCCGGACTATCTGGGGCCAAGCTTTGACTCCATCATGGCCTTCGGTCCCCACGGAGCCATCGTCCACTATGAACCCACGGCGGAGACGGATGTGCCGCTGGAGCCCCGCAGCTTCTGCCTGGCGGATACCGGCGGACACTATTTGCAGGGGACCACGGACATCACCCGTACCATCCCGCTGGGGCCGCTGACGGAGGAGGAACGCCGGGCCTATACGGTGGTGCTGAAGGGCCATCTGCGGCTGGGAGCGGCCCGGTTCCCGGAGGGCCTGTGCGGGCAGAATCTGGATATTCTGGCCCGGCTGCCTCTGTGGGAGCAGAGATAACGACCTTCTTTGCGCCAGCCTGGATGTGAGCCATGCTCTTC